>Ga0316628_100004219_pt1 | contig 11223 bp, 9 predicted proteins | sample OWC_Aug_M2_C1_D5_FD_207648 | JGI IMG/M metagenome (GOLD analysis project Ga0316628, IMG submission 207648) | Wetland soil microbial communities from Old Woman Creek delta, Ohio, United States - OWC_Aug_M2_C1_D5_C | ecosystem: Environmental > Terrestrial > Soil > Wetlands | place: USA: Ohio... | reverse complement strand
ACCCATCCGGGCGACGACGAAATCCAGGTCGCGGGCCTGGACCTCCAGGCTGGCCGCCTCGTCGTCGATCTCCCGGCGGAACATGCCCATGTTCGGGACGGCGGCGACGACATAGCCGCGGCTGGCGAGGTATTCGAAGAGGAAGGCGTGGGAGTCGGGCGAGCCGTTATACCCCGGCATGTGGACGATGAGCGGAAAAGGCCCTTTCTCGGGAACGGCGTCCCTCACAGCGAAGACCTGCTCCTGGAGGGCTTTCTCGAGCCGTCCCTGGATCGCGTCGCGGCCCTCCGGCGGAACCCGGAATTCGATGGGCCAGATGTTCTTCAGCCGGTTCATCAGGATCCGGAGACGCTCGGGGGTCTGAGGGGTGAAGTCCGTTTCGGTCGCCCTGGCGTAGAAATAGTCCTCGAGCTTCATGCGGCTTTGGCCGGGGGCCGGCTGGGCCGGATACCACACCGAGATCTGCAGCGGTCGGGTGATCGGCTCCTCAGTGGGATTCCCGAAGAAATCGCGTTTGGGCTTGAAGGTCCTCGTCGGATCATGCTCGGAGATCACGCGGTAGCCGACCTCATAGGGGCCCGGCCCCGCGGAGGGCCAGATCGTGGGCCGAGGACCCTCGGCCGCCGTGGGCTTTGCCCCGCAAGCCGGGGCGGAGGTCAGAAGGGAACACGCCAGCAGGATCACGCTCAATAAACGTACGTCTTTCATTTTCAATCCTCTTTCAGTCGGATTTCTCGTTCTCGGCCATCTTCAGGACCCAGTCCGAGACCGCGGGCGGGTTTTTCATCGCCAAGCCTTGGGCGAGCCGCCAGCGCTCGATCCAGGATAGGCCTTTTTCATGGACCGCCTCGGGGAGTCGAAAGGCCGGGTCTTCCAGGGCCACCTCAAGCGGGATGAAGCCATAGCCTCCGTCCCGCAGCATCTCGATCAGGGATTCTAGGTGGTCGGCGTTGAGTTCGTTCACGTGAAGCAGCAGGACCTGGGGCGGACGATATCCCAGGAACTCCAGGGACAGTTCCTCATAGTGGCCGACGGTCCGTTTCATATAGTCCAGATAATCGGCGGAAATGCGCCGCCGCGCGTCCCGATCCTTTCGGTCTTTGGCTTTGTCGTAGCAAAGGGCGTAGATGTATTCGTCGCTGTCGATCGTCACGGGGGCGGTCCGATAGCCGTGCCGGGAGAGGACGGCGTCCACTTGGGCCTTGGACTCCGCCGTGAGGCCGGTCTGAAGCAGCGGCGGACGGAAGTACCTCAGGGGCTTTCCGTAGGCCTTCATCAGGGGCCGGGTGATGGCCTCCCCCGCCAGCAGGTCCCGCTCATATTCGGCGACGGCAACCTTGTGGACCGTGACATGGGAGAAGGTATGGTTGCCCAGTTCGAGCCCGGCCCGCAGCCAGTCGCGGAGGATCGAGACTTTCCGAGCGTCCGGCGCGCCGTCCGTATAGAGCTTCCGCTCGTTGACGAAGCCGATCGCCGGGATCCTCCGGACGGACAGGATCCGGATGATCTCGGCGTTCGTTCTGGCCATGGAGTCGAAATCGGAACAGCGGACGCAGGGCAGGTCGTCGAAGGTGACGGCGATCCGCTTGTCCGTCGCCCCGAGAGGGGCCAGGAGCGAGCAGATCGCCAGCCCGGCCAACGTCATCCTGTCAATCATTGTTTGTCCCGAGGGCTCCCTTTTTCGCTTGGGTTCGGCTTTCCGGGTTTGAGCCGTTCGATGACCTTCGCGTCCACCCAATAGACGTTTCCGGGCCCGTCGGCAATCAGGCTTCTGTTCAGCTCGGAGACCCTGTTACTCATGAAAAAGAGATACTTGCCGTCGAAGGAAACGAACGGGAAGGCTTCTTTGGCCCGGGTGTTGATGGTCGGTCCCAGGTTTTTCGGCGGCGTCCACGAACCGTTGTCGTTACGGAAACTGACATAGAGATCGATGACGCCGTAGCCGGGCCGCGCCGAGGCGAAGACGAGATAGCTTTCGTCGGGGGCGACGCAAGGGCTGAAATCGGCATATTTCGAGCTGATCTCGTATTCGAGCCTCTCCGGTTTCCCGTAGGTCCCGGCCGTGAATTCGGCCCGGTAGATTCCGTTCCGGTCGCCGAACATGCTGCAGAAGTAAAGGGTGCCGTTCGCCGCGGCGTAGGGCGTGTCCTGCCGTTTCTGGAAATTGATCGAAGGGCCGAGCTTTTCCGGCAAGGTCCAGCCCGCGGGGGTCTTGAACATCCTCCAGAGCTCCCAGGTCGAGAAAAAGACCGTCCTCCCGTCCGGGGCGAGGCCCGGAGTCAGGCCTTCGGCGACGACTTTCGGCGGCGTCCAGCGGCCGTTTTCCTCGCGCATATACATGATGACCGAAGGGCGAGGGTACATCCTCGAAAAATAGACCTCTTTTCCGTCGGGGCTGAAGTAGGCGCTGCCGTGCTGGGCGCAGGTGGAAATGATCCCGGGAGCGAACAGCTCGGGTGTCATCCCCGGCGGTTTCTGGCCGAGGTAGGGACCCGTAAGCCCCGGAATGTCGCCGGCCCGAGCTGAGACGATCGCCATCAGGAACAGCAGCGAATAAAAGCCCATTGCCGGTTTGTTCATTTCCGTGTCCTTGTGTCGATTGCTAGATCTCTTCTTTCGGCCGCAGCTCTTTGATGATTTTCGCCGACACCCAGTAGATATCTCCCCCTCGGGAAAAGAAAAGGTAGCGGCCGTCCGCGGTAACAAATGGATTTCCTTCGTTGGCCTCGGAGTTGATCGTATCCCCTAATGACACCGGTCGAGACCAGCTTCTGTCAGTGTGTTGGTAGCTGATGAAAAGATCGGCATCCCGTCGGCCGGGTCGCCAAACGGACAAAACAATATAGCTTTCGTCCGGGGCAACGAAGGGGACCATGCCTTTGACAGCGGGGGAAAGATGCTCCGCCGCCTGATAGGTCTCACCGACTTTCTTGAAGCGAATGATTCCGTCCTCGTAGATATTGCCGTTGGCGGCTACGGACAGGGCGTGGATGGTTTTGGTCCAGGGGAGTTTATCGAATAGAACGGGTATCCCCCAACCGGCGCCTGCTTTCGCCACGACCCAGATGTTACTGCTGAGAACGGCGCGCGCATGGGGCCGCCGGGAGCTGAAAAAAATCGTTTGACCGTCGGGGGAGAAGCACGGCTCGCCATCGACGTATTTCCCTGAGAACGAAGCTATGGCCGGCAGCTTCCAGATTCCCTTCGCATCACGGACGGCCAGCATGATGGCCGTGTCCCGGGCGAATAGGATTTCGTTCCCATTCGCCGACAGTTCCAAGGCATATTCAAAGGCGGCCGTTGTCACGATCCCCGGCGCGAACTTCTCCGGCGTCATTTCCGGCGGCTTCTGGCCGAGGTAGGGGCCTGGGAGAGCCGGGAAGTCGTTCTGCCGGGCTTGCCCCATGAAGACAACAACGAGGAGTAAAATCATGAAGATAAAAAGCGCTCTGTTTTTCACGGCTCTCCCTTCACTTCAGTCTCTTGGGCTTCAAATCCCCGATGATTTTCGCGTCCATCCAAAGAAATTTTCCTCCCGAATAACAGAACAGATACTTGCCATCCGGCGTCACGATTGGCTGGGAGCCTCCCCTCGACGCGCCCAGTTTTTCCAACAGATTGACGGGTTCTGTCCATCGGTCATCTTTGGTTCGGTAGCTGACGAATATTCCATAGCCAAACTTGCCCGGCCACTTCCTGTTAAAAAGGACATAACTCTCGTCCGGACTGACATAAGGATGGCCTCCGAGAATTTTCCCCACATCGAGCGGATGGCCGAGCTGTTCCCATTCCGCATACTGCCCGTTCTTCCGCTTGGTCCGTTTTATGCCATCCGTATAAAGCGTACCGTCCAGCGTCGAAGACACGCCCATGATATTTTGGTTAATTCTTCGATCCAGAGGCTTCGGCTCTCCCCATCCGGCGCCGGCTCTCTCGACATACCATATCTTCCAGGCTTCAAGCTGATTCCCGGAAGGCTGCTTCCCCCAGGAATCCGGCCAGGGCCTTTTCGAAGTGAAGAACAGTTGCCTTCCATCCGGTGAAAGGAACAGACTCCCTACTCCGTATTCCCTGGTGAACTCCATGATTCCGGGCTTCGCCCAATGGCCGTTGACCTGTTTGATAACGTTAATGGCAGGCGGATTTTTAGGATCCGGAGGAAGGAATATCCAGTAGATCTCGCCTCCATCTGGAGTTAGGGCGATATAGCCGTGCACCGCATTCTTGGAAAAAATGACCGAAGGTGCAAAGGCTTCGGGCAATTCACCCGGCGGCTTCTGGCCGAGGTAAGGCCCGGTGAGTTGGGAGGACTCCGTGTTCCGACCCCCCATATCCATGACCGCGACGAGCAGCCCGCAGGCGACGAGAACGAACTTTTTCATCGTGAGCGTCTTTAAGCCTTCTCATTTTCGAAAGATCTTGACCGGCATGCCGGGAAGAAGGACGAAGATATCTTTATAGTATCGCCGAATTTCGTCGATCTTCCTCTCCGCGACGCTCTCTCCCTTAATGTTGAGGTGGCCCAAGGCGATGTGGTTCGGTTTGAAGACGTCTTGGAGGAAGCGGCGATGCGGGGGGTGCGGACTCAGGGGCCATGAGTATCCAACGACGGCCAGGTCGACCGGAACCGTTCCCAGCCCGAATTTAGGAAAATCATCAGGCTTTCCCATCCAATCCCCCTCGTGGAACACCCGCCAGCCGTTGACCTCGATGAGATACATGAGGTTCATCGGTGTTTTATCGTTGCTGTGGAAAGTACGAACGATGGTCAAGGGGATGCGCGCCACGTTCCTCTTGACGTTCTCTCCGACCTTGAGTTCGATGGGGAGGATCCGCGGCGCGATTTTCGCCCAGTCGGATGCCGCATTGCGCAGCACCTCGACCGCGTCCGACGGCGCGACGAGGATGGACTCGGGATGGGCCTCCACATAGCGAACTGCCAGGGCGGCACTGAAATGATCTTGATCCTTATGCGTGACGAGCACAAGGTCGATACCGTCAAACGGAGCCCATCCCTTCATGAGGCATTCGAGCGTCTCGGACGAGGGGACACGGTAGGTCGGATTCGGCCCGACGAAGAGGCCGTCGATCAGGACCTTGACGTCGCCCGAGCTCACCAGGACGCCCTTGTTGGCCACGTAGGTCAACACGAGAGCCTCCCGGGTCGCGCCCTGTCCCGATAGGGGAGAAACTCCCGGCGGCTCCTGCTCAAGGTGCGATATTTCGCCGTTTTGAGCCTGGATGCATAAAAGAACGAAAAATCCAACTAACGCCGGTATGAAACGTCTCTTCATTTCTCTCTTCTCTATCCAATTTTTCGAGTCACTTCTTGGCCGCTTCCTGCGCCGGCCTTGATCTTCGTCGGATTCCTTCTGCGTAGATGCTGTTCAAGCCGGGGCCTCGATTCTGAGATTTCTCATCACGTCCTGCCGTTTCGGCTAGCAGCGTTCGTCATTCATATTTCAGGGCTTTTACCGGATCGGCCCGGGCGGCCTTGAACGACTGATAGCTCACGGTGGCGAAGGCGATTCCGACGGCCGCCAGGCCGGCCAGGAAGAAGAACAACCCTCCCGGGCTCACTCGATAAGCGAATCCGTTCAGCCAGGCGCGGGCCAGGAGGAACGCGGACGGCCAGGCGAACAGGCAGGCGTACATCGCCAGCCGGATGAATTCGTTCGACAGGGAAAGGACCAGCCTGGGCACCGACGCTCCCAGGACCTTCCGGATGCCGATCTCTTTGGTCCGCTGTTCGGCGACAAAGGAGCTCAATCCGAAGAGTCCCAGGCAGGCGATGAGGACGGCCAGGGCCGTGAAAAACTCGAGCAGCCGCCCCATCTGTTCCTCGCGCCAATACGCCCGGCCGAAGTTTTCGTCGAGAAAAGAGTATTCGCAAGGGAAGGCCGGGACGGCCTTTTTCCAGGCGGCCTTGACGTCATCCAGGGCCGGGCCCGTCCTCCCGGGACGGAGGCGGATGACGATGTTGCCCAGCCAGTTCGCGTTCGGCGCCGGCAGGAGGACAAGGGGCTCGATCCTTTCGTACAGTGGCTGAAAGTGAAAATCCTTCAGGACGCCGACGATCGTCCCCTCGCGGCCGAACATGGACAACCGGGCTCCCAGGACATCAGGCCGCCCCATCCGCCTGGCCATTTCCTCGTTGACCAGGAAGCCGGTTTTCAGGTCCGCCCCCCGATCGGGCGAGAAATCGCGGCCGTCCGCGAGCTTTAGGCCGACGGTCTCCGTGAAATCGAACTCCACGGACCCGAAATAGGTCCGGACGGTCCGGCCGGGCTGTTGGCCTTCCCAATGAACATCCTGGGTGGTGTCGCCGATCATGTCCGGCCTCCGGCTCATGGCCGTGACGCCGAGGATGGAGGAGGACCGGCTGAGCTCAGCCTTGAGCGCCGCGTAGGATTCGGCGACTCCGCCGCGGAGCGGGATCAAGACCAGCCCTTGTCGATCGAAGCCGATGTCCTTGCTTTTCATAAAGCGCGTCTGCCGGAGGACGACGGAGGTCCCGATGAGGAGGAGGATGGACAGCGTGAACTGGGTGACGACCAGGACCTTGCGGAAGGTGCCCCGGCGGGCGAAGATACCGCCGCCGCCCCGCAGGACGCCGGCCGGCCGCAAGCGGGACAGGAAGACGGACGGATAGCTTCCCGAAATCAGGATGGTCAGGAGGACGATCCCGGCCGCCGCGACCAGGGGCCCGGGAGCGACCAGTGCGCTCACCGAGAGATGTTTCCGGGTGACGGAATTGAAGGCAGGGACGAGGAGCGCCGTCAGGACGAAGGCCAAACCCGCGGCCATCAGGACATAGAGAAGGGATTCGCCGTAGAATTGGCGGATGAGGTCTCCCCGGCGGGCGCCGACGACCTTCCGCAGCCCGATCTCCCGGGCCCGTTCCGCCGACCGGGCCGTGGTCAGGTTGATGAAATTGATGCAGGCGATGGCCAGGACGAAGATCCCGATGAGCGAGAAGACGTAGACATAATAGATATTCCTCGCCAGGAGGCCGCGTCCGGTCCGAAAGAACAGCCTCAGCCGGGTAAGGGGCTCGATCGTATAGGAAATCTTCGTGTCAGGATCCTGGTGATGGCGCCCAACCAGGGAGGTGATCTTCGCGGCGACCTCGGCCGGCGATGCGTCGGGACGCAACCTGGCATAGGTGCCGACGGCGTTTTGCCAGCCTTCCGGCATCCGGTTCAAACGGCTCTCGACGAAGGCGAAGGGCACGACCCAATCGAACTGCAGGCTGGAATTCGGGGGAGGATCCCGAAGGACGCCGGTCACCGTCAATTCCAGGCGGTTTTCGGCCCGGACCGTTTTCCCGACCGGGCTTCCGCCGGCGAAGTATTTCCCGGCCATCCGCTCCGTGATCAGGACGGACAGCGGCGCCGACAAGGCGGAATCCCCCCGTCCTTCGACCAAGGGGAAAGAGAACATCGACAGGAACGAAGGGTCCGCGGCGATCACGGCCTCTTCGAAGAAGGATTGATCGCCGATCGTCAGCTGGAGTCCGCCGAACCGGCTGAACCGGCTGGCGTACTCGACGTCCGGGATCTCCTTCTCCATGGCGGAAGCCAGGGGAATCGGCGTGGCGATCCCGTGTCGGATCACGCCCGAGAACTCCTCGTCGGACTCGATGCGATAGAGCCGGTCGGAAGCGGAGTGGAAGCGGTCGTAGCTCAGCTCGTCCAGAACCCAGAGCGAGATCAACAGGCAGCATCCCATTCCCAAGACCAGGCCGGCGAGATTGATCAGGGAATGTCCGAGATGCCGGCGAAAGTTCCGGGCAAAGACCTTCAGGTAATTCTTGAACATCACCGAACTCCAGAAGAGGGCGTTGAGGACGAAGGGCGGCAGGGACCGGGCGATCTGGAGCCCGTACCACGTGTCGGCCGCGGCCCGGCCGCGCGAATCGAGGATGTCATTGTAGGCCTCCTCGAAATCCCCGATGACGGTCGGCCGGTTCCGATTCCCGAGCAGCAGGCCGAGGATCCGTTGGGCAAATCGGGGAGGGCCGGCCGGAATATCACTCATCGGTCACTCGGCCACGACCCCGGGGAAGTCCTCCCACAGCACATCCTGGACGTGCTTGATCTCCCGAAGGAGCTTCATCCCTTCCGGGGTGATGTGATAAAGCCTTTTGCTGCGGCCGCCCCGTTTCTTCGAGGAGGGGCCTTGACGAGTCTCGACCAGACCTTTTTCCCAGAGTCGGTCGAGGGGGACGTAAATGGATCCGATCGACCAGTATTTTCCGGTCAGCTCGGAAATGTGCTCCCTGATCGTGACTCCGTAAGCGTTGTCCTTGAGATGCCAGATGGAAAGGAGGACGATCTCTTCCTGTCGCGACAAGAGTTTCATATAAGCCTCCTCGCCTCCGAGCTATGTCTAATACTTCTACAATATAGAAGAATTATATTCTTCTGTCAAGGAATTATTCTAAATTATAGAATAATTGAATTGACGAGGGCGAAACGTTCCTATCCCGTCCTCCTGCCTTTTCCGGCTGGCTATGTCTTTTTGCCGGCCTCGTCATGACGGTTTTGCGAACATTCCTTGGGGTCCTACTCGAGGCGGAGGTCCAGCAGGTTCCATTCCCATTCGCCTTCGAGGCCGGTCTCTTCCCTCATCGATCGTCCTAGATGATCCGGCGCAGCTTTAGGGTGGTTTTCGCTGTCTGACCGGAACGATCGACGTGCAATATGACTTCGCTTCCGTCCTTTCCGAAGACCTGATCGAATGCATCCCTTGTCATCCGGGATGCCGGCGTGTCGTTGATCATGACGATCCTGTCGCCCGGCGCTAAGTGCGCCTCATCGGCCGGAGAACCGGGGATGATGTTGATGATCGCCAGGCTGCGGTCTTCCTTCCTTTCAACTTGGAGACCGGCCATGTTGAATTCGAACGGCTCGTCGAATCGCCCGTTCTTCTTCAGGAAAATTTGTCCGCCGGGAATGTCGAACGTGACGTCGAATCGGCCGAGGATCTGGTTGCCGAGATTGCCCTCCTTCTCCCAGGGAGGAGCCGCGCCGGTGCTGTCGTCGGTGAACGCCGCCAGGACCTTCTCCAGCCGATATCCGCCGATGTCGATGCTCCCGATCCGGCCCATTTTTCGGCTGATCTTCGCGGTCAGTCCCTGAAGCTGGACCGGAATCGTTTTCTCGGGTTGTCGAAGCTCGTCACCGGTCTTGATCACCAAAGCATTCCGGTTTCCCGTATCAAGGACCAGCTCGACCGGACGCGGGGGGCCGCTTTCCATTTGGACTTCCGCGGGCACAAAGATCCGGTTGTCGCGGAGCTTCGCCGGCACCCTTTGGCCCTCCTCCGCCGGGCTCGGACCGCCCGGTTCGCTCAACGTTATAAGGCGCTTTCCGTAGTCGACATGAACGACGAAGTGGGCGAAGAATGACAGGCCGATGATCCCGTCCTTTCCTTCGAGATGGAAACGGCCGGCCGAATCCCGCGGCATGACCAGGATCAACTGATCGGTCAAGGTGAGGTTGGGAACCTTCAGCGCGGCCCCCGGGCTGACCTCGCACGGGACGGGCTGGCCGCCGACTCCGTCCAAGAGCATTTTCCCCGAAAAAGCGAGGCCGGCGGAATCGACCGTATCGTCGCCGAAAAGTACGGCTCCCTCGAACGGCATGCCCGTGTCGAGAATTAAGCTGAAGGGCTTCCCGTTCAACTCGACCTGGACGACGATGAGATCTTCGCTCAGCTGAAAGGGGAAGGTCGTGCTGGTCAGCCGATCGGCGAAAACATGGCCGCCCGCGGGCATCAGCATCCGGACCGGTCCCCTTTGCTGCGCCCGGAGCGAAGGGGCTGCGGGAGATGCGATTAATACAAGTAATAAGGATGCGGTAATGGCCAATACCGAAATACGAATAAGAGATGCTCCTTTCATTGTCTATCTCGCTTTCTTGACGACGCCCCAACTGGGTGCGCCGTCGAATTTGGAATCATTGGTCAAGCGGCGCGCGTCGCCGCCGTCGGCGTTCATGACGTAGATCTCGAAGTTGCCGTCGCGGCACGACTGGAAGGCGATCCGCTTTCCATCGGGCGACCAGCAGGGGAACTCGTTGACGGTGTCGTCCCGGGTGACGGCGACATCATGGCCGCCGTCGGCGTCCATCACTCCGATTTCGGTGGTATGGTTCGGCGGAGCGCCGTGGAGCAGTCCGTAGGCGATCTTGAGTCCGTCTGGCGACCAGACGGGGCGCAGCCGGGATTTGCCCGGAGCCCCGATCCTTCTCTGGCCGCTTCCATCGATGTTCATGACGTAAACCGTGAAACCGGGTCCCTCGCAGATGACCTTTGTTCCGTCGGGAGAGACGGCGGGATAATTGAATCCCATCGATCGGTCCGTGAGTCGCCGGACATCGGTCCCGTCGGCCTTAGCCGAACACAGGATGGAATTCCCGCCCTTGGGTTCTATCTGATAAAAAATCCTTTGGCCGTCCGGCGACCAGGCCGGCAGGATCTCGATGTCCTTCGAGTTCGTCAGACGGCGCTGATCGCTGCCGTCGATGTTCATCACGTAAATACGCGACTCGCCGTCCCGGTCCGAGGCGAAAGCGATGCGCGTTCCGTCTGACGATATCACCGGGCTTCGGTCCTTGGACGAGTTCGTCGTCAACCGCCGGAGATCGGTCCCGTCAGTATTCATGATGTAAATTTGCGCGTTTCCGCTCCGGCTCGAATAGAACGCGATCTTTTCCGCTGTAGGAAGCGCGGTTTCTCCCTCTCTCGGAAGCGCGGAACTTAAACTCGGCCGGAACGAAACCATGAAAACAACGGCCCCGATCATAAATGCTCTTCTTTTTGTCATGATGCTCCTCCGTCGATTGCTTAGGATTGCTCCGCCCCGCCGCGGCTATTTGATTTTCTGTGCCTTGACCATGAACGTCGTTGCCGGGGTGGCGATGAAACCGACGGCCGTTATGGCGCGGGTCGTCTTGTCTTCGCTGAAGTGATAGCGGGAATTGACGTTCTTGATATAGATGGACCTTTCGTTGAAATGAAAAGCCTCTTGCCTTTCTTGGGCCTGGCTCTGAAAGAGGATCCGGTCTTTGTCGATCGTGACGGTAAACGTGTCGCCGGGCTCGATTTCATATGTCCCGGCGAACTTCTCCAGGGAATGGATCCAGGACACGTTTCGGCTGAAAAGAGGGGTCACGGACTCACCCAGCGCGATTTTTTCGATCCGTTCATTGACTAAAC
>Ga0316628_100004218_pt1 | contig 11223 bp, 9 predicted proteins | sample OWC_Aug_M2_C1_D5_FD_207648 | JGI IMG/M metagenome (GOLD analysis project Ga0316628, IMG submission 207648) | Wetland soil microbial communities from Old Woman Creek delta, Ohio, United States - OWC_Aug_M2_C1_D5_C | ecosystem: Environmental > Terrestrial > Soil > Wetlands | place: USA: Ohio... | reverse complement strand
CTCTCGGAGGATGCCCCCCCTTTATCGGATGTACTTTTTCAGCCTTTCCGCAAGGGCCGGGTCCAAGGTCTGGAGCTTGTTGTAGATCTCCTTGGCGCTGTAATTGTCCTTGAGGTTGACGTAGGTGATGGCCAGGTTGAACTGGGCGACGCCGCTGTCGGGCTTGAGCTCGACGCATTTCTTCAAGAATTCGAGGGCCGCCTCGAAATTCTTGGCCTGCATGTAGGACACCCCGATGCTCAGCCAGCCGTTGGGGTCGTCGGGGGCGAGCTCGGCGTACTTCTTGTAAGCGCCCGCCGCGTCGGTGGGTTTTTTCTGGTTGATGTACGAGGACCCGATCTGGAACCAGGCATGCGCGAAATCCGGCTTGATGGCCACGGCCTGCCGGAAAGCGGCGATGGCCTCCTCGTACTGCTGAAGACTGAAGTAGGCCAACCCGAGGTAGTAGTGGTTCGTCTCGTTCTGCGGCTCGAGCTCGATGACCTTCTTGGCCGGGGCGATGGCCCGGTCATACCTCTTGGCCTGGTCGTAGATCCGGAAAGCCTGCCGATAGAAAGTTATCGCCCCGGCGGGCTCGAGCGCGGCCATGGCGGCGTAGACGGCCTCGGCGTTCTCGAGCTGGCCCGCTTTTTCGTAGGCATTGGCCAGGCTGAGCTTGACCTTGAGATCTTTCGGCTGTCCTTTCTGCGCTTCGAGCAGGGCGGCGATGGCCGCAGCGTACTCCCCGAGCGTCGTCCGGCAGATACCCAGGCGGTGGTAGGCATTCCAGGCTTCGGCCGGGCCGAGGGCGATATACCTTTCATAGGCCGAAGCGGCCTTGGCGAAATCCTGGAGCGCTTCCTGGGCGGTGGCAAGGTCGAAATAGAGCTCCTTGCCGGCGAACCCCAAGGCGGCCGCCTTGTCTAGGGCCTCGGCCGCATCCTTATACTGCGTCTGCTTCAGCAGGGCGACGCCCAGTCCGTAGAAAGCGTCGGCCCGCGAGCCGTCGAGCTGGATCGCCCTTTGATAGGCCGAAACGGCCGCCCTGTAGTCCCTCTGCTTGGAGCAAATGTCGGCGAGCAGGGTCTGCGCGGCGAGGTCCGTCGGATTGATCTTGACCGACCTCTCCAGATGGACCCTGGCGGTCATCAGCTCGTCGAGGGCCACGGCCGCGCGGGCCGCGAAGGCGTTCCCCTCGGCGGTCTCGAAATATTTCTCCTGGGTCTGGGACTTGAATTCGGCGACCTTTCCCGTGCGGGGGATATTGACGAGGGTCCCGATCGGAAGACCGAACTTGAAATTCCGCTCGAGGATGAGCAGCATGCCGACGAGCTGACCATTGATATCAAGAAGCGGTCCGCCCCGGAACTGTTCCGGGACGGCCATAGAAACCTCGAAGATCTTGTCTCCGGCGCCGATGTCCACGGCCCGGCGGAAAGTGCCCTCGGCGATGATCACCCGGCCCGACTCGTTGGACCCGAGGGCGAACAGGCGCGCGTCCGCGGCCAGGTTGTCGATCGATCCTATTTGCAGGCGCTGGAGCTTGCCTTTCGGCTTCAGCAGGGCGACGTCGTGGGCCTTGTCGACCCCGAGAATGCCCTCGATCTTGACCTTTTTCCCCTTGATGTTGACGCCTTCGGCGTCAAAGGCCTGGGAGATGACGTGATACGCCGTGACGACAACGTCCTCGCCCATGGCAAGGGCCGATCCTTTGATGATCTCGGCCTTGTCGGCGCCGTAGCCGATGATCGCTATGACGCCCTGGCCGGCCTGACCGAGGATGTTGTTCGCCTCCTCGGTCTGGGCCGCGGCCCAAGACGAGGTCAGGATGATCGACCCGATCAGGATCAAGGCAGCCTTGCGGAATCCGCTCATCGCGTCCTCCTCTCCGACGAATGCCGAGAGCTATGGAATGAACCCACGACTAATTTACTCAAGGACGTCCGGTCCTGTCAATCCTTAACTCTGGCCCCTCCGGAAGAAGGAGCGCACGAAAAGTCCGGCGCTCCGGAAATACTCGGCAACGGGGTAGTAAGTGACAGCGCCGGAAGGTCTCGTTATAATACCGCCCGTGTCGATATCCATGGAACCCCGGTCCGTGCGCAGGGTCTGGTTGCTGACCTTATGCGGAACCGTCATCTGGCTAGCGGCCATCGTCCTGGCCCCCTGGCTCGCCGGCCGGGGCGCCGGCGGCGCAGCCCGCTTTCTCTATGCCGTCTTCGCACCTGTCTGCCATCAGATCGCAGATAGGTGCTTCGTCCTGAGCGGCCATCCCCTGGCCGTCTGCGGCCGTTGCCTGGGCGTCTACGCCGGTTTCGCGGCCGGGCTCGTCATCTACCCCTTCGTCCGCGGTTTCTCCAGGCTCGCTCTCCCGTCGGCCCGGGTGTTCCTCCTGATGATCTTTCCGATGGCCCTGGACGCCGTCGCCGGCATCCTCGGGATATGGGGGAGTCCCATCGGGATCCGTTTTGCCACCGGTTTCGCCTGGGGGACGATCCTGCCGTTCTATTTCGTAGTCGGCGTCTCCGACTTCATTTCGGCGAGGAAAAGCCGGGCGGTCGCCCGGGCCCTTGCAAGAACGGCCACGAAAAAAGTAGAATAGAGGCCGGACCACGAGGAGGAGAGATGGACAAGCAGAAACCCGAGTATTTCCGGCCCGCCCTCATCGCCGGGGCCATCGCAGGATTTCTCTCGGGGTTTCCCTTTTTCGGCCTCTTCAACTGCGTCTGTTGCCTCTGGATCGTCGGGGGGGGCGCCGTCGCGGTGAAACTGCTTTCGAAAAGCACCCCCGGCATCCTGAGCTCGAGCGACGGGGCCGTCGTGGGCGCGCTGACCGGGATCGTCGCTTCCGTCGTCCATACCGTCCTGAGCCTCGCCTTCAAGCCCGACATCGAAACGGCCCGCCGGGTGCTCGACTGGCTTTCGGGCATGGGCGTCGAAAGTCCCTCCAACGTCGAAAGCATGCTGGAGAGTGGCTCCGCCTTCCGGTCGCCGGGTTGGATCCTTCTGGGCCTCTTCGTGACCGCCGCTGTGTACGCCGTCATGGGCGGCCTCGGCGGGGTCATCGGCGTTTCGCTCTTCGCCAAGAAGGCCGCCCCGCCCATACAGCCCCCGCCCCCTCCTCCGGCGACCCCCACTCCGACGCCTCCAGGACCCGCCGATGCGGTTTAAGACTCAGGTCATCGTCAACCCCGAATCGAACCGCGGCCGGACGCGGAAGCGCTGGGGGGAGATCCGCGAAGGCCTGCGCAGCTTCATCCGCGAGTTCAAGTACGAATTCACGGAGAAGCCGCTCCAAGCCACCGACATGGCTCGGGAGGCGATCAAGGACGGTACCGAGCTCGTCATCGGCGTCGGCGGCGACGGGACGATGAACGAGATCGCCAACGGCTTCTTCGAGGACCGTAAGATCATCAATCCGGAGGCCACGCTGGGCCTTCTCCCCGCCGGGACAGGTTGTGACCTGACCAAGAGCCTGAACATCCCCACGGGCCTGAAAGACGCCTTGAAGGTGATCACGGAGGCGCCCTCCGTGCGCATGGACGTGGGCAGGGTCCGCTTCCGTTCGAACGCCGGAGGCGAAGAAGACCGCTTCTTCCTCAACGTCGCCGATTTCGGCCTGGGCGGAGAGGTCGTCCGCCGGGTCAACGAGCGGCGGCTCCAGCGGAAAGCCTCGTCCTACGTCCGCTGCCTGGTCACGACGATGGTCCAATACCGGAACAAGCGCGTCAGGATCCGGGTGGACGGGGAGAGCCTGCCGGAGGGCGAATACCTCATCGGCGCCGTGGCCAACGGAAGGATCTTCGGCAAGGGCATGAAGGTCGCACCCGACGCGCGGCTCGATGACGGGCTCTTCGACAGCGTCCTCGTCCGGGGCTTCAAGTTTCTCGAGTTCTGCCGCCATGGATGGAAGCTCATCAACGGCAGCCACGTCACGCACCCCAAGGTCACCGTCGTGAGGGGGAGCACCGTGGAGGCCTATCCGGAGGACGACGAAGACGTCCTCCTTGAACTCGACGGGGAGCAGCTGGGCCGGCTTCCCGCGACCTTCGAGATCGTCCCTCGCAATCTGCTCATCAAGGGATTCCTGCAGCCCGTGCGCTGAGCGGCGGGGAGCGGACTCTGGGGAGCGACCGTCAGAAGCGCGACGGAGCGGCTCGGAGGAGCGCTTCTGGGAATTATCTGAAAAAAGAACCTATTTTTTCGTGACGTCTTTGGGGTCGTTCACCAATATGATCCGCCCTGAGGCGTCCTTGACCATGTAGGTGGGATTCCTCGTCGAGACAATGGGCTTCTTGTAGTTCCGCATGATCCCAGCGATGTAGGCTTTTGTCTCCGGATAGGGCGGGATGCCCTTGTACCTTCGGACGGCCTCCTGACCTGCGTTGTAGGCCGCCAGGACGAGCTTGGTTTGGCCGTTATAGAGCCGGACCAGGTCCTTAAGGTAGCGCACCCCGCCTTCGATATTCTGGGCCGGGTCAAAGACATTGTTCACTCCGTACTGCTCGGCCGTGGCAGGCATCAGCTGCATCAGGCCCATGGCCCCTTTATCCGAGATGGCGAAGCTGTCGTAGTTCGACTCGGCCCGGATGACGACGTGGACGAGCTCGGGGTCGATGCGGTATTTCCCCGCGGCCTTCTTGATGATGGGGTTATAGAGTTTGTGGAGATCGGCCGCTGAGGCCGCTATGAGGCAGGGCACTAAGGCCAGGAGAGCAAAGGCTGCAAAGGCTTTATTAGCGTTGTTCATCGGTTGTTCGCCTCATCTTGACAAAAAAAGGCGTGTTTGGCAATCCCCGCCGGGGGTGATTTCAGGGGGTCACACGGCCAGGCGCTCTAAGAGTGAGGGGACGATCTCCAGGGCCCTGTCCAGATCGCCCGTGAGCGCGCCCCCGGACTGGGCGAAATCGGCCCGGCCGCCCCCGCCGCCCCCGATGAGCGGAGCGATCTCCTTGATCAGCGCGTTGGCCCGTATGCGGCCGGTCAGGTCCTTGGTCACGGAGATGACGACGAAGGCCTTCCCTTCTCCCGACGAGCCCAGGACGACGACCCCGCTTCCCATTTTCTGTTTCAGGGTGTCGGCCGCGTCCCGGAGCTCGGCCATGGTCAGGCCGTCCTTTCTTTGTATGTGAACGGGGATGCCCTTGATCGTCCGGCTGATCGCCGGTATTCCTAAAGTCTCGCCCGAGGCTGTCCCTCCCGCGCCCGAGATGACGTGAAGTTCACTGGCCAGCATTTTCTTGCGCAGAGCCTTGGCTTCCTTCTCGAGTTCGCCCACGCGGGCCTGCAGCTTGTCAATCCTCGTCGGGATGTCCTTGCGTGAGACGCCCAGGGCGCTTTCAAGACCGGCGACGAGGTCCTCCATCTCCCGGACGTAGCGGTAAGCCCCCTCTCCCGTCACGGCCTCGATGCGCCGCATCCCCGCGGCAACGCTCGTTTCAGACACGATCTTGAACATCCCGATCTCGCCGGTGGCCCGGACGTGGACGCCTCCGCACAGCTCCTTGCTGAAGTCGCCGATGCCGACGACCCTCACCGATTCGCCGTACTTCTCCTCAAAAATGGCCATGGCCCCTTCGCGGATGCCCTCCTCGAGGCTGGTCGTGCGCGTTTCAAGGGGGATGTCGGTCCGGATCTTCTCGTTGACGATCTCTTCGACCTTCCGGACCTCCTCCGGCGTCAGGGCGGCGAAATGGGAGAAATCGAAGCGCAACCGGGCCGGCGAGACGAGCGAGCCGGCCTGCTTGACGTGGTCGCCCAGCAGCTGGCGCAGGGCCGCATGGAGGAGGTGGGTCGCAGTGTGGTTGTTCGAGATGGCCCGGCGCCGGACGAGATCGGCCGCGGCCTCGACACGGTCGCCCTCCCGGACCTCGCCGGAGAGGACCTTGACGCCATGGGCGACGACTTCGGGAGTGACGTATGCGGTGTTTTCGACCAGGGCCGAGAACCGCGTCCCCTTGAGCGTGCCAGTGTCGCCGACCTGGCCGCCGGCCTCGGCGTAGAACGGCGTCTCCTCGAGAATGACCTCGCCCGCGTCGCCCTCCCGGAGACGGTCGACCCGGCGGCCGTCCTTGATGAGGCCGATGACGGGGACGTCGGCGAGCTCCCCGGACTCGTGGGCGCGGCAGCGGACCTTGAGGTCCCGGAACTCGACGTAGGCCTCTTTTTCCTTCCTTTTAGCCTCGCCTTTCCAGGACAATCGGGCTTTTTGCCTCTGGGCCTCGAGCTCCCGGCCGAAGCCGGGTTCGTCGACGGACAGGCCCCTTTCCTTGGCCAGTTCCTGGGACAGGTCGAGGGGAAAGCCGAACGTGTCGTAAAGTTTAAAGACCTTCTCTCCGGCCAGGACGCTCGCCCCGCCGCCCGTCTCCCGGGTCTCCCGGACGACCTGGTCGAAATAGCGCAGGCCCGAGGAGAGCGTGAAGGAGAAGCGCTCCTCCTCGGCCAGGCAGACCTTGGAGATGTACTCGACCGAGGCCAGGAGCTCGGGATAGGCGTCTTTCATGATGTCCGCGACACGGCCGACCAGCTCGTAGAGGAAGGGCCGGTCAATGCCGACAAGATTCCCTTGACGGAACGCCCGGCGGATGAGCCGCCGCAGGACATAGCCCCGGCCGTCGTTCCCCGGACTGGCGCCGTCGCCGATGAGGAAGGTGACGGCCCGGACATGGTCGGCGATGATCCTGACGGAGACGTCGCCCTCGTCCCCGGCGGGATATTCCCTCTTGGCCATCTCGCAGGCGCCCTCGATGAGGGGCATGAACAGGTCGGTGTCGAAGTTGCTCCGTCTGCCCTGGACGACCGCGGTCATCCGCTCGAGGCCCATGCCGGTGTCGATCGACGGGGACGGCAGCGGCCGCAGGGCGCCGGTCCCATCCTGCTCGAACTCCATGAAGACGAGATTCCAGAGTTCGAGGAAGCGGTCGCTGCCCTTTTCGATCAGGGCGAAGGGGTCGCCGGGCTCGACCTCCTCGCCGAGGTCGAAGTGGAGCTCGGAGCACGGGCCGCAGGGCCCGGTGTCGCCCATCGCCCAGAAGTTGTCCTTCTTCCCGTAGCGGAAGATCCGATCTCCCGGGATCCCGGCCTCATCGGCCCAGAGCCGGAAGGCCTCGTCGTCGTCGAGATAGACCGTGGCGTAGAGCCTGTCCTTGGGCAGGCCGAAGACCCCGGTGACGAGCTCCCAGGCGAATGCGACGGCCTCCTTCTTGAAATAATCGCCGAAGGAAAAATTCCCGAGCATCTCGAAGAAGGTGTGGTGCTTGGCCGTCCGCCCTACGGTCTCGAGGTCGTTGTGCTTGCCGCTGACCCGCAGGCACTTCTGGACCGTGGCCGCCCGCGTGTAGCCCCGCTTCTCCAGCCCCAGGAAGACGCTCTTGAACTGGTTCATCCCGGCGTTGGTGAACAAGATGGTCGGATCGTCCTTGGGCAGGAGTGGCGAGCTCCGGACGATCTTGTGGCCGCGGTCGGCGAAGAACTGGAGGAAGGTTTCGCGGACGCGCTGGGCCGTCATTTAGGCTCTTCTTCCGCCCCCCCCTCGGCGCGGTCGACCTTGCTCATCCCCTTCTCCATCTCCTCGACGGCGATGTCGAGGGTCGACTGGATGCCCATGATGCGGAGCTTGAAGTTGTCCGGGTTGGAGGAGTACTTCATCCCCTGCTCAAAAGAGATATAGCCGTCGCGGTAGAGCTGGTAGATGGACTGGTCGAACGTCTGCATGCCGTACTGGGAGACGCCCGCCGTGATGGCGTCGCGGATGAGCATGGTCCTGTCCTTCTCGGCGATGCATTCCTGGATATAGGGGGTGGCGATCATGGCCTCGACGGCCGGGACGCGGCCCTGGCCGTCCATCCGCGGGATGAGGCGCATGGAGATGATGGCCTTGAGGATGCTGGCCAGCTGGAGCCGGACCTGGCGCTGATGGTGCGGGGCGAAGACGGAGATGATGCGGTTGATGCTCTCCGGAGCGTCGAGGGTGTGGAGCGTGCTCAGGACGAGGTGCCCGGTCTCGGCGGCCAGGAGGGCGGTCTCGATCGTATCCATGTCGCGCATCTCCCCGACCAGGATGACGTCCGGGTCCTCGCGGAGACAGCCGCGCAGGCCGCGGGAGAAGCTGGTGACGTCCATGCCGACTTCCCTCTGGCTGATGGTGCTCTTCTTGTCCTTGTGGAGGTACTCGATCGGGTCCTCGACGGTGATGATGTTCTCTCGGCGGAAGGTGTTGATGTAATCGACCATGGCGGCGAGGGTGGTCGTCTTGCCGCTTCCCGTCGTTCCCGTCACCAGGACGAGGCCCCTCTGGTAGAAGGCGATCTTCTCCAGGACCTCGGGGAGCAGAAGCTGGCGGATGGTCTTGACCTCGAGGGGGATGATGCGCAGGGCGATGGCCAGGGAGCCCCGCTGGTGGTAGATGCTGCCGCGGAAGCGGCCGAACCCGGGCAGGCTGTAGGCCAGGTCGATGTCGAGGTCCTCGGTCAGCCTCTTCCGCTGGAAGTCCGTCATCAACTGGTTGGAGAGCTCCTCGCAGTCGGCGGCGCTCAGACGGGGATATCCGGTCAGGGGCGTGAGCGTCCCGTGGACGCGGATCATGGGATTGTTGCCGGCCTTGAAATGAAGGTCCGAGGCGTCCCGCTCGATCCCGATCTTCAGGAATTCATCGATGACCATGAGTTCCTCCTCGATTGTCGTGTCAGACGAAGGTCAGCCAGCGGTGGGCGTCCTCCCTCTTCCCGTCGATGACCTCGAAAAAGGCCGTCTGGACCCTTTCGGTCAGAGGCCCCCGCTTGCCGTTGCCGATGACGATCTTGTCGACCGACCGGATGGGCGTGACCTCGGCCGCGGAACCGGTGAAGAAGACCTCGTCGGCGATGTAGAGCATCTCCCGGGGGATGGTCTCTTCGATGACGCGGACGCCCATCTCCCGGAAGAGGGTCATGACCGAGTCCCTGGTGATCCCCGGCAGGACGGAGGACGACAGGGGCGGCGTCAGGACGGTCCCGTCCTTGATCAGGAAGAGGTTCTCGCCGCTCCCTTCGCTGATGTGCCCGCGGATGTTGAGGGCGATGCCCTCCTCGTAGCCGTCGAGCATAGCTTCCATCTTGATAAGCTGGGAATTCATGTAGTTGGCGCCGGCCTTGGCCAGGGCCGGAAAGGTGTTCGGGGCCATGCGCCACCAGGAGGAGACGCAAACATCGACGCCGTTCTCTATGGCCTCCGGACCGAGGTACTTGCCCCACTCCCAGACGAGCACGGCGCAGTCGACCGGGTTGGGGAAGGGATTGACGCCGAGCGTGTTGTAGCCCCGGTAGACGATGGGCCTGATGTAACAGGACCGGAGCCCGTTGGCCCTGACGGTCTCGATGACGGCCCGGTTGAACTCGTCCTGGGAGTACGGGACCTCCATCCGGTAGATCTTGCATGAATTGTAGAGCCGCCGCGTGTGGTCCTGGAGCCGGAAGACGGCCGTCCCTTTCGGGGTGTCGTAGGCCCGCAGACCCTCGAAGAGCGCGCTGCCGTAATGGACGACGTGAGACGCCAGGTGGATCGTCGCGTCCTTCCATGGCACCAGCTTGCCGTTCCTCCAGACAACGCCGGTCTCAGCGAATGGGCTCATGGGCGACTCCTTCTCTTCGAGGCCTCATCGTATATCATCCTCCGCGGCGAAGTCAATCGCCTCTCGGGGGGAATCAGACGTTCTCCCCGCAGTGCGGGCAACTGCGCGACCTGGGCGGGAGAGGCCGGCGGCAGTTCCAGCAGAGGGCGGTCGTCTTCTGTTCCCGGGCCTTGATGCGGAGCATGATGTCGTCGATCTCCGAGGTCCTCGGCGTCTTGCCCTTGAAGAGCGACAGGTCGCGGATGATCTCGGAGGCGCTCTGATAGCGGTCCTCGACCTTGGACGCCAGGGCCCGCATGATGATGGCGTCGATCTCCTTGGGCACGCGGCTGTTCTTGATCCGGGGCGGCGTGATCTTGCCCTGCTGGGCCTTCTCTAGGATCTTGAACGGGTCCGGGTCGAAGATCGGCGGCCGGCCGATGATCATCTCGTAGAAGATGCAGCCCAAGGAATAGAGGTCCGAGGCGTAGCTGGCCTTGCCCATGAACTGCTCGGGGGCCATGTACGGCGGCGAGCCGATCCGCGTCGAGGCGTAGGGCACGGCGTTGAGCCAGGCTGAGGTCCCGAAATCGGTGATCTTGGCCGTCCCGTCCTCGGAAACGATGATGTTGGAGGGCCTCAGGTCGCGGTGGATGATCTTGGCCTTGTGGGCGTGGTCGACGCCATAGGAGACCTGCTTGATGAAGTCGAGTGCCTGATCCAGGCCGAGGATGCGCTCCTTCTCCAGGATCTTCTCCAGGGTCGGACCCTTGACGTATTCCATGACCATGAAGAAGACGTTCTTCTCCTTCTCCGCGGCCAGCATGCGGACGATGTTTGGATGGTTGAGGGCGGCCTGGAGCCGCGGCTCCTTGAGCAGTTTGTAGAGCTCGGCCGACTGCTTGTGGGGGACCTTGATGGCGACCCTGATGTCGAGCCATGTGTCCTTGGCCAGGTAGACGGAGCCGAATCCGCCGCTGCCGAGCGACCGGATGACCTCGTATTTCCCGACCTTCTGCCCTTGGAGAAACATATCACTCGTTCCAGAAATGGACGATCAGGGATGCCCCGGCCAGGGCGGCCGTATCCGCCCTGAGGATGCGGCGGCCGAGGGATACGGCCGTGAATCCGGCCGTCCGGATGTCCTTCTCTTCCCCCGCCGTCCAGCCGCCCTTTGGCCCGACCAGAAGAACGACCGAGGCCGGCGGACCCTCCGCCGGGGCCGCCGGGCCTGCGATGATGTCCCGCAGGGGACGGCCGCCGTGTTCACTCAGAAAAAGCCGAGGGCCCCGAGCGGGCTCCCGGAGGAGCTCCTTCAGCCGCCGGAGCGGATGGACTTCGGTTACCAGGCGGCCCTTGTACTGTTTCGCCGCTTCGCGGGCGATCTTTTTCCAGCGCTCGAGCTTCCGGCCCGACCACTCTTCGGAGACCCCGAGCGACCTCGCGCTGACGATGGGCATGAAATCCGAGCAGCCGAGCTCCGCGGCCTTTTCGAGGACGGTCTCGAACTTCTTCGTTTCGATGAGACATTGCGCCAGGGCGATCCTCGTCCGTGGCGCTTCGGGCTCTTCCGTCTTCAGGACGGTCAGGTCCGTCCGGCCCTCCCCCACGCTCTCGACGCGGGCCCGACAGCGCCGGCCGCTGGCGTCAAACAGCCA
>Ga0316628_100004217_pt1 | contig 11223 bp, 15 predicted proteins | sample OWC_Aug_M2_C1_D5_FD_207648 | JGI IMG/M metagenome (GOLD analysis project Ga0316628, IMG submission 207648) | Wetland soil microbial communities from Old Woman Creek delta, Ohio, United States - OWC_Aug_M2_C1_D5_C | ecosystem: Environmental > Terrestrial > Soil > Wetlands | place: USA: Ohio... | reverse complement strand
TGTTGCGGTTATCTTCAATCGAATTGACCACGGATGCAGGAACAGCCTGAGGCTTGGATCAACCTCCGCCGACAGACGACTCGGGAGCTTGCCTACCTCTCCGTGTCTCCGTGCCTCCGTGGTGGACGTTCTGCCCGTCGCCTCACTTGCAGCGGAGTGGTTATAATCTTTCCGTCAGCGCACTTGACCTCAGGAGTTTCCCTTGCCAGTCGGTACCGCATTTCACGAACGCACCTTTGCCCTGTGCAACAGCCTGAATTATCGCGAGTGGTCGGGATACTACACGGTGAGCAGCTATGAGGTGCACCACGAGCACGAATACAACGCCATCCGCAACGCCGCCGCGCTGATCGATATCTCGCCGTTGTACAAGTACGTCGTGGAAGGCAAGGACGCCACCCGGCTGGTGAACCGCGTGATTACCCGCGATATCAACAAAGTGAAGCCGGGACAGGTGATTTATTGCTGCTGGTGTGATGAGCAGGGCATGGTGATTGACGATGGCACCATCACCCGCCTGGAAGAAAACAAATATCGCTGGACCGCGGCCGACCCCAGTCTGCGCTGGTTCCACCAGAACGGGTTGAACATGGACGTCCGAATCGAAGACATCTCGGAGAAGACCGCCGCTCTGGCTTTGCAAGGGCCGACCTCGGGCAAGCTGCTGAAATCTATCGCCCAGGCCGACATCGCCAACCTGAAATATTTTCGCGTGACCAGCGGAAAGATCGCGGGAGTACCGGTGGATATTTCTCGTACCGGATACACCGGCGATCTGGGTTACGAAATCTGGGTCCCGTGGGACCAGGCCGTGAAAGTCTGGGACGCGCTCATGGAAGGCGGCCGGCAGTTCGATATACATGCGGCGGGGATGCTGGCCTTGGATGTCGCCCGCATTGAGGCCGGCCTTCTGCTGATTGAAGTCGACTACATCAGCAGCAAGAAGGCGCTGATTTCCTCCCAGAAGTATTCGCCGTTTGAGCTGGGCTTCGGCAAGATGGTCCACCTGGATAAAGAGAATTTCGTCGGCAAAGTCGCGCTGGTACAGCAGCAGAAAAACGGCGTACCGCGTCAGCTTGTCGGCTTGGATCTGGACTGGACGGAGGTGGAAGCCCGCTATGAAAAATTCGGGCTGACTCCGGCTGCGCCGGCGCAGGCTTCGCGCGTCCATGTGCCGCTTTATCTGGGCGGCAGGCAGGTGGGGAAGGCGACTTCCACCACGTGGTCGCCGCTGCTGAAGAAGATGATCGCTCTGGCGAGCGTGGACACGGCGCATTCGCAGCCCGGCACGAGGCTTCAGATGGAAATCACGATTGAAGCCGTGCGCCAGAAGGTCACGGCCACGGTAGTGAAACTGCCCTTCTTCAGCCCAGAGCGCAAGACCAAAACGCCCGTGTAGAGACGTGGCATGCCATGTCTCTACCACTTCTTAAAAATAAAGAACGCTGCCACCACGATAAAGAAAAATCCCACAGCATAATTCCACTTGATGTCCTGCTTTAAATACCAGATGGAGAAAAATGAAAAGACCGTCAGGGTGATCATCTCCTGGATGGTCTTCAATTGCGCTACGGTGAACTGGTGGCTGCCGTAGCGGTTGGCGGGGACTTGAAAGCAGTATTCGAAGAACGCGATTCCCCAGCTCACCAGCGTTACCTTCCACAGCGGCACGCTCTGGTACTTGAGGTGCCCGTACCAGGCGAAAGTCATGAAGATGTTGGAGAGCAAAAGAAGGATGATTGTGAGCATTTGTCTTTTTTATCCAATTCCCAGATCGGCGGAAGATTCCAGAGGTGTGCCACAAACGCGGCAGATCACGGCGGAGCAGTCGCCGCAGACCAGCGGATCATCGACTTCGCGCGCGCACTGAGGGCAGTACAGCGCTTCAGGCGGATGTTGCGGGCGATTTGCTGATCCTGACATATTGGCCGTGGAAACTTTCAAATGTAGCATAGAAGCATGGAAACCAAAGCTGCTGCCATCCAATCCCAGGCCGATCAAAAACTTCAACAGGAATTCAACCAGTGGGCTGCCGCCGGGCGCGGCGACGAGATGGAGGACCACCACTCCGATATCACCGATCAAACACTGGAGCTGATGGGCCTGCAACCCACGGATCGCATTCTTGACCTGGGCTGCGGCACCGGCTGGGCCTCGCGCCGCATGGCCCGCATAGCCACGGCCGGCGAAGTCGTGGGCCTGGATGTCGCCGATGAAATGTTGCGCCGCGCCGCACAGGCTTCATCAGGCATCAAGAATGTCCGCTATGTCTGGGGATCGGCGGAGAAGATCCCCGCGGCTGACAATGCCTTCAGCAAAGTGCTCTCTGTCGAGTCGTTTTACTACTACGCCGACCAGGGCAAGGCGCTGGACGAGTTGCGCCGCGTCATGGCGCCCGGAGGCCGGCTGTTCATCCTGATCAATCTCTACAAAGACAATCATTACTCGCTGCGCTGGGTGGGCGAACTGAAAGTTCCGGTGCAGGCGCTATCTGAGGCGGAATATTTGGAAATGCTGAAGCAGCATGGCTTTGAGCATGTGGAAGCGCGCCGCATTCCCGATCGCAGCCCCACTCCCGAAGTTTATTCCGGCAAATGGTTCAAGAACGCCGAAGAGCTGCGCGACTTCAAGCGCATCGGGGCGTTATTGCTGATGGCGGTGAAGGCGAGATAAATTGAGAATTGGGCAAATGGGTACTGCGGAAATGCAATTCAGCCGGGCCGTTTCCCAGTTATCCAGTTGTCCCGCCTTTCCTGGTTTCAGAACAGGTTGTCACAGCGCTTTGGTCAGCTGGCCCGCAATTTCCCGCGTTGGAACCACACCCTGTTGCCCCACAACCACTCCGGTCAGGCCGGATGAAGAAAATCCTGCTACCTCCAATCCATGTTCACCGTCGCTGAGATGGGCCGCCTGGTATCGGTCTCGTCCTTCAGGAATTGCCCGCAGAAAAACCGATGTCTCTGCCGTGCCGGTCCGGAAAACAAAATGTGCGTAGAGCGTTCCGTCCACATTGCACAAACGCACCTTCTCGAGCGATGCCCCGTCAGGTGTGATCGCATGAAGCAGGTTCTGCTTCTGTGGAAATTGCTGTTGCATGAAACGCGCTACTTCTTCAGGCGTGTGCTCCCAGTCTGGGTGTCTCAGCAGAACCAGATCGCTGTAGTGATCGCTGGCTGCCGCCAAGGCCATGTTCCTCTGCGCCCGATGCACGTAAACGCCGGGAAGGCTGATCAATGCGATGACAATGATCGCCGCGACTACCGCAGCCATATGCGCCGAAACAAGATGAGGCACCTGCTTCCACCATGGCGCCGCCTTACGCTCATGAACGCGGTGGAGCACGGCAGAGACATCTGGTGTTTCCTCCAGGATCGCTGTTCGCAATGCTTCATCCAGCTCGCGATCCGCGTTCACCTCCGCGGCGCATCGTTGGCATTCTCGAAGGTGAAGTTGCATATCTGCCAATTCTTCAGCTCTCAGCTCGCCTGAGAGGTATAGAGGCAGAACATCGTGTACCGTATTGCAATTCATAGGCTACCCTCCCGGACCGGTGCGCGCGCTTGAAGCGCGGCGCGCAGGCTCGTGCGCGCCCGGCTTAGACGAGACATGACTGTCCCTTGCGGGACCTGAAGCAGTTCGGCGATCTCACGGACCCCAAATCCCTCAACCACGGCCAGCTGCAGGACTTCCTTATGTTCAGATGTAAGCCGGGCAAACGCTTCCTGCATCTCCTGCGTGGCTGAAATCCTTTCCGGCGCAGAAAATCCGGGTGCTTGCTCCTCCAGGGGCACTTCAGGCTGCTGACCGTTCCGCCGCATTTGCTTGTAATGCAGATTCTTCAGGATACGGAAAAGCCACGCCTTGCAATTCGTGCCACGCTCGAACTGGTGGAAATTGCGCCACGCGGAAAGCAGCGTTTCTTGCACCAGGTCCTCAGCCCGCGCTTTCTGGCCTTCGAGATGCAGGGCGTAGCGGAGTAGACCTGCCGCATGTGGGAGAGCCACGTTCTCGAATTCGAACTTACGATCTCCTGGCATGGTCAACTCGTGCGCCGGAAAAAGCTGAGTCCATCCAAGCCCCATTAAAACACCTTCCTGTTCCGGCGCCCACCGGCGCCCGCGCGCGTCCCGTCGCTGGTCATCCTCTATAAGTCTCGGCGCAATCGTTTTCATCCCTCGTAGACAAAAAAAGTTTCTTCCCGCCGGGTGGAATAAAAATGCCCCGGCAAGGATTGTGCAGTCGTGGGGAACAGGAGGTTGGATCTGTTTCTCGCGGGAAATTAACCACGCAAAGTCTGATTATCAAAGGAGACATATCATGAAAACCACCCTCATACGTTTATTTGCTCTGGCTATTCTGGCAACTTCCATTCCGGCTTTGGCTGCACCGGCACAGTCCAAAGACGGGCAGATGAGCGCCGCGCACCCTTCAGCCGTTGCCGGCAACGCTCAACAGCCCGAAAGTCGTTCCACGGACGATAAGGAAATGAAGCAAATGCAAGAAATGAAGCCAAACAAGGAAATGAAGAAAATGAAGAAAAAGAAGGTCGAGAAGGACCACAACAAAAATCAGGATGAGAACTATGATCCGTTGGCGGGTACCCGGGGGTAATGCGGCATCGGGCGCCGGGGCGATCCCAGACGGCTTTCGCGCCTGCCTTCCGCCGTTTCATCCAGGAATAGTCATGGAATCGAGTTTACGATCTGCGATCCTGCGGGCGCTGGTTCCGGCCATCGCCCGCCACGCAGTTTGCTGCAAGATTCTCACTCCCGCAAACGTGGGCAAATTGTGCGACCAAAGGGCCAGGTTAAAGCAGTGCCTAGGGAGAATGCGCTTCGTCCGGCAACGGCCGAGATGGGTTCGTCAGGCGAAGTGGCTCCCAGAAGAATCAAAAACAAAAATAAACTGGAGGCTATCAAACGTGAACACCACCTTGGGCCCGGTAAGACAACCCGGCAAATCATTGCGCGACCTTTTTGCTTTGCCAACTCGATTGGCAACTGTGCGCTGGGCGGCGATTCCGCTGCGCCTCATCGTTGGGTATGGCTTCATGGTGCATGGTTTCGCCAAGCTGTCCAAGGGCCCTGACGCATTCGCCGGCATCCTGCACGCCATCGCCGTGCCTGCACCACATTTCATGGCATGGGCCACCATACTGACCGAAGTGTTCGGTGGCGTAGCTATCATTCTCGGCGCCTTCGTGGCGCTGGTCAGCATGCCGATGGCCGCGCTCCTATTGGTGGCCATGTTTACTGTCCATCTGCCTTACGGTTTTAGCTCGATCAAGCTCATGGCCGTGACTCATGCCGGCGCGCAGTTCGGTCCGCCGGGCTATGAATGCGACCTTCTATACCTCGCCTGCCTTGCGGCTCTTGTTCTTGGTGGTTCTGGCCCGCTGTCGATCGATGGATTTATCGGCAAGCGGAGAAAGTTGACACGGGGGTAATCGCGCCCTTGCACCGCGGGTCATCTTCAATTACCTGATGCCAGTCCGCCGACGTCCTGATGTCTCCAACGCCTGGCCCGCCGGACTGAACGGTGTTTCAGGCCACGCGTCGCCGGGTAGGCTGGCGCGCGCCTTGTTTGGGCACAATCCTCACGGTGCTGGCCTGTGGACCCTTTTCGCCCTGCTCTTCCGCAAAGCTCACCACAGTCCCGGCTTTGAGCCGGTCAAAGGCGTTATTGAGAACACTGTCTTTGTGAAAATAGATTTCGCGCCCATCCGGCGTTGCCAGAAAACCGTAACCTTTGTCCTGGAACACCTGGCCGACCCTCGCCACGGGAGGCGCTTCTCGGTATTTCACATCACCCCTCTGGCGCCGGGCATAATCCTGCAAGAGACGGCCGGCGGTCTTGAAAGCGTCATGAATGGCCTGATGAAGACGTTTATGCCGGGTCCGGGCTTCCAGCTGCTTCTTGATCTCTGTTTCCCCCAACTGCCGCGCCCGGGTCCTGAGACTGGGCTCGTGTTTGATGACCAGTTCGCCGCCGGGCACCGTGAGATCGATGCGAAGATGATAAGGACTGCCTTCCCGGTGATGGCGGTGCGGACTGGCAACCGCAACCCGGCACCCCATGATCCTGTTGTAGAAGGTCTCAAGCTTGGCCGCTTCCACGCGGATCCAGAGTTCGGCCGCCGGCAGCGGTTCCATATTGCGAAACGTGATTTGCAGAGGAAAGTTCGTCATTACGTCGCTTGCTTTCATCGTCCTTCTCCATTTCAGCGTAGAGGCTCCCTGCTCACAGATGCTCGTGGTGAACCAGTTCAGCCAGTCTCCGCCGCGAAGTAATATCGGGCGTACCGCCCGGATAGCCAATTGGAAGAATGCAGATGGGCTTGAGACCGCCAACAATTCTGGCGGCCAGATTCTCGTCGAAAGCTCCGACCCACACTGAGCCCAGACCCAAAGCAGCGGCGGCAAGTTGAGCGTAACTCGCGGCAATCGTCGCGTCCTGAATGCAGAACAGCTCGGTACCACGGCGATGGTACTTTGCCGCTGATTTTGCGGGATCGGCGCAGAAAACCAGGATGGCCGGAGCAGCCGTCATGAAATCCTGGTCAAAGGCCGCCCGGGCAAGGGCGGCTTTCTGTTTCGGGCCGCGAATTACCACGATCTCATAACTTTGCAGGTTGCCGGCGCTCGGCGCAGTATTCGCCGCGTTCAGGATCTTGTTGAGTGTCCGTTCCTCCACTGCACGGCTGCTGAACTCACGCACGCTGTGCCGCTGCGAGAGGACATCGAAAAAATCCATTGCCACCTCAGCGACGAGCCGAAGAGTCTTTGAAGAACCGCGCAGGCGCCACCCCATCTTTGTCTGATGCAAGATTCGGTCCATGGGTGCCAGAATCGCCGCAATGGGCGCTCTTCTGATCTCCACAGCCAGTTTCGTCCTGTGGGCAAGGCTGCGCTGTGAGCCATGTCACCCCGGTGGATATCTGGCGAGCCGGCAAGCGGTTTCTGGTCGACTCAAGCCGCGAGCTTGGCGGGTTTCTTGGCCAATGGCTTCGATTCGGCGCGGCGCAGCAGGGTGTAGTTGATCGCGTGTGCCGCGAGCAGCATTGTGGCCGCGCTGACAGCAAGGATCAGTGCGTGAAATTCCCACAGACGCGGCAAAAAGCGGGCCAGCGGTGGCCAAACCGTGTGAGCGAGGTTGATGTTCTCGGCGGGATCGCAGAAAATTGCGGCGGCCCCAAGGGGGAAGGCGTGCAGAAGCCATGCCCCGGCGACGGAACGCTTCGGCAGAGCAGGCAAGCTGCTGACGTAGAGCCCTCCGGCAAAGAGCGGAACGGCGTGGATCAACACTGACGTCGGGTCAACCTGATTATCCAGAAGCCGTCCCAGCAGCCACGCCGGCATTCCCAGGCCGGCAAAAAAAACCAGGCCGGATGAAACCAGTAGGTTGGATCGGATGAAGGTCCCAAGCGCCACGGCAGCCGCGCCGGCATAGCAGGACCAGAGTAGCTGCTGCCAATCGAAAGGCTCCTTGAGCAGCAAGTCGACCGCAATGGAGAGAACAATCAGAATTGCTGCTACCCGCGCACCGGCTTGGCGCAAATCCCAGCGCATGGGAAAATAGTAGCTTACGGGTGTTTTTGCCTCGGTGATCAGGATCACTGACGCCAATCAACGATGATCGGCCTGCGTTGGCCCGTGGTCAAGCGGATGTTCAGGCTGAGCGATGTTTCAATCAATGGAATTTGTTCTAATCTCACTGTTTCTATCTGTAGTCGCGAATCACGGCCCTGCGGACTTCTCCACCGTCGCTAACGTTGTCACTAGCCTTCCGTTTGTCGCTCTGGGCTTAAGCGGTATCAGGTTTCTCGTCCCCGGAAGCCGCAACACGTCCGGCGGCAAACCAGGGATGCCGTTTGTTGCGTTTGTGCTCTCACTCATTCTGGTTGGAGCGGGTTCGGTCTTCTATCACTTACTCCCCTCCACTGCACACTTGATGTGGGACCGCCTGCCCATCGCGATGTGCCTCGCAGCATTTGCTTGTGCCATTGCGGACGCAGGTCAGGGTTCACGCATTGGCAGCGCCTTGCTGGTTCCAGCTATGGTGGTGTCGGTTTTGTCAGTCCTGTACTGGCATTTGAGCGTGACACGCGGACATGAAGACCTGCGCCCTTACGCGGCCGTGCAGGTTTGCACCGTGCTTTGGGCTGCGGTAGCTGTTTTCAGGAGACCGGCACATTCCAACGGTTTCGGAGACCTTCGATGGGCCCTGGCTGCGTACGCCCTGGGACGCATTGTCGAACTCTTCCAGCAGCAGATCTATAACAAATTTGGCCTGGATCTCGGCCATCCTCTCAAGCACCTGCTGGTGGCCGTGGCGGCATTCCTGATTGTTCGGGCACTGGCCTCGCCTATGAGAGAGCAACCGGGAGTCACGGATTTGCAGCTCGAAACGGCCCTCTCGGATTGACCTCCACGTGCGAACGAGCTTATGCCTGATTCTCGTGTACTGTGCTGGTTCTTCCCATGGTTTCAGGCATGCATCTCTTTCCCGATAGTCACTGGCGAAACAGCCATACCAAGCTGAGTCCGCCGCCTCCCACGATCACGGTAGCGAGGGTCCAGATGATCCAGGTACCAGGACGGTAGTCGCCTCTATCAATGTGACGGCGGTTGCTTGCATAGTGGAGCAGTGCCCATATCACCAGAGTCATTCCGAACATCACCATGCCAAGTCCTGCGCGCTGCACATTGACCAGGCTCCACCCCAGCCTGTCTTGCACGCTGAGACGTTGCGATTGAATCAGGAACAAGCTGAAACGGTTGATGGTGACCCCGAAGCTGATCAGCGCGATGGAAGTGCGAATGTAGGAAAGGTACGTGCGCTCGTTGGAGAGATGCTGGGAAGTGTTTTGCTGCGCACGGACGGCAGTGATGGGATGTATCTTGCGTTTCGGATCGTTGACGTTTTTGCCGGGTGTGTTCATGGCTTCATTCCGTCTTCCATTGTGTCAAGCGGCGCGTTTGACTGGCGCCGAAGGTTCAGCCGGCGCCACGGCGGCCCCATATTTATCCATATCTTTTTCCAAAAAGTAATTAAGGAAGGTTCGGATGCCGGCGATGGCTGCGAGCTGTCCAATGTCATTCCAGGAAGGGGCAATCGCGGTGCGAACAATGTCCGCGCCAAGCTCGAACTCCAGGCCCAGCAGCAGCCAGACTCCAAATTTCCCCCAGCTCTCTTTTCGGATGCGGAGTGAGGGCTGTCGCGTAACAAAAAAATGGCGCAGCATGGTGGCGAGCGCCTCACCGGCGCCAATCACAATCAGCAAGGCAGCCGCTGCCTCTACTCCCAGGGCCACATAGCCGAAGAACGTTTTGAAGATCTGTTCCATCACTCCGACGACTTCCTCTGTATTTGGCATCTGCGCGGCCACGGGCGACCCTGGGCCGCAAACAGAAACGAAAGCTCACCGAAGGCCCGGCTCCGCAGGAAGGCCGTCCGCCGCGGATTTCACGCGTACGATGCAGCGAAAGCCCTGGTGGCAGGTGCCGGTGTCCACCTGCTGGGGAATGCGGGCGGCGGGCCGGTAGCGCAGGCAATAATTCGCCGCACATAAGAACGAACCGCCTTTCAGGACCTTTCGCGGAATTCGAATGTCCGGAGTTCGCGGATCGTAGCTTTTCTCGCGGAGGTCATCTTTGGCGCGCCCGGAGCAGCATGCCCCTGCAGGCTTACGATGGCTCTGGAACCAGTCCCTGGTCCACTCCCAGACGTTGCCCGCCATGTCATAAAGCCCATATCCGTTGGGCGGAAACGCGCCCACCGGGGAGGTGCGTTCGTAGCCATCGAGCAGCAGATTCTGGATGGGGAACTCTCCCTGCCAGGTGTTGGCCATCATTTTTCCGCCGGGCGCGAATTCATCTCCCCAGGTGTAGGCGGCGCCCTCCAGACCTCCGCGGGCAGCGAATTCCCATTCCGCTTCGCCGGGTAGTTCTTTGCCGGTCCATTTTGCGTAGGCTTCCACATCTTCAAAGGCCACATGGACCACGGGATGGTCCCAGCGCGAATCCAGCGAGCTTTGTGGGCCCTCCGGATGGCGCCAGTCTGCGCCCGGCACCCAAACCCACCAGTCGTAGTGATTGCGCAGATCAACGCGGTGGCGTGGAGGCTGGAATACCACTGATCCCGGAACGAGCATGTGCGGCAGCGCTCCCGGATACGCTGCTGCTTCGGGAGCGCGCTCGGCGATGGTGACATAGCCCGTGGCTTCGACGAAGCGGCGGAACTCAGCGTTGGTGACCGTGTACTGGTCCATCCAGAAACCATCCACGGTAACGCGATGGGCCGGCGCCTCTTCCGGATAGTGCCGGTTGGAACCCATCAGGAAGGTTCCACCCGGTATCCAGACCATGTTTTTGTGGGGAGGATCGGCGGAAGGCGCCTGCGCTGAGGGCCCGCCCTCATGGATACCGGCAACGTTGCTCATACGTCAGTTGGATGTTGATGCAGATCATGGTGCTTGCCCGGGATTCAGAAAACACATGTGCCGGCAGCCGCTACTTGGGCGGGAAGTCACTGAACATTTTCTGTGTCGCCTTATCGATCCTCTCCGGGCTTCCGGAAAGCTCACCTTCTCCAACGGCCCGAAAGACTGCCCGTTTGGTCTTGGAGGCAAAAATGTCAACCACCAGCGTTCCGGCGTTGTACTCATAGGCATCACTGTTGGCCAGCAGCGGTGCGCCCACATTGTGCCAGCCATAGTTTGGCAGTGCGGTGTAAAAGGCCTGGAAAGTCTGCGCGGTCTTTGTGGCGCCGTGAAGCACCACAACCGCGTCGCAGGTGGCTTCATCGGCCTGGGACCAGCCCTTGGCGGTGAGCTGCTTGGCAATTGCCTCCTTCGCGTGGTCCTGCGCCGCGGGGTTCCCCCAGGGGGTTCCGATCTTTATGGCGAAGGTGTGCAGCTGGGAGAAGTTGTAATTGCGGTCGTAGTCCGTCTTTACCGTCTGGGCGGAGACGAACAATGCCGCCAGGAGCACAGAGCCTACAATCCCACCGCGAAGCTTCATTTCATCCTCCTTCAAACAGACCTTGGCGGCAATGCGCCGGTTGCAGCGCGATTGCAACGCGATCTTTCCCAACCCCGTCATCTCTCCGCCTGTTCAGGTCATTATCAGTGTCCCGTGCCGCTGGCGGTTTCTCCCATCTTCACCAGCGCCTGATCAATGGTGAATGAAGCTGCCTTCTGCCGGGGCGGGAAAGCTTTGAATG
>Ga0316628_100004216_pt1 | contig 11224 bp, 7 predicted proteins | sample OWC_Aug_M2_C1_D5_FD_207648 | JGI IMG/M metagenome (GOLD analysis project Ga0316628, IMG submission 207648) | Wetland soil microbial communities from Old Woman Creek delta, Ohio, United States - OWC_Aug_M2_C1_D5_C | ecosystem: Environmental > Terrestrial > Soil > Wetlands | place: USA: Ohio... | reverse complement strand
CAGGGCCGATGGTATTTTGGCTGAATATGTATTTTCCCCTAATAGACGGAATACAGGCGAAGCAATCCAGTAGTACAACGGGGGCTTCTCAAGAAACGGCTGCCCGTTTAGCCTGGGAACAACAAAATCTCTCGACCTTGCCATCTCCGCCATTATTCCCGCCTCTCGCGTCTCCCCACTCCACAGGTCTCGCCTTCCCAGACCTGTAAGAAAAATGATGGACGCAAGAACCACAAGAGAGAGAAAAAGTGAACCTGCCAACCAATTGTCAGTACGGCGAACAGACATCGTTGCGATAAAGCGTCTTTCTTGATTCCCCAAAGAAACAGAAATCTCGTTTAACCTTCTCCTCTATACGAATCGCTCCCGCAGTGACCGTCGTCTTCGACACGTTTGCGGTCGAAGGGATTCAAAGTGACAACGCTAATCGACGGACTTGCTCCTATGGAGTCTTTCTTGTGTCAATTTCCTGCCATCGGGAGAAGGAACCGCAACAATGTCCTGCCGAGCTCTGGTTTTCACACGCGAATCCTGCAAGAACTCTCCGGACTCTATGCTCGCCCGCAAGAAGAAGTCGAGCGTCCGTTCGACGGACTGCTCCAGATCTTCGATGGGAGCCCAGCCAAGCAGTTTCTTGGCATTGCGGATGCTTGGCCTTCGATATTGCACGTCCTGATAGCCGCCGCCGTAGTAGGAGCTGCTTTCAACCAGCCGGAAGCCTGCAAAAGGAGGAAATTGCGACCGAAGAGGGTGCTGCTCGAATTTGGCCAGCAACAGCTCCGCAAGGCCCTTGATGCTGACTTCGTTGTCGGGATCGCCTATGTTGATGATCTTGCCGTCGCAGACGCCGGCTTTGTTCTCGATGATTCGGTACAGGCATTCGACTCCATCGCAAACGTCCGTGAAGCAGCGTCTCTGCTTGCCGCCATCGATGAGCAGAATAGGCGTGCCCTCCACGAGATTGAGGATGAGCTGTGTGATGGCACGAGAGCTGCCGATTCGGGCAGACGTCAGGCTGTCCAGCTTGGGCCCGATCCAGTTAAACGGCCGAAACAGCGTAAAGCGCAGGCCTTCTTTCTGTCCGTAGGCCCAAATGACCCTGTCGAGCAATTGTTTGCAGCACGAGTATATCCATCGCTGCATCCGGATCGGTCCCAGAACGAGTTTGGAGTTGTCTTCGTCAAATTCTTCCTCATCGCACATTCCATAGACTTCAGAAGTTGACGGGAAGACGATCCGCTTTTTGTATTTGACACAATAGCGGACTATTTTCAGATTCTCCTCAAAATCCAGCTCAAAGACGCCGATCGGATTGCGCGTGTATTCTATCGGTGTCGCAATAGCCACCAACGGAATTACGACGTCGCATTTTCTGATGTGGTATTCCGTCCACTCCCGATGGATCGAGATATCACCTTCTTCAAAATGAAATCCCGGCTTGTCTATCAAGTGTCGGATGTAGTTCGACCGAAGGTCCATCCCGTGGACTTCGTATCTTTCGTTGCGTAACAAACGCTCGCTCAAGGCATTGCCGATGAACCCGTTGGCTCCCAGAATCAGGATGTGCTTCTTCCTCATTACTTCAACACGACTGCTCGCACTCGGGCCGAATCTCATGCCTTTAACGAGATTAAGCTCGTGAGCCAGTTGCTCACCGTTCACGTACACGCCCTTATCCGCCTGGCCGAAATCCACGCGGACCGCACCGCTGCCGCACGCAATCACCAGAGGATCCGTTGAAACCACGGTGCCGGGGTCCGATTTCTCTCCACGGTGAGGGACTTTGGAAACCGCCCAGAACACGCATTTCTCGTTGGCGATATGACTGAACGCACCCGGGTACGGCCGGGTAACGGCGCGGACCAGGTTGCGGACCTGCTCTGCTGCGGCGGTCCAATCGATTTGGCCGTCCGCCGGGCGGCGGCCACCGTAGTACGTCGCCCTTGAATGGTCCTGAGGTTCTCGCGGCGCCGTTCCATCCTTGAGCTGCGGCAGGGCCTCGTCCAGCAAAACGCAAGCCGCTTGAGCAGCTTTTTCATGCAGGGATCTGGCCGTATCATCGTCTGTGATCGTGATCTTCTTCTGGTGGACGATGTCGCCGTCATCCGGCTTCGGCGTCATGTAATGCAGGGTGACACCCGTTTCTTTCTCCCCGTTGACCAGCACCCAGTTGATCGGGCATCTGCCCCGGTACCTGGGCAGAAGCGAGCCGTGCAGGTTGAGACATCCGGCAGGCGGTATGTCCAAAATAGGCTGCTTGATCATGTTTCTGTAGTAGAAGGAGAAAATGATGTCCGGAGCGAGCTCCTTAATCCGCTTTACCCACAAAGGATGGTTGATATCATCCGGAGCGAAAACGGGAATACCCCGCGATGCAGCAAGCTCCGCCACGGAATGATACCAGACGTTTTCCCGCGGGTCATCTTTGTGTGTAAACACTGCGGCGACCTGGAATCCGCTCCGCAACAGGGCTTCGATGCCGACACAGCCAATATTGTGATAGCCCAACACGATTGATTTCATATTACAGACTCCGATTCTATTTGACTGTGTACTGTTTCTTCCTGCTCTTGATCTCGTCCAACAACCTTGTGTACGAAATATCGCGGCCGGGCCCGGACGTCGCGGTAGATTCGGCCGATATACTCGCCGAGCAGACCCATTCCAATGAATTGGGCACCTACGAAAATGAACAGGATGGCAAACAGCGTAAAAATGCCCTCCGCCGCCCAATGAGGTCCGTAGATCAGCCTCATGACCAGCAGAAAGATGCCGAATCCAACGCCCGCCATCGATATCACGGTGCCCAATACACTCAGAACCCGCAGAGGGAACGTAGTCATGCTGGTCAGCAAATCAAACTGCAGGTTAATCAGCCGCCACAGACTGTACTTTGAGTTACCGTCGGAGCGGGCGGCATGTTTTACCTCGATTTCCGTCGTCTTTCGCGCAAAGCTGTTGGCCAGGATTGGAATAAACGTGCTTCTTTCGTGGCACTGGAGCATTGCGTCCACGACGAAGCGACGATAGGCTCGCAGCATGCAGCCGTAATCGTGCATAATCACACCTGTCGCCTTTTGGGCCACCTTATTGACGACGAGGGAGGCTATCCTGCGAAAGAAACTATCGCATCTCGGCACCCGAACACTGCCCACAGCGTCGAATCCTGCTTCGATGGCTTCGACAAGTCTCGGGATTTCCTCGGGCGGATTCTGCAGATCGGCGTCGAGGGTGACAACGATACTCCCGCGAGCCTCCGCAAATCCTGCCATGACCGCGGCGTGCTGCCCGTAATTCCTGTTCAGCAGTACCCCAACGACGGTGCCGCCGCTTTGCTCGGCCGCCTCAGTGATCATATCCGCTGAGGAATCTTTGCTGCCGTCGTCCACGAGCACGAGTTCAAACGGCCTTTGCATCTTGCTGCACGATTCCATGCACCGCCGAATCAGCTTGGGGAGGTTTTCCTGCTCGTTGAAAACAGGCACAACAATCGATATCAAATCCGTCTGATTCATTTGCTCAACACCTCCTTGATTGATTTGACGACGTCATCCACATCGTCAAAGGTCATATCCGGAAAAAGCGGAAGAGAACAGATCCGGTCCGAATTCCACTCGGTATTCGGCAGCGTGCCGCGGCGTGTGCCCATTGACTCCAAGTAGCATTTTTGCAGGTGCACGGCACGGAAGTGAAGTCCGGTTCCAATGTTCCTTCCTTTGAGCTCTCGCATGAAATCATCCCGGCTCAGCCGCGCTTTGTCCGTATCCAGGCGCACAATGAAGAGGTGCCAGGCATGCTTTATGGGGTACGGCGGGTCGCGCAGCGGCAGAATCTCATCGATCTGCTCAAGACGTTCGCGGTATCTCATGGCCAGATCCGTCCGGCGACGGTTGAACGCATCCACACGCGCCAGTTGACTGGTCCCCAGGGCAGCCGATATGTCCGTCATGTTGTACTTGAAGCCCGGCTCCAGCACCTCGGCCTGGGGCGATCTGCCCTGAGTGTGGCGATCATAGGCGTCCACCCCAAGGCCGTGAAACTTCAGCCGCCGAATGCGATCGACCAACTGCGAATCATCCGAGCAAAACATTCCTCCTGCGCCGGTGGTGATGTTCTTGATCGGATGAAAAGAGAAAATCGACGTTCCGCTCGAACCGATGCGTTCGCCCCTGCATTGCGTGCCCAGAGCGTGGGCAGCGTCCTCAACAAGAAAGACATTGTTGCTGGCCGCCAGCTCTCGAATCGGCCCGATGTCCACCGGCGCCCCGGCGAAATGCACGGGGACAATAAGCCGCGTCCTGGCCGTCAGGCACGCCTTTATAGATTCGGGCGAGGCCATCAGTGTGTCGCGGTCCACATCGACGAAGACGGGGGTGGCGCCGGCAAGGACGATCAAGTTCACGGTAGATACCCACGTCATCGATGGCGTTATGACTTCGTCTCCCGGACCGATGCCCAGCGCTTCGAGGACAAGGTGCATGCCAGCGGTTGCAGAGGACAGCGCCACAGCCCCGGGGCATCCGGCATAGTCACAGAATGCCTGCTCAAACTCGGCCGTCTTCGGACCGGTTGTCAGCCAGCCGGAACGAAGAACGTCCACAACAGCGGCAATATCCTTTTCACCTATGGAGGGCCTGGAAAAAGGCAAAAAGTCACTTCGCACGATTCGCCTCCTTACTCTCTCCGGCGATCTGCGAAATATCCGCATTGATAACCCACGCCCGTAATTTCTTGCCGGCGGACTCCCATCTGTAGCTGCTTTCTGCGTACGACGGTTGTAGTGGCAACATTGCAGCAACTGTTTCAGTAACATACCGAGTCTGGCCAATTACTACACCTGGGTTTTTGCTTTCAAGAAATACTCGTAATTCATTTTCATCCTTCAAAGTTATAACCGGCGGATTCCATGCCATATAGAAGATTACTTTATCTTCGGGTCTATGGTAAAATGCGACTCGGTTATGGGGAAAAGACTCAGCGACTGTTTTCATCCGGCGGGCAAAGACAGCCTCGGTACGAAGGGATTCTAAAATATTAAACTGCCATGTAAAGAAACCCCCTGCCAGAATGCCTGCTGTAATAATTGATACCCATATATTCTCCAACGAGGCGTTTGGCAGCATTTTGCCCATTATTCGCTTGGTGAGAATTCCTGCAAGCAGGGCTACGACCCCGATGATCAGGCATGACCATCCCAGCCAAGCCGGCAATTCCCAACCCTTCTTGATTACGAGAAACCATACAAGCAAAGGCGCCCCCACGGCTTCTAAAATTGCAGCTACGAAAAGGACTTGTTTTTGAATCAACAAGCCTCGTTCTCGATGCTTCCCAACAACTTCCTGTGAGAGTTCTGTTAGAAAGACCGCCATCAAAAGCATACAGAAAGGCAGTATAGGCAGTATATAATAATTGCGTCTTGAGCCAGAAAGGGTAAAAAAGGCAAAAATCATCACTATCGCCTGTATGAGCCAGCGAGTATTGCCCTCAAGCTTTTTCCAATTGCTCAGCGACACAACCAACGCGCCTATCAAGACCGGCACCCACGGCAAGACCAGTATGGGCACGACACCCAGATAAAGGTAGATCGGACCTTTGTGGTCGAAAGGTCGAACGTACCGGAGGATATTTTCCTGAAACACCTGGTGCAACCCAGTCTGTCCGTAACTCTCCGGTCGGGTCAGAGTTGCATACACAAACGGCCCGAAGTAAACGGCAACGCCGATTCCCAGGGCCAGCCAGTGGGACGGCCACAGTAACCATCGCCAGCGTCGCTGTCGCAGCAGGTCCGGCAGTATGGCTAACACCGGCACTACGAACGCCGTCAATCCCTTCATGTGAGAACCGACGAACATGATCAGATAGAAGATCAGAAACGTCACAAAACCCGGACGGTCCCGACGGGTCCAATACCAGGCAACCGCAAGCATAACCGCTGCGAGATTCTCGGTCTCGGCACTGGCCACGTGCGAATACATGAGCAGACCATAGCTCGTCAGCAATAAACCGCCGGCCAGCCAGCCTGCTTGCCGAGACCATAAACGGCGCCCCAAGTACATGGTACAAGCCAGCGTCACGAGTGCGGCCAGCGCGCTGGGCAGCCGGAGAATGAACTCATCCAATCGGCCGGTTACAGCAGAAAACGCTGCAATGACCCAGTACGTCAACAATGGTTTGTCAAAGTAGGGCTCGCCCCCGATGGTTGGATGGAAGAAATCGCCGCTGGTGAACATCTCCCGGGTGATCTCGGCCCAGCGCCCCTCGGAACCCCACAAGCTGCGGTCGCCAATCCCCCAGAATACAAGAAACACGACAGCCGCCCCGAGCAGCAAGGCCTCCAACCAGCCCTTCCAGGCGTACCTCGTCTCTTGGTTGTGTATCAAATCACTTCTCAACAGCCACGATCCCAGGCCGACGGCAACCGTACGGCCTTCTACCCTTCCCTCGGCGTTTGCGGACACAGACCTGGATTCTTGGCTCAGAGTATAGCCGCCGAACCTTAAGACAAACTGAAGAGTTTAGGAGAATGTGCTGGATTTGCAATGAAAAACTGAATTTGGATGAACTCGGCCGGACTATGCGCGGGCCAGCCGGATCGAAACAAGCGTGCCGGAGTCAGGACTTGATGTAACCAGGATATCACCGTTGTGACGGCGGACGATTTCCTGCGCGATGGCCAATCCCAGGCCAGCTCCGCCGGTCGAACAGGAACGTGATTGGTCCACGCGGTAGAAGCGGTCAAACAGATGCGGCATCGCGTCAGGGGGGATATTCCCTCCTTCGTCACGAATGTACACCGTGGCATAGCCGTCAGGTCCGCATTTCAAGGCTACGCGAACGGCCCCGCCGGGCGGCCCGTATCTGACGGCGTTGTCCAGAATATTGCTGAACAGGCGGACCAATTCGTCCAAATCGCCGCGAACGGTTGTTGCTGATGACTCCTCAAGGTTCACTTTGCCTCCCGCTTGCCTTGCCCTCTGGTCATAGGTTTCCGCCAGTTCGCCCAGCAACACATCCAACTCGACTTCTGCGGTGGCGGTCGGCCCGTTGACTTCATCCATACGGGCCAGGACCAGCAGTTGTCCTATGAGCCGCTCCATGCGGGCAACATCCTCCAGCGCATTGTCGATTGCCCGTCTGTACTCATCGGGATCCCTTTGCTGCATCTGTGTGGCTTGGAGCGTACTTTTGGCCGAGGTCAGAGGGGTGCGCAGCTCATGCGCGGCATCGGAGGTAAATTGCTTCTGCCGCTGCAGGACGCCGTTCAAACGCTCAAGCATATCGGTTAGTGCACGCACGAAGGGACGCAATTCCGTGGGCACCTTTTTTTTATCAAAGACAGCCTCTCGGTCATTCGGGTGTGCTATGTCCTGCAATTGTTTGGCGGTCGCATCGATAGGACGCAGGCCGCATCGAACGGTCCACATAATTGCAACAATTGAGCCTACGATGAGGCTTGTTCCCAGAACGAGCAGCAACTGCAGGAATTCGCGCAATTCGTGGAAAGTGAAGTGGCTGGAACCGGCCACCACGATGTTCACGATTCCCTCATCAATCCTATGCTGCATCCAAATAGCTCTGTATTCATCGTGAGGACGGCCTATGTTCATGAAGGCAGGCTCCTCTGGGGGTTCGCTGCTCCGACCAGGAAGCTCGCGCAGCCAGCGGCCATGTTCGTTGTCCGGCGCATCGCTGACCAGCAAGTCGGCGGAAGAGCCGTCCATCCAGATTCGATATGGAAAAGAGGGAATGTTTGGCCCTGGGGCGGCCGTAACTGCACGAACTTCCTTCTCCAATTTATCTTGGCTCTGACGGTCATCCAAGATTGCCGAGATGCCGTTGGCCATCGCCAACAGTGTTCGGTCGATCTCCCGAAGGTGAGACTCTTCAAACTCAACATACGCCGCGATGGAGATCGTGGTGATGGCCGCCACGAGCACGGCCGAGACCCACAACGACACACGCCATTTGAGTGAAAGGGAGGTCATGCAGGCGGTTCTCCAAGTACATAACCCTGGTTCCGAAGGGTGTGAATCACTTCACGGTTGGGCCCCGAGCCGAGTTTCTTCCGCAGCGAGCAGACGTACACCTCCACGACATTGGAGAAATTCTCCGAGTAGGAGCTATACAAATGTTCCGCAATATCCGCTTTGGATACTACTTCTCCAGCCCGCATCGCCAGGTACTCCAGCAGGCGGTATTCCATGGCGGACAGCCGTACCAGCCTGCCGCGGAACATGACCTGATGTCTGGCAGTGTCTATACTGATGCCGCCGATTTCTATTACGGGAGCAGCGCGGCCATACGAACGACGCGCCAACGCCTTGCAGCGGGCCATCAGTTCCCTCATATCGAACGGCTTGACCATGTAGTCATCGCTGCCCGTTTCAAGCCCTTCGATGATATCGCGGGTATCGTCCCTTGCCGTCAGGATAAGCACGGGAGTAGTCATACCTCTGGCCCGAAGGTTCTTGAGAAGCTCGATGCCTCCGATTTTGGGAAGGCCCAGGTCAAGAATGATCAGGTCATAGGGATTCGTCATGGCCATGTGCCGGCCGTCTTCTCCATCGGTGCAAATGTCAACAGCCCAGGAATACTCCTCGTCAAGCACCCTGGTTATATTGCGCGCTATTTTGACCTCATCTTCAATGATCAGCACACGCATATCTATTCAGGATTCTCGTCTGGGTCCTACTTTTTGTTCGTTCCGAAGCTTCCAAGCGGTTTATTATAACACTCCGGCGGCCATAAAAAAAGGGGGTTCTTTCAGAAACAGCCGCTTTGGGGCCGGGTATTCAGGTTGACTTAAGGAACGATCTGCTACTATATTGATCACGAGTATTGGATTTTGGAGTGTTACAAACGGGCCCATACGGAACATGCGTATCGTGAAGTCCATGGCCGTCCAGGCGGCCATTCTTTCCCTGCTGGCGGGTTGCGCTCGCTTCGAGCCTAAGCCGGTGTCCCCCCAGCGGACAGCCGAGCAGTTCGAGGCCCGCACGCTGGACGACCCGCAGTTGAAGGCGTTCCTGGAGGCGAATCTGAATCGCGATCTCCCCGGTTGGCCATTGCACGAGTGGGACTTTGACACGCTGACGCTCGCGGCGCTTTTCTACCACCCCAGCCTCGATGTGGCGCGGGCCCAGTGGGCCGTCGCCCGGGCAGGCGTCACGACCGCGGGCGGTCGCCCCAACCCCGTCGCCGATGTCGCCCCCCAGTACACGACCAACGCGGAGAGCGGAGTCTCGCCTTGGATAGCTGCTTTGACCCTCGACACTACCATCGAGACGGCCGGCAAACGCGGGTATCGCATTGAGCAAGCGAAGCAGGAATCCGAGTCCGCCCGCCTCAACCTCGCCGCACAGGCGTGGCAGGTGCGCAGCCGGCTGCGCACCCGTCTGCTGGATTATGCCGCTGCCCATCGCCGGGTGGCACTGTTGCAGGACGTGCGGGAGATCCAGGAACAGACGGCCAAACTTCTGGAAGGCCGTCTGGCCGCGGGCGCTATCGCGAGCACCGACATGACAGCCGCACGCGTGGCCCTGATCAAGACGCAGGGCGATTTGGTAGAAGCACAGCGTCAGGCCGTCGAGAGTCGAGCCGCTGTGGCTGAGGCCCTCGGCGTGCCGCTGCGGGCCATCGAGGGACGCGAGCTGAAGTTCGGCTTGTCACCGTCGACCGAGGCCGGCCGCGACATAGAGTCCGCGGAGATTCGACGCCGGGCATTGCATAGCCGGGCCGACATCCTGGCAGCCCTGGCCGACTACGCCGCCAGCCAATCGGCCCTCCAGCTCGAAATTGCCAAACAGTATCCGGACATACATCTGGGCCCCGGCTACGAGTTCGACCAGGGCTTGCACAAGTGGGGGCTGGGCGTGGGGGCTGAGCTGCCGGTGCTCAATCGCAACGAAGGCCCAATCGCCGAAGCCGAGGCCAAACGCGCCGAGGCTGCCGCGAGGTTCCTCGCGCTGCAGGCCCAGGTGATTGCCGAGATCGACCGTGCGATGGTGGTCCGCGCCGCCTCGCAGGAACAGTTGCGGCAACTGGACACCTTGCTCGAGACGCACCAACACCACGTTCAATCCATTGAGGCCGCGGTCAAAGCCGGCGGCGCCGACCAGCTCGATCTGTCATCGGCTCGGCTGGAAGTAGCTCTCACCGAAGTGGCCCGGCTCGACGCGATGACCAAAGCACAGCAGGCGCTCGGTCAGCTTGAAGACGCCGTGCAAGTCCCCTTCGATGCGATGCCCTCTGTTGAGCGGGATCCGCGCACCCAGCTCGAGAAGGAGAAAAAATCGTGAACAAAGTCATTTTGGGCATCCTGGCTGGCCTGGCTCTCGGTGCCGCGGGCACAGCCCTCTACTTGAAATACCCGCAGGCCGAGCAGCAAAAGGAACCTGAAGCGCAGGCAGAGGAATCGTTCCTCCAGCATGACGCTGACGGCCGAACGCTGATCAAGCTCGATCACGACACGCAAACCCGCATGGGATTGAAGGTCGAGCCCTTGGCCGCAGCGCAGATGTCGCCGGAGGTGAAAGGCTATGGGCGCGTCCTGGACCCCACGCCGTTGGAAGCACTGGTGATGGAAGCTGCATCGGCCCGGGCGGCACTGGAGGCGTCCAGCAAAGAATTCGAGAGACTCAAGGGCCTATATTCACAGAATCAGAATGCCTCCGCCCGCGCCCTGGAGACGGCGCAAGCCACGATGAAACACGACCAGATCTCGCTGTCATCCGTACAGTCGCGTTTGCTGCTTGGTTGGGGCCAGGCGATTGCCTCGCAGGCGGACCTGGCGGCGTTCGTCCATTCGCTGGCTGTGCAGGAGACCGCGTTGGTCCGCGTGGATTTGCCGCTCGGGGAGCACTTGTCGGCCCCGCCGATAGGGGGCCGCATTGCCCCGCTGGGCACGCCAGAGCATCTATCGGACGCCCAATATCTTGGTCCCGCGCCAAGCGCCGACCCGCAGACGCAAAGCCAGGGAGTTCAGTTTCTCGTGAAGGTCGATCCTCCGCCTCCGGGTACGGCGGTGCTTGCGTGGGTGGCCATTCCCGGCCAACCGCAGTCCGGCGTGCTCGTGCCGCGAAGCGCGTTGTTGCGTCATGAAAGCCGGACGTTCGTCTATCTCCAAACCGCCGATGACACTTTCGAGCGCAAGGCCGTCACCCTCGGGCGTCCGTCCGGTGACGGATGGTTCGTCGGCGAAGGCTTCCAACCGCCGGACAAGGTT
>Ga0316628_100004215_pt1 | contig 11224 bp, 5 predicted proteins | sample OWC_Aug_M2_C1_D5_FD_207648 | JGI IMG/M metagenome (GOLD analysis project Ga0316628, IMG submission 207648) | Wetland soil microbial communities from Old Woman Creek delta, Ohio, United States - OWC_Aug_M2_C1_D5_C | ecosystem: Environmental > Terrestrial > Soil > Wetlands | place: USA: Ohio... | reverse complement strand
GGACGGCCAGGTGACCGCGATTCGAGACGCGGACGGCGACTACCTGATTCCGTCGGTGGTGTCGTTTCATCCGAGCGGCAGCATCCTGGTCGGTCGCGCTGCGAAGGATCGGCGCGTCATCGACGCCGCGAACACCGTGTATTCCATCAAGCGCCTCATCGGCAGGAGCTGGAACTCGGAAGAGGTCGGCCACGCGCGCGCGCGCTTTCCATTCGAGATGCGGGAGGGACCTGGGCAGGCCGCGCTCGTGGTCGCCCGGGGTGAAACCTACACGCTCCCGGAGATCAGCGCGTTCGTGCTCCGTCATGCCAAGGCGCTGGCGGAGAAGAGCCTCGGAGAGCCGGTGGATCGCGCCGTGATCACCGTTCCCGCAAACTTCAACGACCTTCAGCGCGCGGCCACCAAGGTGGCCGGAAGAGTGGCCGGGCTCGAAGTGCTTCGAATCCTGAACGAACCGACCGCGGCTGCGCTCGCATACGGGTACGGCAAGGGGAAGGGCGAACGTGTCGCCATCTACGACTTCGGCGGAGGCACCTTCGACGTCACGCTCCTCGACCTTTCCGGCAACGTCTTCGAGGTCCTCGCCACAGCCGGGAACACGTTCCTCGGCGGCGATGACATCGACATCGCGATTGCGGAGCGAATGGCGGGTGCATGTCTCGAGCGGCACCGCATCGACGCCCGCGCGGACCCGCAGGTCTTCGAACGGCTGCGGTTCCATGCCGAGAAGCTCAAGGTGCAGCTGTCGGCCGCGCCCGAGGCCAGCGTGCAGGTTCCCGACGTCGGCCACGATGTCGCCCGGAAACCGCTCCGTCTGGACTTTCGCATGACGCAGATCGAGCTCGACTCGCTCGCAACGCCGCTCGTCGATCGCACGTTCGAAGTCTGCGCGGAGGCCCTCGAGATTGCGCGTGTCTCGCCGAAAGACATCCATCACGTCGTACTGGTCGGGGGCTCGACGCGCCTGCCCATCGTTCGCCGGCGGGTGGCGGAATACTTCGGACAACCCCCGCTCGATCGCATCAACCCGGACGAGGTCGTCGCGATCGGTGCTGCGATTCAGGCGAACGCTCTGACCGGGCAAGAGCGCCGACGCAGCGTCATCCCCAAGCCGCCCATGCCAGCGGCACGAGCGCAAGCTATCAGGTCGGAGCCGCCGATAGGCAAGACCCGGCCCTTCGGGCTGCAGGCAAAAGGCTCGCGCCCTCCACCGACCCCGAGCTCTGGCGCCGAGCGACGTCGCGTGATCACCGGCGTGGGGCTCGGGCCCAGTCCGCAATCGTCGCCCCCGCCCCCGCTTTCCTCGCGCAGGCCGCCACCCCCGAAGAAAGGAGGCACACTCGGTGGCGTCGGCGGACCGACACCCCAGCAATCCGAGCCCGTCTTGGACGCTCCGACGCGCCCTTCCAGCGAACGCCCGCCGCCGCCCACGTACGAGCTCACGATGGACGACGACGGCCAGAGCCTCGCCGATCCGTTCGAGCCCACGACGCCCATCGGGCCGGACTACCACGACGATGAGCCGACGAAGGTGAGCGCTCCACCGGGCACGCTCGAGGCAGGTGTCGAGCTCGGTCCCTCGCTGCACAGTCCGCCATCCCTCGCGTTCGACGAGCTGGACGATCTGAACGAGCAGACCGCGATCCAGGGGCCCCCCCCCGCGCGCACGAGCAACGCCCCGCCCTCCTCCCGAGGCGGCGCGAGCACGAGGGGCCTCCCTCCTCTTCCGCCTCTTCCGCCGCCTGGGTCGAGCGCCCCTCCTCCGCACCCGACGAGCACGCCTCGCGCAGCCACGCCCAGGGCCGCACCGGCACCACCCAGCCTGCGGAAGCCCGCGAAGGATCTCCCGGCGGCGCTCTCGTTCCCGGAGCCCCTGCGCGCGCCATCCCTGCCGCCTTCCGGGTCGGCTCCGGCTCCCGGTTCCGGTGCACTTGGCGCGTCCGTCGCGTCGATCACCGCCCCGCTCGCGCCGTTCACCGCAGCGGACGCTGGAGCGCATCGGCTCCGGGTCTCGGAGCCGCCCCGAGCCGAGCGGCCCCCCTTGCCTCTCCTCGTCGACGTCACGCCTCTGAGCTTGTGCGTCGAGACCGTGAGCGGCTTCCGCGATGTGATCATCGCGCGCAACACACCCGTTCCCTGCGAGCAGTCACACACGTTCGTCACGGCGTTCCACGGCCAGGAACTGGCTCGAGTCCGGGTCGGGCAGGGCGAGTCCGCGCGGTTCGACGAGAACACCTTTCTCGGTGAAGTGGAGCTCTCGGGACTTCGAAAGGCGCCGCGGGGCGAAGTTCAGATCGTCGTCACGTTCTCGCTCGACACGGACGGTATGCTGAACGTGCGCGCTGCCGACGCGGAGACCGGACAGGCCTCGAGCGCGCGTCTGCGACTCGTCGGATTGCCCGACGCCGACGAAGTGGGGCGCATGACGGCCCGCCACCTGCAACATCGTACGCAATGACCTTTCGTAGCGAGGATCTGGAACGCCTCCGTGAATGGGCCGAGCTGATCGAGGACTCGAGCTATTACGAGCTGCTCGGGGTGCTCGACCTCGCGGACGCCGATGCGATCAAGGCGGCATTCCACGAGTTCGCGCTCGCGTTTCACCCCGACCTCTACGTGGAATGCTCCGAGCAAGAGCGTAGCGCCGCGAGCTACGTTTTCCGCCGCGGCGCCGAGGCGTATCGGGTCCTGAGCGATCCGGACCTTCGCTCGAAGTACGATCTCGCACTCGCACGCGGACACCTCCGACTCGTCGGCGGTCAGCCAGGCGAACGCGTCGTCGAAGGTGCGCTCAAGTCCCTCGAAGACGTGTGTAACAGCCCGGCAGCCAAGCTATCGGCACGGAGAGCGGACGAGCTCATCGGCAAGGGTCAGCTCGAAGAGGCGCGGCGATTGCTGAAGGAAGCGCTCGCGCACGAGGGCTACGACAATCCGGAGCTCGACGAGCGAATCGAGGCCCTCGACACGGCGCTGTTCGCCATGGGTGGCTAGAGTCATCCCGAAGTGCCGGCCTCACTCGAGCCCAGGCGCTCCCGAGTGGCTCGTCCCCGAAGACATGGCCACCGGCGTGGTCGCTGGACGACGAGCTCGCCGTGGAGCTCGGGGAGGATCTGACGCGACGCAGCAGGTCCGATAGCCTGTCTCACGCGAGCCCCCAAGCCCGCCCCGGGGTACCGGGTCCAACGAGGCGCCCGACTCCACGCACCAAAACGCCTCGAAATTATTGCTCTTTATCGACCCGAACCGTCGCGCTCGGCTCAGCCGTAACCTGGATCACGGAGCGGGATGGACCCCGACTTCACTTAGAGTGTAATCTCCGGTTTCGTTGAACTGCTGCTAGCCCCGCCCAGACCAGGGCGGGCCTGTCGAAGGGTCGCTGTGAAGCTCTCCTGCCCCTCCTGTAGTGCCAAATACTCCATCGCCGACGAGAAGGTCCAAGACCGCCTCGCCAAGATCCGCTGCCGCAAGTGCAGCGCGACGATCATCGTGGATGGCAAGGTGAACCCACCGAACGTCTACACCGCGGATGGCGCCTCGGCCGGAGCCGATATCGGCGATGCAGCCGGCGGCGAGGCCGTCTCTGGCGAATACTCGGTCGACTTCGGCGACAACGATCAGCGCTCGATGAGCGCCGAAGACATCATCCGCGCCTGTCGTCGCGGGGAAATGTCGCCGGACATGTACGTCTGGTCCGAAGGCATGAGCGACTGGACGCCGATCTCGCAAGTTCCTGCGCTCGCGTCGGCGCTCGGTGGCTCCGTCCCGCCGGCGGCGGCGGCGGCTCCGAGAGCAGCCGCGCGGTCCGGAACCGGCCGCGGCTCGGCTCACGATCTGTTCGGCGGCATCGACCGGGCCGGCAGCGAAGAAGAGGTCATGACCAGCGCGCCAGGTCCCGCTGCGCCCCAGGCTGGGGCCGCAACCGGAGCGCGGAACGAGTCCTCGGTGCTCTTTTCGCTCAGCGCGCTCACCGCGTCCGCACCTGCCGCGGCGCCTGCACCCGGGAAGAGCTCGGCCGCTGCCGCGTCCGTGAGCGCAGGCGGCGACGACTCCGGCCTCATCGATCTGAAGGCACTGACTACTTCGGCCGGCAGCCAGCCACCGGCCGGGCCGCTCGGTCTCGGCTCCGCGTCCCTCGGGCTCGGCGCCCCTCCCCTCGGCATGGCCGCTCCGCTGGGCGGCGTGACCGCGCCGGCAATGGCGGTGGACGGGCCGATGCCGAAGGCCGCCGGAAGCAAGACCGGCGTCTACATCGCCGGCGCGCTCGCGTTCGCCGCGCTGGTCATCGGGGGCGCCATCGTCATGACCTCCAACAAGGAGGCTCCCGCTGCCCCAGCTCCGACAACTCCGGTTGCCGCAGCGGCGCCTACCCCTGCGCCCGAGCCCAAGAAGGAGGAGCCGACGGCTCAGCCGCCCGCAACCGGGACGGCAGCCGCAGAAGCTGCTCCCTCTGCCGCACCCCCCGTGAAGGCATCCGCCCCCAGCAAGACCGGTGCAGTCGCGCATTACTCTTCCAAGAAATCCTCGGGCGGGGCAGCACCCGCCGACAAGCCTGCGGACAAGCCGGCCAGCGCCCCGCCCCCGTCCAGCGATTCGAGCGGCGGCGACTCGAGTGGCGACAAGCCAAAGAAGAAGAAGAAAGAGAAGTCCTGCAACTGCTCGCCGGGCGACCTGATGTGCGCCATGAAGTGCGCGGCAGGCTGAGCCATCGAGGGTGCGTCCGGCGCCCGAGCGCGCTCACCAGAGTCCGGCTGGCGGCCGTTTCGGCGCCCCGGTGCGCGACGCCGCGTCATCGATGCCGGAGCACCCGTCCGCCTCAGAAGACGAGCGGCGAAGGTAGGGCCAGACGCACCAGACCTCGTGGTGTATCGAGCTCGAACACGGCGCCGCTTCGATCGCTCGTACCAAGCCGGAGAAAGCCGTCGCCCCTGACCAGTGCGAAGGGCACGTCCGGCACCGGCGCCGCGGCACCGCTCGGCACGACATAGACCCGGACGGGAACCGGACGGGCCGCGGGTTCCGCGGCCCCGGAGCAGCGGCGTGCCACGTCGCCGTTCGTTTCCCCCGCCGCGCAACGGTCCAGGGTGGCCCGATCTGCGGCCGTGTCGTCCGACGGAACCGAGACGAGGAGCCTCGCCGCAGCGCCGCGGACGAGCTCCGAAGGATCTTGGAGGACCAGAGCGCGGTCGGCACCGCCGGGGCAGCGCCTGCGGCTCGCCCGGAGGCCGGCGAGCGCATTGGCGCGAGTGTACGCGCGCTCGTCCCTCAAGGCTCCACACAGCGAGCCCGTCACGTTCGCACCTCTCGCACCGACTCGCCCCAGGGCAGCACTGGCGTTGCCCGAGACGGTCGGTTCGGGATCGGTCAGCAGGGGCTCGAGCACAGAGAGGTCATGGGCTCCGCCGGCGGCTCCGAGCGCCCAGACCGCGTTTGCACGCACGCGAGAGACCGGATCGCGAACGAGCGTCCGGAGCGCACTCGCGGCTTCCGGGTGTGCTCCGAGCGCTTCCGCTATCTTGGCGCGCGTCGGCGCGTCCGTGTCCTCTAGCAGCCGGAGCAGCGCGGCGCTGCCCGGGGCGCCCGGCACGGCACCGAGCGCCTCGACGAGCAGATCGCGGTCCTTGCCCGCCTGCTGTCGGGCGAGGCGCTCCATCCGGTCAATCACGTTGCGATCGGTGCTCAGGGACATCGGCCCGCGCAGGGAGAGCGCAATGGCTTCACGGTCCTGATCCGCGGCACGCTCGAGTCGATCCAGAAGCACCCCTGCCGACGAAGCAGACCCGATGCGTCGGAGCGAGAGCGCGGCCGCGAGGCGAAGGTTCGGATTGTCGTCGTCGAGCGCGTGCATGAGCACGTCATCCTGTCCGGAGCGACCGACCCATCCGAGCGCGCGAACCGCGGCGATCCGGATCGACGGATCGGTGGCATCGCGCGCGAGCTCGATGAGAGCTGGTGCTGCTCGCGGTGAGCCGGTTTTTCCGAGGAGAGCCACCAGAGCGGCCCTTTCGGACCCGTGCTGGTGCGCGGCATCGAGCGCACGTGCGAGCGGCTCCACGGCACGTCCGTCGGGCTCTTCCGGATCGAGCAGGGCATCCGCGGCATCCATCGCTGCGCGGCGAACCAGCGGATCATCGGAGGCGAGGAACTCGATCACCGTCGAGAGCGCCCGAGGGTCCATCGAGCTTGCAAGCGCGTGCAGCGCCGCCACGGGGCGCACCACACCGCGCCGGAGCCCGGCATCGATCGCCGGGGCTGCCGATGCGCCACCGATTCGTCCGAGCGCGAGAGCGCACCCGTCGCCCGTGACGACCAATGGCTGGCCCGCGAGACATTCGACGAGCTTTCCAGACGCGCGTGTGCCGGCGTGAGCCAGGGCGTCACGCACGGCAGACGGCTCGGACGGATCGTCCGTCGATAGCGCGTGCACGAGCGCGTCGACCGCCGCTTCCGAGGGGATCTCGGAGAGGGCTCGCACCGCGGCGGCGCGAACGGCGGGCCTTCGCTCCTGCTCGAGAAGGGGAACGATATTGACCACGGCGTCTGCCGCGTGGAGCCGGCCGAGAGCTTCGAGCGAAGCGACGCGAACGATCTCGTCCGGATCCCGGAGGGACAGCGAGAGCGCGCTCGACGCTCTAGGATCCCCGAGAAGGCCGAGCGCCGTCGCGACCGCCCGGCGCACGCTCGGGCGGTTGTCCTGCATCTTGCCCACCAGCGGAACGACCGCGCTCCTGTCACCGAGACGCGAGAGGGCTGCCACCACCGATTCACGGACCTCCGCCTCGGGATCGTCGAGACGACCGAGGAGCGGCGGAACGGCAGCCGGGAATGCCGCGCTTCCGAGTGCCTTCGCCGCCGCCGCCCGCACCGTTGCGTCGGGATCGGCGAGCACGCGCGCGAGCGCCGGCACGGCGTCGGCGACCGGGGCCTCCGCGAGCGCATCCGCAGCAGCGCGGCGCACCCGAGCGTCCGAGTCGCCGAGCCAGGGCACGACGCGGCCACCCATTCCCGTCGCGCGCGCATCGATCAGCGCACGCAGTGACGCGATCCTGACTTCGGGATCAGGGTCGTCGAGGCCGAGCACCCCGATGCGACGTACCGACGCCCGGGGCAGCCCTTCCAGTTGCTTCGCCGCGCGACGACGGACGGCCACGTCCTGGTCCACGAGGTCATGAGAGGTCCGCTCGACCGTGCTCGGCCACACGACCGCTCCCAGCGCGGACGGCTCCGATCCCACGATGATGGCAAAAAGGCCGAGCCCCAGGGCGACGCGTCGCACCCGGGCAGTGTACACGCGAGAAGCCGCCCCGGGGGCGGCCGGCCTCACTCGGCGTCGCTCGGAGACACCGCCATGCGCGGCGCGCTCCGGGGCGCGGCCCGGCGGGCGAGCACGCGCTCGAAGCTGCGAACACAGCGCGCGTTCTGCTCGGGGGTGCCGACCGTCACCCGGACGAATCGGCGCGTTGCATGGTGCACCTCGAGGGACCGGATGAGCACGCCTTCGGCCAGCATCGCCGCGACCAGGTCGGAGGCCGACAGCCCCGTGGCCGAGATGTCCACGAGCACGAAGTTGCCGTCGCTCGGCAGCGCCGAGAGGCCAGGCAACCCCGACAGGCGCATCGAGAGCTCGGCTCGAGCCTCGCGGAGAGCGCCGACGCGCGCCTCGAATTCGGCCGCGTCGTCGAGGGCCGCTTCGGCGGCTGCCAGGGTCACCGAAGGAACGTTCCAGGGGATCTTCACCCGTGAGAACAGCTCGACCACCGTCGTGTGCCCGAGGAGATAGCCCAGCCTGAGCCCCGCGAGCCCGAACGCCTTCGAGAACGTGCGCAGCACGACCATGTTCGGGTACTCGCGCAGGAGACGCGCGAAGCTCCTCGCGTCTCCGAGCTCGATGTACGCCTCGTCCACCACGGTCGGGAGCCCGAGGTTCAGGATGCGTCTCAGATCGGACTCCGCGATGCCATTGCCCGTCGGGTTGTTCGGCGTGCAGAGGAACAGCACCTTGGTCCGCTCCGTGACCGCGCGGATCAGCCCGCCGATGTCGTGCTCGTGGTCCTCCGTCATGGGGACGAGTACGGGAACGCCACCGACCACTCGAGTCCGGGCCTCGTACATGCTGAACGTCGGCACGCTGAGGAGGACCTCCTCGCCCGGCCCGACGAAGGTCCGGATGACGAGGTCGATCAGCTCCGTCGAGCCGATGCCGAGCAGCGCGTTCGAGGCCTCGAGGCCGTCGCGCGCCGCGAGCTTGGTGCGCAATCGCAGCCCGTTCGGTGGATATCGATTCGCGTTCGTCGCCGCATCCACGATGGCGCGAATCACGCGCGGGCTCGGCGAGTACGGGCTCTCGTTCGACATCAAGCGGATCACGTCCCCGCTGTCCGCAATCGCGAAGTGGCCCTCGTTGTAGGGCTTCGCGGCTCGCACCCAGCTCGGCGCGAACAGCTCGACGGAGTCCGGGTGTACCGCGCCGCCGCTCCCGGGCTCGTCGCCCAGCGCGTCACCGAACACACGAAGCATCGCCTCGGCGCGCTCCATCGCCTCCGGCGTGTCGACGTCGATCCAGCGGGCGTCCCCGACGTCGCAGGCGAAGAACCCGCCGCGGTCCGAAAGGGCACGAACTCCGTCGGACAGGGACGCATCGCCGTTCTTCTCCACCAGGGCCTCGAGCTCGCGGACGAGCGCGGGACCGATGCGGAAGACACCCGTGTCGATCGCGTCGTAGTCGGGCAGCTCCTTGCCGATCTCGACGATTCGCCCGTTGCCGGTGACCACCTTGGTCGCGTCGTCGATGTCGAAGCACCGAGCGATGTCGCGATCCACCGCGAGCGCGCAGGCGCCGTTCGGGAGGTCCGCATCGAGCAGGCGCCGCGGCAGCTCCGGCGAGTACAGGTGATCGGACATCGTGAGCAGGCACTCGCCGTCGATGTACGGTTTGGCGGCCAGCAACGAGACGCCATTCTTCGCGTGGAAACGCGGGTTCTCGACGAACCGGAGCTCGAGCCCGATCCCGGCGACCGACTGGAGCGTGCGACGTACGAGATCGCCGCGATGGCCGACGACGATGATCGCTTCGCGGATTCCGACGTCCTCGAGCGAGCGCAGCACTCTGACGAGCAGAGGCACGCCGCTCACGGGTCGGAGGGGCTTTGGTGTCTCGTTGCCATTCAACCGAGAGCCCAAACCCGCTGCCAGTACGATCGCTCGAGTGATACGCCGCTCGCTCATGGTGGGAACCTTGCGTCCGCGCCCTGGTAACACGCGGTGCGAAATCGCAGCAAATCCTTTTCAGTTCGGGTGGTTACAGCTCGAGTGACCATGTGGCTCCGCTTCACACCTGTCGCAATCCAGATACACCGAGGCCACTGGGGCAAGACGCCCATCGCCACCGTCCAGTCCTGTAACCAAGAATGATTCCAAGCTATTGGCCTGCGATCTGCAGGCACGCCGAGGAGACTAAGAGCAAGCGAGGTGCCATTCGACCAGGTGCGTCATTTGCTTCGCACCCGACACCCCAAGTAGCCGGGTTTCTGGCGTAACCGGGGGCAACCCGCCGGGACACCCGCGCGGGACAGGCTCGTGGCGCTGTGCCGCAGAGGAACACCGTGCAGCAAATGTCAGGTCGAAAAGATACGCTCGGCGGCTGCGAGGTCGTCCGGGGCGTCAATCTCGCACCACCGTAGACCCGTGACGTCGACGGCGCTCGAGCGGAGCCCGTCCACGATCAGCCGCGAATACACGTCTTCGTAATAGAGACTCGTCTCGCCGGCGGCTCCAGCACGAGCGAGCGCGTCGAAGAGCGGCCGGCCCGCTTCCGCCGAGATGCGTTCGATTCCGATGCTCTCGCCGCCGCTCTCCGAAAGGGGGATCCCTTTTCCAAACGCGAGGATCCCGCGACCCAGCGGGTCGAGACGGACCTTCATGGCCTCGGCATCGAGCATCCGGCCGCGGTCGACGGCAGCGGCAATGGGTGCGCCATCGGCCTCGAGACGCGCCAGAATCTCAGGCTCGAACACGACATCCCCGTCGAGTCGGAAGAAGTCCTCGCCTTCCAGAGCATCGCGGCAGAGCGCGAGCGAGACCGAGTTCTGAGTGCGGTCGTAGTCCGGATTCGGCCTGTAGATCACCTCGAGAGGCGCTTCGGCCAGGGCTCGCCGGAGCGCGTCCTCTCGGTAGCCGGTCGCCACCACCAGCCGCGAAATCCCGGCACCGACCAGCGCGTCGAGCGCTCGGGCCAGGATCGTTCTGGATGAAACCGACACCAGTGCCTTCGGTCGATCGTCGGTCAACGGACGCAGCCGTGACCCGATTCCAGCAGCCAAAATCACGGCCACGCGGGTTGCCATCGTGATGGCGCGACGATTGCACACTCCCGGGGATCTTGGTAGGAGCCCGCACGATCCATGAAGCAGCCCGAACGCATCCAACAGCCGCAAGGCAAGCTCGCCGTCTTCCTGCCGGGCCTCGGTGCCGTGGCCACCACGTTCATCGCCGGCGCCCTCCTGGCCCGAAAGAAGAAGGCTCTTCCCATCGGCTCGCTGACGCAGATGGGCACCATCCGCCTCGGGAAGCGGACGGACAAGCGCACTCCGAAGATCGGGGATTTCGTCCCCCTCGCCAGCCTCGACGACCTCGAGTTCTGTGCGTGGGACCTCTTCGCGGACAATGCCTACGAGGCCGCAGTCAAGGCGGAGGTGCTCGAATCGAAGCACCTCGACCTCATCAAGGACGAGCTGTCCGGCATCGCACCCAAGCCCGCCGTCTTCTATCCCGAGTACGTGAAGCGACTGCACGGCACGCACGTGAAGCACGGGAAGACCAAGGCGGACATGGTCGAGGCCGTCCGTGACGACATCCGCACCTTCATGAAAGACCGCGGGTGCGCCCGCGCCGTCGCGGTGTGGTGCGGCTCCACCGAGATTTACCTCCAGGCGACCGCGGTTCATGCCTCCGTGGAAGCCTTCGAGGCGGGTCTCCGGAGCAACGATCCGTCGATCTCGAGCTCGCAGATCTATGCGTGGGCCTGCATGAAGGAGGGCGTCCCCTTCGCGAACGGCGCCCCGAACCTGTGCCTCGACTTCCCGGCGGCGCACGAGCTCGCGAAGAAGACCGCCACGCCGATCTCCGGCAAGGACTTCAAGACCGGGCAGACCCTGATGAAGACCATCCTCGCGCCGGGCCTGAAGGCGCGAATGCTCGGGCTGGACGGCTGGTACTCGACCAACATCCT
>Ga0316628_100004214_pt1 | contig 11226 bp, 8 predicted proteins | sample OWC_Aug_M2_C1_D5_FD_207648 | JGI IMG/M metagenome (GOLD analysis project Ga0316628, IMG submission 207648) | Wetland soil microbial communities from Old Woman Creek delta, Ohio, United States - OWC_Aug_M2_C1_D5_C | ecosystem: Environmental > Terrestrial > Soil > Wetlands | place: USA: Ohio... | reverse complement strand
CCCGCCCCCCAGGGAGCACGGAGGAGAACGCCATGGCGACCAAAAAGGTGAATCCCATTCCCAAGGGCATGCGCACCCTCACGCCTAGCCTTTCGATCACCGGGTGCGCGAAGGCGATCGAGTTCTACAAGAAGGCGTTCGGCGCGGAGGAGATTGACCGTCACATGGCGCCGGACGGGAAGTCCGTCTGGCACGCCGCGCTCAAGATCGGCGATTCCGTCGTGTTCATGGCCGACGAGATGCCGGGGATGTCCGCCCCGTCGCCCGGCCCGGGCCGTCCGTCGCCCGTACGCCTCTGGCTGTACGTCAAGGACTGCGACGCCTCCTTCAAGCGGGCGACGGACGCAGGCGGCAAGGCGAAGGTTCAGCCCGAGGACATGTTCTGGGGAGACCGCTGCGCCATGGTGAGCGATCCGTTCGGTTACGAGTGGACGATTGCCTCCAGGGTTAAGGAGTTGACGACGGAGGAGATGCGGGCCGCCGGCGAGGAGTTCGCCAAGAAGATGGCCGCCGGTCGCTGAACCGCCCCGGGGGCGCGGCGTGTTCCCCGGGCTCCTCGGCCGGTCAGAAACGGTAGCGGACCCCGGCCCACACCGCCCCGAACGAGGGGTCGATCTCGACCCGCTGCAACGGCGCACGCTCCGCCAGCTCGGCCGGGGTGGCCTGGTGGATGACCTCGTCGTTGTTCAGCACCTTTTCGACCGTCGCCTTCAGCTGCGTCGAGCGGGCGGCCACGTAGCGGGCCTCGAGCGCCAGGCTGACGTGGCTGGAAAGCTCCCACACGATTTCGGCTCCGGCGTCCAGCCCCGGCGTGTAGGCGGGCTCGAGCGCAACGCCCACGCGGTAGGTCTCGGAGAAGAGCGTCGCATGGCCGCCCTCCGTAAAGAGAGTCACGCCGAGAGGTGAGATGTCCCCCTCGAGGCGCTGCACGCTGACGCCGCCGGAGAGCGAGAGCGACACGCGGTCGAGCAGCGGGAAACGCGCAAGCAGGTTTGCGGCCGCAACGACCTGGCGCAGCTCTCCGTCGGTCGCCGGCCAGGGCACCGAACCCGTCACCTCGATCGGTCTGGGCTGGTAGTCGGGGGGCTGGCGAGTCAGGTAGAGCAACGTCCAGGAGTAGTCGCTGCTCGGGCCACCGAAAGGCGAACGGGTCGCGGCCAGCATGAACTGAACGCCCAGGCGCCGGCCGAGCATGCGCGTCACCGACGCGGCAAGGGCGGTTCCCATCTCTCCGTTGAGCTTCACGTCTTGACCGGCCTCACCCGTCGCCTCGGGATGGTTCGACAGCGTGGGCGTGTACCGGTGTTGGTAGGTCCCGGCCGCCAACGCGCCGGACCCGACGGAGAGACCGATCTCCCACTGAGGGTCGGCGGGCTTTGCATGCGCAGATGCGGCGAACATCGTGAGGAAGAGGGTGGCCAGGCCGAGGGGGGTCGAACGCGTCACCTTGTTCCTCCAAAGGCACGGGTGGCCGCTCAGTGCGAGAGGGCGCTTTGACGCCTCAAGCAGTGTACGGCCGCCGCAGCCCGAAAGTTGAGACGACGCCGCCTTCGCCAAAAGCCCAGCAGTCCATGGCACGTCCGCCGGGGAAAGGTGCTGTGGCGGCCGCCCGGCGGGCGGTTCTGTCGCCGTTCGTCCTACTTCTTCAGGGCTACCAGCAGGCCATCGCGAATCGGCACGATGGAGGTGATCCATTTCGGGTCGTCCGCAAGCGCTTGCGTCAGCTCGACGACGCCGCGCGTCGCCTCCGACGTATCGTTTCGGTCGAACACCCGTCCGTGCCAGAGCGCGTTGTCCACGATCAGCACGCCCCCCGGGCGCAGCTTGCCCTCGATCACGGGCAGGGAGTCCGGGTACGCCTGCTTGTCGATGTCGTTGAAGATCAGGTCGAACGTGCCCTCGGCGCGGCTCAGCGCCTCGACCGCCTCGCTGACCTGGAAGCGGACAATGCCGTTGAAACCGAGTTGCGCGAGGTGCTCGCGGGCGCGCGCGGACAGGTCCTCGTCCCACACGACGTGGTACACCTCGCCACCCCCGTTCTCGCGCACCGCGCGGGCGAACCACGCCGTGGAGTAGCCGAAACCCGATCCGAGCTCGAACACCCGCCGCGCCCCGATCATTCGCGCGATCTGGTAGCACAGCTGGCCCGCGGCCGGCCCAACGATGGGGAAGCCCGTCTCCCCCGCGTGTGCCTCCATCGCCCTGAGCTCCGCCTCGCGCTCGGGCACGAGGCCGGCGAGATGGCGCTGCACCTGCCCCCACTTCATCTCGTCCCGCATGGCGTTCCTCTCAATGCCCACAACCGCGGCGCTGGTCCGGGTATTCGCGCGCCGACGGCCGGCGAATTGAAGAGGGGGTACCACCATGACCCGGTTCTTCCGGTTTCGCCCAGGGTGTGAGCTGAATCACTCCGGAACGGGGAGGGTGCGGGGGTCCGAGACCGGGGAGACGCGGCCGCGCTCTCGCAGCCACGCCGTCATCTCCGTCGCGATCGTCTCCACGCTCGTGGACGCCCTCTCACCGCGGGTCAGGGACGCGTAGCTGTCCCCGCCGTCGGCCAGGAAGTCGATCGTCGCCACCGTGTAGGTCGCTTGGTCGTCGAGCGGTGTGCCCCTCACGGCGACCGAAACCACGCGGTTACCGGAAGGCGCGCGCGGGTTGAAGCGCACGGCCATTCCTGACTGCTGCAGCATCCCGTGCTCCCCGGAGAGTCCCTGCTCCAGCGCGGCCCGGAGCGCGTCTCCCTTCAGCCTCATCACGACGAGCCGGTTGTTGAAGGGCAGGGCCGCGGTAACGTCGCCGCGAGTCACCGCCCCTGCGGGCAGGTCCGCGCGCAGACCGCCGGCGTTGTACAGCGCCACGTCTGCCTTCGAGCGCTCACGCATCAGGTCGGTAACGAGATTTCCGAGCGCCGACGGCCCCGCATAGTCCCGGGTGATCGGCGCCGTCGCCTGGCAGACAGGTTGAGACGCCATCGCCGCGATCGTCGCGCGCCAGGAGGCGGCGCGGCGGGCGACCTCGGGCATCGGCTGCTCGCGTTCGGCCCACACCCGCTCGAGCCGGCCCTCGTAGGAGGCCACGCCTTTTCCCTCGGAATTCAGCCTGAGGTCGAGCACCCCGAGGCTCGTGGTGTGCCCGAAGGTCTGGACGATGATCGTGCCGTTGGTGCGTTCCTTGTAGGGCGGGTCGATCCCGCGGTGGGCGTGACCGCCCACGAGCACGTCGATTCCCGGGACCGCCGCGGCCAGCTCGACGTCCGTGTCGAAGTCCCGCTGCGCCTCTGGGTGACTCTCGGCGTCCAACTGCATCGGGCCGGTTTTCCCCTCGTGCGCGAGGACGACCACGAGATCGGCCTGGGGCCGCAGCTTCTCGACCAGCGGCCTGAGCTCCTTCGCAGGGTCGCAAAACTCCAGATCCCTGACCTGGGCGGGCAGCGTCACCAGCGCGGCGTCCGAGCCGATCACGCCGATCACGGCGACGCGCAGCCCCGCACGGTGGAGCAGGACGTACGGCCGGGCAAAGCGGTGGTCCGTTCCGCGCCAGTAGATGTTCGCGGCGAGCACCGGCACGGATGTGCTCCAGATCAGCTCCTGGAGGCGGGGAACCGAGTTGTCGAACTCGTGGTTGCCGATGGCCAAGGCGTCGTACCCCATGGCGTCGAGCAGGTCGAACGGCGCCGCGCCTCGGGTGAAGGTGGACACGGCGGGTCCGGTGACCAGGTCCCCCGCGTCCACCAGGAGCACGTCCTGGCGGCCGTCTCGGAGCCGCGCGATCAGGCCCGAGAGCGCCTCCATCCCGCCCACGCGTGGCCTTCCGGGGAGCCACGTCGCCTCGATCGGGTCGAGCTGTGCGTGCAGGTCGTTCGTGTACAGGACCGTCAGGTGCCTGGGCGGCGCGACCGCCCACAGGTTTGCGCCCGACACCAGGGCAACGGCGAGAACGAGAACGAACAGCGTCCTGCGCGTGAAAGACCTGCGATCCATCGTTCCTCCTTACGGCGGACTGCGCCGGCAAGGATACCCTCTCAGGAGCGCCAATGTCGGTCAGCACCACACCGACCGTGCGTCGCACCCGGTTCCCCGCGCTGGAGCCTGGCGCGCGTGCTGGTACTCTGTGCCGGGCAACGCGATTCGGAGAGACGCCTTGGACGACCCGACCGCACCGGATAAGGGAACCGCACCTCGGACCCCGTTCGACGACGGCGACCTGTACGACGTCGTGCTCGGCGAATTCGGCTTCGACCGTGACTTCTACGTCGAGCTTGCCCGGCACGCAGGCGGCCCCGTGCTCGAGGTCGCCTGCGGAACGGGCCGGATCCTGCTCCCGTGCCTGCAGGCGGGGGCGGACATCGAGGGCCTCGACCTCTCCCCGGCCATGCTCCGGACGCTGAGCGCCAAGGCCGCGGCCCTCGGGCTCCGCCCGACCCTCCACGAAGCCGACATGCGCAGCTTCGCCCTTCAGCGGCGGTACGCCTTGATCTTCGTCGCGTTCAACGGCTTCGTCCACTGCCTCACCACGCTGGACCAGCTCCGGGCCTTGCGCACCTGGCGAGACCACCTCGCTCCAGACGGCACGTTGGTGTTCAACGTCTTCTACCCCGGCCGAGAGTTCCTCAACGGCCCAGAGGGCACGCCGGTGCTCGAGCTCGAGACCCGCCACCCCGCGACCGGGCTCCCGGTACGCATCTACGACACCCGCACGCTGGATCGCGTGGGGCAGGTCCAGCACTCGCAGGTCGAGATCCAGGAGCTGGATGGGAACGGGGACGTCCTTACAGCTCACCGCTCGGAGACCGCGACTCGCTGGACATTCAAACCCGAGATGGAGCTGCTGCTCGAGGGTGCGGGATTCTCCCGCTGGCAGATCTGGGGCGGGTTCGACCGCCGGCCGCTGACCCGCGACGACGAGCAGATGATCGTCTTCGCGTGGAAGTAAGACCGGACATCACCACCGTCACCGGTCTCTCGGCGACATGCTGGTCGCCCGTGGCGGGCGCGCGCTTCGGCCGCAGCGTCACAACTTCTGGAAGCCTTCCCACAGGCGCCTCTGCTCCGCCAGGAAGGTGATAAAGCCCGGATCGCGGCGGATCCGGTCGAGATTTTGGTCCTTCTCGAAAAGCGGATAGCAGGGAAGACCGTCGCCCGCGGCGGCGCGCAACCATTCGAGCGCCCGCGCCGGGTCGCCCAACAGCGCGTAGGCCGTCGCCACGTTGTACTCCGTGTGGTGGAAGTGGCCGTAGCCCTTGCCGCGCTCGACGGCCGCCCGAATCCTCTCCTCGGCGCGTCGCCGGTCGCCGGCGTCCGCCGCGAGGATCGCCTGCATGCTTGCGTTGAGGCCCCCGACGTCTTGGGGGAAGGCACGCTCGTACTCGTCGGTGCGCGCCCGTGCCTCGGCCTTGCGACCGAGGTAGATCAGCGTCCACACGTTCTGGTAGTTGACCAGCACCGGGTTGAAGTCGAGCGGGATCCTGGAGAAGACGTCCCACGCGCCCTTGTAGTCGCGCTGGTAGAGCCGCACGACGCCCTGGCGGTAGAGCGCGAGGGTGTTGCCCGGGTTCAGCCGGACCGCTTCCTGGGCCTCCCGCAGCGCCCGGTCCAGCAGACCGACGTGCAGGTAAACCAGCCCAAGTTGATGGTGGGCCTCGTCGGACGACGGGTTGAGCTCGAGTGCGCGCCGCAACTCGCGGATCACCTGCTCGTGCGGGAAGTGGCGGCGGGGCCTCCACAGCAGCAGGGCTCGAGCCAGGTAGGCGTCCGACGACTCCGGGTCGAGGCGCAGGGCGGTCTCGACCTCCGAGAGCGAGGTCTCGTCCAGGCGCGTGTCGTCGGGCGTGAAGAAGAAGAGCCGGATGCCGTAGGCGCGGGCGAGCTCGGCGTGGGCCGCCGCAAACCGCGGGTCCGCAGTCACCGACCGCTCGAGCAGCGCAATCGCTTCGTCGTTGTCCTCGCGGTTCTCATGGCGCGAGTGCGCCCTGCCGCGCAGGTACAGGTCGTACGCCTCGGGGTTGACGCGGCCGGACGCGGCCAGGCGGGTGCGCTCGCCCGGTGTCAGCTCGACCCGGATCTCGTCGGCGATGGCGCGCGCGACCTCGCTCTGCAGGGCCAGCACGTCGCTCAGGTCGCGCTGGTAGTCCTTCGCCCACAATTGTGTGTCGGTGGCGGCGCGGACGAGTCGCGCCGCCACCCTGACGCGGTTGCCGTCGCGCTGTACCGATCCCTCGACGATCGCGTCGACATTGTTCAGTTGCCTGGCGATTTGCGGCAGCGGCGGCAGCCGCGTCCCCTTGAACTGCATCACCGTCGTCCGCGAGATCACGCTCAACGCGCCGATCTGTGCCAGGCTGTTGATCAGCGCATCGGTCATCCCGTCCGCGAAGTACTCCTGATCGGAGTCGCCCGACAGGTTGGCGAGCGGCAGCACCGCCAGCGAGCGGATCGGCGAGGCGGCGGGGCCGCCGAGCAGCCGGGTGCGCCACCCGCCTGCGTTCGGCCAAAGCACGACGATCGCCACGGCGGCCAGGACGGCGGCCGTCGCGGGCCCGACGAGCCGCCATGGCCTCGCTCGTGGCGAGGGTGCCGGTGAGGAAGACGGAGGCACACCCACCGTCGCCTGTTTCGGCGTTACGGTGTCCAGCAGAAGCCGGAGGTGCAGCCTCTCCAGATCCTGCGTGAGCTCCCGCGTGTCCGGGTAGCGGTCCCGCGGGTCCTTCGCCAGACACCGCCGCAGCGTGGCGGCAAGCTGGTCGTCCACTCGCGGGTCGGTGAGCGGAAGGTCCGGGGCCTGCTCGTAGAGGGCGGCTGCGAGCGAGAGACCGGCGTTCGCGCGCTCGAACGGCGATCTCCCGACGAGCAGGGCGTGGAGCACGCAGCCGAAGGCGAACTGGTCGGAGGCCGCCTGCGCCGGCTCACCGCGCGCCTGCTCCGGGGCCATGAAACCCGGCGTGCCCATGGCTGTTCCCGGCAGCGTGGCCAGCGTCTCGCGCGTCGGATCGCTAGGCGCGCCGGCGCCGCCGTGGACATCGGCCAGCCTGGCCAGACCGAAGTCGAGGATCTTCGCCAGCCCTTCGCGTGTCACGGCGATGTTGGCGGGCTTCAGATCGCGGTGCACGATCCCGGCGGCGTGCGCCGCCGCCAGTCCCGCGGCCACCTGCGTCGCGATGCGCAATGCCTCGGAGAGCGGCAGCGGTCCGGTCCTGAGCATCTCCCGGAGGTCGCGACCCGGCAGGTATTCCATGGCGATCCAGTGCAACGACCCGGCCGCGCCAACCTCGTAGATGGTGACGATGTTGGGGTGATTGAGCGCAGACGCGGCGCGCGCCTCGCGCTCGAACCGCTGCACGCGCTCGACGCCGTCGGCGAATTGCGGCGGCAGCACCTTGATGGCGACCTCGCGCCCCAGCCGCGTGTCGCGGGCCCGATAGACCTCTCCCATCCCGCCTGCGCCCAGCGGGGCAATGATCTCGTAGGGGCCGAGCCGAGTACCTGTTTCCATGGACAATCCGGCGCTTCAAGTTGCACGAACCCGGTTCAGGGCTCGTTTCTTCCCGGTGGCGGGGCACTTTCAGCCGCTGCGGCCGGTCGGTCGAGGAGCACCCGTGCCGCAGGGCCGAGGACCGACCCGGCCGTCAATTCAGGTATCTAGTCGAGGTTCATCTTGCGCAGCAAGGCCCGGTAGCGGGCGTCGCCACGCGCCGGTTCCAGGAACGGATAGGTCGTCATCGGCATGACGAGCGGGTCGCGGATCTCGATGGCTTCGTCCAGCCACTCGAACGCGGCACTCCAATCGCCCAGGCCGATGTGAGCGAAGGCGAACGTCGTGGGGGGGACGTAGCCGGCCTTGGCCGCCTCAGTCGCGCGCTCCAGCAGAGCGCGCGCGTCGTCGGCGCGTCCGGCCCGCCCGTAGGCAAATGCCAGGAACCCGAGCGTGAACGGTACCCCTCTCGAGAGCTCGTGCGCTTTCTCCAGGGCGGCGACGGCTTCGACGCCCGCCCCGATCGTGTCGCGGTGCATGCCGAGCACCCAGTGCCCCATGAAGTGGCCGGGATCGAGCCCGATGATGTGCTGCGCCTCGTCGTTCATGCAGTCGAGGCGGCCGGCCAGATAGGCCATTACGGCCAGCCACCAGCGGGCGAAGATCGACAGCGGGTCCACCCGCACGACGCCCTCGATCTCGTTCATCGCTTCGACGACGCGGCCGCGGGGCAGGAGACCGCTGATCGCGTGGCGCAGCTTCACGAGCGGCGACTCGGGGTTCAGCTCCAGGCCCCTGTGGAGCTCGCGGTCAACCTCGGGCCAGTTGTAGTCGAGCTCCTTTCGAAGCATGCCGAGCAACGCGTGCGTCTCGGCCAGCGTGTCATCGAGCTCCAGCGCGCGCAGGGCGTACCAGGTGCTCGCGGAGAACGCGTCGCGCGGGGGCACGTTGCCGAAGAACCCCAGGAACCAGTGCAGTTCCGCCAGCGAGTCGTACGCGTCCGCGAAGCCCGGGTCCCGTTTGAGCGCCCGTTCGTAGCACGACTTCGCCTTCGCCAGCGCCTCCGGCGTCCCCCTTGCGAAGTGGTGCCGGCCCTCGAGGAATGCGGCGTACGCCTCGCGGTTGACGGCCGGACGCTTTCGCTCGCCGCTCGTCCGGGCCAGCTCGCCTTGCAGGCGCTCGGCGATCGCCGTTGCGACGTCGTCCTCGAGGACCAGCAGGTCGGTCAGCCCTCGATCGTAGCGCTCGCTCCAAAGGTGAGAGCCGTCCCGCGTGGAGACGAGCTGCGCCGTCACGCGCACCCGGGAGCCTCCCCTGCGCACGCTTCCTTCGAGGATGCTCTCGACGCCGAGCCTGGCCCCCGCCTCGCGGACGTCGAGCCCAAGGCGCCCGACGAGGAACGAGGACGTCCGAGCGATCACGCGCAGCCCGGGGATCCGCGTGAGCGCGTTGATGATCTCCTCGGCCAGACCTTCGCAGAGGTAGTCATCGTCGCGGGCGCCGCTCATGTTCGCGAACGGCAGCACGGCGACGGAGGCTCCCTCGCGTTGAGCACCGGGGGCGAGGCAAGCCTCGATGGCGGTCTTCAGCTCGATGGCGGACTGGAAGCGCTCCGCGACGTCCTTGCGGAGGCAACGCTCGACGAGCCGCGCGGCCTCGGGGGAGGCGCCCGGGATCGGAGGAGGGGAGTCCCGCAGGAGGGCGGCGAGCATCTCGGCTCCCTCTGCGCCACCGAATGCCCGATGTCCTGCCAGCATCTCGTAGAGGACCGTGCCAAGGCTGAAGAGGTCGCTGCGCGCGTCTACGGGTCGCCCCGTCGCTTGCTCGGGAGACATGTAGGGGGCGCTGCCCACCATGGAACCGCTCGCGGTGAGCGCGGTCGGCGCCTCGTTCGGCGGCAGGGCCGGCGCCGCGAGCTTGGCGATCCCGAAGTCAACGACCTTCACGCGGTCCTTCTCCGCCAGCATGATGTTGGACGGCTTCAGGTCGCGGTGCACGATGCCCGCGGCGTGCGCCGCCGCCAGCGCGTCGGCCACCTGCGCCGCGAGGTGAAGCGCCCGGTCGGCGGAGAGCGGCCCGGCCTTGAGGAGATCGGCCAACGTCCCGCCCGCGATGTACTCCATCGCGATGTACGTGACCTCACCGTCGGTGTCGATCTCGTAGATCGTCAGGATGTTCGGATGGTTGAGCGCCGAGGCGGCCTGGGCCTCGCGCACGAGACGCCGCGTGCGGTCGGCATCGCCCATCCATTCGGGGCGCATGACCTTGAGCGCAACAGGGCGCCCGAGCCGCGTGTCCCTCGCCTTGTAGACGACGCCCATCCCGCCCTCGCCGAGAAGCTCCAGAACGAGGTGGTGGCCGATCGTCCGCCCGACCATCGCGTCGGTAGCCAAAGGAACCTCGGATTCCAGAGTACGTCAAAGTTCAGGTTTTCGGCAGCCACCGCCTCGCTTCGGCCTCCAGGTCGTTCGACAGCCCCGACCACCCGACAGCCTTTCCCTCGCCACCCGCCGCCGGGGCGACAGGGCCGTGGCGAGGGTGCAACCAAAACGGGTGGCGAGACGTATCAAGAATGGGTGCGTGTGCCAGAATGAAAACGATGACCAGGAACAAGATTCCGGCGCTCCTGATCCTGGCGCTGACTCCGGCGATGGCCGCAACGCCGGCGTTCGCGCAGGGGGAGCCCGTCCGGCGCGTGCTCGAGGCGGCCTCGTACTTCCCGCTGCACGATGGTTACCGCTGGGTCTACGCCAGGACCGGGCCGGCCGGCACGACCACGTGGCAGGCGAACGTGCTCGCGGCGGACGGGAGCCCGCCGCGCGGCGGGCTCCACGTGCTCAGCGGCTACTTCCTCGGCCCTCCGAGGGTGGTGCGAGCCGACGCGAGGGGGCGCGTGACGGAGACCGAAATCAACCGGGAGAAGCTCTACCTCTGGTACCTGCTTGGCGCCCCGGTGGGTACGACGTGGGAGCTGGAGTGGGCGCCTTCACCGCTCATGATGCCGATCCCGGCGTGCATTGCGGGCTCGAAGCTGCGCATCGTCAGCCGCGACGAGACCGTCACGGTCCCTGCCGGCGAGTTCCACAACGTGGTTCACGTCGAGTTCCACGCTCCGTGCGTGGACGCCGGAATCACGGGCGAGTGGTTCGCCCCCGGGGTCGGCCTGGTGCGCCGGGTCGAGACGACGATCGCGGGTCCGGTAACCAGCGATCTCACACAGGCGGACCTCGGCACGATCGTGTTGCCGCTCGCGCCGTACGCCACGACGCTCACGCTGACCTCTTCGCGCTACGTCAACAACCTAATGCCTCCGGTGGTTCCCGGCGCGCTGCCCGTTGCGGGCGGCTCGTTCACCGTCAGGAACTGGACGGATGTTCCGCTGGAGCTGACGTTTTCCGGCTGCACGAGCGCGACGATCACGGTCCAGAACGGCGATGGTGAGACGGTTCTCACCACTCACGGCGACGACGGCGGGTGCTGCACCTGCACGGCACTCCACCAGGTGACGCTCGGGCGCTCCGCCCTGGTCCTGCCGTTCTCGTTCAAGCTGATCTCGGACAAGGGGCAACCTCTTCCCGACGGCCGCTACGGCCTCACGGTGACGCTCGACACGCTCGACGCGCCCTCGCTCCGCCCCTCCGCCCGCGCGCTCATCGAGATCGCCTCGACGTACTGATCGCCAGCTCGCCGTGCGCGTTCGATTCGAGAATCTGACACCGCAGGAAATCTAAACTCTTCATTAACCTTAAGATAGGA
>Ga0316628_100004213_pt1 | contig 11231 bp, 7 predicted proteins | sample OWC_Aug_M2_C1_D5_FD_207648 | JGI IMG/M metagenome (GOLD analysis project Ga0316628, IMG submission 207648) | Wetland soil microbial communities from Old Woman Creek delta, Ohio, United States - OWC_Aug_M2_C1_D5_C | ecosystem: Environmental > Terrestrial > Soil > Wetlands | place: USA: Ohio... | reverse complement strand
ACGGCAAGTCATCGTCCTCCTCATCGATCGCCCCCGGGAAGTCGTCGAAGGACTCGTCTCCCCCCTGCTTCTCCTGCTCCGGCCCCTTCTTGGCGCCGGGCGGCACGGCGCCGCGACGCGGGCCGCTCTCCCCGCCCGCCGCGTCCGAACGCCCCGACAGCATGACCAGCTCACGGACGTTGATCTCCGTGACGTACTTGGTCTGCTTCTCCTTGTCCTCGTAGGTGCGGTACTCGACCCGGCCCTCGACATACAGCCGGTCGCCCTTCTTCACGTACTTCTCGATCAGGTCGGCGAGGCCGGTGCCGCGCGCGGAGTTCCAGGCCACGCACCGGTGCCACTCGGTCTTCTCCTGCTTCTCGCCGCCCTGCGTCGTCCACTGGCGGCTCGTGGCCAGCGAGAACGACGCCACCCGACCGCCGTTGGAGGTCGTGCGGATCTCGGGATCGGCCCCGAGATTCCCGATCAGCATCACCTTGTTGAGACTCCGACTCACCTGGCCCTCCCCACGCTGCGCTCGGGCACCACGGACAGGACGGAAGTTAGTGCGGGACAAGGAGTTTTGTCAATGAAAAACGCTGCGGGAAGCATCAAATTTCCGCACTTCGGAGGGCCGTGTCGAGAGCCATGGTGAGGGCGTCTTCGGTCGGCCTTCGGTAGTAGTCCGGGCGCACGCCCAGCGCGGCGAAGCCCGCAGCCTCGTACATCTTGATCGCCGCCTGGTTGGAGCGTCGGACCTCCAGGAAGACCGTGGCTGCGCCCTCGGCCGCGAGGCGGTCCAGGGCCGCGCTCAGGAGCGCCTGCCCCGCCCCGCGGCGGCGCGCACCCGTGGCCACCGCCAGATTCAGGATCTCGCCCTCGCCTGCCACCGCCGAGTACACGGCGTACCCGGCGAGCGTCCCGGCGTCGTCCTCTATGACCAGACCGCGCACGTGTCGCAGGTCCAGGATCTCCTCGAACGACCTGCGGGACCACGGGTCGGTGAACACCTCGCGCTCGATCGCCGCCACGGCCTGGAGGTCCCGCGACTCCAGCGTCCTGGGGCTACGCACCCGCGCGCTCGCTCACCAGTCGGCGCGCCTCGGCCTCCGCCGGCCTCCCGTAGTCGGGCTCCCACCGGGAGGGCTCAGCCGTGGCCACCGGCCCGCCGCGCCTCCCGACCAGGCTGAGCAGCGCGGCTGCGGAAGCGTCGCGCTCGGCAGCGAACAGAGCCGGCGCAGGCGGAGCTGCCGAGGGCGCGCCCGCCGGCGCCAGTGCCGGCGCGGCTACGACGTCGCAACCCTCGGCCGCGATGCGATAGGCCGCCAGGTAGCACTCGCCTCGCAGCGCATCGTAGCGGACCTCGACCAGCGCAGCGGGCATCCCCGACGCGCGCGCGGCTCCGACGGCCGCTCCCACGAGCGACGGCGCCGTCAGCAGTGGCACTCCCAGCGCTCGAGCCAGCCCCTTGGCGAACGCCGCGCCGATCCGCAGGCCCGTGAAGGAACCCGGGCCGTCCGCAACGAGCACCGCGCTCAAGTCGCGCGCCGTGACGCCGCGCGCGGCCAGCAGCTCGGCGGCGACGCGCCCGATGTCGCGCGAGAGCGCCCTGCGGTCGGCCACGCCGGCGTCCGGGCCCGGCTCGTCCGGCGTGCCCAGCGCGAGCGTCGGGAAGTCGGTGGCGGTGTCGAGTGAGAGGATCACCGCCGCCGCCGAGCCGGGAGCCGCGAGCGGATCACGCGGCTTCCACGCGCCTGCTGGAGGGATCGCCGGTGTACGAGAGGAAGACGCGGTGCGTCGGCGGGGGCAGCGCGGCACCGAAGCGGTCGGGCCATTCGATCAAGATGACGGCATCCGGCTCGCGGCGCATGTCGTCCAGACCCAGATCCGCCGCTTCCGACGGCCGACGCAACCGGTACCCGTCGACATGGTAGACCGTGCAGCCCGCCCCGGCGTAGCGGTGCACGAGCGCGAAGGTGGGACTGGTCACCGGCTCAACCACGCCCAGGCCGGCGGCGATGGCGCGCGCCAGCGTGGTCTTCCCCGCGCCCAGCTCTCCGCTCAGCGCGACGACGGCGGGCGGCCGCAGCCCGAGCGCGAACTCGCGGCCCCAGTCCGCGAGCGCGGCTTCGGAGAGGACCCTAGCGGCCACGCCGCCGTCCCCTCCCGCCGCGCCGCGAGCCGGCGCCGGCCGGGTCGCGCCCGCCCGCCCGGCTGCCGGCGGCGGAGCCCTCGGGCCCGGGCTCCGGCTCCCGCCGCCGGGGCGATCGCGCAGCCGCGGCCTTGAGATCCAGGATCTGGTCGCGGATCTGCGCGGCCAGCTCGAAGTCGAGGTCCTCCGCGGCCCGCCGCATCTCCTCCTCCAGGTTGGTGAGGATGGCATCGCGCTCGGCCGCGCCCGCGCCCGCCCAATCCGCCGCCGCCCTGCCCACGAGCGACAGGGGCTCGGCCCGCGGCACGGGGTCCTCGCGGGCGTCGGCCACCCGCGTCGTGAACCGGATCTCCTCCACCGACTTCACGATCGAGGTCGGCGTCACACCGTGCTCCTCGTTGTAGCGCCGCTGCACCTCGCGGCGCCGGTCCATCTCCTCCAGCGCCGCCCGCATCGAGTCGGTGGTCCGGTCCGCGTACAGGATCGCCATGCCGCGCTCGTTGCGGGCCGCGCGGCCGACCGTCTGGATGATTGCGGTGCGAGAGCGCAGGAAACCCTCCTGGTCGGCGTCCAGGACGGCGACGAGCGACACTTCCGGGAGGTCGAGCCCCTCGCGGAGCAGGTTGATGCCCACGAGCACGTCGAACTCGCCGAGCCGGAGACCGCGCACGATGTCCATGCGCTCGATCGCATCGATGTCCGAGTGCATGTACCTCACCCGCACGCCGACTTGGCTCAGGTAGTCGGTCAGATCCTCGGCCATCCGCTTGGTGAGGGTGGTGACGAGCACGCGCTCGCCGCGCCGCTCGCGGGCGCGGATCTCCCGCAGCAGGTCGTCCACCTGACCGGCGACGGGGCGGACCTCGACGGCGGGATCGATGAGACCGGTGGGCCGCACCAGCTGCTCGACCACGGCGCCCCCGCTGAGCCGCAGCTCCTCCGGACCCGGCGTCGCCGAGACGAACAGCACCTGCGGCGCGAGGCTCAGGAACTCCGCGTAGCGCAGCGGCCGGTTGTCGAGGGCGGAGGGCAGGCGGAAGCCGTACTCCACGAGCGTCTCCTTCCGCGACCGGTCGCCGTTGAACATCGCGTTGAGCTGCGGCACCGTCACGTGCGACTCGTCCACGACGACCAGGAACCGCTCCGGGAAGAAGTCCATCAGCACCGCGGGCCGCTCGCCCGGCGCGCGCCCCGAGATGTGCCTGCTGTAGTTCTCGATGCCGTGGCAGGTGCCGACCTCGAGCAGCATCTCGACGTCGAAGCCGGTACGCGACTCGAGGCGTTGCGCCTCCAGCAGCTTGCCCGCGGTCCGCAGCTCGCGGAGCCGCTCGGCCAGCTCGACGCGGATCGCGTCCACGGCGCCCGCCAGCCTGTCGCGGTCGGTGACGAAGTGCGTCGCCGGGTAGATGGCGCAGCGCTCCAGCTGGGCGGCGGTCCTGCCGGTGAGCGGGTCTATCCGGGTGATGCGCTCGACGTCGTCGCCGAGGAGCTCCAGCCGGACGGCCTGCTCGTCGTAGGCGGGGAAGACCTCAACCACGTCCCCGCGCACGCGGAAGGTCCCGGGCTCGAACGCGATGTCGTTCCGCTGGTAGCGGATGTCCACCAGCTTCTCGAGAATGGGCCGCCGCCCGATGGTCTGGCCCTGGGAGAGGCGCAGCATCTGCTGCTTGTACTCGACGGGATCGCCGAGGCCGTAGATGGCCGAGACGGTGGCCACCACCACTACGTCGTCGCGCTCCATGAGGCTGGACGTGGCGCGCAGCCGCAGCCGCTCGATGTCCTCGTTGATCGAGGCGTCCTTCTCGATGTACGTGTCGGTCTGCGGAACGTACGCCTCGGGCTGGTAGTAGTCGTAGTAGGAGATGAAGTACTCGACCGCGCTCGACGGGAAGAACGACTTCAGCTCGCCGTAGAGCTGGGCGGCCAGGGTCTTGTTGTGGGACAGGACGAGGGCCGGGACGCCCAGCTCGCGGACGACGTGGGCCACGGTCATGGTCTTTCCGGACCCCGTGACGCCCAGCAGCACCTGGTGCCGCTCCCCGCGCCGGAAGCCGCGCACCAGCTCGTCGATGGCTTGCGGCTGGTGCCCGGCGGGGTCGAACGGGGCGGAGAGAGCGAACTGGCTCACGCGATCGCGCGATCGCGCCGCCGGACCTCGACGACTCCCTTCACCCGGCGCATCGCCTTGATGACCTTGTTGAGGTGGGTGAGGTTCTCGACCTCGATGACCACCGAGCCCGTCACCCCGCCCTCGCCGCTCGTCAGGTCGGCCGAGCGGATGTTCGTCCCCGTCTGCGAAACAGCCGAGCACACGTCGGCGTAGAGGCCGCGCCGGTCCTCTCCGGACAGCACCAGACGCACGGTGAATACCTCGCCCTCCACCTCCTGCCAGTCGAGGTCCATGCGCCGCTCCGGCTCGTCGCCCAGCGCCAGCAGGTTGGGGCAGTCCACCCGGTGGATGCTGATGCCGCGACCGCGGGTCACGTAGCCGGTGACCGCGTCGCCCGGCACCGGCTGGCAGCACGCCGAGTAGCGCACCATCAGGCCGTCCACGCCCTGGATCCGGACTCCGCGGTCGACCCTCATCCGCTGCACCAGCCTGCCGATCGCGCTCGGCTTGGGCGGCGGCGTCTCCTCGGACTCGAGGTCGGGGAACAGCTGGTTCAGCACCTGGGCGAAGGCGATGTCGCCGCGGCCCAGCGCCGCCTGGAGCTGCGCGACGCTCGGGTGCGAGAGCTTGTGCGCGGCGCGGGTCCACGCCTGGTCGCCGGGCTTGGGGAGCCGCCTGCGCCGCAGCTCGCGGTCGATGATCTCCTGCCCGAGGGCCAGCGACGCCGTGTACTCCTCCTGCCTGAGCCACTGCCGGATCTTCTGCCGCGCCCGCCCGGTCCGCACGTGCGACAGCCAGTCGCGCGAGGGGTGCGCCCCCGGCGAGGTCAGGATCTCGGCGGTGTCCCCGTTCTTGAGCTGGCGGTGCAGCGGCGCGATGCGGCCGTTGACCTTCGAGCCATGGCAGTGGAGCCCGACTTCCGTGTGCACCGCGAAGGCGAAGTCGATCGGCGTCGCTCCCTTGGGCAGCTGCTTGACGTCGCCCTCGGGCGTGAAGACGAAGATCTCATCCTGGTACAGGTCGATCCGCAGGAACTCGAGGAACTCCTCGGGCGTGTGCGCGTCCTGCTGGTGCTCCAGCAGCTGCCGGAACCACTGCAGGTGACGGTCCAGCTCGTCCTGGAGGCGCCCCTCCTTGTAGAGCCAGTGCGCGGCGATGCCGTACTCCGCAGTCTCGTGCATCTCACGGGTGCGGATCTGAACCTCGAAGAGGTGCCCGCCGGGGCCGAAGATCGTCGTGTGGAGCGACTGGTAGCCGTTGGACTTGGGCTGCGCGATGTAGTCCTTGATGCGCTCCTGCAGCGACGTCCACCGCGCGTGAATCACGCCCAGCGCGTGGTAGCAGTCCGGCACGTCGTTCACCAGCACGCGGATGGCCATCAGGTCGAAGATCTCCTCAAACGGAACGCCGCGCCGCACGATCTTCTTGTAGATGGACCACAGGTGCTTGGGGCGCCCGGTCACGTCCACGTCCGCGATGCCCGCCTTCTCCAGCTCCCGCTTCAGCGGCCCCTGCATTCGCGTGACCAGCTCCTCGCGCTCGGCCCGCTTGGCCTGGATCTTCCGCGCCAGCGCACGGTACTCCTCGGGCTCCAGGAACTTGAAGGCCAGGTCCTCCAGCTCCGCCTTGATCCCCGCCATCCCGAAGCGGTGCGACAGCGCCGCGTACAGCTCCCGCGTCTCCAGCGCGATGCGCCGCTGCTTCTCCTCCGGCAGGTGCTCGAGGGTGCGCATGTTGTGCAGCCGGTCGGCGAGCTTGACGATGATGACGCGAGCGTCCTTCGCCACCGAAAGGAGCAGCTTGCGGTAGTTCTCGACCTGCTCCTCGGCCGTGGAGCGGAAGGTGATGGTGGACAGCTTGGTGAGGCCGTCCACGATCGTCGCGATCTCGCCGCCGAACTCGCGCTCCAGGTCGGCCAGCGTGACATCGGTGTCCTCGATGACGTCGTGGAGGAGCCCGCACGCGATCGACACCGAGTCCAGGTGCTGCTCGATCAGGATCCGCGCCACCGCCACCCCGTGCGACACCGCCTCGTCGCCCGACAGCCGCATCTGGCCGCGGTGCGCGGCCGCACTGAACCGGAACGCGCGCTCGAGGAGACCCAGGTCGAGCCGCTCGGCGTACGGCTCCAGCACCTCGACCAAGCCCGGAATGGCCGGCACTCGCGTGACCGTCACAGCAGCCCGTCCTCGGCGAAGCTCACGTACCGGCCCGAGCCGATGACCACGTGGTCGTACACGGGCAGGTCGAGCACCCGCCCGGCCTCGACCAGCTGGCGCGTCGCCGCCCGGTCGTCGGCCGACGGCGTCGGGTCGCCGGAGGGGTGGTTGTGCACGACGATGATGCCCGCCGCCGCCTCGGCGATGGCGCCGCGGAACACCTCCCGGGGATGGACCAACGATGCGTTCAAGAGCCCTCTGGTCACGAGCAGGTCGCGCAGCACACCACTCTGGCTGTCCAGCGCCAGCACGTGGAACTCCTCCGCCGGCAGGTCAGCCAGGCGCGGCGCGCAGTACCGATACACGTCGGCCGGAGAGCGGATCCGCACCCGGTCGCCGCGGCCGTCTTCCTGCGCGCGCCTTCCCAACTCCAGCGCGGCCGCCACCCGCGCGGCCTTGGCCGGCCCTATCCCGGCGGTGCGCGCCAGCTCGGACGGCGAGCGGCGCGCCAAGTCACCGAGCGACGGCCCACCCGCCGAAAGCAGGGAGGCCGCCACCTCGGCCGAGGAATGCCCCGCGCGGCCGGTAGAGAGGAGAATGGCGATGAGCTCCGCCGTCGTCAACGCGGCGGGCCCGAGACGAAGCAGCCGCTCGCGCGGCCGGTCGGGTGAGGGCAGCTCGCGCACCAGGGGCGCCATGAGCCCCACAGTAGCCCCCCGGCGCACCGAGATGTGAGCGGATCCGCTGCGGGGCGGTGCTGCACGTTGCGGGCAGGGGACCCACGACCACCGCGGTGGGCGCCGAGCGCGACTGCCGGCAGGCGGACCTCGCTCGCCGGCGTCGTTCGGGAACGGCTAGTGTCCGGCGCCGTGGCACTTCTTGTACTTCTTGCCGGATCCGCACGGGCACGGGTCGTTCCGCCCCACCTTCGGACCGCCGCCCGCAGCCGCGGCGGAGCGCTGAGCCGGCGCGATGCCCGCCGCGCGCAGCGTGGCCGCCTGCTGGCCGGCCGTGGGCCCTCCGGCGACCAGTCCGCCGGCGGGCGCCATGGCCGGCGCGGGACGCCGCACGGCGGCGTCGGGCGACACCATCCCCCCCGCCACCTCACGGCGCACGACCGGCTGTTCGCCCTCCTCGGGAGCCGCCGGGCCGGTGAAGGTGCGGGACGCCGGCATCACCTCCGCCGGAGGCGGCGGCCCCGCCGTCACCTGCACCCTCGCCAGGAACTGCTCCGCGAACGTGGCTCTGAGGTCCGCCATCAGATCCACGAACATGTCGAAGGCTTCCTTCTTGTACTCGATCAGGGGGTCCTTCTGGCCCCAGGCGCGGTACGTGATGGCGTTGCGAAGCTGATCGAGGTCGTAGAGGTGGTCCTTCCACTTCTCGTCGATCGACCGCAGCATGACCTGGCTGAGGACCTGCTCGGCGAGACGCTCGATGCCCAGCTGCTGTCCGTAGGAGCCGAACGCCTTGACACGGCGCGCGAACGCCTCGCGGGACTGGCTCCGCACCAGGTCGAGAAGCTCGAGCCGCGACGAGACGGGGCGCGACCGCAACTCGGGAACGAGCACCAGGAACCGGCGCTGCAGCAGCTCGTACAGCGTCTCCAGGTCCCACTGCTCCGGGAGCCGGGCCGAGGCGGCGGTCTCGTTCACCATCCGCTCGACCGCGCCATCCACCATCCGGATGGCCTCGGCCTTGAGCTCCTCGCCGCCTTCCAGTGCGAACAGCCGCAGCGAGTAGATGACCTCGCGCTGCTGGTTCATCACGTCATCGTACTCCAGGAGCCGCTTGCGGGCCTGGAAGTTCTGCAGCTCGATCCGCTTCTGCGCGCCCTCGATGGACCTGGTCACGAGCGGGTGCGTGATGACCTCGCCCTCCTGCGCGCCCAGCTTGTCCATCATCCCCGCGATGCGGTCCGAGCCGAACAGCCGCATCAGGTCGTCCTCGAGGGACAGGAAGAAGAACGACGCGCCGGGGTCGCCCTGGCGGCCCGAGCGGCCACGCAGCTGCCGGTCGATGCGCCGTGCCTCGTGCCGCTCGGTGCCGATGATCTGAAGACCGCACGGAGGATCGGCCATGCAGGCGCGCTTCTGGATCTCGTCCCACGCCAGGTCCGGCGCCTCGATGGTCTGGCCGAACGGCGCCTCTCGCGCCCTGATGCCGCACACCCGGCACTGCGTCACGCCGGCGCCCAGCTTGATGTCGGTGCCACGGCCGGCCATGTTCGTCGCGATCGTGACCGCGCCGGGCTGGCCCGCCTGGGCCACGATCTCGGCCTCGCGCTGGTGGTACTTCGCGTTCAGCACTTCGTGCTTGAGACCCCGCCGCTTCAGCATCCGCGACAGCGTCTCCGACACCTCCACGCTCACCGTCCCCACCAGGACCGGCAGGCCCCGCTCGTGAAGGCGCTCCACCTCCTCGGCGATCGCGTTGTACTTCTCGCGCCGCGTCTTGTACACCAGGTCGTGCTTGTCGACGCGCCGCACCGGCCGGTTGGTCGGGATGACCGAGACCTCGAGGCCGTAGATCTTGAAGAACTCCGTCTCCTCGGTCTCCGCGGTGCCCGTCATGCCGGCCAGCTTGGCGTACATGCGGAAGTAGTTCTGGATCGTGATGGTCGCGAGCGTCTGCGTCTCGCCCTTGACCTCGACGCCTTCCTTCGCCTCGACGGCCTGGTGCAGGCCGTCCGACCAGCGGCGGCCCGGCAGGATGCGGCCGGTGAACTCGTCCACGATGAAGATCTGGCCGTCCTGCACCACGTACTCCACGTCCTTCTCGTACAGCGAATGGGCGCGCAGCAGCTGGTGGACGATGTTGAGCGTCTCGCTCTTGAGCGCGTAGTCCGACTCGAGCTGCAGCCGGCGCTCGACCTTCTGGGCCGGAGAGAGGCGCTCGTCCTCGTCGATCCTGAGAACCTCCTGCGACAGGTCCGGCACGATGAACAGCGTCGGGTCGTTGGGCGACATCGTCTCGACGCCGATATCGGTGAGGTGGACCGAGTGGCCCTTCTCGTCCAGGACGAAGTACAGCACCTCCTCGAGGTCGCGGAGCTTCTGCTCCTTGGCGGGGAGCTTGCGGTCGGCGATGTAGTCCAGGCCGACGCGCTGCACGGCCTTCTTCACGCCCTGCTCGTTCACGAACTTGAGCAGCCGCTTGTGCTTCGGCATGCCCAACTGGGCCTGGTACGCCTTGACCGCCGCCCCGTACTCGTCGCCGCCCGCCCACAGCTTCTCCGCCTCGGCGACGAGGTCGTTGACCACCTCGATCTGGCGGCGGACGACTCCCTGCACGATGCGATTGGCTTCGGCGTACTTGGTGTCGCTCTCGGCACCGACCGCGCCGGAGATGATCAGCGGCGTGCGCGCCTCGTCGATCAGGATCGAGTCCACCTCGTCGATGATCGCGTACACGTGCGCCCGCTGCACCCGCTGCTCCGTCGAGAACACCATGTTGTCGCGGAGGTAGTCGAAGCCGAACTCGTTGTTCGTGCCGTAGGTGATGTCGCAGTTGTAAGCGGCGCGCCGCTCGTGCGACCCGGGCTCGGTATCGTCGATACAGCCGACCGTGAGACCGAGCCACCGGTACAGGTGCCCCATCCACTGCGAGTCGCGCCGGGCCAGGTAGTTGTTGACCGTGACCAGGCAGGACCCGTTCCCGGGGAGGGCGTTGAGGTACAGAGGCAGCGTCGCCACCAGGGTCTTCCCCTCGCCGGTCGCCATCTCGGCGATCTTGCCCCTGTGCAGCGTGATGCCGCCGATGAGCTGCACGTCGTACGGGACCATGTCCCACGTCAGCTCGTGGCCCGTCACCGACACCTTCGATCCGATCAGCCGCCGACAGGCCTCGCGGACCGTCGCGAACGCCTCGGGCAGCAGCTCGTCGAGGACCTTGGCCGTCTCCTTCGACAGCTCGTTCTCGCGCCCCAGCAGCTCCCGGTCGAGGTCGTCCCGCTGGTCGGGGTCGGCGCACGCGTGCTTGGCCTGCTTGAGCCGCTCCACCTCGGCGCGCAACTCGCCGAGGCGCTCCTGGATGCGGGCGCGGAACCGGTCCGTCTGCGCCTGGACTGCGGCGTCGGCCAGCTCGGCCAGCTCCTTCTCGTGACGATGCACCGCATCCACGATGGGCTGGAGGCGCCTGAGCTCCCGCGAGAAGCGGGATCCGATGACCTTCGTGATCAGCTGCTGTAGCTGCATATCGGGCCTGGCATCTGTTCCCGCGGAACGCCGGCGCGCCGGAAGTCGAGCGAGCCGGCGCCCGGCGCGCGGTCTGCGGCGGTGCCCCGATCGTGCCTGCGCCGGTTCACCGGTAGAGCCGGTGCCTGGTCAGGTACTCGGCGACGACGTCCGGCACGAGGTACCGGATGCTCTTCCCCGCGAGGCACCGCGCCCGGATCTCGCTCGCCGAGATCTCGATCGCCGGCGTGGCGACGTAATGACTCACGAACGCCGACGCCTCGCCGGACACGCCGGGGCGCCTCAGCACGGCGACCTCCGCCAGGCGCGCGACCTCGTCGGCGGCCCGCCAGCGCGGCAGCCCCAGAGCGGCATCGGCCCCCAGTATCAGCACCAAGCGCTCGTACGGCTCGCGCCCGCGCAGGACCCGGAGAGTATCCACCATGTAGGACGGAGCCGGGCGCTCCAGCTCCATCGGCTCCAGGACGAACCGCGGGTGCCCCGCCAGCGCGAGCGCCAGCATCGCGCGCCGGTGCTCCGCGCTCGCCGCGGGTCCCACCGGCTTGAGCGGCTGCGCCGCGCACGGCACGAACAGCACGCGGTCCAGGCCGAGCGCCTCCGCGGCCCGGTCGGCCGCGATGAGGTGCCCGTGATGC
>Ga0316628_100004212_pt1 | contig 11233 bp, 9 predicted proteins | sample OWC_Aug_M2_C1_D5_FD_207648 | JGI IMG/M metagenome (GOLD analysis project Ga0316628, IMG submission 207648) | Wetland soil microbial communities from Old Woman Creek delta, Ohio, United States - OWC_Aug_M2_C1_D5_C | ecosystem: Environmental > Terrestrial > Soil > Wetlands | place: USA: Ohio... | reverse complement strand
AGATCCAGCCGGTCATCGACGCGCTCACGAATTATTACCAGACGGAGGCGTTGAAAAAGACGGCGGCCTGAAAAGGATCCTTTCCCTGATCTCCCTCTCCCTTGAGGGGAGAGGGTTGGGGTGAGGGTGGATGTTCCGAGGCACGGCAATCTTCCGCAACCCACAACCGATTTCAGGTGCTCGAAAGGATCAGCGGATGTCAGGGGAAGACAAACGCTCCATCGCCCGGATTCTCTCCCGCCTCACCGAGGTATTCGAAAGGGCGGGTATCGAGACCCCGCGGCTCGATGCAGAGGTCCTGCTCTCCTTCTGCCTCGGCAAGGAACGCGCCGATCTGTACCGGGACCTCTCACTCGAACTTGACGATGAGCAGATCAACCGGGTCCTCGTGCTGACCGGGAGGCGCAAGCGCCGGGAGCCCATGGCCTACATCCGGGGCTGGCGCGAGTTCTGGTCCCTCGACTTCACCGTAACCCCTGCCGTGCTCGTTCCGAGACCCGAGACAGAATGTCTCGTCGAGGAAGTCCTCCGGCTTCGTGATTCAACCCGGGGGGGAAGATCGCGCATCCTGGACATCGGGGCGGGTTCGGGCGCCGTCTGCGTCGCCGTCTCATCGGAATGGCCCGATGCGGATGTCGTGGCAACGGAGTTTTCGGCAACAGCCCTCGAGGTGGCCCGCGAAAATGCCAGGCGGCTCCTCGGGTCGGACACAAGAATAACCTTTCTGCAGGGTGATCTCTACGAGGGAGTCGAGGGGGTCTTCGACATTGTCTGCTCCAACCCTCCCTACATCAGCGAGGCCGAGTACGCGACGCTGGCCCGCGAGGTGACGCTCTACGAGCCGCGGGAAGCCCTCGTGGCGGGGCCCGACGGGACCGAGTTCCATCGGCGCATCGCCGAAGGAGCGCGGGAGCGTCTCAAGCCCGGCGGGTGGCTTCTCATGGAAATGGGGGCGGAGCAGCGTGCGGCTCTCATGGTCATTCTGGAAGAAACGAAGATCTTCGACGACATCCGCTTCCGGGCCGACTACGCCGGCCTCGACCGGGTGGTGATTGCGAGAAGGACGAATTTGATATAAAAAGATCAAGCGCGAGGAAAAAATTTTTGCCGGCTCAAAAGCGCTTCCCGACGGTTCTAACGCTTATTGTGCTGCGGCCGTATTAACAAAAAGCGTCATCGCGAGCCGAGCCTTGCGAGGCGTGGCGATCCACGATTGAAATTCTTTAGATTGATGAACTAATATGGATGTCATGCGGACCTGATCCGGCATCCAGTCATTTCTGGATTCCCGCTCCCCGCCTTCGCGAGGACAAGCTTCGCGGGAATAGCAGCACTGAGACATTCTGTCGCTGAAGTAACATTTTTGAATTTTCAGGAGATCAGTCATTGGATAAATTCATTATCGAAGGCGGAAAGAAGCTGGAAGGTCGGGTGAGAATCAGCGGCTCGAAAAACGCCGCTCTCCCTGTCCTGGTGTCCTCCCTTCTTGCCGACGGCTGGAGCACCTACCACAATATCCCCGACCTTGCCGACATCCGTACGATCAAGAAGCTCCTGGCCAACCACGGGGCGCAAATGGAGGGGCAGGGCGAGACCCTGCGCATCAACGGCGGCAACATCTCTAACTGCGAGGCTCCCTACGATCTCGTGAGGACCATGCGGGCCTCCGTCCTCGTCCTGGGTCCGCTCGTGGCACGGATGGGTCAAGCGAGGGTGTCCCTTCCCGGGGGATGTGCCATCGGCGCAAGGCCCGTCAACCTCCACCTCAAGGCCCTCGAGGCCATGGGGGCCGCAATCGAACTGAAGGAAGGCTACGTGGAGGCGAAGGCGAAGCGGTTGAAAGGGGCCACGATCTACTTCGACATCTCCACCGTTGGGGGCACGGAGAATATCATGATGGCGGCGGCCCTGGCGAAGGGGACCACGCGGCTGGAGAACGCCGCCAAGGAGCCCGAGGTGGTGAACCTCGCCGACACGCTCAAGGCCATGGGGGCAAAGATCAAGGGCGCCGGTACCGACGTCATCACCATCGAGGGCGTCGACAGTCTCAGGCCCTGCGAGGTCAACGTCATTCCCGACCGGATCGAGGCGGGGACCTTCATGATTGCAGCGGCGATCACGGGCGGCGACGTCATCCTCGAGGGCTGCGATGCGAATCATCTTGATGCCCTGATCTTGAAGCTCACGGAGGCGGGCATCGCCGTCAGCGCCGTCGAGGGCGGCATTCGGGTCCAGGGCGCCCCGGAGATCAAAAGCGTCGACGTGAAGACCCTTCCGTACCCGGGCTTCCCGACGGATCTGCAGGCCCAGATCATGGCCCTTATGGCCGTTTCCCGGGGCTCGAGTGTCATCACGGAGACCATCTTCGAGAACCGCTTCATGCACGTGGCGGAGCTTCGGCGCCTGGGCGCCAACATCGCCGTCGATGGCCACAACGCCGTTATCAAGGGGGTAAAGAAACTCAGGGGGGCCCCCGTAATGGCTACGGACCTGCGGGCATCGGCCTCGCTTGTCGTGGCCGGCCTCGTGGCGGAAGGCAAGACGACCCTCTCCCGCGTCTACCACATCGACCGGGGCTACCAGGCCATCGAGAAGAAGCTCACGGCACTGGGGGCCAACATTAAAAGGGTAAAAGGATAAGTAAAGGATCGAGGCTCGAGGACCGAGGAACGAGGAAAAGTTGACATGAAGATTGTTCGGACATCGGACAAGGGGTTCGAAAAGGAATTCAAGAGGATCGTCAACCGAGGGAAGTCCTTTGACCCGGCCTTCGAGAAGAAGGTTTCTGCCATTCTCCAGGACGTGGAGACAAGAGGCGACAGGGCCCTTTTCGAATACACGAAACGCTTCGACGGAGTGGCGCTCACCGCGCAGACCGTCGAGGTTTCACCCCTCGAGATCCGGGAGGCCCTGTGCGGTGTCACGAAGCAGGAACTGGCTGTTCTGACCCTTGCGGCCAAGCGAATAGACCGATACCACAAGCGTCAGCGCCTTGCCTCCTGGTCCTACCGGGAAGAGGGCGTCGAACTGGGCCAGAAGATCGTCCCTCTTTCCCGGGTGGGGGTCTATGCCCCGGGGGGGCTTGCCGCCTATCCCTCGACGGTGCTCATGGCAGCCATCCCCGCGAGAATCGCCGGGGTCCGGGAGATCATCATGACAAGCCCCGTTGGAAGAGGGGGTCTCAATCCCATCATCGTCGCAGCGGCGCAGATCGCCGGCGTTGACCGGATCTTCAAGGTGGGAGGCGCCCAGGCGGTGGCGGCCATGGCCTATGGAACGGAGTCGGTCCCGGCCGTCGACAAGATCGTGGGGCCGGGCAATGCCTGGGTGGCCACGGCCAAGAAGCTCGTCTTCGGGCGCACGGGGATCGACATGATCGCCGGCCCCAGCGAGATCCTTGTCATAGCCGACGGGTCGGCCGACCCCGTCGTGGCGGCGGCCGATCTGCTCTCCCAGGCCGAACATGACGAGCTGGCCAGTGCCGTTCTTCTCACACCCGACGAGGGTCTCGCAGGACGGGTGTCGTCGGAGGTGAACGCGCAGCTCAAAAAACTCTCCCGGGAATCCATCGCTGTGAAGGCGATAAGAGATTACGGGCTTGTTGTCGTGGCACAGGACATGGCGGAGGCCGTCGCGGTGGCCAACCGCTTCGCCCCCGAGCACCTGGAGCTTCTCGTGAAGGACCCGAAGAAGCTCCTCGCCGGGATCCGCAACGCCGGCGCCGTCTTCCTCGGGCACTGCACCCCTGAGGCCCTGGGCGACTACCTGGCGGGCCCCAACCACATCCTCCCCACGGGGGGCACGGCTCGGTTCTCCTCACCGCTGGGGGTCTACGATTTTGTCAAGCGCATCAGCGTGCTTTCCTTCGACGGAAAGGCGCTTGCGAAATACGGGACGCCGGCGGCGGAGTTTGCCGCGATGGAAGGGCTCGACGCCCACGGGAAGTCCATCCTGGCGAGGCTAAGGGCAAAAAAATCTTGACAATTCAGCCAATCCGGCTAAGTTAGAGTCTCTTTCAAAACAGATCAGTTCACCAAAAGAGCGGGCGTAATTCAGAGGCAGAATGTCAGCTTCCCAAGCTGAACGTCGTGGGTTCGATTCCCATCGCCCGCTCCATTTTTATCCGGCTCAAAAAAAGGGACCCCGCAGCTTGCAGGGCCCCTTTTTTTGTTGCCGCAGCATGGTCCGCACTGCATCGCCCGCCGCCGGATAAAAAGAGAACATGAATGTCCCGAATGTGAGGATCGCGATCGAAAATATTGCTTGCAATTGTGCATTTGAAATGCATAATTGCAGACATCGGAGTTGCCATGGCCCCTCGCTACATTGAACGATCTCTCGAGCCCGTGCTGAAGAGGGCTGCCGGGGAATTCCCGGCAGTGGTGCTTACCGGTCCGCGCCAGTCCGGCAAAACGACGCTTCTCAAGCAACTGTTTGCAAAGAAATACAACTATATCTCCATGGAGCCGCCCGATATCAGGGCGGTTGCGGTTGAAGATCCAAGGGGATTCCTGGAGATGTACCCGCCGCCCGTCATCTTCGACGAGGTGCAGTACACACCCGGTCTTTTCCCCTACATTAAAGAGCGCATCGACTCCCGGCGGGATCTTCCCGGGCAGTACCTGTTGACAGGCTCCCAGAATATTCTGCTCATGGAGAAGCTTACCGAGACACTGGCAGGCCGTGCCGCCGTACTTCGGCTTCTCCCGCTTTCGAATCGGGAGGTGGCCGGACGGCCCCAAACCCCCCTGCCGTGGGAGCCGGAATACAGGGATTCGAAAACGGCAGCGGTGTCGAGAACCGATCTCTGGAAAGGCTTCCTCCGCGGACAATTCCCCGAATTAATCGTAAATCCGGACCGCGACGTCAACCTGTGGCATGCCGGCTATGTCCAGACATATCTCGAGCGGGATGTGCGGACCCTCCGCCAGGTTGGTGACCTGTCCCAGTTCCAGAGCTTCCTACGAGCGCTGGCCGCCCGAAGCGCCCAGCTGCTGAATCTGACCGATCTGGCCAGGGACCTCGGAGTGGCCGTCAACACCGTCAAGGCCTGGCTTTCCGTGCTGGAGGCCACCTATCAGGTGATGGTGCTGCGCCCGTACCATGCCAATCTCAACAAGCGACTCGTCAAGACACCCAAGGTTTACTTTTTGGATGTGGGCATGCTCTGTTACCTCACGGGCCTGAGAGACCCCGAGCACGCCGCCGCCGGCCCTCTGGCGGGTGCGATCATGGAAACGGCGGTGCTGTCGGAAATCGTCAAGTCTCTTACCCATCGGGGAATCGATCCGCAGGTTTATTTCTGGCGCACCTCCACGGGGACGGAAGTGGATTTCATCGTTGAGACGGAAGGGAAGCTTGTACCGGTCGAAGTGAAGCTTTCCTCCACCCCGCGGCCCGCGATGGCTTCATCGATCAAGACCTTCCGGGAGGACTTCGGCATAAAGGCCCTGTCCGGCTTCGTCGTTCACCCGGGAGAGGTCAAGCTTCCCCTTGGACCGGGTGTTACCGCCTGGCCGTACAGTCAGCTATGATTCTCAAGGGACAGAGGTCCCTCGATGCGAATGTCCTCCATCCTGGTCCGTGCGGGGCAAATAAGCCTTGATAATATGGATACCATCTCTCCAACATCCTTAAAACATTCAGCGACCAGTTCGGCAACATAACCTGGACGGATACGGATCGGGTCCATCGACTGATCACGCAGGAGATACCCGCGCAGGTGGCTGCTGACACGCGTTACAAAAACGCCAGGCAGAACTCCGACCGGCAGAACGCCCGCATTGAGCTCGACAAGGCGCATGCCCGCGTGATGAGGGCCGTACTCAAGGACGACACAGAGCAATTCAAACAGTTCAGCGACAATGACTCCTTACGGCGTTGGATGACGGACACGGTATTCGCACTGACATATGAATGATGATCGGAATCACGCATGGGTTTCGTCAGGACAATCCCTTATGACGCCGCACATTAATCAACGAAAAGTTTATATGTGTCGCATTTTCAGTAGTAATATTTGATTAATGGACACTTTTTTAAACTTCCTTCCCTCAATTAAATCAGCACTCGACCCCTAAACACGGCTGGATGAGGCGCCTGTTCGTGGCATGGTTCGTTCGCGGCAATTGTTCCGTTGACACGTGCGAATGTGCATCCTATACTCCGACCGTCGAAAAGCAGATCCGAGAGCACGAAGATGACCACGACCGGACTGGAAGGGTTTAACTGGAGCAGGGGCAGGTGGGCCAACGCAGCGGTTCCTCAGGCCCAGGCCGAAATCGTCATTGCGTCCGACTGGGCGCCCATCCGGGCCTTCGACGAGATCGTCGCGCATTTTCCCGAGGCGGTCTACGGCGATGTGTTGCCCATCCTGCGTCAGGGCGATCTGCGCATCGTCAATCTGGAATGCGCGCTGTCGGCAGATGCAACCCCGGTATGGAAGAGCGGTTCGGTCTTCAAGGGCCGTCCGGCGCATATCAACGGGTTGACCGCGGTCCCTTTCGAGGTCGTCACGCTGGCAAACAATCATGTCTTCGATTACGGACCGGAGACCTTCCGCCAGACCCTGAATCTGCTGAGCGAGAACTCCATCCGTTCCGTCGGGGCGGGCATGTCCGTCGAAGAGGCCCGCCGGCCCCTGATCCTCGATCTCAACGGGGTCCGCATAGGGATCATCAATTTCAGCGAAGGCGAGGATCTGACTTCCGCCGTCTCCGGACCCGGGGTATTCGGATGGGAAGTCGACACGGTCGTGGACAGCGTCCGTGCGATCAGGCCGGGGGTTGACGTCATCCTCGTGATCTGTCACGGCGGGGTCGAATACATCCCCTTTCCGCCGCCGTACCTGGCATCGGCCTTCCGACGCATCGCCGAGGCCGGGGCCGATCTGATCATCGGCCATCATCCCCATGTTCCGCAGGGCGTCCAGATCTGCAACGGAGTGCCCATCTGCTACAGCCTGGGAAACTTTGTCTTTTACCAGGAGACCGACCTCTTCTACCGCAAGCTGGGGTACCTGGTGAAGGCCGGGGTCTCGCGGGCGGGCCTTGCGCATATTCACCTCATCCCTTATGAAATCGGCACCGAATGTCTCCGCCTGCTGCGAGGCGACGAATCCGTGCTGTTCTTCGAGTCCCTGAAGAAGGTCTCCCTGCCGCTGGCGGATCGGGAGGGCATTACGGAGGCCTGGCATGGGTTTCTGCGGTATTACGGGCTCAAGGGTTTTCGCGACGAGATCGCGGTGATCCTGGCTAAGATGGATCAGGAACCGGCCAAGGGCGCCGCCATGCTGCGCAACCGCATCACGACCATGCAGCACCGGGAGCACTGGATCGATGCCATGACCCGGATCATGGAGGGATCGATCGATGACTCGCCGCAATGGGCCCTGGACCTGGCCGCCGAATGGCTGACGCGAAAGCGGCCTGCACGGGGAGTGCGGTGAGATGAGCGTAACGGGTTCCAAGGATACGCTGTCGATTGTCATCGCCGACTCGGGCATGGGCGGCCTCTCGATCTGTGCCGATATCGTCAACGGCCTTAAGGCGAGTCGGAGCTGTCGGACCTTCTCATTGATCTATTTCAACGCCTGGCCGGAGCAGGACCGCGGGTACAATCTTCTGCCCGGCATGGCCGAAAGGGTCCGCGTCTTTGACCGGGCGCTCGGCGCCATGCTTCGCTTTCAGCCCGACCGGATCCTGATCGCCTGCAATACCCTGTCGGCGATCTATCCCCACACGCCGTTCAGCAGACAGGCTCCCGTGCAGGTGGTCGGCATCATCGATTTCGGCGTCGACCTCATACACGCGTACCTGGGCGCCCGGGCGGACAGCCGGGTCATCATTTTCGGCACACCCGCAACCATCGAGGCCGATACCCATCGAGCGCGCCTTGTCGAACGGGGCATTCCCGCGGAGCGCATCCTTTGCCAGCCCTGCGATCGACTGGCGGGCGAGATCGAAAAGGATCCGGAAGGCCCAACCGTCCGGGCGATGGTCGAGAGCTGCATCCGTCAGGCCGCCGAGCGTGTCCCGGACAGGCGCGGGCCGGTTGCGGCCGCCCTGTGCTGTACGCATTACGGGTACAGTCAACGAGTCTTCGAGGCCGCTCTGCAGTCCGTATTCGAGGGCCCGATCACGATTCTCAACCCCAACAAGGCGATGAGCGATGCGATGCTTGCCGATTTCGCTCCCCGGGGACAGAAGGACGTCCGGATCGACCTGAAGGTCGTCTCCCGCATCGTCTGGAGCGACGAGAAGATCGCGTCGATCGCCCAAATCCTGGAAGCGGTATCACCCCTTACGGCCAGCGCATTAAGACAGTACCGGCACGATCCGGATTTGTTCACTTTTTGACGGCAAGGAGAGACGGGATGAGGAAGGTGTTGATCGTAACGGGCCCCGGAGGCGATGCCCAGGGGTGGGGCGACATGAAGGTGACCGAGACGATGTGCGAGACCCTGAATGCGGGGGATCTGGAGGCTGAGATTGCCTATGTCGTGACCACGGATGACTTCATGAAGGCCATTTCAACCCGCACCTACGATATCGTCTGGTGTGCCCTGTACTATATTTCGCAACGCGAAGACATCATCGGTCTCGGCGACGACAACGAATGGGTCGCCGACATCCTGGACGAGAGGAACATCCCGTACATCGGCCCCAATGCCCTGACGATGAAGCAGCTGATTCAGAAATACGAGACGCACCGGATCATGCATGAACAGGGGGTGCGGGTCCCGGCCTTCACCCTGGTGGCACCCGGCGATGCGCTGCCGGATGTCCCGTACCCGGCCTTCGTCAAGCCCAACTGCGAATCGCGCTCGGTCGGCATCAGCGACGACAGCGTGGTCCACAACCTGCGGGAGATGGAGCAGCGCGTCCGATATGTTCATGAGAAGCTCGAACAGGCCGCGCTCGTCGAAGAGTATCTGCCCGGCCGGGAATACACGGTCCTGATGCTGGGCAACGGGAGGCTGCAGGAAATCCTGCCCGGTCTCGTCACGGTCGACAAGACCCACTTCGGCAGGCATCAGATCCTGCGCAGCGATCTCAGGGGCGTGGGGCTGACCAAGATCAGCATCCCGACGGAGAGGGTGGAGGAGGCCAAAGAGCTCACAAAGAAGGCAACCGACGCCCTGAAGTGCTGGGACCATGTCCGGGTTGACATGCGCGTCGATGCCCGGGGCAGTTTGCGGGTCATGGAGATCAACGGGATCCCGGGACTCAAGCCCGTGAAGAGCTGGAGTCCCCAGATCTATTCGCTCTATCATCCCTCTGAAGGCGGACCCATGGAAGAATACCGGAACATGCTCCATCTGATCGTGCATTCCGCTCTCGAGCGATACGGGATCCGCGAACGCACCCGGAGTTGACAGGTGCAGCGATCCGGATGGACGTTATGAGCATCCCTTTCGAACCCGAGGTGATTGAGCGGCTCCGGACCGTAAAGCGGCTCCAGGGGAAAAGTGCGACCGGCGGGTTTGCCTTCGATCTGGATCTGTCGACGCCTGCGCTCGTTGTGGCCATCCATGCCGGGCACAACGTCCGCGAGGAGCTGCTTCCCCTGATGCAGATCCCGGAAAAGGAGCGCCTTTTCGAAGAGGACCCGGCGACCGACCGGATGATCCAGGGGAATGCAAACGCCATCTGGGGCCTGGATTCAAGGGCCGAGTACGATCTGAACCGTCCGCCCGACGAGGCCCTGCCGCTCAAGCCGGAGCAGTTCTGGGGCGTGCAGGTCTACCGCGTCCCCCCCACGCTCGAAATGAAGCGTCGGTCGCTGGCGAAGCACGAGACGTTTTACCGGTTCGCAGGCAGCTGCATCCGCGTTTTGTTGGAGCGTTTCGGTTTCTGCGTCGTATACGACATCCACTCGTACAATATTTCGCGCCAGGTCGAAAAGGGAATCGGGAATCCTCCCCTGTTCAATCTCGGAACGGCGCTGCTCGATCAGTCGCGCTGGGGCAGCCTCATCGATGCATGGCTGCATCAGCTGGGCAGGATCGAAGTACCGGGGATATGCACGACCGTGGAGGAAAACAGAGTTTTTTCGGGCAAGGGAGAACTCTGCCGTCGCCTGACGGGCTGGGATCCCCGTATCCTGGTTCTCCCCACGGAGATCGCCAAGGTCTACATGGACGAGTACAACGGCATCCTGCATGAGCCGCTGATCGACGCCCTGGGCCACGGGCTGCACGGGGCCATCGCTGCGCACACCCCGCCGACGGACCGGTAAAGGATCTCTTCCCCGCCGAGCCTGTATTGCTCCCTGTCCCTGTTTTTAATCACTACGGGTGCAACTCCCCGAAGCTTGCTTCGAATTTGTCATTCCCTCGAAAGAGGGAATCCAAGATGGATGCCCGTTTTCACGGGCATGACATTCTTGTTTGATACCCCGTCGCTCGCTGCGGGGTAGTTCATTGAGCACCCCCGGGCCCCATTCCATTGTCAAAAGCGAGAAGGCCTGACCCTGCATCAAGCCTCTCGTTTGTGCAAGATCATCTGCAGGTTGCCATTTTCCCCCGGCTGCTGTAATCTGGCCCAAAAAATGCGTTGCGAACGCGCAATCCCCGGTCCGCTCGTCCCTGTGCCCTGATGGAGAGATGCGGGCAGTCCGGTCAACAGGAGGAAACCGATGGGAAAATATAAAATCGCAGTGATTCCCGGCGACGGGATCGGAAAAGAGGTCATGCCGGAGGGCCTTCGGGTGCTCGAGGCCGCCGGGGCCAAATTCGACATCGGGTTTCAGTGGGACGAGCTGCCCTGGAGCTGTGAGTATTATGCAAAGACCGGTCGCATGATGCCCGAAGACGGGCTCGATCAGATCCGCAACCACGACGCCGTCTACCTGGGTGCCGTGGGTTTTCCCGGTGTGCCGGACCACATCTCCGTATGGGGGCTCTTGCTCCCGATCCGCCGCGGCTTCCAGCAGTACGCCAACGTCCGCCCGGTACGTCTGATGCCCGGGATCCAGTCGCCCTTGCGCGGCCGCGAGCCGGGAGACATCGACTTCGTCGTCGTGCGTGAAAACACCGAAGGGGAGTACTCCGCCATCGGCGGGCGGAGCTTCGAAGGCACCGATCGCGAGGTGGTGGTTCAGGAGAGCCTCTTTACCCGCCGCGGGGTGGACCGCATCCTGCGCTATGCCTTCGAGGTTGCCCGCAGCAGGCCCAAGAAGCACCTGACCTGGGCGACCAAATCGAACGGGATCTACATTTCGATGCCTTACT
>Ga0316628_100004211_pt1 | contig 11235 bp, 9 predicted proteins | sample OWC_Aug_M2_C1_D5_FD_207648 | JGI IMG/M metagenome (GOLD analysis project Ga0316628, IMG submission 207648) | Wetland soil microbial communities from Old Woman Creek delta, Ohio, United States - OWC_Aug_M2_C1_D5_C | ecosystem: Environmental > Terrestrial > Soil > Wetlands | place: USA: Ohio... | reverse complement strand
TCGCTTATCCCATCCACGCCCTGCAAATCGCCGCCATGGGGATGGCGTGCGCCGACAGCCTGCAGTTCGAAGAGTTGGTAAAGATCTGCGAAGAAGAAAAGCGCTGGGAATTCCTGGTGGTCGCCGCGCCGTTGCGATTGCCGCGCGGAACGGGTTCACTTTTCAATCCCATCGCCATATTCTAGATTGACCGACACGGTAGGTACGCGGAAAGGAGAAAGTTTATGAAACTGCATCTCGGAATCAACAATATCTACGCCGCCAAGCGCTGGCCTGAGCCCGATGAGTGGGGCCGGCACGTGACCGAGCGCTGGGGGTTGAAGTATGTCCAGTTCTGTTTTGACCTGCTCGACCCGCGCTCGAGCGAGTACGCCCGGAAGGCCATGGCCGCCAAGGTGAACGAAGCCGCCGCAAAATACGGTTTTGAGATTCACAGCGCCTTCATCGGCGTGGGGGCGTATGCCTACAATTTGCTGCTCCATCCGTTTCCCGAGTTCCGGAAGGATGCCCTGGAATGGTGCAGGCTCGCGTCCATCACCGCTGCGGAGCTGGGGGCGAAGGGGGTCGGAGGTCCTATCGCCGCCGCCAGCATGCGAGACTACGACGATCCGAGCAAGAAAAAGTTCCTCCACGACACCCTGGTGCAGGGAATTCAGGCGCTGGCGCGCTGTGCCGCCGACCAGGGCTTGAAATTCGTCTGCTGGGAGCCCACGCCCATCGGCCGCGAGATGCTCATTCATCTGGACGAGGCGAAGGAACTCTACGAGCGCTTCAACGAGAACACACCCATTCCGATCTACTACATCCTCGACGTTGGACACCAGTGCAGCTACGAAGTGAGCGGCAAGGACCGTGACACGTACCTCTGGCTGCGCGAGCTGGGCAAGCTCTCGCCGCTCGTCCATCTCCAGCAGACCGAAGCGGACTGGGACCGGCACTGGAGCTTTACCAAGGCCAACAACGCCAAGGGCGCCATCAAAATGGACAAGGTGGTCGAAGCGCTGGAGCAATCGGGCGCCGATGAGGTGTACCTCTTCCCCGAGCTGATTCACCCGTTTGAGTTCCCGGAAGAACAACTCCTGGAAGAAATGGACGAGAGCTACGCCTATCTCAAACAGTTCGTGAGCGTGCCCGCGCTGCCGTAATCCGCCGGCTCGGCATCGGTCACCACAGAATTTCGGGAAGGGCGACTTGCTTTCGTCGAGAGTTGCATTCCCTGAAAGCGCGCGCAGAGGAGAAATCAGAACCGTGAAAAAGCTGATTAACGACCCCGACGCTGTCGCGGCGGAAGCGATTGAAGGGTTGGCGCTGGCCTATCCGCAATACTTGCGCAAGCTGGACGGCGTGATGGCCGTGGTGCGGCGTGACGCTCCAGTGGCCGGCAAAGTGGCTGTGCTGACAGGTGGCGGCAGCGGCCACGACCCCATGTTCTCGGGCTTCGTGGGGCCTGGTTGGGCCGACGGAAGTATTGCCGGGAATATTTTCACCTCGCCGCCGCCCCCGCCGATCTATGAGGCTTCGAAGGAGATCCATGGCGGGGCCGGCGTGCTTTTCCTCTACGGTAATTACGCCGGAGATGTTCTCAACTTTGATATGGCCGCGGAGATGCTCGGGGAAGAAGGGATTCGAGTTTCGACCGTCCGCATCACGGACGACGTCGCGTCAGCTCCGCCCGAAAGACGAAGCGAGCGCCGCGGAATCGCGGGCGATTTCTTTGTCATCAAAGTCGCTTCGGCGCGGGCGGAAGAAAAAGTTGAGTTGGATCAGGTCACGGCGGCGGCGGCGAAGGCCAATGACAACATGCGGAGCATGGGCGTGGCGCTCTCTTCCTGCGTCATCCCCGCCTCAGGCCGGCCGATTTTCCAAATCTCGGAAAGCGACATGGAAATCGGCATGGGGCTGCACGGCGAGCCGGGCGTTCAGCGCGGCCCGATCCTTCCCGCCGACGAAGTGGCTGCGGACATGATGAAACGAATCCTGGCCGACTTGCCGGCCATGGCCGGTGACGAAGTTGCGGTTCTAGTCAACGGATTGGGGGCGACGCCCCTTGGGGAGCTCTTCATCATGTTTCGCACGGCCAGCCGGTACCTCAAAGAGGCCGGCCTTACGATCGCGCGGACTTACGTCGGCAACATCGCCAGTTCGCTGGAAATGGCCGGATGCTCGTTCACCGTCATGCGGCTGGATGCCGAATTGAAGCGATTGCTTCTGGCTCCGGCGGAGTCTCCGGCGCTCGTGCAGACGGCTTGAATTCTGTGACCGCGCGTTTTCCTCGAAAGGCTCTCCATGCCTCCCACCAGCATTAAGGCCGCCGACCTTCGCGCCATGTTGGCCTACGTTGCCGAGACATTGGTTCGCGAGGAGGCGCACCTGACCTCTCTCGACTCCGCAATTGGCGACGGCGACCACGGCATCACCATGCGCGTGGGCTTTGCCGCCATCAAGAACAAGGTCAGCGGCCTCGCCGACGGCGCCAGCATTGATGCCATCCTGCGCGAAGCGGGGCTCGCCTTCATGGGCTCGACCGGGGGAGCGATCGGTGTTTTGCTGGGGAAGATGCTGATGGCCGCAGGAAGCGCCATGAAAGGTCAAGCAGAAATCGGCGCGGCGGAATTCCGGACCCTGATGAGTTCGATGGAAACCGCGCTTGTCGCCGCGGGCAAGGCTAAGCCGGGGGACAAAACCCTGCTCGACGCGGTGCATGCGGCGAACGCTACGCTGACCGAAGAGCCGCCGCCGGACCTGCTGAGCGCTCTCAAGAAAGCCAGCGAGGGCGCGCGGCTCGGCGCCGAGCGCACCGCCCAGATGCCGGCGCGCGTCGGCCGCTCCAGCCGGCTGGGTGATCGAGCTCTAGGTAATCCTGATCCGGGCGCTACCTCATTTGCAATTATCTTGCGGGCGATGGCGGAGTGGCTCGAGAAGCAATCGTCCTCGGCAAGCTGATCGTTCCCCTCACACTGTTGCGCCACGAGTCTGCCGACAAATAATCCTCAAAATCGTTCACGCGTAGCCGTGACGCGCGCAGGCGGCGCGAAACGCGGTGTTGAGGCTGTCGTATCGATCCATCACGCCGCTGTCGGGCAGATAGCGTTTGTCCACTCGGGTCATCGCTTGCATCGCGGATTTCAAGTTGCCGCCAAACAGCGTCGCCGAAGCCCCGAGGATGGCGGCTCCAAAGGCGGAGTTGGCGTGGCGGCACTGGATAATCTCGCGGTCCATAATGTTGGCTCGAAGCTGAGAGAGAACCGGGCTTCCCGCCGCGCCGCCGGTCGAGAAGATCTGTTTGCCGACCTCGACTGCGCACTCCTGCAAGCGTTCATAACCCCAGCGCTCGACGAAGGCGAGCGACTGTAATTGCGCGGCGCGGGATTCGCCCGCACTCGTCGCGTGCCCATCGAAAAAAGTCTCCGCCGCAGGATTGAGAAAAGGGAATCGTTCACCCTTCGAACGCAGCATATAGCAGAGGTGTGAGCTGGGAAGATGCTCGACGGCGAGCCGATCCAGCTCCTCCGGCGCGGGGCGAGTTCCCTCCGCTTGAAGACTTCCGGGGCCGGTGTTACTTGCCGCGCCAGGCGCCCAGAGGCCACAAGGGTGGCGGTGGCAATACATTCCCTCAGTCAGCCGCGGCTGGCTCTCTGAAAGAACCTTCCAGACGATGGTAGTTCCCAGCGTGGTGTTTGCGTCGCCGGGCTCGCGGGCGCCGGAGGCGACGAGGCTCGCCATGCCATCTGTCGCGCCGGCAAGCACGGGAGTGCCCGGCGGCAATCCGGTTTCTTCACAAGCTCGCCCGCGGACTTCGCCCACCTGCTGGCTCGGGCGCACTACGCGCGGCAACATTTCGGCGGGGATTCCCGCGAGCCCGACCGCCGGTCCCCACGTGCCAGCCTCGCTGTCGAAGCCGAGCTTCAGCGCGTTGGAGTCGTCGGTGATTCCAAACTGTCCTGTGAGCTTTCCTGCGAGCCAGTCGGCAGGGTGCAGGAGGAGGCGAGTTCGATCCCAGATGGCAGGCTCTTCGCGGCGAACCCACGCGGCTTTGATGAGCGAAAAGGAAGAGTTGAGCTGCGCGGCTTCTCGCGGCAGGCGGCGATTCAAATCCTCGGCCTCCGCGGTCCCGCGGGAATCGCCGTAGAGAATTGCCGAGCGCAGGGGATTGCCTTCTGCATCCGCGAGCACCAGCGAGCCCGACGTTGAAGTCACCGCCACGCCCGCGATGGCGTCGCGTGAACCGCCGCCGGCGAGTTTCTCCAGCACGCTCTTCACGGCGGAGCAGACGGTGCGCCACCATTCGTGCGGGTCTTGTTCGTGGCGTGTGCCGTCGGCGAGGGAGTCGGGAACAGCGATTTGCGCCTCGGTCAGGACATCGCCCTGAGCGGTCACGGCCAGCGCCCGCGCGCCGCTCGTGCCCACGTCTATCCCGAGGACGAATTCCGATATTGGACCAGCCATCGAAGAGGCGATTTTACATCGCTAAGCTCGCACACGTCACCCCAAGTGCGATGAACCTGTCCCGGTGTTCCTTATCGGGAAGGGCCACTCGCAGCCAACCGCTCATTGTGAGGATTTCAAGCCCTTTCTCGGTGAACTTTCCTGCCTACTTCTTTAGTTCGACAACCAGCGCCCGGGTTTCATTCGTTCCGGTGTTTTCCGCGCTATGGGTGACGCTATCTGACCAAACCGCTGTCCCGGCCTTGATATCGCGGTCTTCGGTCTTGCCATCCGGGAAAGTGTACTTGGTCTTGCCGGAGGTCAGCGCGTACACGATACTGGCTCCATGCGAGTGCATTGCCAGTGTCTCTCCGGGCTTGATCACCACACGCACCACGCGCACGTGGTCGTTTTCGAGCACAACCGTGCAATTCTTCGGCGAAGTTTTCACCATGTCCTGCGCCGTGGCAACGGGCGCGGAGAGAAAGACCACCGCCCCGAGCACAAAGACCGATAGCCACAAGCCTGAGCTTTTCATCATGAACCCCCTAAATTGTGGATGGGACCGCTCACGGTTTATACACTACCCCCCCAACCCTGTCAACAGCTCCGTCACTCTCACACGCCACGTCTCTCAGCCGAGGCACGATGCAATTGTCCCGATGTTCGTCATCGGGATGCGCCACCCGTGCCGACCGTACGCTCTACTTCCTTCGGCACTTGGCGACGATCAGGGTGATGTCGTCGTGTTGTTCGTGGGGGCTGAATTTCCGAACGTCATCGACAATCGACGCCAGCATGGCTTGTGAAGGGAGGTCGCGATTCCGACGCAACGCATCGATCAGTCGCTCGACGCCGAATTCTTCATCGTTAGTGTTGCGCGCTTCCGTGACGCCGTCGGTATAGAGGGCGAGTGTGTCTCCGGGAGAGAGGCGGCGTTCCTCAACCGCGCAATCCCAATCCGGGAAGAGTCCGAGCACCGTGCAAGTGGACTCGAGCCGTTCCAGCGTGCCGTTGTTCCGAAGGAGAAGGGCGGAGGGATGCCCGCAATTCACGTAGCGCAAGAGCCGCAGCTTATCGACATATTCGGCGAAGAAGAGTGTGGCGTAGGCGGTCTCGGGCGTATTCTCGCAGAAGAACTGGTTCACCGACCGCAGGACGCGTTGCGGGCGGCCCAAAGGGATGCTGCCCTGGCTGCGCAGATTCGCTTGCAGGCTGGCCATCAGAAGAGCCGCGGCGATTCCTTTCCCCGAAATGTCGCCAACCACCAGGGCCAGGCGGTCCCGGCCGAGGCGAAGGAAATCGTAGTAATCGCCGCCGACCGCGCGAGCCGGGAGGCAAATCCCCGCGTAGTCGAGCGTCCTGAGGGAAGGGAGAGACTGGGGAAAGAGCCGCCCCTGCACCTGCTTGGCGATTTCCAATTCCTGGGCAGTGCGGCGTTCGGATTCCAACTTCTCGGTAGTGGCGCGACGCTGCGCTTCGATTTCCCGGCTCACGTCGTCGAAGCTCACTAACAAGAAGGAGTTCCCATCCAAATCTTCAAAGCTGGTGAAGATTCCGCCCCAAACCGGCTTCGATTCTCCGACAGGGCCCGGGGGATCAGGTAAACGCTTCGCCAGGCCCTGCTGCTCATACTGAAGGCGCCTGAGGCGCGGCACTCGAGGGAAACGGACCCCGCGCTTGCGCCATTCGACAAACTTGGCAGTGACATCCTCGGTCAGAAAAATAACGTGCGTGGGCCGGCCGATGAGCTTGTACTCCGCCGAGTCAGGCTTCGGTTGGACAACCGAAAGCATGGCGGTACCGTCGGGAGGAGAGACGAGTGCCCAACGGCGACCGGACTTCAGATGGGGATCGAAGGCCAGGCTGAATCCGAGCTGGTCGAGGTAAAATCGCAGGCTCTTGTCCAGATCGCGAACGAAGATGCTGACGTTGGAAAGGCGGAGGTGCGGCGCCTGTCGATCCGGGTGAGGCGCCGATCCATTGACCCCATCGGTTGGAGAAGGGCCGCCCATCGGCGCAATTATAACTCTGAGCCGCCTTGAAGCGGGACCGTGACTACGACGATTCGCTGAAATCGATCATGACGGGGCGGGTGCGGAAGCCGCGCGTGCGGATGCCGCTGTGGATCAGTCCGACCGCGAACCAGATGCCGCCCGCGATTTTAGCGGGTGTGGCGAGGCCCAACCAGATGATCAGGCAAAAGACGAATCCCAGGCCAGGGACCAGCGCGTCAAGGAAGAAGTTTTTCTTGTGGGTCGGCTGGCCGACTACATAAAACTGCCAGAAGGTGGCTACGTTGACGCCGATGAAGCCCAGAAACGCCCCGAAATTCAAAATCTCCGCGGTCAATTCATAACTCATGAACTGCGCGCCGACGAAAGCCAAGATTCCAATCAGCCAGATGTTGTGCGTGGGGGTGTTGCGCTTGGGATCGAGGTAGGAGAAAAAGCGGCGAGGCAGGACATTGTCTCGCCCCATGCCGAAGAGCAGGCGCGCCGCGCCGACCTGGCCGGTAAGCCCGGCTCCGACGTTGGCGACGAACAGCAGGAGGGCCATGGCATGGAAGAGCGGCTCTCCTCCGACGCGATGTGTGACATCCATGAACGCCGTCTCGATGTTGGTGAATGTGTGGTAGTCAGGCCAGACGATCTGGGCCAGGTAAACCAGCAAACCGCCGAAGATTCCCGTAAAGGCGCACACCAGGACCGTCGCCAGCATGACGTTCCGTCGCGGGTTGTGGACGTCCTCGGCGAGCGTGGTGACGCTGTCAAAGCCCAGGTAGGTGAGCGCGGCAAAAGAGGTCGCGGTGGCAAGCGAGCCGACGCTGAAGGTCTGGGGGTTGTAGAACGGCTGTAGTGTGAATAATCCCCCAAACCCCTGATGCCCGAAGATGTAGCGGACGGCCAGATAGATAAATGAGATAAGAACCAGCATCATTAAGCTGATCAATACCTGATTGGCGCGCGCCGTGGAGCGGATGCCCCGGAGATTGAGGTAGGTCATCAAGCCGGCCAGGAAAAACGTCCAGACAACGTAGGGCACTTGCGGAAGGATGCGCTGGATGGCCAACGAGCCGTAAATCACGCAGAAAAGCGGAATGACCACGTAATCGAGCAGCATCGCCCAACCCGCCAGGAAGCCCAGGTGGGGATTGAGCCCGCGGCCCACGTAAGTGTATGCCGACCCCGCCGACGGGTAGAGCGCCGCCATGCGGCCGTAACTGAAGCCGGTGAAAACCATGGCGACCATGGCCACGAGGATGGTGTCGACCGCGTGCCCCTTCGACATCACCAGGGCCAGGCCGAAGACCGTCACCGGCGCGCTGGGCGTGACGGCGACGATGCCGTAGAGAATCAGGTCCCAGAGAGAGAGAACCCGGCGCAGTCGCGGGACTTCGTCGCCGTTGGGCGTGCGAATCGTTTCGGTCGTGCTCATAATTCCGGTTCGGCGGCCGGCGAGAGCGTTCGCCGACGGGATTCCGCTCTGTATTGTTCGCGCCCCGAAATCAGAGAGCGGGTGTAACTCTCAGACGGTTGCCGCGCTACGGCCGCAAGAAGCAGGCCGAGCAAATGATCTAGGCGAGCTGTCCGCCGTCCACGAAAAGCAAAACGCCGTTAACGTAATCCGAATCGTGCGAAGCCAGAAACGTTGCCGGGCCGGTGATGTCTTCGGGTGTGCCGATTCTTCCCAGGGGGATGACGGTCTCGTATTTTTCTTTGAAGCCCGGATACGACAGGACCCATTCCGACAGGCGCGTGCGAATGAAACCAGGCCCCAGAGCGTTCGAATAGACTCCGTAATGGCCGAATTCGCGGGCCAGCGTTTTGGAGAGGAGGAACACTCCGGCCTTGGAAATGTTGTAGGGAGCAAGTTCGGCCTCGGCATCCCAACTGTTGGTCGAGGCCATGAAGACCATCTTGCCGCGCCGCTGCTTGATCATGTGGGGCACCACGGCGCGCGCCACGAGGAACGACCCTTTGACGTTGGTGTCGATCATCCAGTCGAAGAGTTTGGTGGTGGTCTTCAGGAACGGCGCGGGCTTGGCGACGCCGGCAATTTGCATCAGGACGTCGATGCGCCCATACCAGCGGATGACTTTCGCCACCATCCGGTTCACCTGCGACTCGCTGCGCACGTCGCAATCGAGGGTGCGGACGATCCCGCCCTCCTTGGCGATCTCCTCTGCGGTGCGCCGCATCATTTTGCGGTCGATGTCCGCGATCACCACTTTCGCGCCTTCGCGCGCCAGGCGCACGGCAATGGCTTTGGCGATGCCCTGGGCGCCGCCCGTCACCAGAGCGACCTGATCGCGAAATCGATTGGGGATAAAATCGGATCGGATCTTTTTCTTAATGCGCATGTGCGTCCGCTTTCCGTTGAATGGCCCAGAATGAAAAATCGCGCGAGTATAGTGGCACGTCTTTGCCGGCGTCAAGAAATTCTGTGCGCGCCGGCGGGAACAGCGCGCCGCGGCGGAGGAACATTCGGCCAATCTGACCGCTCCCCGCGGTGATACTCTTTCAACAAAAGTAATCATAAATCCTTATAGATCGTGACCCTCGCTCCGGGTTATGAAAGGCACGAACATCGGGTGCCATCTTCTGAGCGGGGGCCTGTCCAGTATTCGAAAACCCATTCGAAATCATAGGTCCGAATTCCGGCCGACCGCCCGGCCCCGCCCACGACACCCGCAGGGAATTGAAACCGAGGAGGGAATCCCATGGCCGAGTTGCGATTCGCGATGTTTGGCGCGCATTTCTGGGCGCGCTTTCAGCTCGCGGCGTGGTACGAGTTTCCGGAGGCGAAGTGTGTCGCCCTGTATAACCGCACGGTTTCCAAGGCGGAAAAGCTTGCCGCGGAATTCGGAGTCCCCGCCGTTTACGGCGACGCGGAAGAGCTTCTGGCGAAAGAGAAACTGGATTTCGTGGATATCTGCACCGACGTCTTCAGCCACCAGCGCTTCACGGAAATGGTGGCGCGGCACAAGCTCCCCGTCATCTGCCAGAAACCCATGGGCCCCTCGCTCGAGGTGGCGCGGCAGATGGTGAAGACCTGCCGCGATGCCGGCGTGCCACTCACCATCCATGAGAACTGGCGCTGGCAGCACCCGATCCGGGCTTTCAAGAAGATCCTCGACGAAGGCACCATCGGAACGCCTTTTCGCGCCCGCCTGACGATGGTCTCGGGCTTCCCCGTGTTCATCAACGAGCCGGCGCTGAAGGACTGGGAAGAGTTCATTCTCTGGGATATGGGAACGCACATTCTCGACGTGGCGCGCTTTATGTTCGGAGAAGCGGATCGGCTGTACTGCCAGGTGCATCAGGTCCATCGTGATATCAAAGGCGAAGACATCGCCACCGTGATGATGCAGATGGGCGGAAAGACCACGGTCATCTGCGAGCTGGGTTACGCGGAGAATTATCTGGAGCGCGAGCGCTTTCCCGAGACGTTCATTTTTGTGGAAGGCGACAAGGGCTCGGCGGAGCTGGCGCCGGACTTCGGGATTCGCGTCACCACCAAGCAGGGAACCCTCATCAAGCGCTGCCCGCCTCCCAATTTCAAATGGGCTGATCCCGACTACATGGTCGTGCATTCGAGCATTGTCCCGTGCATCGGCGACCTGTTGCGGCCGCTGAAGGGCGAGGGGCCGGCGGAGAATACCGGCGACGACAACCTCAAAACGATCATTCTGACCTCCGCCGCCTACGATTCGGCGCGCAGCGGCAAGACGATCGAGTTCAGCGCGGCCGAAAAGGCGGCAGCGGCTTAAGCTCGCGGCGGCTATCGTCAGGGCGGAGGCGCCGGCAGAGCACGCGATGGTTCTCCGGGGCTCACGGAAGGCGGGAGAGCTTCCTTTGGCGGCTGGTCAAACTCGGCTTGACGCCAGTCCCACCTCAGAATGCTGCACGGTGTGGTGGAGGTGAGTGTCCGCCGTCGAACTTCCAAAGCGCCGACGGTATTCCAGCGGGGTCAGGCTGACGGTCTTTCGAAACACCGACCCAAAATAGCTTTGATCGCAGAAGCCCACTTCCTGGCAGAGCTGGGCGATGGGCTTATCGGAAGTGGCCAGCAACGCCTGGGCTTTGGCGATGCGGAAGTGGTTGAGGTAGGAGATAAAGGATTGACCGGTCACTTGCTTGAAAAGGCGCATGAAATGCGGCTTGCTGATTTCCAGCAGCGCCGCCGCGTCTTCGACGCTCAACATCTCCTGGTAATGTAATTCCAGGAACTCAAAGAGTGGAGCGATGCGCCGGCTCGCTTCCTGTTTCCGGTCTCCCACTTGGCGAGTCCCCAGGTAAGGCGAGTAGTGGTTGACGAGCAGAATCAGGATCATTTTGAGATAAGTGCGAACCGACAGGCGCGCCCGGCTGGTTTGCGCCGGCAGGGTGGCATGGATTCGCTGGATCAGCTTGAAAACTTCGGCGGGAATCCCGGTGCGGGCGGGCACGATGTGGGGAAATTTCGCCCCCTGCAAATAGAAGGGCAGCAGAAACTCCGCCTGCTCACCATTGGTGCCCGCCTCGCAGATAAATTCCGGCATAAAGAAGACCGTGGCGATGCGGGGATGGGCGCGCGTGTTCCGCCACATGCGATGATAGAGGGAAGATCCGATGACAATCAGCTCACCCTCCCGGCAACGGAAGCTGCGGTCCGCAACCTGGCATAAGACTTCTCCGTTCAGCACGTAGGCGATCTCGAAGTAGTCGTGCCGGTTCATGCGGATGGGCTGGCCTTCGCCGAAAACTTGAAAGGTTACCGCCAGGGGTAGGGAAGGATCGAACGGCCACACGTGCACGCCATCGGCGC
>Ga0316628_100004210_pt1 | contig 11237 bp, 6 predicted proteins | sample OWC_Aug_M2_C1_D5_FD_207648 | JGI IMG/M metagenome (GOLD analysis project Ga0316628, IMG submission 207648) | Wetland soil microbial communities from Old Woman Creek delta, Ohio, United States - OWC_Aug_M2_C1_D5_C | ecosystem: Environmental > Terrestrial > Soil > Wetlands | place: USA: Ohio... | reverse complement strand
CTTTCACAGTTTGACGTTTCCTGGAGGCAAACAATGGCCCACGGATGAACACGGACGCACACGGTGTGGAAACAAGAGCTCGCCCGATCCGTGTTGATCCGTGTTCATCCGTGGGCCATTGATCTTAAGGGTGCTAGTTTGCCGCCATTTATGTCGTCGTTTATGAATGGGGTTGTTCCCATTTATTCAGTATCTGACAATTTGGTCCGAGGTTCCAAGGCGTGCAGGAGAAATCCGTTTCCGGGTGCATGCCATGGTTCGCGAGTATGCGGGCAGGCGTGGACATGCCACGCCGTGTCCCCGCTGCAAACTGCGCGGGGCCGCTTCGATACCGAGGCTGATTCCGGGAAGAGTGCAACGGTAGGTCGATCGAGCGGCCGCGCCAGGGGCACGGCGTGCCGTGCCCTCCAGCTTCGGGAAGTCACTCTACAATCGGAACCTCTGGTCAGACGGTGATGTTCTGGAACAGAATCGAGGAGTGATAGCGGTCCCCGGCGTCGGGCAGGATCACCACGATCAGCTTGCCCTTGTTTTCAGGGCGCGCAGCGACCTTTGCAGCCGCCGCCATGGCCGCTCCGCTCGAAATCCCGCTCGTTATGCCCTCCTCCTTGTGGAGGCGATGCGCCATTTCGACCGACTCCTCGTTCGTCACCGTGAGTGCTTCGTCCACGATACTCATATCCAGAACATCGGGGATGAATCCGGCAGCCAGCCCCTGAATCTTGTGCGGACCGGGTTTGGGCGGAAGACCCTTCTTTACTGCAGTGATCACCGCGGAATCCACGGGCTCTACAGCCACGCTCCAGAGCGGCTTCTTCCTCTCGCGTTCGATGTAGCGGCTCACTCCGGTGATCGTTCCTCCGGTGCCCACACCCGATACGAGAATGTCGACCTTTCCGTCGGTATCGTTCCAGATCTCGGGCCCGGTGGTCTTGAAGTGGATTTCGGGGTTGGCCGGATTCTTGAACTGCTGCGGCATCCAGTACTTCTTACCGTTCGAGGCAATGATCTCCTCGGCCTTCGAGATGGCTCCGGGCATTCCCTTCGGGCCTTCGGTGAGAATCAGGTCCGCACCGAACGCCTTGAGCATTCGCCGCCGTTCGAGCGACATGGTTTCGGGCATCGTGAGCAGCAGCGGGTATCCGCGCGACGCGCACACGTATGCAAGGGCTATCCCGGTGTTGCCGCTCGTCGGCTCGACGACGGTCACGTCGCGCGAGCCTTTTTTCAGGATCCCGTCGCGCTCCGCCGCCCAGATCATCGACGCTCCGATCCTGCATTTGACGGAATACGAGGGATTGCGCCCCTCTATTTTCGCCACGACGGTGCCGGGCGTCCCGGCGGTGATTCGATTGATCCTGACGAGAGGCGAGTTGCCTATCGACAGTGAATTGTCCTCGTATATTCTGCCCATTTTCCCTTCCCCGATTGGATGTCGTGCAACTGATTGTTAATCCCTCCTGTTCAACAGCGTACGGCAAGATAAGGGTCCGCGCCCGGCACTGCAAAAAGTCGCACGGTTTCGGGATCGACGGCCGCTGAACATTGAGGCCCCTGCAACAGACTCGCTAATTGAGTGCTACCGCTGAAAATATGCCGACTGGTGTTCCTGGGGACCTACGGGCTGGCGGTTCTAAGCCCATCCCGCAAGGCACGCCGCCGGCCCCGTACAGGCGCAGCGACAACACGCCGCGGTCCCGCCGGTCCGACACCTGGTGCTCCTGCGAGTATGGTTCATGATCCCAATTGAATACCAATCGTGATGCGATATGTCAAGAGCGGCAGGGAAGGTTTACAACGAGCGTTTGGCGTAGTTGGATTGCTGAATGCAGGTGGGGAAGCGCGGGCGACGATGATCCGGTCCTCTGCTGTCGGAGGCGTGAAACCAGGCTTCCACCTGAACTCGCAAGATCAATCTCGCCACAGACTCACTGCTGCCGATTCTGCCGACCGCCGGGTTCGTCATCGAGTTTTGATATGAGCATCCAACAACCGCCAAGTCACCAAGACTCCAGGCTATGGAGCATTCAAGGGCCGGGCTCAACGGGTTCTTCGACGACGAGGAGTCTGTTCAGCGCAGGATTGGCGATGGTCTGCTTGATTCCGGAAGGCCAGGCAATCTCGATCGCGTCGAGGCGCGCGAGGTCGCCGAAGCCCATGGTCAATACCGGCTCGCACGCCGACAGATAAGATCTCCCGGAGGTCAGGGTCCTGCTCCAGCTTTTGTCCCCGGCGATGGCTCGCACCGCGGCTCCATATCCCGAACGGTTGCTGCGCCGGCCATCCAGTTGAAGGCGGATCCAGGACCGGGGCGGCGCGTTGTTGCGGAGCAGTACGGCACCTCCTCCGTTCTGGGTGACGACCAGATCGAGGTCTCCGTCGCCGTCGATGTCGGCGGCGGCCAGCCCCCGCCCGATCCGGGGCGCATCGAGAGCACCGCCTCGACTGCCTGCGACCAGGCTGAAGCGATCCCCGCCTTCGTTCCGAAAGAGCTGGAGCGGCTGGGCATACGACTGCGATTCATGGTATTTGGCGATCTCCGGCTCGATGTGGCCGTTGGCAAAAATCATATCGAGCCGGCCGTCGTTGTCGAAGTCGACGAGAAGCGAGCCGAATTTCAGCCGCAGCAGAGTGGGAATCCCGATGCCCGCCTGCGCGGCCTCGTCAACGAAATAGCCTTTTTCGGAGCCGAGGTAGAGCGCCGACATTTCCTGCGCGAAATTGCCGATGATCACGTCGACGAAGCCGTCGTCGTCGACATCGCCGGTGTCGATGCCCATGCCGCCGCGCGTCGCTCCCGACTCGCTGTAGGCTACTCCCGTCATCACTCCGGTTTCGGTGAAGGTTCCGTTCCGGTTGTTGATGAACAGGAAATTCCGGACCGTGTCGTTCGCTGCCACGATGTCCGGCCATCCGTCGCGATTGACGTCCGCGATCGCCACGCCCAGAGTCTTCCCTTCCGGGTGGAATATTCCCGACACGTGCGTTACGTCCTGGAACCGGCGCCCCCGCATGTTGTGGTATAGGAGGTTTGTCTGCCCCTGGTACTTCTCTGGCGTGCAGTAGATCCGATGGGTCCCGTCGAGATTGCATTCGATGTCGCTTTGGGGGCTCCACCGGACATACCTGCCGACGAACAGGTCCAGGTAGCCGTCGCGGTCATAATCCAGGAATGCGGCGCTCGATCCGAAGCCCGCATCCGTCAGCCCCATCTTCTTCGTGACATCCTCGAACGTGCCGTCGCCGCGGTTGCGATATAGCCGGTCGCCGTTCAGTCCGGTTACGAAGAGATCGATGTGGCCGTCGTTGTCGAAGTCGCCCACTGCAGCGCCCATGCCGTAGAACGCCTGGGTGAAACCGGCCGCGCGGGTCACGTCCTGGAAGTGAGTGCCGTCGAGGTTGCGGAGAAGCATGCCGGGCTGCGCGTGCGAGCGATCACCCACGATCGGGGCGCCGTTGACAAGATAGAGATCCGGCTTTCCATCGCCGTCGTAATCGAAGAACGCCGCCCCGGAGCCCATCGTTTCCGGGAGATAGCGCCTGGTTGAGGCATCGTTGAAGTGCCTGAACGTGATGCCGGATTCGGATGTGATGTCGGTGAAAGCATCCGCATTCGCTGAAGTCGCGGAATTGCCGATTTTCTGCGGCTGGCCCCCAGGGGACGGGGCCGAGGGGGACTTGGCCGGCTCCCTGCTCCGGCTGCAGCCGCCGGGCAGCGCGAGCAGGGCTGCAAGGAGCAGCCAGCGTGTCATGATTCTCCTTTTTGTTCGAGGCCATGCTTTTTCAGGAAATACCCCAGGTTGCGCGCGTCTATGCCGAGGAGACGCGCCGCTTCCCTGCGGATGCCGCCCGAACGCCGCAGCGCCTCCGTGAGAACGCGCTTTTCTTCCTCGGCGAGCGCACCGCGCAGGTTGAGATCCAGGGTCGACTCACGCGCCTTTTCGGGATTCGGCTGAAACGGCAGGCTGGTCGGGAGAATCTGCTCGGTCTTTTCCAGCAGGACAGCGCGCTCGATCACGTTGCGCAACTCGCGGACGTTTCCGGGCCAGTGGTAGGCCATGAAGGCTGCAATCGTATCCGGATGAATGGAGCGCACAGGCCTGGAGAGGCGCCCCGCGAACTCGGCGAGGAAAGCTTCCGCGAGGGGAACGATATCTTCCTTCCTTTCCCGGAGCGGCGGGATCATGATCGTCATCACATTGATGCGATAGAACAGGTCGCGCCGGAACCGGCCCGCATCGACCTCCGCTTCGAGATTCGTGTTGCTTGCGGCAATGAGCCGGACGTCCACCGCCGTTGGGTGGCTGTCGCCAACGCGCTCGAAAACCCCGTCCTGCAGGACGCGCAGAACTTTCGCCTGGGCGACCTCGGGCATGGAGCTGATTTCGTCCATGAACAGGGTCCCCCCGTGGGCCACCCGGAATCTCCCGTCGCGATCGGATTCGGCGCCGGTGAAGGCTCCGCGCCGGTGGCCGAAAAACTCGCTCTCGAAAAGGTCCAGCGAGACGGCCGCGCAGTTGACGCGCACGAAGGGTCCGTGCGAGCGCGCGCTCAAAGCGTGGAGAAGCTGGGCGGCCTCCTCCTTGCCGGTCCCGGATTCGCCGAGCAACAGAACGGTCGTGTCGGCGGGGGCCGCGATCTCCACCAGCTCAACCACATGCCTCCACCCCGGGCTCACCCCGATCGGCCTGCGCGCCCCCACGCCCCGTTCGCCTCGAGTCCTGTAATACTCGAGCTCCCGGCGCATGGTGCTCTGGCTCAGGGCGCGCTCCAGGATCAGCTCGATCACCTCGGGGCGAACCGGCTTCATGAGGTAGTCGTAGGCGCCGGCCTTAATGCATTCCACGGCCGACGGAACCGTTCCGTGACCTGTAAGCACGATGACCGGCAGCTCCGGCTCGGACTCGGAGAGTGTGCGCAGAAGCTTGATCCCGTCCTGGCCCGGCATGCGCAGATCGGTGATCACGGCGTCGAGGCCGCCCAGCTTCCCGGGTTGCAGAGCCGCCTGTACAGACTCTGCAACCCTGACCTCGTATCGGGCCCGGCGCAACACTGTCGCAAGCGATTCCCGAACGTAGCTCTCGTCATCGACGATGAGCACCGTTCCACGATTCTTGGATTCCGCAATCACAATACTCCCGTGCCTCCACAAGTACAAAAATCAGGATGTTCGTCTTTGGTCTCAACCAACAGGCTCACCACGGGGACGCGGAGGACGCAGAGATCTCATCGGTGTTTGCTTCTGCGTGCTCTGCGACTCGGCCGTGGGAAAAATCTGGCTCGTCCAACACATCGGAAGGAAATTCCACCAAGAAGATCGCCCCTCCCTCGGGCCGGTTTGCCGCTTCAATTTTGCCGTGGTGCTCCGCGACGATCCCGTGGCAGACCGACAATCCCAGTCCCGTGGAGCCTCGCGTCGAGTAGAAGGGCTCGAAAATCCTGGGCAGTGCATCGCGCGCGATTCCCGGCCCGCAGTCGGCCACCAGGACGACCGCCCTCCCTTCCTCTTGCAGCGTTGCGATTTCAATCTGGCCGCCGTCCGGCTGCACCTGGGACGCATTCATCAGGAGATTCAAAAACAGCTGACCGAGGGTGACGCGGTTGCCGAGGATGCGAATCCCACCCTGTGCAGGGCGGAAGAGAACTTCAGTCTTTCGAAACAACGGGTTCGAGCGGACGAAGCGCACCGTTTCGTCGAGGATCTCGTTGAGATCCACCGGAGCATGTGGAACCGAACCGGGATCGGAGAATGTCAGGACCTGGTGAATGATGGCTGCAACCCGGTCCAATCCCTCGCGCACGCGCACGACCATTTCGACCGGTGCCCCGGTCTGGTTCCCCGCAAGGTCAGCCTCCAGCAGGCCCAGATAGTTCGACATTCCCTCCAGGGGGTTGTTGACCTCGTGAGCGATACCTGCCGCGAGCCTCCCCAGGCTGGCGAGGCGCTCGTTGTGCATGACCTGTCGCTCCAGCTCCCGCACGCGTGCCTGTTGCTGGTTCTCCGCCGCCAGCGCGGCGGAGCGCCGGACCTGCTGGAACGCAACCAGTGCCAGGATGGCCGCAACGCTCATCATCACGATGTTCAGCAGCACGGTCGCGCGATAGCGATCGGCCAGCGAAGTCACGGATTCGAACATCCGGCTCTGGGCCTTTCTGCACGCCAGCGTCCAGCGTACGGGGGAGGGCCAGCCCGCGTCGACGATCGGGGCCGTCAGGATGACAGAGTCCCGGCTCAGCGCCGCAGCCTCCTCCGGGGCTCGCTGAATCAGCGTAAATTGCGGTCCGATTCCCGGGGCCGCGATTTTGAGAAGCTCGGCCACGTCGAGTGTGGCCTCGAGCCGGCCGCGATTCTCTTCGGAAATTCCCAGTGGCCACGAGCCAGCGAGAATGCCGTCGGCAGAGACGGCCGGGCGAACAAAGTCTTTTTCCGGCAGCAGCACCGGCGCGTTTCCGTGCCGCCCGGCAACCACTAGTGGCCGGGAACGGGAGTCGCGAATAACCAGGAGAGTGACTTCCGGATGAGCGGCGAGGAAGAGAAGGAGGCTCCCTTCGATGTCCAGCCGTCCCCATCTCAGGGTTACGGGATCGCGGTTGACAAGTGACGCGGGTGCTTCCGCCAGCGGGGAAGTTCGGGAAAGGAAGATGAGGTCCCCCCTTCGCGTGGAAAGAACCGCCTCCAGCGAGCGGGCGTGAGCCGTTGCCTGAAGTTGAAGATCCTGCAGCGCAAGGCTTTCGGCACTGCGACGTGCCGATACAATTCCCCATACCGCCGCGCCGTTGATGATCAGCAGAGCGGCAAGAAGAAGTGCCATGACTTTTACACTGGGACCCTGGATCCAGCGCCAGAATTCCGCCCCGGCGAGGCGTAGTGCTCTTTTCATAGATTTTGAGATTTGACCCGAATGAAAGAAGTTTAGGGCACGAACCCGTGGAAAGCAATGGCTTAGCGGAGTTGACCGGTATTCCCGGAACCCGCGGCCGGACATCCCACATAGGATTTATGCAACCACAGGATACCAAACGGGCAGATGGGATGAAGGGGCGACACCCGCAGAACGCCTAATTTCTTCCGGGTAAACCTCCAGAGCTTTGCGGGGGAACTCTCACAGTTTGACGTTTCCGGGAGGCAAACACGGGCACACGGATGAACACGGACGCACACGGATTTTACGTTGTGAAGGCGAACTCTTGTTTCCACACCATGCGCGGCCTGCGGCCAACGTGATCACCGGTGGGCCGTTGGACTTAGATGTTCCACATTCACAAGAGGATGCCCGCAATCGCGGCCGAGAGATAATTCGCGAGTGTGCCCGCGGCCACCGCCCGAAAGCCCAACCGGGCCAGGTCGTGCTTGCGGTCGGGGGCCAGGGCGCCGATCCCTCCAAGCTGGATTCCGATGGAGCTGAAATTCGCAAAGCCGCAGAGAGCGAAAGTCGCGATCACGAAAGAGCGCGGATCGAGGCTCGCCTTGATGGCGCCCAGCTGCGAGTAAGCGATCAGCTCGTTGAGGGCCAGGCGGGTGCCCAGCAGATTCCCCACCGGGAGGCAGTCCTTCCAGGGCACGCCCATGAGCCACGCGAGCGGTGCGGCGACGTGGCCGAAGATCCATTCCAGGCTCAGGCGCTGCCCGCCCCACAAGGGAACCAGGTGGAGCAGCGCGTTCAACAGCGCGATGAGGGCGAGGAAGGAGATCAGCATGGCGCCGACATTCAACGCCAGGTGCAGCCCTTCGCCCGTTCCGCGCGCCGCGGCGTCGATGATGTTCACGTCGGTTTTTTCGACTTTAAGTTTGACCTCGCCGGCTGTTTTGGGCTCTTCCGTCTCGGGAACGAACATCTTTGCCAGCATGATGGTGCCGGGCGCGGTCATGATGACGGCCGTAAGAAGGTGGCGCGCCTCGACGCCGAAGGCGATATAGGCCGCCATGATCCCTCCGGAGATGTGCGCCATCCCGCTGGTCATGACGGTCATCAGCTCGGACCTGGTCATCGCCGACAGGAACGGGCGGATGGTGAGCGGCGCCTCGGTCTGCCCCATGAAGATGCTGGCCGCGACGTTCAGCGATTCCGCCCCGCTGGCTCCCATCAGTCGAGTCATCACTTTGGCGAACGCGAGCACGATGACCTGCATCACCCCGAGGTAGTAGAGAATTGCGAAAAGGGCGGCGATGAAAATGATCGTCGGCAGGACCTGGAAGGCGAAGATGGCTACAGTGTTGCCGGGGGTGCCAAGCTGGCCGAAGACGAACGAGGATCCGAAAGACGCAAATCCCAGGAGCCGGGTTATCTTCTCTCCGACCCAGCGGAAGACCGTCTGTCCGGCCGCAGTCCGCAGCACGATGAGCGCGAAGGCAAACTGCAGTCCGAGCCCCCATGCAATCGTCTTGAGGCGGATCGCCTTTCGATTGGTGGAGAACGCAAACGCGATCCCAAGAATGGCGGCCATTCCCAGCAGACCGGATAGTCGTCCCATAACCCACTCCCGTATTGACGATTGACGATTTTCGGTTGACGATTCAAGAAAAAGCTTCCGGAAAACGAAGCCTTTGACCGTCCATCGTCAATCGTAAATCGTCAATTGAACGGCCCGGATTATAGGGGCGCCTCGCGAGAATAGCAACGATCCGCTATAATTCCCGGTCATGGCGGCCGATCCTGAGGCGCTCCCGGGATCCTTTCCCGGCGGCAACCGGTACAATTCCTTTGGTGCGATGCTTCGGGAGAAATTCGGCTGCCGCGTGTACAAGGTCATCGTGGATGCCGGGTTCACCTGCCCGAATCGGGACGGGACGGTGGCCGTGGGAGGATGCACCTACTGCAACAACGACGCCTTCCGGCCTCAGGCGGTCGATCGCCTGAAGCCGATTCCCGAGCAGGTCGGGGAAGGGATTCGATACCTCAGGCGGCGCTATCGTGCACGCCGGTTCATCGTCTACTTCCAGCCGTTCTCGAACACGTACGCGCCGCTCGAGCGCCTGATTCCGCTCTACGAGAGTGCTCTGGATCATCCGGATGTGATCGGCCTGGCCGTCGGGACTCGCGCGGATTGCGTGGATGATGCCAAGATCGCCTGGTTCGAGAGCCTGGCTCGCAGCAGGTTTGTCTCTCTCGAATACGGCCTCGAATCGATCTACGACGAGACTCTGCGCCGGATCAATCGAGGGCACGACTACGCCTGCTGGCTCGATGCCGTCGGGCGGACCCGCAATCGCGGGATAGGCATCTGCGCGCACCTGATTCTCGGTTTTCCGTGGGAGACGCGCGCGCAGATCCTCGCCACGGCCGACGCCGTTTCGAAGGCGGGAATCGACTACCTCAAACTCCATCACCTGCACATCGTGCGCAATACGATCATGGGAAGGGAGTTTCAGAAGGAGCCGTTCCTGCTGCTCGGGTTCGACGAGTACGTCGATCTGGTCGTGGAATTCCTGGAACGGCTGAGACCGGAGGTCGCGCTGCAGCGGCTGTTCGGTCTGGCCCCCGAGGCTCAGCTGCTGGGCCCCCGCTGGGGCAAATCCAAGGCCGAAATGCAATACGCGATCGAGCGGCGACTTGCCGATCGCAACACCTACCAGGGCCGCCTTTACGGCGCCGCTGCACCAAAATGAAAGCCGCCACCAAGGCACCAAGACACCAAGTACCATTCATGAGAGCATATTTCCAATTGGGCTTGGTTTCTTGGGGTCTTGGTGGTGGGCTCTCGACTAACGACCCGGATCGGTGACGTAGTAGGAGCGGATCCAGCGATCCAGGGTGACTTCGGGATCGCGAATCACGTCCGGGGTGATTTCAAAGCTGCTGATGCCCTTCGTCTGGCGAATGAGATTCAATCCGTATTCGTAGTTCTTGAAAATGCGGGCGAACACGTCCACGACACTCTCGCCGCTCTCGAGAGACTTCTGACTAAGGAGCCGGGCGGCCTCGGGCTGCAGGCGGATCTCGATGCCGACGCGCTGCGACCACTGTGAAGCGATCGTGTTTACCGTCGACTCCATCTCGTTGAGTTGATTTGTCCTGGACTGCGACAGGATTCTGTCCAGCACGGCCTCGGGATGTTCAACGAGCGCCGAGGTCACTTCCAGCCTGCGTACCCCCGAATTCGGCAGCTGGTACTTGAACTCCCGGAAGGTACGTTCCAGAACTCCGACCAGGCTGCGAGCTCCGGTTCGTTCCTTGTACGCCAGCTCCGCAAGGCGCCGCATACCGTCGTCGGTGAAAACCAGCTCGATGTCGTAAGCCTCAAAAGCGTGGATGTACTGGCGCACGAGGGAGCCTTCTGAGTGCTTCAGGATGCGGAACAGATCGTCGACGCTCAGTTCCTGGCACGACACGACGACCGGCAGTCTGCCGACGAACTCGGATTCGAAACCGAACTCGATGAAATCCACGCTCTTGGCCAGGGGCAGATAATCCTCCGGCTCCTTTGCGCCCGAAGCTCGTCCGATGAAGCCGATGCTCTTGGCTCCGACACGTTTGCGGATGATATCGGACAACCCGTTGAAGGCGCCGGACACGATGAACAGAATGTGCTTCGTGCTGATGACCGAGCGGCTCACCTTTCCCTTGGACTGGAATTCCATCGCGGCCTGCAGCTGCGACGTCAGGTCGAAGGGAGTGCGCAAAGGGACTTCGGTCTCCTCCATCATTTTCAAAAGGCCGCGCTGGACGCCGCCTCCGCTTACGTCTCTGCCCAACACGTTGGAAGGCGTGGCAATCTTGTCGATTTCGTCGAGGTAAATGATGCCGTACTCGGCCATCCTGATGTTCCCGTCTGCTTTCTGCACCAGTTCGCGCACGAGATCTTCCACGTCTCCGCCCACGTACCCGGTTTCCGAGAATTTCGTCGCATCGCCTTTCACAAACGGGACGCCGATCAGGTCGGCGATGGTGCGCACCAGGTAGGTCTTCCCGACTCCCGTGGGCCCCAGCATGATGATGTTCTGCTTGGCATACTCCTTGCACCGCTCCTGAGACGAACAGCGCTTGATGTGGTTGTAGTGATCGCAGATCGCCGTCGCCAGGACCTTCTTGGCGCTTTCCTGCTGAATCACGAACCGGTCCAGGTAGTCTTTGATGTCCCGGGGCAGATGGTCGAACTTAAGGTCGAGCGGGGCCTCCCGGGTCTCGGTGCCGTCCTCCGCAGTGCGGGCCTGGTCGGGTTGCGTGCTGAGTACGCCAAGCCGCACCCGGTCACCGTACTTGTGGGAGAAGAACTCCTCCATATCCTTGCGCAACTCA
>Ga0316628_100004209_pt1 | contig 11238 bp, 5 predicted proteins | sample OWC_Aug_M2_C1_D5_FD_207648 | JGI IMG/M metagenome (GOLD analysis project Ga0316628, IMG submission 207648) | Wetland soil microbial communities from Old Woman Creek delta, Ohio, United States - OWC_Aug_M2_C1_D5_C | ecosystem: Environmental > Terrestrial > Soil > Wetlands | place: USA: Ohio... | reverse complement strand
TGGTGATCGTCTCGGAAGGCGGATTGTTCAGGAAGAATTACCAGTATTTGACCGGCTACAAGGGATTCGTGTTTCACACGAAAAGCGCGGATCCGCTTCAGTTCTCGATGCACGTCGAGAAGATCGAGGCGGGAAAGATCTGGATTCCGGGGTGAAGAACCGCTAATGAACGCGGATGAACGCGAATGAACGCGGATGAATGATTTGGGTTGGCGATGCGGTTTCAAGTATTTTTCTGAAAAGAGGTCCTTACGATCCATCACATCAATCCGAAAGACGGGAAGGTTCCATGAGGAATCCCCTGATTCAGGCGGGCTGTCTTTGGCTTCTGGTCTGTCCCATCCTATTTGCCCAGAACCTGCTCACGAACCCGGGATTCGAGGACGGCGCGTCCGGATGGGAGGGCCTGTGGACGAGAACGGCCGGGGCGGGGACCTCCGAAATCGTCGAAACTCCAGCGCATTCCGGAGGGAAAGCGCTCCGCATCCGGCACTGGGGGGCTGAGGACTGGTCGTTCGGACCGCAGAAGCGGTTCGCGGTCAGGGCAGGGCAGATCTACGATTTTTCGGCCTGGGTGCGGACGGAGAGCCTGAAGGGGTCGGCCGAGCTGTGCATCACGACGATGGACGCCGGGCAGAACGCGATCGACTGGCTTTTTGAAACCCAGGCCATCAGCCCGACGGGGGATTCCTTCAGACAGGTCTCCATCAGCTTTGCAGTCCCCGAAGAAGCGAAGACAGTCTGGCCCCGGTTCATCGGCGCGGATTCGTGCGACCTGGTGATCGACGACGCGGAATTCACGCAGAGCGACAGCCTCGAGCCGGGTTCGACCAAGACCCTGGAAAACGGCTTTCTGAAGGCGGTGATCCGGACGGGCGATTTCTCGATGACGGTATACGACAAAAAATCCGACACCACCTATTCCGTCCTGCCGGTCCAGGTGTTCCGCACGACCGGTATGGATTCTGCCGCGAACCGCTTCACCTTTCACACTTCCTATGTCCCCGGATCGTTCGGCATGGACATCAGCATGGAACTCGAAGAGAACACGCTCTCGTTCCGCCTCGAAGCGGACTCCGGACAGTCCATGACCGGAGCATTCGGATTCCCCGGACTCATTCCCGGCAAGTCCTCCGATTTTCTGGTCATCCCCTATGCCGCGGGCATGATTCTGCCCGTGACCGAGTCCTATCCGTTCGGCAGCTTCCAGATGTGGGGATACAAGGCGACCATGTCTTTTTCCGGCGTCACCGACATGGAGAAGGGCGTTCTGATCACCACGGATGACCCCTGGGACTCTGAAATCCGGTTTGAAAGCCCGCCTAAGTCAAGTTTCAGGAGCCTGAGGCTGATGCACCATCCGAGCAGGGGAACATTCGGATATCCGCGCAGGTTCCATCTGACTTTTATATCCGGCGGCGGCTATGTGGAAATGGCCCGCTGGTACCGTAGCCACGCCGAGCAGGCCGGTCTCGTCAGGACCTTCGAGGAGAAGGTCCGCGAGAACCCCAACGTCGAAAGGCTCAGGGGCGCGGTGGATTTCTGGGCTCTCGAATCGGGGTTCAAGACACCGGCGTTCGTCGATTCGCTGTCGTCTTTCGGGGTGGACCGCGCCATCCTGTCGCTCGGAGGCGGATGGGCGAACAATGAAAATCTCGCGGGGGTGATCCGCCGCATCAACGAGAAGGGGCTTCTCTCCAGCCGATACGACATCTACACCGATGTGTGGCCGCCCACGCATCCGGAGGAGGCGGGGTACCGCACGGAAGGCTATCCGCAGGACGTCGTCGTGGACGCGGGCGGTGGCCTCCACCAGGGCTGGCTTGCGTACCTCGAGCCCGGGCATGTGCCGTTCCAGGGTTACTACACCTGCGCGGCCACTCATGCGGACTACGCGCAGAGGTGGATCACGGACGATCTCGCGAAGAATCCCTACAACTGCCGCTTCATCGACGTGGAGCTCGCATCCTCTCTCCTCGAATGCTATTCCCCCGTCCATCCGGCGGACCGGCATCAGGACGCCCTCAACCGGACCGAACTGCTGGACGCGGTGAAAAACGGATTCGGACTGGTGACGGGCGACGAGGAGGCGAGGGACTGGGCCTTCCCGAACGTGGACTACGGAGAGGGAACCATGACCATCGCGGCGCCGACCAATGCGGGGTATGACTGGAGCGGGCCGCTTCTGGACCCGGGGAGGAATTTCATCGACTACAGCATGAATCCGGCCCGGCGCATCCCCCTCCACGGGCTCGTCTACCACGATGTCCATGCAGCGACGTGGTACACGGGCGACGGGGTCTCGAAGGTGCCGTCCTTTTGGAATAACAAAGATCTGTTCAACGTCCTCTACGCCTCGATGCCGCTGTTCATGCCGCCGGACGAGGATTACTGGCTTGAAAACCGGGACCGGTTCCTGACCAGTTACCACCTCGTCGGTTCGGTGTTCCGCGAAGCGGGGTTCAGCCGGATGACCGGCCATCGCATGCTCACCCCGGACAGGCTGGTCCAGCAGACGCAATTCGACAACGGGTGGACCGTGACCGCGAATTTCGGCGTCTCCGGTTTCCCGGTCGACGGACACATCCTGCCCAAGTACGGCTTTTATGCGTCGGACGGAAAACAGGAAGTGTTCCGGGTCAGGCGCGAAAACCGGACGCTTGCCGCATCCCTTCTCGGCGACAGGCTGTTTGTCAATCCGTCCGGTACGGAGCAGGAATTTGCCGGAGTCCGCACGGCCGGTTCCGCATTCATCAGAAAGGAAACGGGCCACCTGCATCTCGCGTTCATCGGGTCGCAGAATTTCGTCGACCTGCATCCGGATTCCCTTCCCTGGCCGATGTCGGTCAGCCGGGTGACGGCGGAGAACCAGTCCGCCGGGCTTCAAACGGAGACGAAGGACGGAGGGTGGGTGCGCATCCGGAAGAACGGGACTCAGCGGTTTTATCATGTTCATGGAACCTTTCTGTTCCCGCCCGGCGGATCCGGCGGGGGCGGGGAAGGTTCCGGACTGAGCGTGAATCCGAATCCCTGCAGGGACACGGTCCGGTTTTCCTACACGCTGGACCGGAGCGCGTCGGTGCGGCTGTCCGTGTACAATATCCGCGGGGAAAGGGTGGCCGTGGTCGCGGAAGGAAGACAGGAGGCCGGATTCAAACAATTCCAATTCAGCCTGTCGGACCGTTCCGCCGGCGTGTATCTGGCCAGGCTCGAGGCGGACGGAAAGGCGACCGTCCGCAAACTTCTGCTGGTACGGTGAACGGGCCGTTCCGTTTTCATCCGGGATCATCATCGGACGGATGGGTTGCCCATCGACGGACTGTTCCCGAAATGAGGGGTTCGGAATGACAATTTCTTTTTTATTGAAAATCCGATCCGCTGGGTTCGCAATGACGATTCTGTTTCGGGGGCTTCGGGGCCGGTGCTTTCAGGAATTTCGATATCGATTCAAAATGTGTTCGACAATGGGATATTGTGCCGGTCATTGATTGCGCGTTGACCTTCATCATGACCAGAAAGGAAATCGCAATGTCCGTCCTTCCCTCCGGAACCAGGAAGGCCATTGCAGCGACCCTCATCTGCTGGGCGGCGGTTTCATACGGCCAGAACTTCTCTGGCGGATTCCCCTTCTATCTGCCCCCGGACGACGGGACCTTTCAGCCTTTCATGCCGGATTTTCCAGCCCGGCCGCTCACCGGAAGCGACCGGGTGGCTGCGGACGGAGACGGGCATTTCAGCGCAGCGGGAAGGCGGATCCGGTTTTTCGGAACCTCGGTGACGTTCGACGGCGCCTTTCCGAGCCGGGACAAGGTGGGATACGTCGCGGGCCGTATCCGCAAGATGGGGTTCAACCTGGTCCGTTTCCACCACATCGACAACGGCTGGAGCCAGGGCAGCCTATTCGTCCAGGGCGGCACCACGCGGAGGCTGAATCCCGTCACGCTCGACCGGCTCGAGAGGTTCATCTTCGAATTGAAAAAAAACGGCGTGTACGCGGACATGAACCTCAATGTCAGCCGCATTTTCAACGCCGCCGACGGGGTGGCAGGGGCCGATTCCATCCCGAACTACGGGAAGGGCGTCACGCTGTTCGACCCCCAGCTGATCACGCTTCAGAAGGAATACGCCGGCCAGCTTCTGACCCACGTGAGTCCCTATACGGGCCTGGCCCTGGCCGCCGACCCGGTGCTGGCCATGGTCGAGATCGTGAACGAGAACTCGCTGTACCGGATGTGGCGCGACGGGGCGCTGGTCCCCATCAGCCGGGGAGGGGACCTGATCGCGAGGCACAACGCGATGCTGGATTCCCTGTGGAACGCGTTCCTTGCAGGCAGATACGCCGGCACGGAATCCCTGGCCGCCGCGTGGAATGCGGGAACGCGGCCGGAAGGCACGGACGACCAGATCCTCGACGGCGGTTTCGAGACGGATCCCATCACCAAGAACTGGACGATGGAACAGCACGAAACTGCGAAGGCGGCCATGTCCATCGACGACTCCGGAGGATTCAGCGGGGGAAAATGCGCCAGGGTCGCGGTCACGGCGAGCGACGGAACCGACTGGCACCTCCAGTGGAAGCAGGTGCGGCTGAGCGTGCGGAAGGATTCGATGTACACAGTCTCGTTCGCAGGCAGGGCGGACCGGAACGTCTCCATCGCTGCGGCCGTGATGCTCGATGTCAGCCCGTGGACCGTATTCTCGAGCCCATCCTTCCAGCTGGAGCGCCAGTGGAAAACCTTCCGGTTCGGTTTCCTGGCGCCCCAGGACGCCTCGAAAACCGTGCGCCTGTCCTTCCAGATCGGCGGGGAGAACGCCACGCTCTGGTTCGACGACATCCGGCTCGCATCGGCCGGAATCCAGGGCCTGGAGGAGGGGGAATCGCTTGAGGCCGGCATCGTGCGCCGGATCCCCTACAGCGAGTGCGTGCAGTACACCGACGGCCGCGTGGCGGACCAGAGCCGGTTCTACATCCAAATCCAGAACGACTTTTTCGACGGGATGTCGCGTTTTCTCAGGAATGACCTGGGGGTGAAGGCGCCGCTGGTCGGCACCAACTGGAACGTCGGCCCGGGGGACATGGTCGCCCAGTCCCGGATGGACATCATCGACAACCACTCCTACTGGGACCATCCCCGGTTCCCGGGCGAGCCCTGGTCGTCCACGGACTGGCTGATCAACAACACGCCGATGGTGATGGAAACGAACGGAGGAACCGTGCCGCGGCTGTTCGGAGGAACGGGATCCGCGGGTAAGCCTTTCACGGTGAGCGAATACAACCATCCGTTCCCGAACCGGTACGAGACCGAAGGCATGCTGTTTCTCACGGGGTACGGATCGTTCCATGACACGGACGGCCTGATGCTGTTCGATTACAACGGCAGCACGGACTGGGGGACGGACAAGATCAGCGGGTATTTCGACGTGCACCGGAACACGGCGATGATGGCGCTGGTCCCGTCGTGCGCGAGGGCGTTCCGCGAGGAGATGATCGCGCCCTCGAAGGAACCGGTGGTTCTGGACTATTCCGAATCGGACATCCTCCTCCTTCCGAAAAACGACGCCGCGGGATGGGCCGGGCCCGTTTTCTTCCCGCCGATGCTGACTTTGCTGCACGCGGTAAGGAACGCCTCGTTCGACAGCCCGGTCCCGCTGAATACGGGATCCATCCCCCAACCGGGCAACAACCCATACGCCACCGACACCGGCGAGATCGTCTGGAACACGGACGGCCTTCTGTCCGTGGCGTCGGACCGTTTCGCAGGTGTCACGGGATTCCTGAGCCGGTTTCCCGACGCGGCCGCGGGACCGATGGTCCTCAAAAGCGCCTCGGATTTCGCCACCCTCACGTGGGTGTCCCTGACGTCCAGGCCGCTTTCGACCGCGAGCCGATCGCTTTTCACCCTGTCGTCCAGGATCCAGAACACCGGCATGACCTGGGACGGGACAGCCACCGTGCACAACCAGTGGGGGCAGGCGCCGACTCTGATGCAGCCGGTTTCGGTGCAGATTCAACTCGACGTCCGGGCGGACTCGATCCGGATCTTCGAGCTGGATGAAACTGGCGCCGCCGAGGGCCTCCCGGTCACAATACCCGCAGGTCAGGACGGGAAGTTCAACGTGTCCCTCAACCAGGGCAGGAACAAGACGGTCTGGTTCGGATTGGAGAGGATTGCGCTCGACGACACTTTGCCTCCGGAGACAGCGGACGGCCCGATTCCGTCCTCGTTCCATTTCTACCCCAATTATCCCAATCCATTCAACTCGGCGACGACATTCCGTTTCGACCTGCCGGAGAAAGGGCGGGTCCGCGTCACCGTGCATGACACGAGGGGGAGGCTTGTGGGAACGCTGGCGGACGGCGAACTGGAGGCCGGGACGCATGATCTCGCCTGGAACAATCCGGCGGCGAGCGGGGTCTATATATGCAGGTGCGAATACCGGACCGGAACGCGGTTGATCTCCGAGCACCGCAAAATCGCTGCGGTCCGATAGCGGAGGCGTCCGACCCCATCCGGGAAACAACCCTGACTGTGTCGAAATCACGTTCATCACTCCGGATGGCGACAATGGAAGATCATTGCCGGTGTCAAGACAGGCAGAGTCCCCGGCCGCCTGCTGCGGCCGGTGTTCGAGTTTTTCGAATTGTCCGCCGCATGCGGCGGAGTCATTCAAACCCAGAAAGGGGGAATGCAGCCATGGCAACTTGCATTCAGAACGGAAAACTCATTTTCGCCGCGGTTCTCCTTCTTGCGTGCTCCAAAGCCCCGGAGAATCGCGTGGCCGTGAGCGGAGACGCGAACGCCGTCACCTATTCGGTTCAGCACAATTCCTGCACTGTGATCTGGGAGTACCAGAAGCAGTCTCGCACGATGAAACAGACATCCACCTGCCCATCCCTGGCCGAGCAGGTCCCGCTGATCCACGCGCTGTTGGCCGAATTCCGGAAAGACGGGCAGAAACTGGACTCCCTGGCCAGCATCGGGGTGGATCCCAAGGAAGCCGGTATCTCGTTCCGCATGGCCCTTGCGGTTCACCAATCCATGGGCGGATGCCTCAAGACAACCCCGTACGACAGCCTGGAAAAGGCCTTCAACGACGCGGACATCCTCAAGGAGCTCAGGGAACCCTTTGAATCCGCGGGCGTCCAGTTGAAGGTGGGCGGCATTGAAAAAGTGTCCCTCATGCCGGCAAGCCGCCTTCCGTTTTACGACCAATTGGAGAAGCATGGCGTCAGGCCCAACGAGCTGCTGCCGTATGATTGCTGGCTCTGGCTGGTGAGGGCGTAACCGGCGAACAATTTGAACCAACACCCGTATACGAAATAACCCCATTTTTCCCTTGCGGGAGATTTTCCGCTGTTTGAAGAAGAATGACTTCTCGTAGTGGATTGGTTTGAAGAGATGAGAAAATCATTCATCCTCCTTTTTATATTGGCACTTATCAGTGCTCCTCCTGTATCGGCCGACCAAGACAAATCCATGAAAATCAACGACCTTATGATGGGATACTACCGTAACGGTCTGTTCGATGGCGTCGTCCTGGTTTCCGAAAAAGGACAGGTCATTTACAACAAGGCTTTAGGATTGGCCGACCGGGAATGGAACATCCCCATGACCGTGGACACGAAATTCAAAATAGGATCGGTTTCAAAGGTTTTCACCGCTTTTCTGATCCTGCAGCTGGTCCAGGACGGACGGCTCTCTCTGGATGGGACAATCGCCGATTACCTGCCTGACTATGCGGGAAAACAAAAGGACCGGATCACCATCCGCCATCTGCTCACCCACACTTCCGGCGTGCTGAATTCCCTGGAACCCGGGGAGGAGGCGGTCAAAGAACGGCTGCATCACGGGCTTCGCGATTTGATCCGATATGCCGAGGGGGCGGACCTGGTCTGCGAGCCAGGAAAGGAATTCCATTACAGCAATTTCGGCTATTCCATACTGGCCTGCATCGCAGAGAAGGTCACGGGCCGGCCATTCGGCGATCTGCTGGAGGAAAAAATCTTCGCGCCGGTCGGAATGCACGATACCCGGGAGTATTCCGATTTGCGGATCGAGGAACGTCTTGCGCGGGGCTATGAATACAAACTGCTGACCGGATACGAAAACGCGGCCTATTTCGACGCCTCCTATGCCGCAGGCTGCGGGGGATTGATTTCCACGGCGGAGGATCTTTTCAAATGGCACCTGGCCTTTCTCGCCGGACGGCTCCTCTCGAGCCCGTTCAAGGAATCCATGGCCGAGCCGCTGAAGCCGTCCCCTTACGGCAACGGGCTGGAAATCCGCACTTTGGCCCGAGGCGGTTCGGGCGATTCGCTGACAATCGCCGAACACAGCGGGAGCGTGAACGGCTTCGGCTCGTACATGGGCCAGATCCTCCAGGACACGAGCCTGGTCGTCGTGCTGAAAAATTCAAGGTCCGACACGTACATCAGTCCGGCGTACGCGCCCGCCATCGGCCGCGAGATCCTGTCCATTTTGTCAGGAGAGGAAGTGCGGCCGCCAAGAAAATCGATCGCCCGGCATGTCGGCCTGGTTTTGGGCACCGAGGGCATCGAACGCGCCCTGGCCGAATATGACAGGGTCAAAAAGGACGATCCCGGCGGGTTCTCGTTCGACGAATCCGAACTGAACGCGCTTGGAATCGAGCTGATGTTCCGTTTCAAACGCATCGATGAGGCCGTGAGGATATTCGAGGTCAACATGATCGAATTCCCCAGATCGTACAATGCGTACGACAGTTACGCATACGCCCTGAGGGAAAAGAAAGATTATCCGAATTCAATGAAGTATTACAGAAAAGGACTTGAGATCCTGGAAAAATTTCCCGGTGACAACCGCGGCGAATCGGTGAGGCGGGACGCCGAAAAGGCCAGGGAATGGATCCGGGAAATGGAGGGAACCCCCGGATCCGCGGGCCCGGCAGAATCCCGTCATCCGCGGTAGGGTCAACGGGGTCCGCTTTCACCCGCGGCGGGCATGCGCCAGCCGCCGGCGGAAAACGGCGCCCCTGCGATTGAAACATTCATCCCATTCCATAATCCATTGGAGGAAATCATGAAAAAACTGTCCCGGCGCGATTTCATGAGGCGGGGATGCTCCGGCCTGGCCGTGTTGAGCGTTCCCTTCGTTTTCAAGGCGGATCCGCTCAAGGCCTTCGCCAACGCCCCGGATGCCGCGCTTCCGCTGAACGACTGCTACCGGATGTTCGGCGTGGACGAGGCCCTGATCCGCAGGATCATGGCCGTCGCGCTGGCCAAGGGCGGCGACTACAGCGACCTCTATTTCCAGAACCATGTGTTCCATTACATCGGGCTGGAGGACAACATCGTCAACCAGGCGTACACGGGCGTGGATTACGGCGTCGGAATCCGCGTCCTGAAGGGAGACCAGACGGGATATTCCTTCACCGAGGAGATCACGGAAAAAGCCATGGAATTGGCGGCCCAGACCGCAGCCAGCATCGCGGATTCAGGCAGGACCCTGCCGCCGCAGGAGCTGAAGCTCCACCCGACACCCAATTATTACTCCATACGGACCTCGTGGGAGGACGTCAAACCAGACCGCAAGGTCGCCTTTTTGCCCGAAATCAACCAGAAGGTTTTTTCCGCGGACAAGCGGGTGATCAAGTGCAGGATCGCCTGCATGGACGAGTGGAGCCACATCCTGATCGCCAATTCCGACGGCCGGATCGTCACGGACTACCAGCCCATGACCGGCATGTGGGCCTCCTGCACGGCCGAGCAGAACGGGCAGAAGGAGGAGGGGTTCGCGATGACCTCCGGCCGTTACGGGATCGAGCATTACACCCCGGAGAGAATCGACAGAATCGCGAAGGAGGCGGTCCGGCGCACCGTGCTCCTGTTCGAGGCCGTCAAGCCGGAGGCCGGGGAGATGGAGGTGGTGCTCGCGCCCGGGAGTTCGGGAATCCTCCTGCACGAGGCCATCGGGCACGGCATGGAGGCGGACTTCAACCGCAAGAAGATCTCCACGTTCGCGGACAAAATGGGGAAGCCGGTGGCCGAGAATTTCGTCAACATCGTGGACGACGGCACCATTCCGGGCCTGCGCGGCACGATCAACGTGGACGACGAGGGCAACGACACGCAGAAAACCGTGCTCGTCGAAAACGGCGTGCTGAGCAGCTACCTCCACGACCGCATCAGTGCCCGGTTCTACGGCGTCAAGCCCACGGGCAACGGCCGCAGGCAATCGTTCCGATTCAGTCCGGTTCCCAGGATGCGCAACACCTACATGCCCGCGGGGCCGCATGACCCCGAAGAAATCATCCGGAGCGTGAAGAAGGGGATTTACACGGAGGAGTTCTCGAACGGCCAGGTTTCGATCGGCGCCGGGGACTTCACGTTCTACGTCAAGACCGGATACCTGATCGAAGACGGCAGAAAGACCCGGCCGATCAAGGACGTGAACGTCATCGGGAACGGACCGGAAGTGCTGAAACGCATCACCATGGTCGGCAACGACCTGAAATTCGACGACGGCCTGTGGACGTGCGGCAAGGACGGCCAGGGCGCGCCGAACCAGATGGGGCTTCCCACGGTGAAGGTGTCGGCCATCACGGTGGGCGGCGTCAGCGGCTGAGTCCCGGTTCAAACCAATCCGAAAACCCCATAAGCGAGGATCAAGATATGAACAGCAAGGAATGTTTCGAACTGGCCCGCTGGGCGGTTGCCCAGGCCAAGAAATGCGGGGCCCGGGACGCGGCGGCGAACGTGCGCGACCAGCGGGAGATACAGATTCAATTCCGCGATCAGAAACTGGAGAAGCTGCAGGAGGCCAAAAGGGCTTCCCTCGGCATTTCGGTCTATGTGAACGGCCGTTTTTCTTCGCAGAATACCAACGACCTTCGCAAAGAGTCCCTCGGCAAATTCATCGAAGAGGCGGTGGCCGTGACGAAGTACCTCAACGAGGATCCCTTCAGGCTGCTGCCCGATCCCAAATACTACCGGGGAAGGGAGAAGCGGGATCTCGATCTGCGCGACCCCTTGTACGAATCGCTTTCCGCTGAGGCGCGGATCGAATCCGCGCGGAAGGCCGCGGAGACGGCCGCCGCGGCCAGCAGCCGGATCGTGTCGGTGACCGCCGGGGCCAGCGACACGCTCTCACGCTCCGTGAAGGTACACAGCAACGGATTCGAGGGGGAACAGGAGGGCACGTCGTATTCGCTGTACGCCAATCCCACGCTCAAGGACGACGAGGGAAAGCTGGTCGAGGA
>Ga0316628_100004208_pt1 | contig 11239 bp, 7 predicted proteins | sample OWC_Aug_M2_C1_D5_FD_207648 | JGI IMG/M metagenome (GOLD analysis project Ga0316628, IMG submission 207648) | Wetland soil microbial communities from Old Woman Creek delta, Ohio, United States - OWC_Aug_M2_C1_D5_C | ecosystem: Environmental > Terrestrial > Soil > Wetlands | place: USA: Ohio... | reverse complement strand
CCGCGCTACCTGGCCTGGCCTCCGATCAGGGCCCTGCGCGAGCGCCACCCGTTTGTCGGCGAGGTGAGACCGTGAGCCTCCAGCGCGGAGTGGCGGTGGGCGGCGGCCTCGCCGGGCTTTCCTGCGCCGAGGCGCTGGCCGGCCAACGGTGCGCGACCGCATCAACCACCGCTTCTTCGTCGTCGGTGTCGTCGTGATGCTCACCGTGGGGGGTGGATGGCGGGGGTAGCTGCTGCTCCACATCGGAGCCAACGAGTCGCTCACCTCACCCTCGATCTTCGTCATCAACGCCCACGGGCAGGCGCAGATCTACGGCTGCGTGGACTTGCCAAGGGGCTGCTTTGGCTCGGAGGTGAATCGCTGCTGACGCGATCTCTGCGGCTCTTCCTATTGCACTTTCGCCCAAACCTCCTTGTCGCGAACGAAGATAGATACTAGGTAGCCCATTCGATTCATTGTGAAGGTGGGCTGCGGACAAATGTGCGCATCGAAGAACGCGGCGCGCCCGCTTGCGTGCTCGACTGGCGGGGGCCTGGGTGTCGAATCTGACGAGTTGTCCCGAAAGAGAAGTGGTCCCTCCGAGCCGGTTCCGGCATGTTCCCGGCCGCGAAACCTACAGGCAACGGCGGACCGAATGAACCTTCATCCAGATGCCCGAAGCCTTCCCGCGGAATGGGTCGCTGCAGTCTGCCTCTAGAACCTGACTCCCGCCCCCACCGAGAAGAAGACGTGGTTGTAGGAAACGCTCGTGGCGGGCAGGGTGGCCGGGTGGTCCGGGACGGCCGATTCGAAGGGGCCGATGGTCGCATTGCCGACGTAGCGGTACTGGAGCGAGGCCGTCGCGAAGAAGCGCGAGCGCACCGGGAACGACGCTCCGACCTCCACGAGGGCACCGACCTTGGTCGCGGAGTAGCTCCTGACCGCACCTGCGTAGTAATAGCCCTGCGAGGCCTTGGTCGTGTAGAGAGCGGGCCCGACGCCCACGTAGAACGCGTCGGCCAGGCGCACCGAGAGGGTGGGCGCAACCGTGCGGGCGGAATAGTGGATGTCGATGTAGTTGAACGGTTCGTGGAAGCCGTATGTCGTTCCGATCGGCGCGTCGCTCACGATCAACCCTACCTCATATCGGGGGTTGACCACGTAGTGCGCAGCGATCACCCATGAGGCTCCCTGGTGATTGAATCCGGTGTAGGAAAAGGGGTGTGCATACCCTCCCGTGCCGGAGATTTCCGGAGACGTGTCGTCGAAGCCCGAGGCCCTCATGGCGTTCTCGATGTCGCCCGCCGGGCCGCTCGAGGCGGTGCCCAGGGATAGCGTCACGTCCCAGCGGTAAGCAGGCTTCGCGGTGGGGTCGGCGCCGTCCTGCGCGGAGGCCGGGCGGGGGGCCAGGGCGCAGGCGATGATGGCGCCGCACAGGGCAACGAGAAGGTTGATTCGGCCGAGCATGGACGACCTCCGTTCCCGGGGACACGTCCGCCGACACGCTCCTGGCGCCTCGCGGTGGCTTGCCTTCCTTTCAACGGGACGTTCCTCGGGGGTGGTGCCGACGCTGCGGGGTGCATCTTCGTCTCGGGTGCGGCGGCTCGCCGTCATCGCCGTGTCCCTCCTGGTGCCAGTCTCGGGTGCAACTGCGGGCGTGTCCTGACGATCCTGCAACGTCTCCGTGATGTGTCGATCAAGGCGCGCGTGCACGCCGGCGGTCGGACGGGGCTAGAATCGGGGTCGAGAAGGATCGAGGCGATGCAACGGGCGGCCGGATCGCCCACTTCGAGGGTGTCGGCCTGATCTGGGCAGGCGGACGCGGATCGGCACAGGAGGGTCCATGCGCGCTCGGTTCGCAGCGGCGGTGCTGGCAGTGGGAATCGGCGTGGCCGTGGGGCCGGCCCTGCCCTGCCTGGCGGGAGGTTGCAAGGCGCGGGTGGACAAGAAACGGGCGGACATCGATGCCAAGGGAAACACGGTGGCGTCCTTCACGGTGTTCGCGGACAAGTGCGGCAAGAGCCTTTGCAGCGGCACCATCGAGTACAGGCTCTACTACACGACGGTCGGGGGAGGGAACTACACCTTCTACCAGGGCAAGGTGGGGTGGGAGCTCCGACCCAAGGAGGAGCGCTCGAAGGACGTCACCCACGAGGGGCACGAGCCCTACTGCGCCCACGGCGGATGCGTCGCGCAATACGTCGAGATCCAGGAGGTCACCTGCACCGGCGACTAGCAACGTCCCGGCCACGACGCTCGTCCCCCATCGGCGCCGGGTAACGGTTCGAACGAACCGGCGCCGCCCCCCGGAACGCTACGGGGAGGGCGCCTCCGGCCGGGCCGCCGGGAGGTGGCGCCGGATCCGTCGCAGCGGGATCCGCGGGGTCGGGTAGACGTCCACGGCCCCTCCCGAGATCGTCACCGTGTATTCGGCGGCGTCCTTCGCCACCTCGACCACCGTGCTGCCGGCCACCTCGTCGGCCGGGATCTCCGGGGTGACGCCGGCGCCCTGCTCCGTCCAGTAGGTGCGCACGCCGTGGGCGTGCAGCCGGGCCAGGCAGCTCGCGGTCGGGTGCCCGTAGTCGTTGTCGCTGCCGACCGAGATGATGCCGACACGGGGCGTCACGGTCGCCAGCCAGGCGTCGTTGGAGGAGGTGGCGCTCGCGTGGTGGTGCACCTTGTAGACGTCGACCCGCCCCACCCTCGGCGCCACCGACGTCTCGATGTCCGCGTAGCTGCCGGTGTCGTACCCCGACAGGTCCCCCCCGAGCTCGGCCCGGAAGCGGCCGTAGGCGACCACCGCCACCAGGCTGAGGTCGTTCTCGTTGCCTGTGGGGATGCCGTTGCCGTTGAGGGCGACGATCGAGATGGTCACCGGGTCGGGCTGGCCCTCGTCGAGGGTGATCACGGTGGAGGACGTGCCGGTCCGGCGGTGGGTGCCGACGGTGGCCGCGTAGCTCGTGTAGGTGGCGGTGGTGTAGCTGCCGCCCCGGTCGAAGGCGTCGCCCTGGAGCGGGAAGGCGCCGAGAACCTCGGGGGTGCAGCCGATGTGGTCGTCGTGGTAGTGGCTGGCGATGTGAACGTCCACCCTGCTGACGCCGATCCCCCTGAGGTAGGCCACCGGCTTGTCGCAGTGATCGCGCACGCCGTTGTCGAAGAGGACGACCTGGCCGTGGGGGGAGATCAGCGCCGCGGCGTCGCCCTGGCCGACGTCGATGAAGTGGATCTGCAGCTTGCCGTTGGCCTGGCCGTTAGCCTGCGGCGCCAGGAGCAGGAGCGCGAGGACCGCGGCCGCGGGCCAGGCGCCCTTGGTTCGCCATGCACGGCAGATCCCCGCCTCGGCGGCTCGTGACCGGTCGTTGTGCGTGCTCGTCCCCCTCGTGGTGCCCCGGGGCTGCGGTGGGGCGCGGTGCCTTCATCCATGGTAGCTGGACCCGCGGGGCCCGTCAGGGAATCCGGGTCGGGCCGGTTGCGGGGGACGAGGTCAGGTGAGCCGCGCGGCGTTCCTCGTCAGGATCGCTTCCTGGGCTTTGCGCGTCTTCTCGAGGGGCGTCCGGCCGGCTTCATGGCCTCGAGCAGGCGGCGCGCCTCCCGAGCCCCGATGTCGCGCACGGCGAGGATGGAGGTCCTGGTCTTCTCGCGCACGCTCAACGGACCCTGCACCTTGTCCCAGTGGTAGACCATCTGGGGGGTGATCCCGAGAAGCCTGGCGAAGTCCTGGCCGGAGAGCCGGAGGCGGCGCCGCAGGCTGCGCATCCCCTTCGCGGTGATGCGCGCTTTCTCGGCGGCGGCGGCCGCCGGCTGCCCCTTCGCGAGGCCGTCGAGCGCCTTGCGCAGCGAGCGCACCTCCTTCTCGAGCGAGGCGATCTTCGTGCGCAAATCGGCGGCGGTCCGCCGCAGACCGCGCGCCGGCTTCCTCACCGGGTCCACCGCGGCCTTCGCTTCCCGGCGGGCGATTCGTGAGATCTCGTCCTTCAGCACCTTGGCGAAGTTGGGCATGACCGTCCCCTCCAGATCACAACGGAACCGCAGTCTACTATGACATCCTGGAAAAGTGGTCGGGCGAGTCTTCGAGTACCCTCCTCCCATGAACCCCGACGAGGCGGCTCACCGGGTCGGAAGGCGGCATTCGCTCGAGGAGAGGCGCGCCGATGCCCATGCGGAGCCAGGGCGCGAACGGTCCGTCCGGTGAGGCTCCCCGTGCGCAGTTCGTGTGTGGGGCGCGTGGCGTTGGCCCTGGCAATCGTCGCGGCCGCCGGCTGCAGCACGCCGCAGGCCCCGGACGGCGCACGGTTCGTCCGCGTGGAGGGCACGCACTTCGTTCGTGCCGGCAGGCGGTACGCCTTTGTCGGGACCAACCTCTGGTACGGCGCCAATCTGGGCGCGCCGGCGGCGGGCGGTGATCGGGGGAGACTGCTCCGCGAGTTGGACCTGCTGCGCTCGCTGGGGATCGACAACCTCCGGGTGATGGGAGCGTCAGAAGGGGACAGCCAGCCCAACACGGTCTTCCCGGCGGTGCAGCCGCGGCTCGGCGAGTACGACGAGCGGCTGCTGGAGGGGCTGGACTTCCTGCTCGCCGAGATGGGCAAGCGGGGCATGCTGGCGGTGGTGGTCCTCAACAACTACTGGGAGTGGTCGGGGGGAATGGCGCAGTACGTCGCCTGGCTGGACGGGGTACCGGTCCCCAACCCGTTCTTCCGGGAGTACTCGTGGCCCCAGTTCATGGAGTTCAGCGCCCGTTTCTACGCGCACGAGAGGGCCAACCAGGCGTATCGGCGCTTCGTCGCGATGCTCGTCGGCCGCACCAACCGGTTCACCGGCCTGCGATACCGCGACGACCCCACGATCATGGCCTGGCAGCTGGCCAACGAGCCCAGGCCGAGCGCGACGCGAGCGCGCGAAGGCGACTTCGCGGCGTTCACCTCCTGGATCGGCACGACCGCGCGCTTCATCCGCTCCCTCGACCCGAACCATCTCGTCTCGGCCGGGAGCGAGGGGCTGGTGGGCTGCCTCGACTCGGCCGAAACGACCCGCGTCATCCATGGCTTCGCCGCCATCGACTACGTGACGGCGCACCTGTGGGCGCTCAACTGGGGGTGGTACGACCCGCTGCGACCCCGGGAGACCTACCCGGCGACGGAGGAGAAGGCGCGTGCCTACCTGGACGAGCACGTCGCGCTCGCCGCCTCGGTGGGCAAGCCGCTGGTGCTCGACGAGTTCGGCATTCCCCGCGACGGCCACTCGTACTCGCCTGCGTCTCCGACCACCACGCGGGACGCGTACTACGAGCTCGTCTTCCGCCACATCCTGGAGAACGCCGAGGCCGGCGGCCCGTTCGCCGGCAGCAACTTCTGGGCGTGGGGCGGCTACGGCAGGGCGAGGAGCCTCGACGAACCCGCATGGCGCCGCGGCGACGCGTTCACCGGCGATCCGCCCCAGGAGCCCCAGGGCCGCAACTCGGTGTTCGACACCGATTCGTCCACGCTGGCCGTCGTGCAGCGGTACGCCACGAGGATGCGCGCGCCGAGGTAGCGTTGCGACGGGGAACAGGGGCGTGCGTCAGCCCGACTCCCAGTCGATGCCGGGCTGTGCGCAGAACCGCGGCACGAGTCGTTCCTGCCGGCGGTAGAACGCCTCGGTCGCGCCGTCCTGCTTGACGCGCGGGCTGTAGTTCCAGCCGCTGAATTAGATGTGGTCGGCGAAGGCCACCTCGGCGAGGATGGCGGAGAGGTCCGACTATTGCCGACGCGAAGCCCCGCCTGGTTCCGGAGCGAGACTCGCCGGATCGAAGACTCTGCTTCTTCCCGGATATGCGTACGGGCGGGTGCGTCTGAGGCGGCAGCCACACGAGAGACGTGCCCCTGTGGGGTCGGACGCCGTGGTGTCGTCATGGAACCGTCGGGAACGTGGTTGGGAAGCCGTGGCACCCCCGCCGCCGGGGTGATAGCAACGGGACGGTCACGGAGCACGCCTTCCGGTGTGCGTGCGAGACGACCCATGCACTTTCAACGTGGCTTTCTGGGTACAGGTCGAGTACAGTCGCAATAGCCAGCCGCTCAGGGGGGGGTGTGGTGCTTTCAGTCGGAGAACGTTTGGGTTCATTCGAGGTCTGTTCCTCGATCGGGGCCGGTGGCATGGGCGAGGTGTATCGAGCCAGGGACACCAGGCTCGGGCGCGACGTGGCGATCAAGGTGCTGCCGGCGGCGTTCTCATCCGATCCCGACCGTCTGAAGCGCTTCGAGGGCGAGGCGCGCGCCGCCGCGGCACTCTCACATCCCAACATCCTGGCGCTCTATGACGTGGGAACGCATAACGGCGCGCCGTACCTCGTGACCGAGTTGCTCGAAGGGCAGAGCCTCACCCAGCGCATCCGCTCGGGCAATCTCACCGTCGCCAAGGCGCTCGACATCGCCGTGCACCTCGCGAGCGGCCTCGCGGCCGCGCACGCGAAGGGGATCGTCCACCGTGACATCAAGCCCGACAACGTCTTCCTCACCAAGGACGGCCACGTCAAGATCCTCGACTTCGGCCTGGCGAAGCTCCTGCAGCCGGATCGCGCCGGTGCCGCCCAGGAGTTGGCGGCAACGTCCTTGCCGAGTGGCACGGAGGTCGGAGTCATTCTCGGGACGCCGGCGTACATGTCGCCGGAACAGGCGCGCGGCCTCCCGGCGGACGCGCGGTCCGACATCTGGTCCCTTGGCCTCGTGCTCTACGAGATGGTGTCGGGCCGGCAGGCGTTTGCCGGCGCGAGCCAGGCCAGCGTCGTGTCCGCGATCCTGCATGAGGAGCCGGCGCCGCTGAGTTCCCTGCAACCGCTCACGCCGCCCGCGCTCGACCATGTGGTCAGGAAGTGTCTCGCGAAGGAGCCGGACGAGCGCTGGCAAAGCGCAAAGGACGTGGCGAGCGAGCTGCGCTGGATCGCTCAGGAGAACACCCACCCGACTCCAGCCGCGCCCGTGTCGGCCGGGCGACGAGGCCGAGAGGTCGCCGCTTGGGTCGCCGTCCTCCTCGCATCGTCGGCGGCTCTCGCGCTCTGGCTCAGGTCCCCGAATACCCGGCCGCAGCCGGCCGCCGTGATCCGCGCCTCGATTCCCACACTCGAGGGGCTCACGTTCGCGACCGGTGGTCAGGACCCTCACGGGCCCGCGGCGATCTCACCCGATGGGCGTCTCCTCGCCTTTGCGGCCTCGTCGAAGGATGGGGGCGTCCAGCTCTGGATCCGCCCGCTCGATGCCGCCGAGGCGCGTCCGCTGCCAGGGACCGAGCAGGCGTCGTACCCTTTCTGGTCTCCGGACAGCGCATCAGTCGGGTTCTTCGCCGGCGGCAAGCTCAAGACGATGTTCGTGAACGGAGGGGAGCCCCTCGATCTCTGCGACGCTCCGAACGGGCGGGGCGGAGCCTGGAGCCGAGAGGGGACGATCGTCTTCGCCCCGTCGCTCCAATCTGCGCTGTACCGCGTTCCGGCTGCGGGCGGCACCCCCGAACCCCTCACTCACCTCGACGCATCAAAGGGTCAGGGAACGCATCGGTTCCCGGCCTTCCTCCCGGATGGTCGCCACTTCCTCTACTACGCCAGCACCCAGTCCCCCCTGCAGATGGAGTTTGTAGGGCCCTGGGACGGCATCTATCTCGGGTCCCTGGATGGCGGTGCCGACCGCTTCCTCTTGCGCTCGGAGTCGGAGGCGCAGGTCGCCTCCTCTCACCTCCTCTTCATGCGCCGGAACGAGCTGCTCGCCGTCCCATTCGACGCCCGGAGCCCCGCCGTTTCGGGCGAGCCGAGCGTGCTCGCCGAGAACGTCGAGCGCGACATGGGGCGCTCCAAGGGAGGGTTCACGGTCTCGGAGGGCGGGATCCTCGTCTACCATCCTGGAGCGGGGGCGAATTCGACCCGGCTCACCTGGCTCGACCGATCGGGACGGCCGCTCGGTACCGTGGGCGACCCGGGTTTCCTCGGGGACCCGGAGCTGTCGCCCGACGGCAGGCACGCGCTGGTGTCGGCCGTCGATGCCGCGTCTCGGACTGTCCAGATCTGGCTCTACGACCTCGGCAGCGGTGCGGGCAGCCGGTTCACGCTCGGCTCATCGGTGAGTCGGTTCGGAATCTGGTCGGCCGACGGGACGCGTATCTACTTCACCTCGAACCGGAAGGGGTCGGACGATCTCTACGTCAAGCCGGCGAGCGGCGGCGGAGACGAGGAGCAGGTCTTCCACTCGGAGGGATGGCTGTGGCCGAGCGCCTACTCCCGTGACGGGCGGTTCCTCGTCTTCACGCAGTTCGGCCCCAAGGTCGAGAGGGCCGTCTACGTCCTCGCGCTCGGCGGCGAGAGGAAGGCGACGGCCCTCGCGTTGGGGAGCGTGAAGGAGCCAGTCGCACGCATCTCGCCGGACGGACGCTGGATCGCCTACGAATGCGAGGAATCCGGTCATGGGGAAGTCCACGTCGCCGCTTTTCCCGGACCCGGAGGGAAATGGCAGGTCTCCACAGGTGGAGGAGGGTACGTCCGCTGGCGGCGCGACGGAAAGGAGTTGTACTACGTCAGCGGGGCCGAGGAGATGATGGCCGTCGAGGTGCGAGCAGGGACCTCGTTGGAGTTCGGCACGCCGAGGCGGCTGTTCAAGCTCCCGCCGATCCCCAACACGAACTACTGGTACTACGACGTCGCTCCCGACGGCAATCGCTTCCTCGTCACGTACCCGGTCGGGACACAGAACGAGCCGCTCGCGCTGGTCTTGAACTGGACTGCCGGGCTTAGGAAGTAATGCTCGCAACCGGAACCCGCCTCGGCCCGTACGAAATCGTCGCCCCGCTCGGCGCGGGTGGCATGGGCGAGGTGTACCGGGCGCTCGACACCAAGCTCGGCCGCGAGGTGGCCATCAAGGTGCTCCCTGCTGAGCTTGCCGACAATCCTGACGCTCTCGCCCGCTTTGAGCGCGAGGCGCGCGCGGTCGCCCAACTCTCGCACCCGAATATCCTCGCCATTCATGAGTTTGGGCGTCAGGGTCAGACCGTCTACGCCGTCATGGAGCTCCTCGAGGGCGAAACGGTGCGTGCGCGGCTCGCACACGGCGCGCTTGGCGCGCGAAAGGCCGTCGAGCTCGCTGTGCAGATCGCCGAGGGTCTTGCGGCAGCCCACGAGAAAGGAATCGTTCACCGCGACCTGAAGCCGGAGAACGTCTTCGTGACGCGCGAGGGTCGCGCGAAGGTCCTCGACTTCGGCCTCGCAAAGGACATGGCGCCGCCGCCCGCCGAACCAGCGAAGACGCTGACGACGCCGCCGGAGGGTGCAACGGGACCCGGCGTCGTCATGGGCACCGTGGGGTACATGTCGCCGGAGCAGGTGCGCGGCGAGGCCGTGGATCACCGTTCGGACATCTTCTCGTTCGGCGCGGTGCTGTACGAGATGTTGACCGGTGTGCGAGCGTTCGGGCGGGAGACGGGGGCCGAGAGCATGGCGGCGATCCTGAAGGAGGACCCGCCGGAGATCACGGCTGGTGGTTCCGGCTCATCGCCCGCGCTGTCGCGCATCGTGCAGCACTGCCTGGAGAAGAAGCCCGGGGAACGTTTCCAGTCCGCGCGGGACATCGCCTTCGCGCTCCAGGCGCCTTCGGGCATCGCAGTCGCGAGCGGGCCATCGGTACCCTTCACGCGCAGGGCCCGGCTTCCGTGGTTGGTCTTCGGAGGCGCGGCGGCCTTCGCCGGAGGGGCGCTGCTCACCGTGTTGGCCGGCCGCTTCTTTGACCGCCCGCAAGCGGAGACCCTTCCCGTCTTCCGCCAGCTGACGCGCGAGCGAGGGACGATTGGAGCGGCCCGTTTCGTCCCGGGCACGTCCGACGCCCTCTACAGCGCGCGCTGGGGCTCCGGAGCTTCGCGACTCTACGTCACGAGAGTCGACCGGCCCGCGCCGCGAGTCGTTCCGGGCTTCGAAGGACTGCTCGAATCGGTTTCGGACTCGGGCGAGATCATGGGGCTGACGGATCTCTTCATCTCGCACGCGAGCCCGGTCGGGGGGCTTGTCAGCTTTCCGGTCTCCGGTGGAGCGGCCCGGACCTGGGCACAGAATGTCTGGACGGTCTCGCAGGGGGAAGGCGGCGAGGTTGCCCTGGTGACCGGCGTCTTCTCCCATGAGTTCCGGCTGGAGTGGCCGTTCGGGCACGTCGTGGCCCAGACGCGGGATGTCCTCCGGTCGGTGAGGCTTCACGGCGACTGGCTCGCGTACTTCCACGAAAAGGGGGAGACGTTCGAGGACGGTCTCGTCTCGGTCATGGACCGAGCGGGGACGTCGCGGGACCTCACCCTTCTCCGGGGATTCACCGGGATGGCCTGGGGACCGGGAGGAAAGGAGATCTGGGTCTCAACGTTCCACGACGGGCAGAGTCAGCTGGTTTCGGTCGATCTCGCGGGGAAGACCCGAACGCTCCTATCTCACGCGGGCCGCCTCGATCTGCAGGACGTCGATTCCCGCGGGAGGGCGCTCGTCGTCGTCAATTCCTACCAGCGGCAGGTCTTCGCCCGGGCGAGGGGGAGCAGCCGCGACGAGGACCTGACGTGGCTGGACGCCCAGGCTGCCGTCGGGATCACGGACGACGGGAAGACGGCTCTCCTCGCGCACCTCGGCCAGTGGAACGACTGCGAGGGGAGGGTCTACCTGCGGCCCCTAGACGGGGGGCCAGCGCTGGACCTCGGCGAGACGACCCGCATGCCGACGCTCTCGGGCGACGGAAAGTGGGTCGTGGCCTATGCAAAGGAGCCGGTGTTCACCCTGAAGATGATCCCGACGGGCCCCGGGGTGCCTCGCGTGGTGCCGATCCCGGCCTTCGAGGCGTACGACTCGCAAGTGGACATTCTCGCCGACGGCCGCCACGGGGTCATCTGGGGGCGGCCGGAGGGAAAGGCTCGCTCGCTCTTCTCGATCGACCTCGAAACGGGGGGGTTCAAGCAGATCGCGCCGGATGGCGCTGGGCGGTTCTTTCTGCAGAATCTGGTATCGCCCGACGGGAAGTGGATTGCGTTCCAGCAGCAGGGGCAACCCGGGGCACCCGACGGCGAGCAGAGCGCGGGGTACGCGCGGTCGGACGGAACGGACGCGGCGCCAATTCACGGGCTCGGGCGAGGGGATGCCATCTCGGGCTGGTATCGGGGTTCCGGTTCGATCGTCGTCTTCGACCGGAACGTGATTCCAGCGCCGGTCGACGCCCTGGAGCTGAAGACGGGGAAGCGGACGCCCCTGCTGAAGCTCCTGCCGCCTGATCCGGTAGGGATC
>Ga0316628_100004207_pt1 | contig 11239 bp, 3 predicted proteins | sample OWC_Aug_M2_C1_D5_FD_207648 | JGI IMG/M metagenome (GOLD analysis project Ga0316628, IMG submission 207648) | Wetland soil microbial communities from Old Woman Creek delta, Ohio, United States - OWC_Aug_M2_C1_D5_C | ecosystem: Environmental > Terrestrial > Soil > Wetlands | place: USA: Ohio... | reverse complement strand
ATGGCGCGGGAGACCGATTGGAACAGGATCCGGTCCTCGCTGGATATCTGCTCGCCGAGCCGCAGGAATATGCCGCCCGGCCGATCCGTGAACCTGGCTTCCAGGCCCGCGGCGATCAGCCCCTGGATCTGCTCCTGGAGCAGTTGACGATACCCCGCGTGATCTTCGTTCCAGATCACCAGGTCCACCGCAAGCCCTTTCAACCGCCAGTACGCGTGGGCCTGCACGAGCTGGCGCACCAGCTCGATGTTGGACGGGTCTCCGATCTGCAGCAGCACGATCGGAAAATCGCCGGAGATGGAGTAGCCCCACAGGCCGGATTGCCCGCGGCGGTTCTTGCCGAGAAGGCTCGCGTCGGCGCGCAGCAGCGGATTGGCGTAGATGATGGAGCTGGCAAGGTGACCGTACAGCTGCGCGTCGGCCTCGGTGGCGTTGAGCTGTTGCAGCAGCACCTGGCTGTGGGTCCACGCCAGGTCGAAGACGCGGTCCGAGAGGCGCCGATCCTGGTACCTCTCGATGAGACCCATGCAAGCGTCGCGGTTTTCCGCGACTCCGGAGACGATATAGACGGTCGCCGCCTCATCGGGGTCGAGCATGATCCGATGCCGGATCGCGACGATCGGATCGAGCACGGACCCCTCGCTGCCGGATAGATCCGCGGAACCGCTGATCGCCTGCGGATCCGCGACGGTGTTTCCCCGGCCGATGAACCGCATGCGGTCGGTCTCGTAGGAAACCTCCCCGGCATCCGCCCCCTGAACGGACATGAGGTGAAACCCCCACGGCGCCGGCTCGTCGAGGGAGCGGGGTCGGCGGGTGCAGAGGATCGCCTGCCGCGGGCGAAGGATCTCGGTCTGCACGAAGAGGTTCCCGAATGCGGGGTGCAGCGCGTCCGCGGCGGGAGGTGCAAGAACCACTTCCGCGTAACTCGTGATTTCAATCGTCCTTCGTATCCGTGAGCGGTTGACGATGCGGACCCGGCGCACCTCGGCGTCGTCCTCGGGCGAAACGGCGATTTCCGTGTGCGTCTCGATTTCGTGGTCGCGGCGGCGGAACTCCACCCGCGCCTCCGAGAATATCGCCTCGTACTTCTCCGGTTGCCTGCGCGTAGGCTGGTACGCGGTGGACCAGAACTCCCCGCTTGCCGTGTCGCGGATGTAGCAGAACGTGCCCCAGTTGTCGCAGGTGCCGTCCTCACGCCAGCGCGTCACCGCGATGTCCTTCCATCGGCTGTAACCGCCGCCCGCATTCGTGATCATCACGTGGTACCTGCCGTTCGACAGCAGTTGCACCTCCGGTACGGGAGTGTGGGGGGTGCCGAACGAGCGCACCGGCATCTCGGTAACGCCGGGGGTCGTGCGCACGCCGGAGAGCTCGGCGGCGAGCGCGTAGGACGCCGTTGCCTTCGGAATCCGTTCCTGGAGCAGGAGCGTGGTCGCCTGGAACAGCGGATCCGACTCGAACCGCTTCTGCATCGGACGGTCCAGGAGCAGGGAATCCAGGGAGAGCAGGCTCATGCCCTGGTGGTGGGCCATGAAGGACCGGACGATCACGCTCGTTTGGCCGCGCCGCTGCCGGGAAGCGGTGTAGTCGATGGACTCGTAAAAGCCGTATCTCCCGATGGTCTCCGCATCCCCGAGCCGCTGCAGGTTCCGGCACGCCTCCTCGGGGGCCACCATCAGCGCAAGGGCGCACGCATACGGCGCCACGACCAGGTCCGACGCCAGCCCCCGCTTGAGCCCGAGGCCGGGCACTCCGAACGCGCGGTACTGATAGTTGAGACGAACGTCGACCATGTTGTATCCGGACTCCGACATGCCCCACGGCACGCCCCGCTGCTTCCCGTACTCGATCTGCCGCTTCACCGCCGCCTTGCAGGTCCGGTCGATCAGGGTGTTTTCGTACGTCGGCATCACCAGGAGCGGCATGAGGTACTCGAACATCGAACCGCTCCACGAAAGGAGAATCGGCTCTCCCCCGGTTGCGGTGAGCAGGCGTCCCAAGGCGAACCAGGACTCCTGCGGCAGTTGTCCCTGCGCGATCGCCACGAACGTGCACAATCTCGCTTCCGAAGCCAGCAAATCGTAGTACCCCGAGTCTCGCCGCCGCTCACTGACGTTGTAACCGATCGTCAGGAGGTGACGCCCCTTGTCGTAGAGGAAGTCGTACTCCACGCGGGCGAGCTCCTCGCATTGGAGCGCAAGGCGGTCGATTGTCGAAATTCGTTCCGTTGCGCGCCGGTTCTCCTCCGGAATGAGCCGCCGGAGCTCAAGAGGCCACTCGCCTTTCTCCCGGAGTCCAGCCAGCTCCCGCAGGGTCGGGATCCTGTCGAAACCGGGGAAGTCGCCGGGAAACGCCGCTTCATCGCGCGCGATCCGGCATTGACGCTCGAGGGCTTCCGCCCATCGGCTCGGCTCGCCGTCCTTGTCATCCTTGAATCCGCCGGTGATTTCCGCGGAGGCCGCGGTCAACCGTTCGAGGCAAAGCCTCGTATCCGTGAGCGTGGCAGGGCGGGAGACGAACGAGGATTCCAGGATCTCCCCGAATTGCGCGATCGGGGACGGCAGGGATCCGCCCACGGCGTCCGATAAAACCTGAAAGGTGTCGCTGATGCCCTCCAGCCACCGCTCCCCGAGGATGCCGTGGTCCGGAAGCTCGAGCAGGCCCTGCCGCAACGTCAGGAGGTGGCCCGCGAGGTTTCCGCTGTCCACCGTCGAGACGTAAAGAGGCAGGAGCGGTTCGAGGGATTGCGTGTCATACCAGTTGTAGAAATGACCTCGATGCCGCGCCAGGGTTTCCATCGTGCGCAGCGCATTCTCCGTGCGCTCGACGAGTTGCCCCGACGGAAGATATCCGAAGTCGTAGGCGGCCAGGTTCGCGAGGAGCGCAAGCCCCATGTTGGTCGGCGACGTGCGATGGGCGACCGAGCCGATCCGGTATTCCTGGTAGTTGTCCGGCGGCAGCCAATGGTCCTGCGGGCCGACGAAGGTTTCGAAAAACGCCCATGTCCGACGCGAAAGCTTCCGGAGAAACAGGACCTGGTCTCCGGAAAGAGCGGCCTTGCGGCGGGCAAGGGGGCGGCTGATCCACCAGGCGATGGCAGGGGAGACAAACCACAGGGTCAGGACCGGCCCGGCCGCGGCCAGCGCGGACGGCTTCGAAACCACGAGATCGATCGTCGCGGCGGCGGCGATCACGGGAGCGATCCACATCCTTCGGGAAAAGTCCGCCAGGCCCTCGCCGCGATTGCGGTCCGTGTCTCCCGACGGTTGCCATTCGAGAAGCCGCTTGTGCGCGAACAGCATCCGGCCGGCCGTGCGCACGACCGCGTCCAGGCTGAAATACGCCTCGTACGGAAGGCACGCGAGCGCGTATCCCGCCTGGGAGAAGCGCCGCCCGGCGGAGCGCCCTTCGGCGGCAAGGTGCTGACGCAGCAGCGCATCCGCGGGCTTCCGGATCATTTCCAGGGCGGAGGCCGCCAGCGAGGGAATCAGGAGGATCCCGATCACCGACAAGGTCCAGAACCGGGCGGAGGATAAAGAGATCCACGCCAGCAACAACAGGAACGTCAATGCGGAAGGTTCGAGGCTGCGCCGAAGATTGTCGAAGACCTTCCATTGGGAGAGCCCCGAGAGCGGGTTCCTGCGGCGGGCGCCGCCGGGCCCGGGAACACGCGACAGCAGCCATCCGGCGATCTGCCAATCCCCGCGGATCCATCGGTGGCGGCGGTTCACGTCCGCGATGTAGCTGGACGGGTATTCCTCATAGAGATGCACATCGCTCAACAGTCCCGCCCGCGCATGGCACCCTTCCAGGAGATCGTGGCTGAGGATCCGGTTCTCGGGAAACCGTCCCTTGAGGGCCTGCTCGAACGCATCGACGTCGTAGATTCCCTTGCCGATGAAGGAGCCTTCGTCGAACACGTCCTGGTACACATCGGAGACGGCGCGCGTGTACGGGTCGATACCCGGTTCGCTCCCGAACAGCCGCGCATATCGCGATCGGTTCGTGCCGGACAGGCTGTCGGCCACGCGCGGCTGCAATATGCCGTGTCCATCGGAAACGCGCTGCCTCCGCTCGTCGTACCGAGCACGGTTCAGCGGGTGCGCCATGGCTCCGGCGAACTGCCGTGCCGAGTCGCGCGGCAGTTGCGTATCCGTGTCGAGGGAGATCACGAATCTGACGCCCGATAAATCCGCCGTCCTGCCGACGACGACGGAAAAGCGATCCGGCGCCCCGCCTCGCAGAAGCAGGTTCAACTCCGCAAGCTTCCCTCGCTTGCGTTCGTAGCCCATCCAGGTCCGCTCCCCCGGATTCCATCGGCGCGGACGATGGAAGAGGAAGAACGGGTCGCTCTTTTCATTTCCGTACTTGTCGTTCAACTCTTCGATGCCCTTCCGGGCCAACCGCAACAACTCCCCGTCCCCCGGCATCTCTTCCGCGTTCGCATCCCGGAAATCCGTCAGCAGGCCGAAGTGCAGGTTGTCATCCCGATTCGCAAGGAACCGGACTTCCAGGGACTCGACCAGGTCTTCGATATTGCGGGGGCTCGTGAGCATCGTCGGGACTACCACCAGGGTGCGCGATTCCGCCGGAATTCCTTCGGAGAAATCCATACGCGGCAACGGGTGCGGTACCACGAGCACCGTTGCGAGCCAGTTCACCAGCGCGACCGCCAGCCGGCTCGTGCACAGCAGGGAGAGCGCGCCGAACAGGGCGAGCGGCCAATCCCGCAAACCGCCTGCATGCGCCTTCGCCAGGAAGGCCCCGGAAAAGATGACCGTCAACAACGTGATCGAGCCCAGGTAGAAGGGAAGGGAAAACCGGCCTGCCATTCGCCGAAGGGACTCGAGAACGGGCAGGCGCACACCCGCCGCCTGTTCCATCCGCGGCAATCCCTTGTCGATCAGGTAGAACCCGACATGTGCCGTGCGATCGTCCGGTCCGTTCCCGGCTGCACCCTCACCGGCCAGCAGGATCGCCTTGCGCGCCACATCGACTTCGTGCAAACGGCTCCACTTCGCGATCTTCTCGACAACGTGGCGGTAGCGGTCGCGGGAGGTGAAATCCATCCGGCCGTAGGCTCCCCCCGGATCCTCGCGCAGCGCCTGGTCGACGGCGCTCATCGTCTCGACGAAAGCGCGCCAGTCCATCGCCCCGAGGAACCGGAGACTGCCGATGCTGTTGCTGATGGAAACCTGGTCGGAGGCCTTTTGCTGGTTCTCCGACCGCACCAGTTGCTCGATGGTCAGGCCGGACTCGGAAAGCCGATGTTCGATCCAGGTGAGCGGCAATGCCAGCGCGGTGCTCTGTCCCTGCAACCGGCGGGCGAATTCCGCGACGAACGAGCTGACCATCGGCGGGTTCGACCGCGCCATGTCCGCCGTCAGGAGTATCAGGCTCTTCGGGTCCTTTTCGGCGATCTCCATCATCTGATCCGCCCAGCGGGCAGCGAGGTCCCGGTCGATGCTGCCGGCGACAACCCGTGCTCCGACGCGTCGGAGATTCTCGATCAACGCCAGGCGCAGCATGATGGGGATGGCCCACAATTCGCCCAACGTCAGGACGGTCACCTTCTGGTAGGACCCCACGAAACTGCCGAGACTTTCCGGGTCCACCCGTCCATCGCCGTGCGAGATCGCCTCATGCGCGATGTCGTACACGCGCGGAAGTCCGGCCGACGGTCCGTCCAGCAGGCGAGGAAGCTCCCTGCTGTACCCTTTCGGCAAGTGCCTCTTGGCCGTGCGGATCTGTTCTTCGATCAGGTAGAAGTTGTCGAGGAGCCATTCCCCGGCCGGCGCGATCCGGCGGTTCGCGTTGACCGCCGACGTCAAATGGGCGCAGGCTCCCGCCAGGACGCGTTCATTCTCCGCCAGGCGGGTCAGCAGCCGGTCTCGAACACCTCTCGGACCAAGCCTGTGCGAGCCCGCAAGGGTCTTGCCATGAAGCTCCATCCGGTCGCTGCTGAACAGCTCCGAGCGCAGCGGCGGCTCGTCGCCGGCGTACATTTTCACCGTTCCGCTCCCACGGAAGCTCGCCCCAATATGGCGCAGGATCGCGAGGATGGAGTTGCCGCCTGCCTTCAAGTTTGACCCCTCCTATTTATTATCTAATGTGCCAGACTGGACAACGACTCGTGTATATTCCCACGGAGGAGTTGAAACGCAATGGAAGCCGTCGGCGCTCAACAACATCCCCATCCCCGGAGACATTCCTTGTCCAGCCTCCTGGGAGGAATTTCTTCCCTGATCGTAGCATCCATTCTCTTCGGCTGCTCTCCCGGCGGCCCCCCTCCCAGGACGGAAGCGCCGAAGGCCGTCCCGGTGACGATGGGTTCCGCGGTCCGGAAGAGCATTCCCGTCCAGGCCCGCGCGATCGGGACGGTGGAAGCGTATGCCACCGTTTCCGTCAAGACCATGGTCGGCGGACAGATCCTGAAGGTCGGTTTTTCGGAAGGACAGGACGTGCGCAGGGGGGACCTGCTGTTCGAGATCGACTCCGCTCCGTACGATGCGGCGCTCAAGATGGCCGAAGGGGCCCGCGCGCGGGACGTCGCGCTGAAGGACAACGCGGAAAAGGAGGTCCTCCGCTACGCTACCCTGGTCGAGAAGAACCTCGTCCCCCGGCAGCAGTATGACCAGATCGCATCCTCCGCCGCGGCCCTCGCTGCAACCGTCCAGGCCGATACCGCCGCCGTGGAAAACGCGCGCGTGCAGCTCGCCTATTGCTTCATCCGGTCCCCGATCGACGGCCGGACCGGGAGCCTCCTCGTCCAGCGGGGGAACGTCGTCAAGGCGAATGACGCGACGCTCGTGACCATCAACCAGATCGTCCCCATCCGCGTCTCCTTCTCCATCCCGGAGCAGTACCTGGCGGACGTCAGGAAATACAAGGCGGCCGGCACGCTGAAGGTCGAGGCGGCGCCGCAGGACGGGAAGGAGGGCACGGTGGCGGGCACCCTCTCCTTCATCGGCAACGCGGTCGACCCGGCGACCGGGACGATCCAGTTGAAGGGGACTTTCCAGAACACCGACAGGCGCCTGTGGCCGGGCCAATTCGCCAACGTGGTCCTGACGCTTACCGTGCGGCCCGACGCCGTCGTCGTCCCCTCCCAGGCGATCCAGACCGGGCAGCAGGGACAGTACGTGTTCGTCGTCCGGCCCGACTCCACCGTGGAAGCGCGCCCGGTTACCGCCGGAGAGTCCTTCGCGGGCGAGACGGTCATCGCGAAGGGAATCCTCGCCGGGGAAAAGGTCGTGACCGACGGACAGCTCCGGCTTGTCCCGGGGGCCAAGGTGGAGGCCAGGAAGGGGACGGCCGGGTAGCGCGCGTACGACGATGAATATCCCGGATCTCTTCATACGCCGTCCCATCATGACGACCCTCGTGATGGGGGCCCTGCTGCTCTTCGGCACCCTCGCATACCAGCGCCTGCCGGTGAGCGACCTTCCGAACGTCGATTTTCCGACGATCCTGGTCACCGCGAACCTTCCCGGCGCCAGCCCGGAGACGATGGCCTCCTCCGTGGCCACCCCCCTCGAGCGCCAGTTCACCACGATCGCGGGGCTGGACTCCATGGTGTCCAGCAGCGGCCTCGGGTTGACGCAGATCACGCTGACGTTCACCCTGGACCGGAACATCGACGCGGCCGCACAGGACGTCCAGGCGGCCATCACCAAGGCGGCGTCCCTCCTGCCGAAGGACATGCCCACACCGCCGTCCTACCAGAAGGTCAACCCGGCGGACCAGCCCGTCCTGTACCTCGCCCTCTCCTCCCCTACCCTTCCGCTCTCCACGGTGGACGAGTACGCGGAGACGTTCATCGCCCAACGCGTCTCGACCGTGAGCGGGGTCGCCCAGGTCCAGGTCTTCGGTTCCCAGAAGTACGCCGTCCGCGTCCAGCTCGACCCCGACGCCCTGGCATCGCGTGGGATCGGCATCGACGAAGTGGCGCAGGCGATCAGCCAGGGGAACGTGAACCTGCCCACCGGAACCCTGTACGGCCCGTTCCAGGCGTTCACGCTCGAGACGAGCGGCCAGCTCAAGGATGCCGGGGCGTACCTTCCCCTGGTCGTCGCCTACCGCAAGGGAGCCCCGGTGCGCCTCCATGACATCGGGACCGTCGTCGACGGCGTCGAGAACGACAAGGTGGCGAGCTGGTACAACAAGACCCGCGCCATCGTGCTGGCCATCCAGAAGCAGCCGGGCACCAACACCGTGGAGGTGGTGGACGCCATCCGCGTGCTCCTGCCGACGTTCCGTGCCGAGATGCCCGCCTCCGTCGACCTTGCGATCCTCTACGACCGGTCCGCGTCGATCCGCGACTCGGTGCACGACGTAAAGTTCACGCTCTTCCTGGCCATCTGCCTGGTCGTCATGGTGATCTTCCTGTTCCTGCGGAACGTCTCGGCCACCGTGATCCCCAGCCTTGCCCTTCCGATGTCGATCGTGGGGACCTTCTCCCTGATGTACCTGCTGGGCTACAGCCTCGACAACCTCTCGCTGATGGCTCTTACGCTCTCGGTCGGGTTCGTGGTGGACGACGCCATCGTCATGCTCGAGAACATCGTCCGGCACATGGAAAAGGGCAAGGATCCCCGCCAGGCCGCGTTCGACGGATCGCGCGAGATCGGCTTCACCATCCTGTCGATGACCCTGTCGCTCGCCGCGGTCTTCATCCCCGTTCTTTTCATGGGGGGGGTCGTCGGCCGCCTCCTCCACGAGTTCGCGGCGACGATCATCGCCGCGATCCTCATCTCCGGGGTCGTCTCCCTTACCCTGACGCCGATGCTGTGCAGCCGGTTCCTCCGGCCGCCGGCGGCGGAGCGGCACGGCCGCCTCTACGCCGCCTCGGAGCGGGTCTTCAACGCCATGCTCGCGGGGTACGACTGGAGCCTCACGCGGGTGCTGCGCCGTCCGCGGGCCACGATCCTCGTTTCCGTCATCCTTTTCGCGGCGACGGTCTACCTGTTCGTCTACATGCCGAAGGGGTTCCTGCCCAACGAGGACACCGGGCTGGTCTTCACGTTCACCGAAGCGGCGCAGGGGATCTCCTTCGACGCGATGAAGGAGCACCAGGTCGAGGTGGCGGACATCATCCGCGGGGACCCGAACGTCGAGTCGATAATGTCCAGCGTGGGGGCGAGCGGCCCGAACGTGGCGGGGAACTCGGGGCGAATCTTCATCCGGCTCAAGCCCCATGACCAGCGCGCGTTGAGCGCGGATCAATTCATCCAGGAGATGCGCCCGAAACTGGCGGGGACCCCCGGGATCCGTGCGTTCCTCCAGAACCTTCCCCCGATCCGGATCGGGGGGCAGCTCACGAAGAGCCAGTACCAGCTCACGCTCCAGAGTCCGGACACCCGCGACCTGTACCGGATGTCACCCATCCTCGAGGAAAAGCTGCGGGCCCTTCCGGGGCTGCAGGACGTGACGAGCGACCTGCAGATCGCGAACCCCCAGGTCAACGTGGAGATCGACCGCGACAAGGCGCGGTCGATGGGCGTCACGGCGGAGCAGATCGAGGATGCGCTGTTCAGCGCCTACGGTGCACGGCAGGTTTCCACCATCTTCGCGCCCAACAATACATACAAGGTCATCATGGAGCTTCTTCCCAAGTTCCAGACGGATCCGGCGGCGCTATCACGGCTGTACGTCCGTTCCTCCACCGGGATGCTGGTGCCGCTGTCCGCCGTGGCCCGGCTCACACCCAGCGTGGGCCCGCTCCTCGTGAACCATCTCGGCCAGCTCCCGTCGGTCACCCTCTCGTTCAACCTCCGGCCGGGCGTCGCCCTGGGCGACGCGGTCTCCGCGGTGGACAAGGTGGCCCGCGCCACCCTCCCCCCGTCCGTCACCACGAGCTTCCAGGGTACCGCGCAGGCGTTCCAGGATTCCTTGAAGGGGCTGGGGATCCTGCTGCTGATGGCGATCCTCGTCATCTACATCGTCCTGGGCGTCCTGTACGAGAGCTTCATCCATCCCCTCACGATCCTGTCCGGCCTCCCTTCCGCGGGGCTCGGCGCGTTGCTGGCGCTGATGCTCTTCCGGCTGGACCTGAACCTCTACGCCTTCGTGGGCGTCATCATGCTGATCGGGATCGTGAAGAAGAACGCCATCATGATGATCGACTTCGCCCTGGAAGCCGAGCGCAAGGAAGGAAAGAGTCCCACCGAGGCGATCCTCGAGGGAAGCCTGATCCGGTTCCGGCCGATCATGATGACCACGCTTTCCGCCCTCATGGCAACCCTTCCGATCGCGGTGGGCTACGGGGCGGGTGGGGAATCGCGGAGCGCGATGGGGATCGCCGTCGTAGGCGGCCTGCTCTTCTCGCAGATGATCACACTTTACCTTACGCCGGTCGTCTACGTGACCCTGGACCAGCTCCAGGCGACTATCCGCAAGGCGACCCGGAGAACGAAAACCGAAGGCTGATCCCCCCGGCCTGCGTCATGGATAATCCTGGCGCGTGGGCCGGACCATGATGTCGCTTACATGCACATGCGGCGGCTGGGTGACGACAAAGTGGATGGCGTTCGCCACGTCATCCCCTATCAACAATGGACCGAATTTTTCATGGAAGCCTCGCACCATCTCGTCGCTGTAACCCGCCCCCGCCTGGAATCCGCTGAGCACGATCCCGGGCTCCACCAGCGAAACACGAACCCCCTTCGGTCCCACCTCCCGTCGCAGCCCTTCGGCCAGCGCGTGCACGGCGAATTTGGTGGCTCCATATACCGCGCTGAAGGGCGATACGTGCCGCCCCACCACCGACCCGACGATGACGATATCCGCCGCCGCCCTCGGATAGGCGCGTTGCTGCGCTTCCGCCAGGAACCGGGCGGCTTTCTGGAGCAAGGCGAGGGTCCCGGTCACATTGATCCGGATCACGTCGTCGAATTGCGACAGATCGGCATCCTTGACCGACCCGGCCAGGCCTCTCCCGGCGTTGGCGACGACGATGTCGGCCGGTCTGCCGAAGCATTCCTTGGCTGCGTCAAAGAGCCGGTCCAGGTTGGCGTTGTCGGATGCATCTCCTGCGACACCGCGGAATGCGGGTCCGATCTCCTTTTCCATAGTCGCCAATACCGAGGTTGTGCGGCCATTTCCGACCACCCCGAACCCGCCGGCGGCGAATTTTCTCGCCGTGGCCTCCCCGATACCGGACGTTGCGCCGGTTACGATCGCAATACGGGAATAATTGCCGCCCATGATTCGTCCTCCGGTTCAAGTGATATCATTC
>Ga0316628_100004206_pt1 | contig 11241 bp, 9 predicted proteins | sample OWC_Aug_M2_C1_D5_FD_207648 | JGI IMG/M metagenome (GOLD analysis project Ga0316628, IMG submission 207648) | Wetland soil microbial communities from Old Woman Creek delta, Ohio, United States - OWC_Aug_M2_C1_D5_C | ecosystem: Environmental > Terrestrial > Soil > Wetlands | place: USA: Ohio... | reverse complement strand
CGGTGCTGGCGCGGGGTCAGATCGAGGGAGGCACGGCCCAGGGGATCGGCTGGGCGCTCACCGAGGAGGTGGTGATGCGCGATGGCGCCATGGCCAACGCGCAGCTCACCAACTACCTCGTCCCCACGACGCTCGACACACCGCGGCTCGAGACCGTGATCCTGGAGAACCCGTACCCGCATGGCGCCTTCGGGGCCAAGGGCCTCGGGGAGCTTCCGTTCAACGCTCCGGCGCCCGCGGTGGTGAACGCGCTGCGTCACCTGGGGCTGGACGTGCGGGAGATCCCGGCGACACCGGAGCGCGTGATGGAAGCCGTCGACCGCGCCGCCGCGGAGGCTCGGTGAGCGACCGCCCGAGGCCTGAGGCCCGAGGCCCGACGGCCTTCCTTCTCAACGGCCGCCCCGTCCAGGTGGACCGCCACCCGATGGCGCGGCTGCTCGACGTGCTGCGCGAGGACCTGGGTCTCACGGGCGCCAAGGAGGGGTGCGGCGAGGGCGAGTGCGGCGCGTGCACGGTGCTTCTGGACGGGCGGCCCGTGTGCTCGTGCCTCGTGCCGCTGGCTCAGGTGCGAGGGCGGGAGGTCCTCACGATCGAAGGGCTCGGCGGATCCCACCCCCTGCAGCGGGCCTTCGTGGAGGAGGGGGGCGCGCAGTGCGGCGCGTGCACCCCGGGAATGGTCTTGGCGGCGCTGGCGCTGCCCGAGGGCGCGTCGCGCGAGGAGATCAAGCGGGCCCTGGCGGGGAATCTGTGCCGCTGCACGGGCTATGAGGCGATCTACCGGGCGATCGCGAGGGCAGCGGCACAGGCCACAGACCACGGACCTCAGGCCTCAGGGCAGCACCGGCGGCCGGATGGCGGCCCCCTGAGGCCCGAGGCCTGAGGCCCGAGGCCCATCTCATGCGCCCTCCGCTCTCACATCTCACGCTCCTCGAGCCGCGGACGCTGCGCGAGGCGCTGCGGCTGCTGCGGGACGAAGGGCCGCTCACACCGCTCGCCGGCTGCACGGACGTGTACGTGGCGTTCAACGCCGGCACGGAGAGAGCGCGGGCGTTCATCGACATCTCGCGACTCGCGCCGCTCAGGCGGATCCGTGCCGAGGGGGACCGGCTCGTCGTCGGCGCGCTCGCCACGTACACCGACATCGAGCGCTCGCGCCTCGTGCGCTCCCTCCTGCCGATGCTCGCCGCCGCGGCCCGGGAGGTGGGCGGGCCGCAAGTCCGCAGCCGGGGCACCATCGGCGGCAACATCGCCAGCGGCTCGCCGGCAGGCGACGCGCTCCCCGTGCTCGCGGCGGCGGAGGCCACGCTCCTACTGCTCAGCGCGGCCGGAGAGCGGCGTGTGCCGTTCTGCGCCTACTACACCGGCTACCGCACCAGCGTGCTGCGGCCGGACGAGCTGATCGCCGCGGTCGAGATGCCGCCGGTGGAGGGGACGCAGTGGTTCCGGAAGGTGGGGACGCGCTCGGCGCAGGCCATCTCGAAGGTGGTGATGGCGGCGGTGCGGGGTCGCTCGCCACGCATCGCGCTGGGGAGCGTGGCGCCGACGGTGGTGCGCCTGCCGCGGACCGAGGCCGCGCTCGCGGCCGGCGCGGAGATCGCCGAAGCGCAGCGGGTCCTCGCGGAGGAGATCCGCCCCATCGACGACGTGAGGTCCACGGCCGCCTATCGGACGCGCGTGGCCATGAACCTCCTGCGGGCGTTCTGGGAGGAAACGGCCGGAGCCTAGCGGAACTCCGCTCCCAACCGCTCCCGCACCCGCTCCAGCAGCGCCTTCGTGGCCCGGATGCCGTCCGGCTCGCTGAGTCCACCGCCCTCGTACTCCACACCCACCCATCCGCGATAGCCGGACTCCAGCACGATCCGCAGCATCCTGAGGTAGTCCGTCCGCGTCTCGTTCCCCTCGGCATCGAACTCGTGGGACTTCGCGCTCACCGCCTTCGCATGCGGCATGAGCTCCGAGACACCCTGGTAGCGGTCGTACTGCTCGCCCTCGGAGACCTGGAAGTTGCCGAAGTCGGGGAGCGTGCCGCAGCGGCGATGACCGACGGCGCGGATGACGCCGGCGAGCCAGGCGCCGTTGGAGGAGATGCCGCCGTGGTTCTCGACGATGACGTTGATGTCCCGCCGCGCGGCGAATTCAGTGAGGCGGCTCAGGCCGTCGGAGGCCAGGGCGCGCTGCTCGTTCGGGGTGCCGCGGGACTGGGCGTTGACGCGTATCGAGTGGCAGCCGAGGAAGCGCGCGGCGTCCACCCACTTGTAGTGATTCTCGACCGTGCGGGCCCGCGCAGCGGCGTCGGGGTCGCCGATGGCTCCCTCGTCGTCGCACATGATGAGCAGGCTCCGCACCCCCTCGTCGCGGCACCGCTGCCTCAGCTCGCGCAGGTAGCGTCGATCGGACTCGCGGCCGCGGAAGTACGCGGGGCCCTCGGGGCGCGGTGCGGACCGGTCGCGGAAGAAGGTGTTGACGTACTCGACCGCCTCGATGCCGTAGTCGCGGCGCGCAGCCAGGGGGAAGTCCAGGTGGTCGAGCTCACCGCCGCCGAGGGCGCGGTGCAGCGACCACTCGGCCAGCGAGATGCGGAACAGGGGAGCCTGCGCGTCCAGGGGGACCGTCGCGGGCGCGGCGGCGCGCGCCGCGCGGGAGAGGAGTCCGTCGGCGAGCAGCACGGCGCCGGCGGCGTGGAGGAGTGAGCGGCGAGTGACGTGAGGGCTCACTGGCCCACCCCCGGCATGCGCGACCGCTGCGGACCCCGTGATCGCAGCGAGGCGGAATCCTGGAACGGCAGGCGTTCGAGGCTTGCCCAATCGACCAACCACCCGCTTCCTGTCCCATGGAGACTGCCGCCACGGACCTCGAGCCCGTACACGTCGGCCTGCCCGGTGCTCACTGAGGCGGTGACCACGGGCTGGCGGTCGATGCGCGAGGTCACGACCAACTCACCGCCCAACAAAGGGTCTTCCCTCGTGGGGTACGACAGCACGGCCCGCCCGTCCTCCAGCACCACGACGTCGGCCGGCGCTCCGCGCGCGCCCCGGATCTCCTGCGGCAGTCCCGTCGGCGGCAGCAAGGCAACACCGCGGTCACCCGCGACCACCACGGCTCCCCCCAGCGGGTGGACGGCGACGTTCTGAGCCGTCCCGACCCAGTCGGGAACGCGGTGTGCACTCCGCCACACCGACGCCGAGCTGTCCCAACTCCACACGGAGACGCCAGTGAGCGCCACCGCCACGCGGCCGTTTCCCGTCGCCAACTCGACCACGCTGTCCATCGGCGCTCCGGCGACGGACATCGGCTGCCACCCGCCGCGCCAGCGGAAGACCCGTCCGCCGGCCGCCGCCGCGATCACCGTGCCCTCCAGCAGCGCGATGTCCGATACGGCGCCGGCCCCCGGCACCGGCAGAGGGTCCACCGGTGCGCACGTCAGCCGCGTTCCCATGCGGTCGCACTCGCCCATGACCACGGTCCCGGCCGACGTCACGGCCCAGCGACGGGAACGGCCACCCATCGAATCCTGGTACAGCATCCGTCGCACGCCGGGCTCACCGGCCAGCAGCACCGTGCCGTCTCCCCACCCGCGCCGGAAGATGGCCCCGGTAATCAGCATGTTGCCGCCGCGGTAGATCGACGTCGGAAGCTCACCGAGCACTCCCCACGCGCCCTCTCTTCTAGTCCACACCGCTCCGGAAGCGGTCACCACCACCGGAGCGCCTCGCAGGAGCGCCATCCCCAGCACCGGCGACCGGCCGAGGTCCGGTGCCAACTCCACGCGGCCTGCCGAGTCCCGGTACAGGCACGCGGGCGTCGGGCACCCGGGGCCACGGCCGTGGAGCCAGACGACGTCTGGACCCTGCACCGCGAGCCCCATGAACTCCACGAAGGCGGGAAGCTCCTCGTTGACGGAGACCCAACGGTCTCGGCCGGGTGGCAGTCTCGCGAGCAGCCCGCGGCAGTCCCGGTACGCCACGCGGCAGTCCTGGCCCGCTACGAGCAATGTCCCGTCCGGAAGCGCACCGACCGCGTCGTACACCCACAGGCGCGAGGTGTCCGGGCGTGCGTCCACGGTCCGCCAGTTGAGGCCGTTGAAGACCAGCAGCGAATCGGCGCCACCCCGGGCGAAGACGCCGAGCCCGATCTGGCGGCGACGATCCCCCGCGAGCACGAGCAACGGCGTGCGAGTACCTGTGGGCTCCCGACGCCATGCGCCGGGCCGGCCGCGCAGCATCCCCCCGTCGGCGAGCGCCAGGAGGACGTCGGAACCGCTGATCCAGGCCCTGACCGCGACCCCGACTATGGTGTCACGAGCCTCCGGTCCCGATCGCGTCAGCGCATACGCCACCGTCTCGCGATCATTGGCCGCGAAGACCCACACGCCGTCGGCGACTACTGGTCCGGGAACCGCGCGCCCCGGGACGGACACCACCTGCCACGTCGTTCCATCGAACGTGGCCGGGGCAGAGTTGCCCGCAAACACGATGACCAGGGAGTCCCCCAGCTTCGCCAGTTCCGCCGTGCCCCAGCCGTGCTCTCTGAAGAGCGGCCCCTGGGCCGAGGCGCGTTGCACCGCCAACCGCGCCTGCGTAAGACGCTCGCGAGTTCCAAGCGACCTCCAGTAGCGCCACGCCGTGGCGAACACGTGCCGATCGGCGAGCACGCTCCCGGCCAGGATCACCACGAGCACCGCCCCGTACCACACCAGGCGCCTCCGCGCTCCGCGCACGCTCCTCCGCAGCCGCTTCGCCACCCAGCGCAGCGGGGATTCCTCGCTCACCGGCACCGGCGGCCGGATCGCCGCGGCGAACTCAGCCGCGGTGGGCCAGCGCGCCTCCGGCCTCTTCGCCAGCGCCCGCATCACTGCCGCCGCCAGCTCCTCCGGCACCCCCTTCCGCGCCTTCTCGATTGGCTCCGGCGTCGCCGTGATGTGCGCGACAATCATCCCCTGTGCGCCGTCCGCCTCGTACGGCAGGCGGCCGCAGAGCATCTGGTACGCCACGACCCCCAGCGAGTAGAGGTCGCTCCTAGCGTCGATGTGCTTCTCGCCGGTCGCCTGCTCCGGGCTCATGTACTGCGGCGTCCCGATCACCATGCCCGTCCCGGTGAGCCCGCCCTCCCCCGCCTGGAGCGACTTCGCGATGCCGAAGTCCATCAGCAGGACCCGCCTCTGGTCCCCCTCCAGCAGGATGTTGTCCGGCTTGATGTCCCGGTGGACGATGCCCGCCGCGTGCGCCTCGTGGAGCGCCCCCGCGGCCTCGAGCAGGATGCGCACAGCCTCCGCCACATCCAGGCGGCCCTCGCGCTCGAGCCGGGCCCGCAGGCTCTCCCCCTTGATCAGCGGCATCACGAAGAAGACGAGGCCCTCGGCCTCGCCAACCTGGTAGATCGGGACGACGTTGGGGTGCCGCAGCTTCGCCGCCGCCTCCGCCTCGCGCCGGAAGCGCTCCAGCAAGGCGGGCGAGGCCACGAGCTCCTCCCGCAGCACCTTGACCGCCACGTCCCGCTTCAGCCGGACATCCGTGGCCGCCCACACTTCGCCGAACCCGCCCTGTCCGATCAGCTGCCGCACCTCAAACGCGGCGCCTAGGGCGCGCTGCACCTCGGCCCGCCGCGCCGAGAGGGCCTCGGCGGTGCTGACGGTCGGGGCCGAGAACGTCGTGCGGCCCGTCTCCTGGCTGATCCCGGTTGGGGTCGAGGCGCCGCAGCGCGGACAGAAGAGCGCGTCCGCCGGAAGCGGCGTGGTGCACGTCGGGCAGGTCGCCATCGCGACGCCTTCGGGGGTTGTCGGCCCTACGCTATGGCCTGGGTGCGCCGGCTGTCAAACGACGGGGCGTACCGGGCGGCGGCGGGCGCCCCGCCGAACGGACGACGGCCCCGCGATGCCGGCTTCAGCCCTGCGGCGCCGGCGCCCTCCGCAGGTTCCCGCCCACCAGCGCGAACGCAGCGCCGATGATCGGGTTCGCCACCACCAGCCACAGCGGCTGCTGAGCCTTGCTCATCGCGTCCATCATCGTGACCAGGTCCGGCCGAGGACCGAGGGCCGAGGTGTCCGCGGTGAACACGGGGACGGCCATGAGGAGCCCGAGCACCACCACGATCCCGGCCAGCACCTGCGGTCCCAGGGGCTTCCTGGCGATCAGCATCGCCACGTAGCCGCCCCCGAGCGCCGCCAGCACGTCCACCGCCAGCGTCACGACCACCCACGCTGTCGAGGTCTCCCAGCTCCCCGGCCGGAACGAGCCGCCCGCGCCGAGGGCCATCCAGCCGAGCGTCATGAGAATGAAGACCACGACGAACATCACGACGTAGCCGGCTACGGCGCCGCCGATCACCTTGCCCACTTGGACCCCTGTTGTCTGTGAAGCTTAAAAGGTATGCCGCGAGTGGCGGCCCGGCAATCGCCGCGCTCACTCCCGCGTGCGCTTCACCCACAGCCACACTCCCCAGCACGCCGGCTCGCGCGGTCGCGTCACCGCCCGGTGCGGCGCGTAGTCCGGCCGGCCGTCGTAGACGCCGCACGTCACGCGCGGGCGGAAGAGATGCCGGCTCTCGATCGTCGCCGACCAGCCGCCGCTGTCTGCGCGCACCAGCCTCGGCCCGCGACCCCGCTCCTCGAGACCGAGGGCGCCCAGGCTGTCCGCGTACCGGCCGTGGTCGGTGCGATACCGGTCCTGCGCCTCGACCAGCCGGGCCAGCACGGGAACGAACGCCGCGCGGTCCTTCGCTCTCGCCTTGCCGTCGAACACTCTGGGAATCAGGAAGGCGAGCACGATCGCGATGAACATGAGCGCGATGTTGAGCTCCATCACCAGGCTGGGGATGAAGCCGCGCGGCGGTCTGGGCGCCCGGCAGCCACTGTCCATCGCACCTCCCCTCGAGCTTCGACCCGCACAGCCGCAGCCCCGCTGGCCCGTCCCCGACGTCCGAGGTCCGAGGCCTGAGGTCCGAGGCCTGAGGCCTGAGGCCTGAAGCCTGCGGCCTACCTACTCCGCGCCGGCCCGCGGCGCAAGGTGTAGATTGGCCGCGTGGACGAGAAGGCGCTCCAGCAGGCGCTCGCGGGCCGCTACGCCATCGCCGGGACCATTGGCGAGGGCGGCTCCGCGGTCGTCTTCCGCGCGCGCGACCTCAAGCACGGCCGCGACGTCGCCCTCAAGGTGCTGCGACCGGAGCTGGCGGCCAGCCTCGGGCACGAGCGGTTCCTCAAGGAAGTCGAGATCGCCGCCCGTCTCTCCCATCCCCACATCGTCCCCCTGCACGACTCCGGCGTGGAGGGCGGGTTCGTCTACTACGTGATGCCGTACGTGAGCGGCGGCTCGCTCCGCACCGTGCTGCGGACCTCGGGCCCGCTCGCCCTCGGCGACGCCGCGTGGGTCACCTCGCAGGTCGCCGACGCCATCGGATACGCGCACCTGACGGGCGTGCTGCACCGCGATCTCAAGCCGGAGAACATCCTCCTCGCCGGCGCCCACGCGTACGTGGTGGACTTCGGGATCGCCAAGGCGCTCACCGCGGCGGCCGGCGATGCGCTCACGCGCACCGGCTTCGTGCTCGGCACCCCGGGCTACATGAGCCCGGAGCAGGCGGCCGGCCTCAAGGACCTGGACGCCCGCACCGACGTGTACGGCCTCGCGTGCGTGGTCTACGAGATGCTGCTCGGCGACGTCCCGGGCTTCTTCGTCACCGACGCGGCGCTGCGCGTGGGGCGGCTCGTCGACGCCCCGGCGGCGCACCGCGAGCGCCTCGATGCCCTGCCCGGCCGGATCGAGCAGGTCCTGACCCGGGGCCTGGCACTGCGGCCCGACGAGCGCTGGCCCACCATCGGGGCCTTCGCCGCGGCGCTGGCGGACGCGACGAACGGGCCGTCGGCGCGATACACCGCGGCCCAGGTGAGGGAGATCGTCGGCCGCGCCGCGCAGATCGAGGCCCAGCGCCCGGCTCCGGAGGAGACGTTCAGCCTCGCCACCATAGAGCGCATCGCCGCCGAGGTGGACATCCCGCTGGAGGACGTGCGCCGCGCGGTGGAGGAGCTGGGTCTGGCGCCGTCACCCGCCGCTGCCCCGCTGCCCGCTCCCCCGCTCCCCGCTCTCCCGGCCCCCGCTCCGCCGGTGGTCCGGGTCCCGTACGAGGCGCCGGCGAGCGTCCGCATCGACCGCGTCCTCGAAGGCGAGGTCTCTCCGCCGACCTTCGACGGGATCACCGCAGACCTCGAGCGCACCTTCGGCCGGGGCGCCGCCACCGTCTGGGACGGCGCGCTGAGCTGGCGCACCGAGGGCACGCCCGAGACGGCCAAGCGCTTCGTCGAGGTCACCGTCTCGCCGCGCGAAGGGCGGACCCGGGTCCAGATCGCCGAGTGGCGCTCGAAGGTGCCGGGGCGCGTGGCGGCGGGAGTGGTGGGGGTGATGGCGGGCGGCTCGGTGGCCAGCATCATCGCCTTTCTCCTGGGCGGCCAGGGCGACTTCGCCATGTTCCTCGCCATGATCGGGATGATCGCGGGCGCGGTGCTGTTCGACCGCTCCTGGCGCCGCGGTGACCTGGAGAACGAGACGAGGCGGGTCGAAGAGCTGATGGCCCGGATCCCGACTCAGGCCGGCGAACGCGACTCCGCTGCCGGCCGGGAGGCTTCGAGGAAGTCCGAGTCCCTGTCCTGACTACCGGGCCCGCAGGTGGCGGCGGGCGAAGCGCCACGTCCCCAGCGCGTAGTAGAGCGCGGTGAGGACGGCGATGGCGGCGAGGTCCCCGGCCACCTCCGGGAGGCCCTGCCCCAGCGTCAGCACCTTCGCGAACGCGCGGATGGCGTGCGTCGTCGGCAGGATGTCGTTGGCGTGCAGCGCCACGCCGAAGGCCGTCCCGGCGGTCACCTCCGGCAGCGGGAACATCCCTCCCGAGAAGAACATCAGCACGAAGAACGGGAAACACCCGATCGTCGCCAGGTCGAAGATGGTGCGGAGGTAGGCCGCCACCAGGACGCTGATCCCCACGAGAGACAGACAGGCCAGGACCGACACGGCGAGCAGCGCCGGGAGCGAGGCCGGCGACCGGTAGCCGCACGCCAGCGCCGTCGCGTAGGCCAGCGCGATCGTCACCACCCCGACCAGCACCTGGACCACGCTGACCGCCGAGAGCCACTCGAACGTCGTCATCGGCGAGAGCCGCAGCCGCACCAGCGTCCCCATGTCCTTCTCGCGGATGAGCGGCGCGGCCGCGGTGAAGAGCAGCATCATCACCGCCAGGCCGAGGAGCGCGGGCACGTAGAGCGCGAAGTCGTCGAGCCGGCGCGCGGGGCCGATGGTCCGGGGGTCGAGCGCGACGGGGCTGCGCTGTCCCGTCACGAGCGCGGCGTACTCGTAGGTCAGGTAGTCGGCCAGCGCCGCGGCGAGCACGTACTTCGGGTTGGAGGGGTCGCCGTAGCTGCGGACGGTGGCGGGCGCCGCGGCGCCCGCCGCGCGCGCGGTGTCGAGCGCCGTCGAGAAGTCGGGCGGGATCTCCACGACGAGGTCGGCCCGGCGGGTCTCGAGCCAGGCGCGTGCGGAGGCCGAGTCCGGCGCCTCGCGCAGCTCGAGCGACTCCTTCCCCGAGGCGGGCGGCCGCAGGCGCAGCGCGGCCATGAGCGCCGCCCCCCTCGGCCCCGCGTCGTGGTTCACCACCGCGATGCGGTACACCGTCTGCCCGGCCTCGAAGTAGCCGTACATCAGCACGACGAAGAACGGCGCGAAGGTCACCGCGAGGATGAGGATCTTCCAGTCGCGCACGCTCTCGAGGAGCGCCTTGCGGAGCAGCGCCCGCCACCTCATTCGCGCAGCCCCCGACCGGTGAGGGCGATGAAGACGTCCTCGAGCGTCTTCTGGCGCGCCGTGAGGTCGGCCACCGTCACGCCGGCCGCGCGCAGGCGCTCGAGCAGGTCCGGGATGCGGCGCACGAGGTCGGGGCCGACGAGGCGCACCGCATCCGCGCCGACGGCTAGGATCCGCACGTCCCCGGGGAGCGCGGCGCGCAGGCGGTCGGCCGACGCGGCCTCGCCGCCGATGCGCAGCTCCACCACGTCCCCCTCGCCCACCCCGCGCTTCAGGCGCTCCGGCGTGTCGAGCACCAGGAGGCGGCCGTGGTCGACGACGGCGACGCGGTCCGAGAGGCGGTCCGCCTCGTCCATCTCGTGGGTGGTGACGACGATGGTCATCCCGTCGGCGAGCCGCCGCACGTACTCCCGCACCAGGATGCGGCTCTGGGGGTCGAGGCCCGCCTGCGGCTCGTCGAGGATCAGCAGCTCCGGCTCGTGGACCACGGCCAGCGCGATGTTGAGGCGCCGCCGCAGCCCGCCGGAGAGCGTACCCGCCAACTGGCGGCGCCGGTCAGCCAGGCCGAAGACCTCGAGCATCTTCCTGGCCCGTTCGCGGGCCGCGGATGGGCCGAGGCCGTGGAGGCGCGCCACGAACTCCAGCTGCTCGAGGCAGGTGAGCGCCTCCCATACCACGATCTCCTGCGGGCAGAGCCCCAGGCGCCCCTTCGCCCCGCGCGAGAGCGGGGCCGTCGGCGCACCGTCCAGCAGGACCTCGCCGGCGTCGGGACGCACCAGACCACAGATCATGCGGATGGTGGTGGTCTTGCCGGCGCCGTTGGGACCGAGGAGCCCGAAGACCTCGCCGCGCCGGACGTCGAGCGAGAGGTCGCTCACGGCAAGGATGTCGCCGAAGCGCTTGGTGAGTCCGCGGATCGAGAGGGCTGCGTCGGTCACGCCTTCTCCACTTGGGGCGCCTCCTTTCAGGATAGGCGGCCGATCACCTGGTTGGCAAACCCGGGACCGTTCGCCACCGGCCTCCAAGCGTGAAAGCCACGCTCGTTCGGTGAGCCGCAGGGCTTCGCGGGTTCAGCTGCGGCCGCTTCGCGGCCTCGCTGCGCTCGCCGAACCGGCGCGCTCGCGAGCCCGGCGGCCAGCCTCCCATTTGCGCTTGCGGCTGCTCAGCCGCACAATAGGCCGTCCCTTCCCACGAGCCGACCCGATGTCCCGTTCACGTGGCGTCTCCCTGCTGGCTTCGGCCTCCGCCCTCGGCGCCGTCGCGCTCGGCGCTCTGTCCGTCATGTCCCCTCCGCGGCAGGCCCGCGGCCCGCGCTTCGCCGTGAGCTTCCCCGCCGAGCGCAGCTCCGCTCCGCTCGACGGCCGGCTGCTGCTCCTTCTCTCGACGGACTCGGCCGCGGAGCCGCGGTTCCAGATCGGCGACGGCCCCACCACGCAGCTCGTCTTCGGCGTCGACGTGG
>Ga0316628_100004205_pt1 | contig 11243 bp, 10 predicted proteins | sample OWC_Aug_M2_C1_D5_FD_207648 | JGI IMG/M metagenome (GOLD analysis project Ga0316628, IMG submission 207648) | Wetland soil microbial communities from Old Woman Creek delta, Ohio, United States - OWC_Aug_M2_C1_D5_C | ecosystem: Environmental > Terrestrial > Soil > Wetlands | place: USA: Ohio... | reverse complement strand
CACTTCTCAGATTTTCCTCTACTCTGGACGAACAAGCGCCTGTATGCAATCGAGGAATCTGAAGACGAAACTCCCCGCCTCAGCCGCTATCAGGTCTCTTGGGAACGCTGAGATCACAGAGATCCCGCACGCAAGCGATCCTCCCTGCCGAACGCCACCCGCCGACTGGCTAATCTTCTAAGTTATTATGGTTGCGCGGCCATTCCCCAATGCTCTTATAAATCGCTCCGTCTAAGAAGACGATTTTCTATGAAAAAAGACTATTCTGAGGAGAAAAAACGCAATAATATTTTGATATTTTTAAAGATATCAATAAGATGCCGAAGCCAAGCAATAGTCTTGAGTAGCAGAGCAAGACGAGCGATGAGCTAACCGCCCAGTGCCGGCCGGAATTCTGGCAGGAGATGTTCTCCGGAAAGATCGGTGACTTTGAGCGGTTGATCGCCGAGTTCAACCACGAAGTCGGCCTGTGACCGATGGAGAGAAAAAGCAATTTCCGAAGGAATTCACCGCTGGAGTCGGATTGGCTTGAGTCAGGCCGAAAAGTGTTGGAAAACCTTTCGCTGGTCCGTTTTCGGGAATACCGTGACGATAAAGAGGATTCGTTCCTTCCAAAGATACACGATACGGTATCGGCCGGAATCGAGTTCCCAGAGCTCACCCATGCCGGTAAGTTTCTTGGCCTGACTGGTTGGAAGTGTTCTTTTAGCCAAGCGGACCAGGTCGTCAACGACACGAATGGCCTCTTGGCGGTTCTTCTTGATGATGCCTTTGAGATCGCGGGCCGCCCGTGCGGACAGCTCAACGTTCTCCGGGATCTCAGCGAAGGTTCTTTTTGGCAAAGGACTTGAGCAAAACTGTACGCTTCTTTTTGATGTCTTTTAAGCCTTGGCCGATGGCTTTGATGTAGGCCTTCTCGTGCTTGAGGATGAGGTCGGTTTCGCCGATGGGTACGATGGCGACCGCGGGCTTGCCATGTTGGGTCACGATGGCCGCCTCACGAGAGGAGACAACCATGCGAATGACCTTGTTGGTGTCGTTTTTCAGGGTGACCGTATTAATAAATGTCATAGCTATATTCCTGGCTATATTTTAAATCTAAGATCAGCGTTTGTCAATGCATAATTTTGCACTTTCGATCCATCCTTGACATCGTCCGGCCCGGAATCTATGCTTGTTTGTAGTGGCCGGAGGGGAGATTTACGCGACCACATAGGGTAATACTTGAAGGAACTGAAGAAGCATAAATCGAAGGGGATAGTGGCTTGGCCGGAAGGTGAACGTCCGCGGGAGCGTTTGCTTCGTCTCGGGGCACAGGCCCTAACGGACGCTGAGTTGCTGGCTGTTCTGCTTCGTATCGGTTTCAAGGGGATAAGCGCAGTTGATCTAGGGCGGCAGTTGGTCAGGGAATTCGGTTCGTTACGGGCGGTCACAGAAGCGCCGTTGATCGCATTACGCAGATTCAAAGGTCTCCAAGGGAAAGACGGAGCCAAGGCGGCTCAACTTGCCGCGGCCATGGAGATCGCCCGACGTGTTTCTCTGCCGGATTCCCGCGAGAAAGTGCGCGTTTCCTGTACGAAAGAAGCGGCCATCCGGTTGAAATCTGAACTACAAGGCTTGGCCGAGGAGCATTTCCGCGTACTTTTTCTGAACCGCAAGAATATCTTGCTTGAAGACTCACTCCTTGCTGTCGGTGCAGTTGACCGGGCTCGGCCTCCGATCCGATTGATCGTAACGCGGGCATTACAGGCGAACGCGAGCGCCGTTATACTTGGACACAACCATCCATCCGGAGCGGCCGAGGCCAGCGAATCGGACAAACTTTTTACTGAGGACGCATTGAAAGCACTTAAACCAATTGGGATAAAGCTTCTGGAGCACGTTATCGTCGGTGCAGACACAGTTTTCAGTTTCGCCGATAGTGGCCTGCTGGGCGAGATTGCATTGGCGACGTGAGGAGAGATAGGCATGACACCAGAACAGAGACAGGAATTGCTACGGCTCCTCGAAAAGGGCGAGGAACTTTCTCCTGAGTGGGCCCGGATTCTTTTCCCTCCCGAGAAGCGTGAATACGAACTTGTTTACCAGGGTAAGGACCGCGAGGAAGACATCATCGCTAACGCCTTAGCCGTGCCGTTCCAGCCCGTCCGCACTTTTGGGCGAAATGGCGGAGATTGGCAAAACATGTTGATTTTCTGCGACAATCTTCAGGGTATGAAGACGCTTGTAGAGATGAAAAAGGCTGGTAGGTTGTGCAATGCTGATGGCACACCTGGCGTTCGCGTCGTCTACATCGACCCGCCATTCGCGACAAAGCAGGATTTTGAGGGAACCGAGGACCAGAAGGCATACCAAGACAGGATCGCGGGGGCGGATTTCCTTGAGTTTCTACGAAAGCGACTTATATTTCTTCGGGAACTCCTCGCGGACAAAGGTGGCATCTTTGTTCATTTGGACCAGCGGCGTAGTCATTATGTGAAAGTCCTGATGGATGAGATCTTCGGCGAAGCGAATTTTCGGAACGAGCTAGTGTGGCGGCGGACAAGTTCGCACAACTTCAAGACGAAAGGATTTGTTCGTACTCACGAACAGATACTGTTTTATTCATACGATTCAGACTACATCTATAATGAGGAATTTACCGGCTACAGTGAAGAGCAACTCAAACGCTATAGGAAGGATGAGAACGGCAGATTATACAAGGCGGAGAATATAACATTCTCTTCGGCTAATCCTTCCCGCCAGTTTGAATGGCGCGGAAGCCGCCCGCCTTCGAATAGATCGTGGGGTGCATCATACGAACAACTTGAGAAATGGTGGAAACAGGGGCGGATACTGAAGAAGCGAGACGGGACTCCTCGCCTTGATGGCCTTAAGTTCTACCTGGACGACATGAAGGGGAACCCACTCACGACTGTATGGGATGACATAGAACGTGTTGGCAATACTGCTGGCGAACGCGTTGATTATCCGACGCAAAAACCGGAAGCTCTGGTCGACCGTGTCCTGAAGGCCTCCTCTAATCCCGGTGACCTAGTCCTCGACGCTTTTGCTGGTTCGGGCACGACTCTCGCAGTTGCTGAGAAACTTGGCCGCCGGTGGATTGGAATGGATTGTGGCAAACTTGCGATCTACACGATACAGAAACGAATGCTGAACCTTCGGCAGGAAATCGGCAACAAGGGGCCGAGGCTGGAAGCCAAGCCCTTCACCCTTTACAACGCCGGCCTATATGACTTCTCGGTCCTCAAGGAACTGCCCTGGCAGGAGTGGCGTTTCTTCGCGTTGCAGTTGTTCAGTTGCCGGGACGAGCCGCACAGGATCGGCGGAATTCAATTCGACGGCTATCGGCAAGGGCAGAGCGTTATGGTTTTCAATCATATGGAGGCTAAGCACAAGGGCGCATGCATTTCCGAGGAAACGATTGTGGAAATCCACGAGGCGGCCGGCTCAAGAGTCGGCAACAAGGTGTTTATTGTTGCCCCGGCGCTGGCGTTCGACTTCCAGCAGGACTACATCGACTTAGACAAGGTACGCTACTACGCGCTGCGCATACCATACTCGATCATTCATGAGCTGCACCGGCGCGAATTCACGGCCCTGAAGCAACCCGCTGATGAAATGGCCGTTAACGACACGGTCGAAGCGGTCGGATTTGATTTCATCCGTACGCCGGAACTGAAGTACAAGACCGGCACGGAGAAGCCGAAGGGCGAACTGTTCGCATACGGCTTCATCAAGATCGAAACTTTCAAGAGCGACGCGGTCGTCCGCGAGCCATTCAAGAAAAAGGGCCATCTTGAAACGCTGTCTATGGTCATGCTGGATTTCGATTACGATGAGAACGGCAAAGTCCTTGACCTGGACGAGGTCCACTATGCGGACGCGATCGCGAAGGACGGCTGGAAGATCCGTTTCCGTATCGACCAGCTCGGGAAAAGGATCATGGCCGTCTTTATGGACATCTACGGCAACGAGGCGCGCGTCTTGATCGACGCGACGGAGTTCGGGACTGCGGCGAAGAAGAAAGGCGGGAAACGGAAATGACGCCCACGCGGGGAGATCGGCAGAGGTTCAAGAACGAGGACCTTGTCCTGAAGGTCTCGGAGAACATTGACCCGGCCGTGTGGGATGAGGCCATATACGAAGCCTTCGTGGACGAACTCTGCGAGAATCGCGAGTACCAGAAGGAAGCAATCCGCACGGTCATGCGGTTTCTGGCTGGCCGGAAGTACAATAACCTTCGGGAACTGGCAAAAGATAATTACGACAAAAGTCCTGAAATGGAACGCCGGTATGGGTCCTGGGCCGGGATGGAGCGACACCTTCAATTGCCCGATCAGTTGGCGTGCTCCATTGACATGGCGACCGGCACCGGCAAGAGCTACGTGCTCTATGGGCTGGCAGCGATTTTGTTAGCAGAGGGAATCGTTGACCGGGTGCTTGTGCTGTGTCCTTCTATTACAATCGAGGCGGGGCTGCTGACGAAGTTCCGGGATTTAGCGGGGAACGCCGATCTGCGCTCTGTCTTGCCGGCGGAGGCGAAAGTGCGCGCGCCGAAGATAATCAATGCTTCCGAAACCATCGTTGATGGCTCCATCTGCGTCGAGAACTATCACGCCATCTTGAAGCACGTGAAGTCTTCCATCCGAGACAGCCTCATCGGACGCGGCGCGCGCGTGGCGGTGTTCAACGACGAAGCCCACCACCTGGCGAACGAGTCCGGGACCAACGTGAAGAAATGGAAGGAATTCCTATTGAATCCCGAGTACGGCTTCCATTACGTGGTTGGCGTGTCCGGGACCTGCTACATTGCGGACGATTATTTTGCGGACGTCGCCTGCCGGTACTCGCTCCGACAGGCTATAGAGGAGCGGTTCGTAAAGAAAGTCGAGTATGTGGCCGAAATGCCGCAGACGGACAACCCTGATGAGAAATGGCAATTGATCTACAAACGGCACCAGGGTTGGAAGAAGAGCCTCAGAAGGCGGGGTATAAGCCCTCTCACGATCATCGTCACCAAGGATATCAAAACCTGCAAACTGGTGGCGGAGGAATTACAGGCTTTTTTGCAGGAGTGGGAGAAGATTTCCGCTGAGAACGCGGAAAGGAAGGTTCTCCCAGTCACTTCCGCGATAGAACACCAACCGAATATTGCGCGCCTCAAGGTCGTTGACCGGCCGGCGAGTACGGTTGAGTGGATAGTGTCGGTTTCAATGCTCAGCGAAGGCTGGGACGTGAAAAACGTCTTCCAGATCGTTCCGCACGAGGAGCGCGCGTTCAACAGTAAGCTCTTGATCGCCCAAGTCCTCGGGCGCGGATTGCGTAGGCCCGACGGTTGGCAAGGCGCGGACCCGATTGTCACGGTGTTCAATCACGACGCCTGGGCTGGCCGGATTCGCCATCTGGTTGACGAGATATTGGAAATGGAGAACCGGCTTTCATCATCGGTCGTTCCCGATTCGCCGTACCACTTCGATTTGTACAACCTGGATTATACGCGTGAGACGGACGCAAGCCATTTCACCAAAAAGGGCGAGTACCGCCTCCTTGAGGAAGGGGTTGTTGACCTTCCCGACCAAGTCGAAGTTGAGGACGTTGAGATCAAGTTTGAACAAGCGGTTTCCGGTGATCATACGAAGTTCAAGACATCCATTGAGCACAAGACATATTCCTTTGACGAAGTGGCCGAGGAGATGTACCGGCGGCTAAAATCGATTGATGAGGAATCGAAGGAAGCTGGGGATCCCAAGGACCGGACTCAATACGCGAAGAAGTTCCCATTCGAGCGCTGCCTTGAGATCGTGAAGGCATCGGCGAAAAAGGCACGGATCAAGAGCGGACGCATTGCTGAGGAGAACCGGCAGAAGATTCTGCAGGCTCTTGGACCACTACGCCGCAAACTCGCAAAGCGGATCGTCTACAAACTCACGCCCAATGCGCTGCGCACGATCAACACGAGCGGGCGCCAAGATGTCAGCACAAGCGCGGCTGAACTGCGGCGCGGTGACAAGACAGTATTTATTACATCGGACTGCGGCAAAACGATCTCCGACGACCAAAGGGACTTCTTTAATTCTGTTACGGACCCAGACGGCGATTACCGAGCGGGGTGCGAACAAATCGCTAATTCCCATGATTTCAAGACACCCTTCAATATGGCAATCGCGGATTCCACGCCAGAAAGGAAGTTCATTCGCCAACTCTGCGCAAGGGAGAACGCCGTTGCTATTAACGGATGGTTAAAAAACTCTCCGCAACGCTTCTATGCGGTGGAATACGCATGGAAGAAGGGTGAACATCCGAAGCGCGGAGATTTCAGCCCAGACTTCTTTCTCAAGAAAGGCAACATTGTATATGTGGTGGAGGTGAAGGATGACACCGAGATTGCCGATCCTTCGCCGGAAAACCAGAAGAAATTTGGATACGCGCGTGACCACTTCTTCCGACTGAATAAGTGGCTCAAGCGCGATGGCATCGACGCGGAATACCAACTGAATTTCCTGACGCCGAAGGATTTCAATAAGTTCTTCATCAAACTGCGAAAGGACGAGGCCAAGGGTTTCCGGTCGGAACTAGATATTGTGCTTGCGCAGGAAGCAAAAGAAAACGGGAAGCAAAAGAATTCGAATTCTTAATACGCCGAATAACTGCCAGTTGCGGCGGATGGAACTGCAAACCGCCCCCTGATGCCTAGCGTTAAACCTAATGAAGACCCTCGATCTAGGAGCTGGGAAACTTCATTTCTTTCCAGTGTCCGGCTTCTCTGGCGGCTTGCGCGGCGACGGCTGAGGTACGAAGCCTTTATCACTTTTATCCCCGGGTTTCAAAGGAGTTTTTTGAGGAACGAAGCCCTCGTCAGCTTTTCCTTTTTTGTCTTCCGCTATGACAGTCCCCTTCATCAGAGGCGCTCTCGGAGGGAAAAATCCTTCCTGGATTTTTGCCCTGATTTTTCTTGAATTCGATTTTTCCTCAATCATTCTTCACTCCCTTAACGGGGCACGTTTACAGCCACGAACACCACCAGGAAGACCACGCCTAAAATGAATGCTGATATCGATCCTATGTTTAGGCCGAACGTCCAGCCCGCAAGCTTGTTTTTCTGTCTTTCCTGTTTCTTTTGTTCGAAGAACTCTATCTCTAGCAGCATAACTTGCTTCCGGCAAGCGCTCTGACTTACGAGGAAGGAAACCAAAGTGGACAGTAGGCTCAAGCCAAAACACGCCCAAGAAATGAGGAGCCAAATAAACGTCCCATCCCTTATGCACGGGACTATTTCTTTAATGAAAGCGAGAGAGAACCCAAATGCTCCTGCGGCAAGTGTAAGGATAGCCTTATCGAATTTATGCGTTTCTTCGGCTTGTGATTGGATGAGCTTGGAGCGCTCATCCAGATAAACCTTATACGTCTCCTCCTGGTTTCGTTTTTCGTCGCACATTAGCTTAACCCTAAACAAATATAAGCGTCTTTCCCCGGTCTGTCAATTCGGAAAGAGGCGATGGCTGCAGCCTGGCAGGGGAAAATCCAGTTGGAAAACGTCAAGCAGTGTTAACGCGCAGCGGAAACGGGAAATGCAAATGTTTGGACATAGAGGAAAAGATAAATACGCTGAACTCTACCAGCGCCCTAATCATTTTGGTCGACAACGGCGTATTCATGGATACAAGCCTGGTCGAAGGGGTCGACGAAAAAGATGTGGTCGCCGCGCATGGACATAGTGTCGAATTTCACGACTTCCTGAGGAAATGGAATCCGGGAGAGAAGCACGCCTTCTGGGCTGTAGATCTCGAAAGCGAGGTAATCCCCGATCTTATAATCCTTCGGCATTTCGGACCGGCTGATGGCTTTCTGAAAGCTCAAAACCCAGATTCGGCCGCGGCTGTCGATTCCGATCCCCCTGTTAACCGGAGTGAAGGCCGGCTGGTCGATGGCGACGACTTTGCCGCCGATATCCATCGACGACTTTTCGAAGCGATGGGCGATCTCAAAGGGCAGCGTCCGGTCAATCGATAAGATCAACTTGCCTGCCGGCGAATACTTCTCGATTCGATTGAGGGTGGAGAAAGCCACAAAAATATTCTCTTCGGCGTCGACGGCGAGGATGAGGAAATTAGCGCTCCAGGTATTCCTGGCTGTGTCCAAAAGATACGGCTCCCCAAACTCGTGTTGGACTCGTCCTTGGAAATCGAAGATGGCCAAGACGTGGTTATCGCGATTGTTCTCGCCGCTATTTTGGAACGAGTAGCCGACGATCCGGTCCGAACCCAGCATGGCCGGACCTAATCCTCTGTATTGGGGCAGACGGAAATGATCTTTATAAACGCCGTCATTGTCGAACACGTGGAAGTCCGAAGACATCGTCGAGACGACCACCTGGCCGTTCGCGCAGACGGAAACGGCCATCGGGTAAGCAAACTCGCCCGGCCCCTGGCCTTTTCTTCCGAATTGGAGCAGGAATTTCCGATCAGGATCATACTTTTTAATGCAACCGTCCTTGTCGTCGAGGACAAATAGGTTTCCGCCTTTGTCCTCGGCAACGCTTATGGGACGGACGAACTGATAATTAGGGTCCTTCGCTTCGAGCTCGCCGATTTTCCGGACAAAGGCGAGCCCTGCTACCGGCTTCTCGGAAGCCGGCTTGAGGTTATGGACGTAGCGGACTCCGTCCCGGACCTCGGATGTATACGTCCTCTCCTTCCGGCAGGAAAGGCTGGCCAGGATTGCCAACGAGAGGACGGCGCACCCGAGTAAGACCGGAACGACGAGACTTTTCCGGAGCCGATGATCGGCGCTCCGAGTTTTCGTGATAGATTGGGATATCAAATCATTCATGACACCTTACCCTTTAGCGAATGAAAGAATTTAACGACTATTAGAGAAAGATGTCAAGGCGGTGCGGACGAAATGCCAGTGCCAGGTAATAATTTTGTCATTTGGGCGCCAGGATGAAGACGACGGACCTGGAATTGGGCAGGCTTTTATCGATCCGTTCCACTATGTAGCGCGTCCGGGACAGGATATCCATGTATTGTCGGCGGGTTTGGGGCGTCGTGCTCTTGCCGTCGTGCACTTCAGCCTCGGTCTCGACGATGATGATTTTAGCTCCCGGCTTCAGGCTAGCTTTGATTTTCTCGAGAACCTCCAGCGGGTAGCTCAAATCATGGAATGCCCGGACGAGAAAGACAAAATCGAGCTTTCCCGCAGGGAGACGGGGATTCCTCTCCGTACCTAGAATGGTTTCTATGTTCGAAAGTCCCTGTTCTTCTGCCCGGTCCCGGATCTCTGCGAGAAAGTCCTCGACGATGTCGTTCGCGAAGACCTTACCCGACGGCCCGACGCGCCGGGCGAGCTTGAGGGTGAAATACCCGTTTCCGGCACCGACCTCGCCGATCAACATCCCCGGTTTTACGCCGACGATGTTCAAAACGCGCTCTTCCCTGTACTCCGCATCGCGCTTTTTTTCGTAAGCGTCCGTTTCACTCTTGTATTCCGCTTTCTGCCAGTAGCGCGCGGCCCGCTGTCCCTCTTGTGCTTCGTGTGCGGCTTGGCGAAACAAGATGTCCTTCGCGGCCGCAAAGGATTTGATCTGAGCCCTCGCCGCGGCGACCTCGGCGGGCGATTTCTGACCGCCGGCTGAGAACACGCAGAGCGCCAATATCAATCCGTACGTCCCTAACGTGATAAAGGGCATGGATATTCTCCCGTCGGCTGATAATATCAGAGAATCGCACGCGTTTGTCCATAGACAAACGTCTCATTTTCTGCATGATGGCTTTCGAACACTCGAAATCCAGATACGCTCTTGGCCGCGAATCCCTGTTCCGTATCGACAATCGCCGCTCATTGTGATATTTTTTCTGCGCCGTAAGGAAAGGGTTCCGATGAACAAAAAATTGTTTCCTCTCCTGTGCCTCGCTTTGCTCGCGTTGGCCCCGCTCGCCTCGGGCGAAACGAAGAATTTTTATTTTCCGCAGGTCCGGATCGATATTCGCATCGAGCCTGAAGGAGCCTTCACGGTCGATGAATACCGGACCTACGAGTTCAGGGGCAGCTTCAGCTGGGCTTCGCTCTGGATCCCGCTTCGCGTGGAGCGCGAGGGCTACAATTACAACGTCGCCGTCGAGGACTTTACGGTCAAGGATGAAAGCGAAGAATCCCTCAGGACGGAGATCGAGGAAAAGGGGAACCGTCTCGAGGCGAAATGGTTTTACACGGCGAAAAACACCCGGCGGACTTTTCATATCCACTATCGGATCCGCGGCGGGATCGTCAGCTATCCCCGTGTCTCAGAGCTCTACTGGCAGGCGATCGGCAGCGGCTGGGACAAGCCCACGGACGAAGCCGAAGTCCTCGTCCATCTTCCGGCCGCCGTTCCGGAAGCCAAAGACCTCCTCGTCTACGGCCATGGCCCTCTCTCCGGATATTCCGAGATCATCGACACGCAGACCGCCCGCTTCCGGGCGCCAAGCCTCGCCGCGGGACAATTTCTCGAGATCCGCGTCGTCTGGCCGGCGGGAATGGTCCGGGGCGTCGCTTCCGACCGCCATACGCGGGAATCCATTCAGGCGGAGGAAGCGCGGTTCGTTCAGGACACGATCGCCCGGGCGACGCTGGCCCAAGCGAAATCCGCCCGGACGGCCAAGCTCATCGGGACCGTTTTTCTTTCCTGGCTGGCCTGGCTGTTCATCGGCCCGATCATCTGGCTGTTTTTCTATCTCCGGACCTGGCGGAAGGTCGGCCGGGACTACCGCTTCACGGATATCCCTCTTTATATGCGCGAGCCTCCCTCGAAGCTTCAGCCGGCGCTGGTCGAAAACCTGATTAAAGAGGGCGTCGGGATCACTCCGCGGTCCTTCACCGCGACCCTCTTCGACCTGGCCCGCCGGGGATATCTGGAAATGGAGGACCGGATCGTCGATAAGAAGAACATTTTGGGACTGGTCCGGCAGGGGACCGAGACGGTTCTGACCCTCAAGAAAAATTTCTCCGAGGACCGGGACCTGCTCCGGCACGAGAAAGACCTGCTCGATCTCGTCTTCGGGACGATCGCGGGCAAGGCGATCGAAAAAGGCTGCCGCCTCACTTTGGACGACTTGAAGCGCTATTTCAAAAAGCACCCCCAGAGCTTCCAGAAATGGTATCAAGCCTGGGTGAAGAAGATCAAAGAGGAAGGAAAACGGATCGGATTCATCGAGCCGGAAGGACTGCGGTCGAGGAACCTGTTCGCCGCGGCCACGATTCCG
>Ga0316628_100004204_pt1 | contig 11244 bp, 10 predicted proteins | sample OWC_Aug_M2_C1_D5_FD_207648 | JGI IMG/M metagenome (GOLD analysis project Ga0316628, IMG submission 207648) | Wetland soil microbial communities from Old Woman Creek delta, Ohio, United States - OWC_Aug_M2_C1_D5_C | ecosystem: Environmental > Terrestrial > Soil > Wetlands | place: USA: Ohio... | reverse complement strand
TTTGCGGGCTAGATCAGCTGCCTGCTCGACGGCTGCCATTATTTTCCCCGGTTTGGCAGCGTCTCCTATAACGTATACTTCGGGCACCATGCCCTTCACCTTCAATTCGAGTTCGTTAATGGACTCGGCTCCTGTGGCCAGCACGACCGTATCCACCGGGCCTAAAAGCTGACCAGCGTCGCCCGATTTCACCTTGATGCTGCTGTCCGTAATCTCCTCGACAGTGGTGGAAGTTAGAATCTTAATGCCCTTTTCAGCCATCCGGCGGCGCAGAAAATATCGGGCTGCCGGGCCTATATCACGGGCGGTAGAACGCAGCATCTCGACGATGGTAACCTCCTTGCCCTGTTGCGCCAGGTAGTCGGCTGTTTCGCATCCAACCAGGCCTCCGCCCACAACGATCACCTTGTCGCCCACTTTGGCCCCTTTAAGTGCTTCAGCGGCGGTAATGACATTTTTCCGGTCGATTCCCGGTATCTTCGGCACCAGCGGTTTCGACCCGGTAGCTATGATTAAAACATCCGGGGCAATCCTCTTCACCAGTTCGGGTGTAAGTTCCTCTCCCGTGTGCACCTCAACTCGCAAATCCTTTACAGCCTTGGTGCGTGATAGAATAACCTCTTTATAGATATCTTTCTTCGGAGGTATGTCAGCGATATTTATCTGGCCTCCAAGTGCCTTATCTTTCTCGTAGAGAATCACCTGGTGCCCCCACAGGGCTGCCGTCCTGGCAGCCTCCAGGCCCGCCGGTCCACCGCCGGCAATTAGCACCTTTTTGCGTTTAGTAGCGCGGGGCGAGGCGTATTCGGCTTCCTTGCCCAGTGCCAGGTTCTGTACGCAGGTAATCATCGGCCGCATCCAGATAGCCAGGCCCTCGATACAGCCTTCATTGCAGGAAATACATTTTACGATGTCGCCCCTCCTGCCTTCCGCTATTTTATTCGGCCATTCAGGGTCGGTCAGAGATTGTCTGCCGATAGCTATCAGGTCGGCCTTATCTGACTTTATGATTTCTTCGGCGACCTCCGGTTCGTTGATGCGGCCGACTGCTATTATTGGCACGGACAAGACCTTCTTAAATGCCGCCGCCATTCCAGCGTTAAATCCCTGCTCCATATCGGGTGGGGCACTGGTCACGGCGCTGGATTCCATGACGCCGATGGAGACATCTATGACATCGACCCCCTCCTTTATAAGCCTTTTAGCCACTTCAACGCTTTCAGTAACCGACCTGCCCATAGGCACAAGTTCGTCGCCACTGATACGGAAGAAGACCGGAAAATCCGGGCCGACCAGCTGCCTTATCCTGCGGACGATTTCCACCGGGAATTTGATGAATCCTTCAAAACCGCCGCCGTATTCGTCGGTCCGTTTGTTGGCATAGCCAGACATAAACTGCGATATAAGATAGCCGTGGGCTCCGTGAAGTTCGACGTAATCAAAGCCGGCTTCCCGCGCACGCCTGGCCCCCTGCGCGAAGCATTCCACAACGCGCTGGATATCTTCAACAGTCAGCTCCCTTGTCTCCTGCCGCCAGATGGGGTCGGGTACGGCCGAGGGGCCAACCGGTTTCAATCCGCCGATATAAGCGGGAATTGTTACCCTGCCCGGATGATACAGCTGGACGCCCACTTTGGCGCCGGCTTTATGCACCCGGTCTACTAGCTGCGTGAAACCCGCAATGAAGCGGTCATCGAATATGCTCAGCTGGTGCCCGCTTCCCTTGCCCTCTTTATCGTCTACGGCCGTGACTTCGAGAGTAATCAGAGAAAAACCGCCCCTGGCCCGGGCCTCGTGGTAGGTAATCAGTCGCTCGGTTACACTGCCATCCTCCGCAGCAAACCCGGACCCCATCGGCGGTACAACAAGTCGGTTTTTAAGTTTCAAGCCCTTTATTTCTATCGGTTGGAACAACGCAGGATAATGTTTACTCATCCTAAATGCCTCCCGTGGAACATTAGATACGGACAATCCTGTCAGGTCAATGAAATTATAGCCGATTTCAGATTATCGTGCAGAGCTGAAGCTACGCTTTTTGATTGAGCCGGGCTTCAGTGATAGAATTGCTCCTCGATGCCGGTTTGTCGATTCTGGGACACATGAAATGAATAAGATACTAATCGCCCCATGCGGCATGAACTGTGGCGTTTGCAGCCGATATTTGGGTGAGAGACACGATGTCAAAAGCCAGGGAATCAGGATAGCCTACTGCAACGGTTGCCGATCAAAAGCCAGACGTTGCAGCTATATCTGGAGAAATTGCCAGTTTCTCAATAGCGGACAGCTGCACTTCTGCTACGAGTGTAAAGAATTTCCCTGCCACAGGCTTAGCACACTGGATAAAAGATATCGAACTCGTTACCACATGAGCCCCATCGAAAACCTCCGGTACATTAACGAGAACGGCATTAACCAGTTTCTCTACCGGGAAGAGGAAAAATGGAAGTGTCCCGAGTGCGGCGGCGTAATTTCTTGCCACAACGGCATCTGCTTTGATTGTGGTTTAGCTTCGCTTAAGACCAAGAAGAATCCCTACCGCTGGGAAGACGATTAACGCATAGGCCCTCCCATTTAGATTCATGTAATGTCGGCTATTCTACATCGTATATTTATATAGGATGATAGAGAAAAGGTCAGGCAGGTCACAGATATGATTAAAAGGCAAGTAGGAACAATATGCGTTGTTTTTGGCACAATACTTGTATTAGTCGGCTGCGCAGGACCCAAGATATCGCCCGACTCAGGGAAGCCACCGTTAATTGGGAACCTAAGCCACGTTACGCTAATTACGGGCGGTTATGGGTACGAGGTTGGTGATATTGTCCTGCTTGATACAGTTAAAAAACCGGATGTCGGCGATGTAGTTCAATATAACTGGAATATAAATAAGACCAGTTGTATGGGGATGGGACCAAGCCTTTACCTGGCAAAGATAGTCGGTTTACCTGGGGATATGGTTACGTGTGAAGAATGGAGTTACGAAGCTAATGGATTTCATATAACTCTAGAAAGATATTATCAGGCCAATAATACTACGTATGAACAGTGGCCAGAGACTAGAGGAGTCGTATGGGGTGATAATTGGTTTGAAAATATTGCAGGGATGAAACTGGAGGTGCCGGAGGGTGAGTATTTAGCTGATAGATGGATAGGATACGATTGCTCAGCAGTAGCAAAAGAAAACGCAACTGGCCAAGCTCGTAATCGTTTTACAGTCAAACAAGAGGCCATTACCGGGGTCGTTGTCCAGAAACTGGGACATGATAAGAAGTTCGAAGAAGAACAGAAACAAATAGTTTACTAGTTAAAATCTAAATACAACATCGGTTCCGCCCCAAGCCAGCGTTATTAGTAACAAATATAATCGGGTAAAACTTCAAGATCCGCTCGAGTTTAGCCACCTTCATTAAAACTTCACAGAATTTTTACCTATTTGTAACGTTTAGCTGACAAATTTGATAACTTTTTTATCGTTCCCGTCCTAGAATGGCTAAATGGGGCTAGTCCAGGAAGGGGGTGATTGCTAAGGAGAAAAGCAGTTTCAGTCGACCTGTTTATTCGAGTTTGGTACTAAACAAATTTAAAATGGAGGAAAAACAAATGTTAACCAATAGTGCAGTATACGCAACCATTCCGGCAACCGATATCAAAAGGGCGCGCAAGTTCTACGAGGAGAAACTCGGGCTCAAGGTCATGATGGAAGACCCGTCACCGGGTATCATGTTCATGGCCGGCAAGGGCACCATGCTGTATGTTTACCAGAGAGCAGCCAGCAAGGCCGACCACACGCTGGCAACGTTCGAGGTAGACGACATCGAAGCCGAAGTTAAAGGGCTAATGAGCATGGGCGTCAAATTCGAAGAGTACGATATGCCGGAGATGAGAATGAAGACCATGAACGGCATCGCCACCATGAAGAGCACAATGGGAGAAATGAAAACCGCCTGGTTCAAGGATTCCGAGGGCAATATTCTGAACATAGTAGAAATGTCCATGGCCATGAAAGAGAAGGCCATGGCCGGGATGACGGGCGCCAAGGCCTGATTAATATCAGTGCATCGAACTTAAGAAAGCCCCCAGATAACCCATCCGGGGGCTTTTCCTTTATCCTGTCATCGACTTTAGAATTAACCTGGTAACTGCGGCCAAATGACTTGACTTGCTATGTTATAATCGGATAGTCCGATACTACATTCCTAGACGAACCTAACGTGAATTGGCCAGCTGAAGAGGGGAGGCGGCAGCAATGATACTACCTGTTTTGAAGCTTCCAAATTACGTTGATTTTATGTAGTTGTTAGCGAATTAGTCACTGGAGGTAATACATCATGGTGGAAACGTATAGATTTGCAGGTTTTCCGTCGGCGGTCGTCTATGACCGCCCGCCAGGCAACGGGTCAGACAAGCCGAAACCGATTCAGCATCTGTTGTGGGGCGACTGGATTAATCTGACCGGCCCCGAGGGCGGCGATTGGGTGAAGGTCCACGCTCGAAATGCCGACGGATACATGCACAAGGACTCGTTCGTGAGAGACCGAATACTGGAAATTATATTCGTTGATATCGGCCAGGGAGATGGTTGCTTGATCGTTACGCCCGATGACAAGCACATCATCGTAGATGCCGGCCAGTCGGATAATATGTTCCGGTTTTTAAACTGGCGTTTTGGACAGTTCAAGAAAGAGTTCACCTTCCAATCGGCAATAATTAGCCACCCTGACGCTGACCATTACGCCGGTTTCAAGCAGCTCTTCGAGCAGCCCAACGTCAAGTTTCAGACCATCTTTCACAACGGCATCGTCGGCGCCGAGGAAGACACCAAACCCGATTCCAAAAAAACCGGAAATGTTAAGTATTTGTCTGGAATCGTGGCGGACAGAATAGGGCTGGCCGATCTGGACAGCGAAACTGGATACGCCAAAATGCTCAAGAACGCGTTGGCGTCCGGACGTGTCAACGATATCAGGATGCTTTCGGCGGCAGACAAATATTTACCTGGATACGAGCCAGACCAGAGGATGAGCATTCAGGTGCTCGGGCCGGTGCCGGAGCCCGATGCGGACGGAAATCTACGTCTGCGCTGGTTTGGCAATCTGGGCAAGACAAAGAACGGCCACTCCATAATACTCCGGCTGAAGTTCAATAAGGTGAGCGTGTTACTGGGCGGCGATCTTAACACACTGTCTGAATACTTCCTACTGGGGCACCATGCCGGCATTCCGGACCCGGAAAATAGGGAGAATGAATCTAGATTAATCGAGCTGTCCCGAACATCATTTGAATCCGACATAGCGAAGTCATGTCATCATGGGAGCAGGGACTTCACCGACGTTTTTCTCCGCGCGGTTAATCCCATCGCTACAGTAATCTCTAGCGGTGACAACGAAGCCTACTCTCATCCCAGGTCCGATACGCTCGGTGCTGTAGGACGCTTTAGCCGCTGCAACCGGCCCCTGATTTTTAGTACGGAGTTGGCACGCTCGGCCAAAGAGAACATCAAGAACCCCCAATTGCTTCGCGGGAAGCTGACTGAGGAACACGAAAAGATTGCTAAAGCTAAAGACGAGGCCGCTAAACAAAAGGCGGAGGACGAATTTAACAAGCTGGTCAGGACTATCGAGCGCAGCATTGCTGTCTACGGCGCTATCAATCTGCGCACCGACGGCACCAATGTTATCTTAGCCCAGAAGATAGAGGCACCCCGCCGGAAGGACAATGAGTGGGATATATACGTACTGGAATGCCAACCTGACGGTAGATTACAGTTCGTGTCAAAAAGCGAATAGCGGACAGCATGTTTTTATTTAAGCTAGGGCGGCAGCATCTTTTTTAGTAGCTCGTCAAGGCGGTCGAACGACTCGCTGATCCCCTGTTCCATGCCCGAAGAAAGCATGCCGTCACGGTCAACTAGAGACTGAAAGACAGCCTGAATCATCAGTCGGGTTCTGTATCCAGGTAGCTCTTCGAACTTCGCCGTTTCCAGGCTCACGTGTCCCGTTTCAGGCAGTCCTTCAAATTCGAAAGTGTCTATTATCCGCTTCGGCTCCAGCACCTCATGAAAAACTCCGTGAAAGCCGAACTCCTTGCCGTCTTTGTCAACATGAATATAGCGCCACCGGCCGCTGTTTCGGGGTTCGAAGGTCTCAAGAATCATCTTGAATCGCCGCGGGCTCAGCCATTGCACGTACAGATTCGGGTCGATAAACGCCTTGAAAACCAGCGTCCCGGGATAGTCGAATTCTCTTATGATGATGTAATCCAGCTGTCCCGGCGCAGCCTTTATCTCTGTTCTATTATTAGTAACCATTCCAGTTCCTCCTTGATAGGAAAAGGCAGGCTGGTCGTTCAGCCTGCCTTCTAATATATTTAGGTATCCTAACCCGCTGCTATCGATTTAATAATTTCCGCTACGGTGCGGGACACCGCCTACACCATATTCCTTAGTTTTTGAATGGTCAGATCTGCCACCGGCTCTTCTTATTCTTTTCGCGGTAATCCTTCAAAGGCTTGTAATGCTTAATGATGTCCTTAATAGCATCGGCGTCGGTCTTCTTATTGTGTTCCAGCCTGTAAATCTGGACGATTTTATCCTCGTCCTTCGATAACTCAACCTGTACAACTTCTTTCATAGTAGGTACCTCCACTGATTGGTAATGAAATAGTAGCAACCTCACAATAAAAAAGTCATATAATCTGGCCATAATATATAAAATTCTTGTAAATTTTTGTTGCCTGGAAGCAGCCAAATTAGTAAACTATCGATGAAATGAAAACTACTCCCAAAGTTAAAGTCATTGGCGCTGTGGGTCAAAACGGCTCGGGCAAGGATGAGGTGCTGAAATACCTCCGAACCAGATACGATGTACCATTCCTGGCTACCGGCGATATGGTCAGGGAAATCGCTGCCAAGGAAGGACTGGAACCAACCCGGGAGAATCTGGGAAAAATTTCGGATAAATACTTCCGCGCGTTCGGCAAAGGCTATTTCGTGAGGCTGCTGGCTGATAAGATACGCAATTCCGGCTGGAAAATCGCGGGTATCAGCGGTATTCGTTCTCTGACCGACGTCTCGGTTTTAAAGGAAATATTCGGCAAGGACTTTGTTCTGATCGATGTAACCATCACCGATTCCCACGTGCGGTTCAGCCGCATGACCAAACGCGGCGAAGGTAGAGACCCGCACAGCTACGAGCAGTTCCTTAAGCAGGACGAGGCCGAGGAAAAGCTGTTCTCCTTGAAAGAAGCCGAGCACCTGGCCGACCACACCATAAAACACGACGATACATTGGACGACCTGCACCGCGAGATTGATGAGTTGGTCTCCGACAAACATTTATTATCCATCTGAACGTACCACCCTTCCCTGCACATCTCTTTGAAATAATCCGACTGTGGAGAGTATACTTTTATCTGATTAATTCGGCGTTGGCTGATAAGGAGCAACATAATGTCAAACATATACACGTTTCAGGATAGCTGTGAAGATAAGGCCGTTCTGGGTAACAAAGGGGCTAACCTGGTAACAATGACCAGACTGGGACTTCCTATCCCTCCAGGATTTGTCCTGTCAGTCGCAGCCTACGCCGAATATAAAAAGAGCGGGAAACTGCCGGAGGCCGAAATAAAACAAGCCCTGTGCGCTCTCGAGAAGCAAACCAATAAAAAGCTGGGCAAGGATCTAAAAGTATCCGTCCGTTCCTCAGCACCCGTCTCTATGCCGGGCATGATGGACACAGTCCTGAACGTAAATGACATTGCCGATATGAAGATAGCCGCTAAAAAGGTTTTCGACTCTTGGGACAACCTGCGCGCCGTCGAGTACCGCCGACTAAATAATATACCCGCAGACCTGGGCACGGCGGTGATAATTCAGGCAATGGTATTCGGAAACAAGGATGATGAGTCAGGTACTGGCGTAGTTTTCAGCCGCGATCCCAGCACGGGAGAGAAAATACTCTCCGGCGAATACCTGGTTAAGGCACAGGGGGAAGAACTGGTATCCGGAGCTAGAACACCGGGCTCAATCAACGACCTCAAAACTAAGCTACCCATTCCATATTCTCATCTACATGAAATGGCAGAGCAGCTGGAGAATTATTATCACGATATGCAGGATATCGAGTTTACCATCGAGTCCAAAAAGCTATACTTGCTTCAAACCAGGTCCGGCAAGAGAAGCGGCCGGGCAGCGGTGAAAGTGGCAGTAGATATGGTCCACGAAGGGCTGATTACCAGGGAAGAGGCTATTACACGGCTAACAGCTGATGATATAAGGTCGCTGTTGCACAAGCAAATTGCTACCTCAGAATCGCATCGTCCTCTTACCACCGGACTGGCGGCAGCCCCCGGCGCAGTATGCGGCCAAATAGTATTCGATCCGGAGGAAGCCCTGCGCCTGGCCAAGAGAAGCATACCTGTTATACTTGTCCGCCCGGAAACGAGCCCGGACGATATTCAGGGCATCGCCGCCTCAGACGGAATCCTGACTTCCAGAGGCGGGCTTACCTCACACGCCGCTATAGTTACCCGTGCCATGGGTAAACCCTGTGTTTGCGGTGCTGAGGAGATTGAAATAGACCTTAACCTCAGACAGTTCTGTGTCAAAGACCAGGTAGTACGTGAAGGCCATGAAATTACCATAGACGGAACCACCGGCTCCGTATATCTCGGCCTACTACCACTGGCCGAGGGAAAGATGATAGACGAACTGGGAGAGCTGTTGACCTGGGCAGATGGATTTAAACGGCTGGGAGTCAAGGCTAACGCTGACACCCCGGAAATGGTGGCTCAAGCTAAAAAACTTGGTGCTGAGGGGATCGGGTTATGCCGCACCGAACGCCAGTTCAGTGGACCCGAACGTCTGTCTGCCATCAGAGAATTTATACTTGCGGAAACAAAAGCTAAAAAAGCGATGGCACTTGAGCGTCTAGCCGCGTTGCAGAAAGTGGACTTCGTCGCCTTGTTTAAGGAACTGAAAGGTCTGCCCATCGTTATCAGGTTGCTGGATTTGCCGCTCCATGAGTTCCTGCCTTCAGAATCGGAAACATCAAATCCACGTATGCGGCAGCGCATCGCCGAGCTTAAAGAGATAAATCCCATGCTGGGGCACCGGGGTGTCCGGCTGGCGGTAACATCCCCAGATATTTACAGAATGCAGATCAAAGCTATCGAAGCGGCCAGGGCAGAGGTGCCGGCCGATGTTTCGGTAATGATACCTCAGGTTATCACACTACAAGAACTGCTCCTTATTAAGGAGAAATGTCTGGAAGGAGCCAGACTAAAGATTGGCTGCATGATGGAGACGGTCCGGGCTTGCATGAGAGCCGGCAGGCTGGCTGAAGCAGCCGACTTCCTGTCGTTCGGCACTAACGACCTTACGCAGGCTGTTTACTCCTTCAGCCGTGAAGACGTGGAGAAGAAGTTCTTATCCACCTACCTTCAAATCGGCATTCTGGAGGATAATCCTTTTGAGATTATAGATGTAAAGGGTGTGGGTAGATTAATGGAGACCGCCATCTTCTGGGCGCGCCGGGCACGAAAAGCCATTACAATAGGAGTCTGCGGAGAGCAAGCTGGCGAACCCAGATCTATTCAATTTTTTAATGCGATAAACGTCGACTATGTGAGCTGCAGCCCTTTCAGGGTCCCCATCGCTATACTGACCGCTGCCCAAGCAGCAATCCACGAAAAGGACTCGGCAGAGGTAGAATTCGCCGCCCCACTGCCTTCGTAATTGTCATTGACCAAAGGTAAAGCCCTCATACCGGGTATGAGGGCTTTTCAGCCAGAGCAATGGTTGACTAATTCCGTGTCGATAGGAAGACCTGTATGCCCATTTGGGAAATCTGGTCCTGGACCTCTTCGATCCCATCTATGTGCCGGTCTTCGTCATTCAGTATGGACTCTAGAATTTCCCGGGTGGCGAAATCCTTGCAATCGCCGCACAACGCTATGCCGGCGTTATAGCTTTTGATAGCGCCCTCTTCAAGAGCATGGTCGCTGCTGAACATCTTGGGCACATCGGCGCCGATAGCCATTTGGTGCAGATTGCTGACGACGGGTAGCCCCTCCAGAAACAGTATGCGGCCGATGAGCTTCTCGGCGTGCTTCATTTCCTCTATAGCGCGTTTCTGAATCAGTTCGTCCAATTTTTTGTAACCCCAGTTGTCGCACATCTCGGCATGAACCATGTACTGGTTGACAGCCGTTAGCTCGTCCGCCAGTAACGAGTTCAATGTTTCAATAACTTTGGGATCCCCTTTCATACCTACCTCCTGCTTAAATGATTTTACTTGCCCTTAATACCATTATAACAAATAATTCACGAAGAGATAGACACAGAAGAGCAAAAAGCATAGAGGCGATATTAACGTACTGTTTAGAGGATAGATAACAGACTGCGACTATTCCCAGTCGAACTGTATACCGCCGTTGCGCGATATTTTATAGCACGCTTGGGCAACGTCAGGGTCATAAAGAAGGCCGCTGTTCGTCTCGATTTCCGCCAGTGCTTTGTCCAGTCCAGGAGCCTGCCGGTAAGGCCGGTCTGAAGACATGGACTCTATAACATCCGCTACACACAAGATTCTGGCTTCAAGAATAATATCACGGCTTGTTAGTTGATTAGGATATCCGGAACCATCCACCCGCTCGTGATGCTGTAATACGGTTTGCGCCACCGGCCACGGAAAATCCAGATTCCTTAGAACGTCGTAAGCCAGTTGCGGATGCGTTTTAATGAGGTCGAATTCGTGTTCGCTTAGTTCACCCGGCTTGGTCAGTATCTCATCCGGCAGAGCCATTTTCCCGATGTCATGCACCATGCCGATTACGCGAAGACCATAGATCTGTTCTTCGGAAAGCCCCATCTTTTGTCCTATTTGGCAGGCTAGCCTGGCAACACGGCGCTGGTGACCGGCAGTGTACGGGTCTATGTTACGGCAGAGCGATGCCAGGACTTCAACTGTACCGTTAAGCATCCTCCGCAGTTCTTCAGGTTCTTGCTCAAACAAGACGGTCTCTCTCCTCAAATCTGGCACCCGAACGTAAGTACGTTTGAGGTGCACAATATATTAAACGGAGGAAGCTGAGAAAAGGTTTAGTCGAATTGATTACGCGTGGCTGCTCAGAATGGTTGTAAGCTCCCGCTCCACTACCGCAGGCAGCTGGTCTTCCGGTATAGTTTTCCCGTTTACGGACTCACCTGAGGTAACAATACATAGTCTGGCCCTAGACCTGACTTCT
>Ga0316628_100004203_pt1 | contig 11245 bp, 9 predicted proteins | sample OWC_Aug_M2_C1_D5_FD_207648 | JGI IMG/M metagenome (GOLD analysis project Ga0316628, IMG submission 207648) | Wetland soil microbial communities from Old Woman Creek delta, Ohio, United States - OWC_Aug_M2_C1_D5_C | ecosystem: Environmental > Terrestrial > Soil > Wetlands | place: USA: Ohio... | reverse complement strand
CGCGTGCATCCGCGCAAATCCGCGTCCCATGATATTGAAAGACGGTCGGCCCGCTGCTTCGCAAATCAGTCCACTTCAGTGGACACGACCCGAACCCCTTGCCTTCGAGGCGAGGGTCGTTCAGTTTTTATTGCGCCTTTGCTTTTTTCCACGGAAGAAAACGCTGAGACGCAAAGAAGCGTTGTGAGTTACAGCCCTATGTTGAGACTGTCAGACGCACCGCCGAGAAGATTCCTGTTGACGGCTCTGATATACAACGTACTCATAGCCGTTTTTATATCCGGCCTGCTCATGCTCCGCGCGGACGTTCTATCCTGGACGGAGTTCTACCAGACTCTGATTCCGACCTTGATTTACACGTTTCTATGCGGGACCCTGACCACGGCCTCGATGGTCCTGTCGGAACGCTGGTGTTGCGGCAGCCGCACCTCGGTGCACATACTGACCCTTCTGGGATTCGGCGTCCTCGCCGGAACTCTGGGCGAGTTCCTGGGCAGCGCAATTCTGATCCTTCTTCGCCTGAAAGGACCTCCCGGGATTACGCCCTTCTCCGTGCCGTTCTGGCAGAGAGTCGGTGCGACATGGATCTACGTACCGCTTTTCGTCTTTGTCACGCTGTCTTTCCTCTTCATGGTCTACGGCTTCGAGCTCACGAGGAAGCGGTTGGCGACGACTGCCAGCGCGCTGAAGGAAAAGGAGCTTCAGGCGGAGCGTCTGCTCAAGCTCACAGCGGAGGCGGAGCTCAAAGCGCTCCAGGCGAGGATCAACCCTCACTTTCTATTCAACACGCTGAACTCGATCGCAGCGCTGATCTCCGAAGACCCTAAAAAAGCGGAGGAGATGACCGAGAAGCTGTCCGCCCTTTTCCGATACACTCTCAGCGCCAACCGCGGAGAACTCGTGCGTCTCGAGCAGGAGATCCACATCCTGCGCTCCTACATCGACGTCGAGCAGCTGCGGCTGGGTTCCAGGCTGAAAACCACGATCGAAATAGACGATGCCCTCTGGGATCTGAACATCCCTCCGCTCCTGCTGCAGCCGATTGTCGAAAACAGCATCAAGTATGCCGTCGCCGCGCGCGAGGAAGGGGGGTACATCTGGATCCGCGGGAGTAAAGACGGCAGCAGATGCGTTCTGGAAGTGGCCGACGACGGCCCCGGATTCGACGGGGAAACCAAAGGGGCGGGATACGCCCTGGAGAACATCCGCCAGCGGCTCGCCACCAGCTACGGCCCGACGCACGGATTTTCGATCTCACGAGCCGAGGGAAGGACGATTGTCCGGATCGAGGTCCCGATGACGGGCGGACTCTGAGCATGCCCATGACCTATCGCGCCATTCTTGTCGATGACGAAGACCTGGCCGTCAAGCGCCTTCAACGCCTTTTGAAGGAGGAGCCGGCGGTGGAGATAGTCGCCACGGCGGAAAACGGCCGCAAAGCGATCGGCCTGGTCGACGAGTTGAAGCCGGACCTCCTGTTCCTCGACATCCAGATGCCCGGCCTGAGCGGCTTTGACGTGATCCGAAGGCTGCGCCACAAACCGGTCGTGATCTTCACGACGGCCTATGACGAGTACGCTCTCGAGGCATTCGAGACCTGCGCGGTGGACTATCTGCTGAAGCCTATCGAAAAAGACCGGCTTCACAAGGCTCTCCAGAAGCTCGAGATGCTGCGTCCGGCCGGGGGCGGCGACCTGGAGCAGCGTCTCGATCTGCTCCTGCGTGCCATGGAAAGCAGGCAGGCCGAAACCTACCTGACCCATTTTCCCGCCAAGATCGGCGAGCGCATCCTCGTGTTCGCCGCCGCGGACGTGTCCTGCTTCTGCGCTTCGGACAAGTACACCTTTCTCGTGACGGGCGAAAAGGAATACATCATCGACCGGACCCTCGCCGATTTGCAGGAGCGGCTCGACCCGCGACGCTTCGTCCGGATCCACCGCAGCGCCATCGTCAACGTGGACCACGTCAAAGAAATCGTCAGCCTGCTCGGCGGGCGCTACCTCTGCCGCATGAAGCACCAGCCGCGGGAGCTTCCCGTCAGCCGCTCCATGGTGAAAAACCTGCGAAACGCCCTCGGGTTTTAGTCGGGGAGTATCCGATAATTGCTGACATCCCGAAGCGAGGGCGCAAGGCACGCCGTGCCCGCGAGTCCCCGAATCTCCCGTGTCCGCGCCAATCCGAACGAGAGGCCGCAGTAGGGGCGGCCATGAGGTCAAGTCCCTCCAAATAGCACTAGTTCAGGAAGGCGTGGGCACGGCACGCCGTGCCCCTACTGAGGAATTCGGCCGGCTTCTCTCATTCAAAATACGACTGTCGGAAGACTACAACGTCCGATCGACGGGCCGCAGTAGGGCACGGCGTGCCGTGTCGCCGCCAATCCTGACACCGGCAAAGGGCCGAAAGCCACGAATTGCACAAACCACCTGAGAATGTGCAGATGTCAGGGAGAACCTCCCCGACAGGCCCTCTACCCGCCTGCCCCCCGTGCCGCCAGGATACAGCTATGTCATACGATCAAAAGAAGATACACAATTCGACTGTAGTGGCACGGTCTTTGCTCAAACCAAAAGCGCAGTGGTCTATCGAGAGCCTTTTGCCAGAAGTGAGGAGGCAGGTCATGAGAATGTCATTTTTTAAAGGTAATCCGGTGCGACTGATAGCTATCGCATTCCTTCTGATCGGCGCGGCAGCCCTGACCGCCGGGTGCGGAACGTCAACAAAGGCATCCGCGTTGGTTGATCAGAAAAGGACGGCGGTGATCCCGGATCAGCCGGTGTCCTCAGATCCTGAACCTCCTGAAGAAGCAAGCCTGCTCAGGATCCCGCGCAACACCCCGTTCCATGTGCGGCTATTGCAGTCGATAAGCAGCAGGAACGCCAGTACGGGGGAGGAGTTGCCCGCGGAACTGTCGGCGCCGGTTTCGGTTGCAGGAATTCAAGCATTTCCAAAGGGAGCGCGGGCGCGCTGCCGCGTTGTTGCTGCTCGTCCCTCCGGAAGACTTCACAAGCCCGGATACCTGCGGCTGACGCTCGAGTCAGTTCTGAGCAGCGATGGAAGATGGATGCCCATCTCCACGACTTCCGTTTCCCTTTCCGGAAGAAGCCACAAACGCAGAAACCTGACCCTGATCGGGGGCGGCAGCGGCGTCGGTGCCCTCATCGGGGGGTTGGCCGGCGGAGCAAAGGGACTGGCTATCGGGGCCGCGTCCGGGGCAGGCGCAGGGCTCGCAGGCGCATTGGTGACCGGCAAGAAAGATGTCAGCCTGCCCGCGGAAAGCCAACTGACCTTCAAGACCGTGCATGAGCTGGCCACGAAAGGATAGCTCGGCTTATTCAATCAGCAAGAAAGGAATTCGGGGTCGGGATCGGCATCGGCATCGCAAGCGGTTTCGTGGTTCGAAATCATGAGATGCCTGTGGCTCCCAGGCATGAGGTCTACTGGGAACCGATGGCGATACCGATCTCGACCCCGAGAGCTTTCCCCACGCGCCCGCTTTGCGGGGCGCGCCAATTCCCCCCCGCGCGTGAACGATTCCATCTGCCCGGGGCGGTGCCGTCAGTGTATATTAATTCTGACAGCATCGCCGGCAGCCCCACATGGCCCTGAAACCATCATCCCGGCGGTGAATTTCAGTTTGGGAGACGCCGGGAATGGTCCATCGCAAGCCAACGATCCTTATAGCCGACGATGACGCCGCGATGCGTGAAATTCTGGAGATGCGACTCGAGGAGTGGGGGTTCGATGTGCTCCTTGCCGAGGATGGCGGCAAAGCGGCAGCCATGGTCGAGTCCGATCGCCCCGACATGGTCCTGGCCGATCTCGTGATGCCCAGGATCTCCGGCCTGGATCTGCTGCGCCGGCTGAAATCGGACAACCGCAACCGCCCCGTAGTTCTCATCACGGCCGAGGGAAGCATCGATCTGGCTGTCGAGGCGATGAAGGAAGGCGCCCAGGACTTCATCACCAAGCCTCTAAATTACCCCAAGCTGCGGACTATTCTGCAGGCGGCATGCGACGAGATCGGGCTGAGAGGCTCCCTGGACAGGCTGAATGCCCAGCTGGAGCGGGGGGCGGGGCTCGAGGACCTTGTCGGCACCAGCAAGCCGATGCGGGATATCTACGACTTGATCCGCAGTCTCGGCTCCAACGATACGACCGTGATCATAACCGGGGAGAGCGGTACCGGCAAGGAGCTTGCGGCGAAGGCTGTTCACAAGCTCAGCAGCCGTTCCCACGGCCCCTTCATCGCGGTGAATGCCTCCGCCATCCCCGAAAACCTCATCGAAAGTGAAATCTTCGGACACGAAAAGGGCTCCTTCACCGGCGCCATCGGTACGCGCCCCGGATGCTTCGAGATGGCCAACCGGGGCACCCTGCTCCTGGACGAAATCGCGGAAATGCCCATGGCTCTTCAGCCCAAGCTGCTTCGCGTGCTTGAAGATCGACAGGTACGCAGGGTGGGCGGCAATTGCGAAATCCCGGTCGACGTGCGCGTGATCGCGGCAACCAACCAGGAGCCGAGGGTCGCGGTGCAAAACGGGCGGCTGCGCGAGGATCTCTATTACCGCCTGAACGTGTTCACGGTGGCGATGCCGCCTTTGAGAGAAAGGGGCTCCGACATCCCCCTTCTCGTTCAGCATTTCATACGCGCCTTCAACCAGAAACATGGCACGCGCGTCGACGGTCTGCGCGACGAGGCTGCGCGCCTGATCCAGGAGTACGCCTGGCCGGGCAACGTCAGGGAGTTGCGCAACGTCGTGGAACGGGCCGTGATTCTGGCCAAGGGCGAATGGGTTGAGCCGTCCCACCTGCCTGCCTACATCACTCGGCCGGAGTCGGGGCCGGCATCGAAGATCGTGCTCTCGCCCGGGGCAACCCTGGCCGACGCCGAGAAGGAGATCCTGGTGCGGACCCTCAAGGACTCCGGCAACAACAAAGCCGAGGCGGCGCGCCGCCTCGGCGTGGACGTGAAGACCATTCGCAACAAGCTCAAGACCTACGGCCTTGACTAGTCTTGATGCGCTGACAGCCCGTTGTTCGATTTCCGTAGTCCCACGACATGCGAATAGCCACGAAGATCATTTCGGGTTACGGCATCCTGATCGTCGTCATGTCCGCGCTGCTGGCCTACCAGGTTTTTGCCATCTATCGCCTGGAGTCGACCGTTAGGAAGCTGTCTTCCATCGACTTCAGGTCCGCGCGGCTGTCGCTCGAACTGATGCGCGGGAGGGACCTGGTCGAGGAATTCACGCGAAAGTTCTTCGTCCTCGGCGATCCGGGCTACGAGCACCAGATGGGAGAGCATCGCGCATCGTTCGATCGCACCCTGGCAGAGCTGCGCTCCACCGTTCGTTCCAAAAAGGAAGCGGAAGAAACCGACCGTGTGGTGCAAAGCTGGAGCCGTTTTTTGCAGGACCTTTCCGCCCACAGGGGCGATCCTTCGCAGGAGTGGGTCGACAACCTGCCCGACGGACTCGCCGATCATCTCAACAAGTTGCGCGACCAGTGCCTCGCAGTGCACGTGGCTACGCTCGCGGAAATCGACGGTGAGGTGGAAAAAGCGCGTCAAACGGGATGGCGCGCTGAGATGATCTCCTGGTCGGCGGCAGGCACGGCCCTCATTCTCAGCTGCATCGTCTCGTTCCTGATCGTCCGCTCGATTTCACGCCCGTTGCGCCAACTCACGGCCGGAACCCGCGCGATTGCCGAAGGAAGGTTTTTTTACCGGCTGAACACCGACACTCACGACGAGTTCGCCGAGCTTGCCAGGGATTTCAACACCATGACCAACAGGCTCAGGGAACTCGACACGCTCAAAAAGGATTTTGTCTCCCACGTCTCGCACGAGCTGAAGTCCCCGCTGGCCTCGATTCAGGAAACCATTCGAATCCTCCTCGAGCAGATCCCGGGGCCGCTCACCGAGAAGCAGAAGCGTTTCCTCGAATTGAACCTTCAGAGCGCGAAACGACTCTCTGCGATGATCGCCAACCTTCTGGATCTGTCGCGCATCGATGCCGGAACGATGGAATACGACATCAAGAACCACGAACTGAGGGAGCTGGTCGAAACTGCCGTGGCAGAGATCGAGCCGAGAGCGGAGGATAAAAAACTCAAGATTCGGGTTCTTCAGCCGGATCGCCCGCTCCCCATCGAGTGCGACATGAACCGGGTCATCCAGGTGCTGGAAAATGTGTTGGGGAATGCCCTGAAGTTCTCACCGATTGCAGGTTCGATCGAAGTGGCAACGAGCATAACCGAACGGGACGCTTCATCGGCTCCCGCCTCTCTGAGAGACCGCATTCAGGCGCACGGCGATGCCGGCTCCACGTGCTACACCGTTGCCGTCACGGACCATGGACCCGGCGTGCCCGATGGGCTCAAGGAGAATATCTTCGAGAAGTTCCGTCAGATTCAGGGGACCAAAATGACGGGCCAGGGAGCCGGCCTGGGCCTTGCGATTTCACGGACCATCGTCGAGGCCCACGGCGGGGCGATCTGGGTCGAGGACAACGCAGGAGGCGGCAGCCGTTTCATAGTGCTGATTCCAGCCAAGGCGAACAAGCACAGGGCCAAGCCGGTCTCGCGGCCGATCTGAAAGCCTATGAGATTGCGAATTGCGGATTGCGGTTTTCGGATTGACCGGCACGCGCCCGCGTCCGCGACTCTCGCCCGACGGGCCCTCCCGGCAATATTTCTGTCGCTTGCCCTTGTGACGTCTGCGTGCAACCGGCGAGCAGCCCGGCCGGCAGTCCCGGGACCCCCGCCCGCGGCGCTTGTGACTTACGAAGCTGCGGAAAAGAGCTTTGACGCAGGAGATTATGCGGGCGCAGCCCGGTCCTACGAATCCTACCTCGGGGCCGGCGTAGCGGAAAACCGCGACCGGGCACTGTTCCGGGCCGCACTCGCCCACGCCCTTGCGCGCGAAACCGCGGACGACGGAGGCGAGTCACGAGCCCTTTTCCAGCGCCTTGTGGCCCAGTATCCGGCCAGCACATACGCAGCTCCTGCAAACCTGATCCTGAAACTGCAGGCCGATGTGGAGACCCTGCAGGGGAACCTGAAGGATCAGCAGGCCAAGGTCAAGACGCTGGCCGAAGAGCTGAAGCGCTTGAAGGACATCGACATGCGCCGGCGTCCCTCCCGGCCGCCCCCATAACCGGCAAGGCACCAAGACACCAAACCCACCACGAAATACGATTTGACAAGTGGTTCCTGGTATCCCTGGTGTCTTGGTGTCTTGGTGGTTGCCGGAACGGCCTGGCAGGGCTCCAAGATGCAAGCGGGGCATGATACAATAATCCAATCTCGGGCACGTTGCTGGGTTCTCAAGTGGAATTGTCTGCGAGAGCGTAGACGATGAAGACGCGGGATGACGGGTGGCAGTTCCTTCGGGTCTCCCTCCGGGAGCACACAGCCCATGTAGATTTGAATCGTCCTCCCGTAAACGCGTTGAACCGGGACCTTATCGCCGAGTTGACCTCCGTGGCGAGGAGCTTTGCGAAGCGGACGGAAGTGTGGGCCGTCGCCCTTTCCTCGTCGAACAGGAGCTTCTGCGCGGGCGCTGATCTTAAGGAGCGGGCGACCATCCCTGGCAGCAGGGTTGCCTCGATCGTAAGAAGCATCCAACGCATGATCGCGGCCTGGCTCGAGATCAAACAACCTGTCATCGCCGGAATCCGCGGCGCCGCGCTCGGAGGAGGACTCGAACTTGCACTTGCCGCCGACATCATCGTCGCATCCGACGATGCGATCCTGGGCCTGCCCGAGGTAAACCTGGGAATAATTCCCGCCGGAGGAGGAACACAGAGGCTTGCGCAGCGCGCTTCGCTCGGCGTTGCCGCGAAGTGGGTTCTCTCCGGAGCGCGCTTCGGAGCCGGGGAGGCCTTTCTCGACGGGGTGGTCGACTATGTCGTCCCCGCCCCCTCATTCGACCGCGACTTTCAGGGCGTCGTGTCGGATATTGCATCGTGCGCCCCGCTCGCGCTTCGCCAGGCGAAGAAAGCTCTAACCGGCCGATATCGCGCCGCGCTCCTCAAAGGCTTCAAAGACGAATCCGAATGTTACGCCCCCCTTGTTCCCACCGAGGATCGCAGCGAAGCGCTGCGAGCCTTCGCGCAGAAGAGGAAGCCGGTCTGGCAGGGAAAGTAGTCATCCGGCGCCAGTGCCCGGTTTGCCGGAGAGGATGTCGATGGCTGACACTGCGGAGATCTTTGGAACCACGGACAGCATGCGCATGGTCCAGCGTCTCGCGCGGGAGTTTGCGGAACGCGAGCTGCGGCCCGTGGTCATGAAATACGATGAGTCGCAGCAGGTTCCCCTCGAGATCATGTCGAAGCTGGGCGAGATCGGGTTCCTGGGCGCCATATTCCCGGAGGATTACGGGGGGGCAGGGTTGACGCCGCTCGACTTTACGGTTCTCGTGGAGGTGATCGCGCGGGTCGATCCTTCGGTCGCCCTGGGCATCTGCGCGCACAACGGGCTGTGCGTGAATCACATTTTCACATTCGGGAACGATCACCAGCGGAGGAAATTTCTGCCCGATCTCTGCTCCGGAAAGAAACTGGGCGGCTGGGGCCTGACGGAATCCTCCTCGGGCAGCGATGCCGGGGGAATGCAGTCCACGGCAAGGAACGACGCGGGAACCTGGATTCTGAACGGCAGCAAGGCATTCACGACCCACGGTTCGGTGGGCGCAACCTTCGTCGTCATGGCGATCAGCGGCAGGGCGGGCGACCGGCACGCGATCTCCGCTTTCATTCTCGAAAAAGACATGCCCGGCCTGTCGGCAGGCAAGAAGGAAAATAAGCTCGGCATGCGGGCGAGCGACACCTCTACGCTGGTGATGGACAATGTCCGTGTCCCGGCTGAAAACCTGATCGGCAAAGCAGGCGAAGGGTTCAAACAGGCCCTGCAGGTACTCGACGGCGGAAGGATCGGAATAGCGGCTCTCGCCGTCGGGCTGGCGCAAGGCGCTCTGGACGCCAGCCTCCGATACGCCCGGGAACGCCGCCAGTTCGGCAAACCGCTTTCGGAGTTTCAGGCCATCCAGTGGAAGCTGGCCGACATGGCCACGGAGATCGAGGCGGCGCGGCTGCTCACGCGCAGGGCGGCATGGCTCAAGATGCAGGGCGAATCCGTCACCCTTGCAGCCTCCCAGGCGAAATATTTCGCCAGTGAAGCGGCGGTGCGGGCCGCAAACGAAGCGGTTCAGATTCACGGGGGCTACGGATTCGTCAAGGATTTCCCCGTGGAGAAGCTATATCGGGACGCGAAGCTGCTCACCATCGGAGAGGGCACCTCGGAAGTGCAAAAAATGGTCATCGCGAAAAACCTGCTCGGGTGAAAGGGGCCATGACGCGTATCGGTTCCGAACTCAAGCACGACGAAGGCTTCCGCAAAAACGTCGAATCGATGCGCGGCCTCCTGGATGGGGTCAATTCCAAAGCCGCGGATGTCAGGCAGGGCGGGGGGCCCGACGCGCTCGCACGCCATCGCAAAAGGGGTAAGTTGACGGCGCGGGAACGGATCGAAAAACTCCTGGATCCGGGCTGCCGTTTCCTGGAGATCGGTCTCTTTTCCGCGTGGGGCATGTACGGAGAATATGGAGGCGCTCCCGCGGCGGGGACCGTGATCGGAGTTGGATGTGTTCACGGCAGGGACGTCGTCGTCGCCGCCAACGACGCCACGGTCAAAGCCGGCGCGTGGTTTCCGATCACGTGTAGAAAAAACCTGCGCGCCCAGCAGATTGCGATGGAGAACCGGTTGCCCATCGTCTACCTCGTGGATTCCGCCGGCGTCTTCCTCCCGCTCCAGTCCGAGATCTTCCCGGGCGAAGAGCACTTCGGACGAATCTTTCGCAACAACGCCGTGATGTCCTCGATGGGAATTCCCCAGATCGCGGCGATCATGGGGCCCTGTGTCGCGGGCGGAGCCTATCTTCCCGTGATGAGCGACGAAACTCTGATCGTAGAGGGGACGGGGAGCCTCTTCCTGGCCGGGCCGCATCTGGTCAAGGCTGCGATCGGCGAGGAGATCGACACGGAGACTCTCGGCGGATCGACGATGCACAGCGAGATCAGCGGCGTGGTGGACTATCGGGTCAAAGACGATGAGGAGTGCCTTTCCAGGATCCGCGGCCTCATCGGCAAGATGGGGGGAAGGCAGTCCGCCCCGTTCGACCGTGCGCAGCCGGCGGCGCCGAAACTGGAACCGGCGGAGATCCACGGAATCGTCCCGGCGGATCGAACCCGTCCGTACGACACGTACGAACTGCTGGCCCGCATCCTCGACGACAGCGAGTTCGACGAATACAAGGCGGGGTACGGGAGGTCCATCGTCACGGGATCCGGCAGGGTCGACGGCTGGGCGGTGGGAATCGTGGCGAATCAGCGCATGATCGTGAAGAACGCCCGGGGGGAGATGCAGGTCGGCGGGGTCATCTACAGCGACAGCTCCGACAAAGCGGCCAGATTCATCATGAACTGCAACCAGAAGCGGGTGCCGATCGTCTTTTTTCAGGACGTAACCGGATTCATGGTCGGCAGGCGCGCCGAACAGGGCGGAATCATCAAGGACGGGGCAAAAATGGTCAACGCCGTCGCAAACTCGGTCGTGCCGAAAATTACCTTTATCGTCGGGAACAGCTACGGCGCAGGCAACTACGCCATGTGCGGAAAGGCCTACGATCCGCGCTTCATCTTCGCGTGGCCCACTGCTCAGATCGCCGTCATGGGCGCCAAACAGGCCAGCGGGACTCTGCTTTCGATCAAGCTCCAGGCAATGCAGAAGGGCGGGGCACAGATTTCCCCCGCGGACCAGCGCGCGATGCTCGAGGAGACCCGGCGGCGCTATGAAGAGCAAATGGATCCCCTGTACGCCGCGTCAAGGTTGTGGGTGGATGACGTTGTCGATCCTCTGGACACGCGGTGGCTGATCTCGCGGGCGATCGAATTGGCGAGCCACAACCCGGACATCCCTCAGTTCAACCCCGGTATTCTCCAAGTTTAGCTTTTAAAATGATGAACCATGAGGACCTCGAAGATCTCAAAAACAAGTCTTCGCGATGCTCGACTTCGAGGCCTTTGGGGTCTTTGCGGTTCGGTTTCTTGAAATGATCGGTGAGCGTTCGATGATCCGAATCGGCTGCGGCCAGGGATTTTGGGGTGATCTGCTCAGGGCTCCGATCGACCTCGTGCGCAAAGGGCCGCTCGACTACCTGGTCATGGATTTTCTTGCAGAGCTGACG
>Ga0316628_100004202_pt1 | contig 11246 bp, 13 predicted proteins | sample OWC_Aug_M2_C1_D5_FD_207648 | JGI IMG/M metagenome (GOLD analysis project Ga0316628, IMG submission 207648) | Wetland soil microbial communities from Old Woman Creek delta, Ohio, United States - OWC_Aug_M2_C1_D5_C | ecosystem: Environmental > Terrestrial > Soil > Wetlands | place: USA: Ohio... | reverse complement strand
GGAGCTTCTCTGGAGTTTCTCGAGGGGAAGAAGTTGCCGGGTATTGAGGCCCTGAGAAGGAACTGATAAAGATAGTGAGGAAATAAGGTGACGGGGAGATCGGGAAAGAATTTTTGTGATAAACCCTAAACCCTAAACCCAAAACCCTAAACTCTAGATAAACTCAAAATAGAGGAAACTCCAAATTCTAAACAAAACAAAATTCCCAAGCTTTTTACTTAAGATTTGGGTTTTGAACATTTGGGGTTTGAGTTTGTTTAGGATTTCGTCTTTAGGTTTGGAGTTTGAAGTCCTCTTATAAGTGTTAGAGGCAAATCCTCAGAATTATACACGGTTCTAAAGAGGAGTAAATCATGGCAAGACTACCCTTCATCGCGGGAAATTGGAAGATGAATAAGACGGTCGGGGAAGCCCTCGATCTCGTCAGGGAACTGAAGACGGCCATTTCCGGGGTGAAAGAAGTGGAAGTAGCGGTGGCTCCTCCTTTTACGGCACTCCGTGACGTCCATAAGGAGCTTGAAGGTTCTTCAATTCGTCTCGCTGCCCAGAACCTTTACTGGGAGGAGAAGGGTGCCTTTACCGGGGAGATCTCTCCGCTTATGCTTAAGGAAGTTGGCTGCCAGTATGTCATCATCGGGCACTCTGAAAGACGCCAGTTTTTTGGGGAATTGGACGAAACGGTGAGTCGAAGGATCAAGGCAGCACTGGCTCATGGATTGAAAGTAATCTTCTGCATCGGTGAGACATTGGGAGAAAGGGGAGAAGGGAAGACCTTTGCCGTCATCGAGAGACAGATGGAGGGTGGGTTGAAGGAATTGGGCGACAAGGACTTGAAAAATATAACGATCGCCTACGAGCCGGTTTGGGCGATCGGTACAGGGAGGACGGCCACTCCGGAACAGGCTGAAGAAGTGCACCGATTCATCAGGGGAAAAGTGAAAAGTCTCTATTCACGAGATGTCTCAGAGGAGACCCGAATCCAATATGGCGGAAGCGTGACTCCGGAGAATATCAAGGGATTGATGAATCAGCCGGATATCGATGGCGCATTGGTGGGAGGCGCGAGTCTGAAAGCGGAGTCTTTTTCGAAGATTGTCAGATTTAAAGAAATGTGATATAAATTAAAAAACTTAGAGAGGATCGGGTCCATGACGATTATCATTGTTCTTCACATCTTAGTTTGCGTTGCACTCATCATGATCGTTCTGCTCCAGGCGGGAAAAGGAGCAGAAATGGGGGCTGCATTCGGAGGAGCCAGTCAGACCATTTTCGGAAGCGCCGGGGCCATGGGATTTCTTTCCAAGCTAACCACCGTCGCTGCGGTTGTTTTCATGATTACCTCGCTTCTCCTCACCTTCTCTTCATCAAGGAAGGGTTCCACCATTATGAAGGAGAGGCCGGCTCCTACAGCTCCGGCGGCCCCTTCGCAGGTGCCGGCTCAACCTCAGGTGCCTGTCCCCGAACCGAAGAAGTAAGGAAGTGGTAGCGCCCTCATTTACTGGGGGCGCAGGAGTCTCGTTGGCAGTAAATGCCAACGCTACAGTCTCATACAACGACTGCCGAAGTGGTGGAATTGGTAGACACGCCATCTTGAGGGGGTGGTGGGTATCCCCCGTGGGGGTTCAAATCCCCCCTTCGGCACCATGATATGATCGACAGGAGGAGAGGTAAAGATACCCCTCCTCCTGTCATTTTTAGTCCTAAATTCGGATTTGCCAGGCAGTCAAAGATATGGATCAAAATTCTCCTGAAGCGATCATTGCCATTCAAGCAGCCATGAAGGCCTCGGCACTCTGCGAAAAAATAAGGACGAATCTTTCGGGTGGGGGGACCCACCTAAAAAGCGACCGAAGTCCTGTGACTATTGCAGATTATGGGTCTCAGGCGATCATCTGTAAATTGATCAGAGAAAAGTTTCCCCAAGATACGATTGTTGCTGAGGAGGATTCAAAAGAATTGAGGAAATCGGACCGGTCAAGAATTCTCGAACAGGTCACAAGTGATGTCAATGCTTTCATCTCAGGCTCCTCTTCAGAGGAGGTGTGCTCCTGGATTGACGTCGGTTCCAATTCCGTCAGCGACCGGTTTTGGGCTTTAGACCCCATTGATGGGACGAAGGGATTTCTCAGGGGAGATCAATATGCGATTGCCTTAGCGCTCATTGAAAAGGGTAAGGTGACACTCGGGGTTTTAGCCTGTCCCAATCTCTATACAGACGTTCACCATCCTCTTGGAGAAAAGGGATGCCTTTTTCTTGCCTTGAGGGGAAAAGGTTCGTTCCAGATGGACAGCACCGGCGCAAACAAACGGCCTATTTTTGTCTCCAAAGCCAAGAGCCCTTCCGAGGCGATCATTACAGAGAGCGTTGAACCTGACCATGCTGACCATCTTACTCATCAACGCCTCGCTCAGAAGCTGAATATTTCAAGGCCTTCCCTTAGAATGGATAGTCAGGCAAAGTACGGGATCTTGGCGAGAGGGGAAGTCACTCTTTATCTGAGAGTGCCATCCTCTGCTGACCCGGGGTACAGAGAGAACATTTGGGACCATGCCGCGGGTTCGATCATCGCCGAGGAGGCGGGGGGACGGGTGACAGATGTCCTGGGACGGCCATTAGATTTTTCATCTGGAATAAAAATGGAAAAAAATCAGGGCATCCTGGTGAGCAATGGAATCTTACATGAGGTGGTTCTAAAGGCCTTAGAGATGTGATAGTATTTAAGCAAGGGGGTGTTTCATGGAGCCGAATTTTACAGAGGTCATCCAATCTGAGGTCCCAAAGGACTGTGTCCTGATCTCGGTCGGGCTTCCAGGAAGCTGGAAGAGTCCAGTGACGGAGGAGATTGCGAAGATGAAAGGGTTTCAAATTCTGAGGTCTGACATCATCAGGCTTGAGGTCCTGAAGGGGCAGGATGTCTTCGATAATAAGGTGGCCTCTAATCCGGAGAACCGGAAAAAAGTCTATGACGAAATGTTTCGGCAGGCGGCGGAGACATTGAAAACGTCGAAACAGGGATTGATTCTCGATGCCACTTTTTTCACCCAGGACTTGAGATCAGGAGCCGCTGAGTTGGCTCAAAAGGCAAATCGGACGTTTGTGATTGCAGAATGTGTCTGCACAGAGGAGAAATCCATCGAGCGAATCTTAAAAAGGACGAAAGAGAATTACGAGTCGAATGCCTTGACCCGGGAAGCCTATCTCAATAATAAGGCCGTGTTTCAACCGGTCGATATTAAGGACCTAAAGAGGAAATTTAAAACGGTTCCGATGGTGCACCTCACGATTGACACCGAGTATAACAGTCTCCCGGATTGGAAGATCAAAAGGATCGAAAAGAATTGACTATGGATGTTTCCTCACTCCAAAAGGCACTCCTCAACCCGGAGAGTTACCCCGATCGTCCGCCCGTTATAAAATTCATAGAGACCCACATCTCCCTTCTCTTCTTGACGGGGAATCATGTCTACAAGTTGAAAAAACCTGTCAATTTCGGTTTCTTGGATTTCACCTCCCTCGAAAAGAGAAAGTTTTTTTGTGAACAGGAAGTCAAATTGAATCGCCGGCTATCGCCCGCCCTCTATCTGGGGGTCGTCAGAATTTCAAAAGAAGGCGACCGGATCCATCTGGAAGGGAAAGGCGAACCTGTCGAATATGCGGTTAAGATGAAACAGATTCCTGAAGAAAAGCTGATGGACAAACTGCTTGAGAAAAGACAGGTGACCCCCAGGATGATTGAGGCCGTCTCGGAGAAATTGGTTAAATTCTATTTTATCGCGGAGACCAGCGATCTGATCAAAAGTTTCGCCAAACCGGAGCGGGTCAAACAGGATACCGATGAGAACTTTGAACAGACTGAGAAATACATTGAAGTGACCCTCCCCCGGGAAGTTTACGAAGAAGTAAAGAACAAAACGAACGATTTCTTCAGGAAAAATGAGAAAATATTCCAGCAGAGGATCGCCTCCGATCGAATTCGAGATTGCCACGGGGATCTCCGTTTGGAACACATCTTCTGGGGGGATGAGATCTCCATCTTCGACTGCATCGAATTTAATCAGAGGTTCCGATATACGGACGTAGCGGCGGACATGGCCTTCCTGGCCATGGACCTCGATTACCACGGCAGGGAAGACTTGAGCGAACATTTGATCGGCGCCTATGTCGGAGAATCAGGTGATCACCAGCTAATGGAAGTGCTGGATTTTTATAAATGCTACCGGGCCTACGTTCGCGGGAAGGTGGAAAGTTTCCGGTTAGATGATCCCCATATTCCGGAGAGAGAAAAGCAAGGGGCCCTCAAAAGGGCGCAGAAATATTTTAACCTTGCCCGCCGCTACGCGGAGAGATTTTAACAATAATCTCTTTTGTTTCCGAAGGACCCACATAGGACTTCTCGCAGCCCTTCGCCGGGAGAGGGGAGGGGGTCTGTGCAAGAAGATCATTATGTAGCTTAGCTGTCTCATCATGATAATCTTTTTAGGAGGAGGGCAAACATGAATCTCCAGGACTTAGAAAAGTTGATCAAGGGAAGGCGTTCAGTTCGGCGGTGGAAGAAACAGGACGTTCCGGAGGAGATGTTGGAAAAGGCGGTGGAGCTGGCGACGTGGGCCCCCAACGGGGGCAACTATCAGGGATGGCGCTTCGTCGTCGTAAAAAACAAGGAAGTGATCGGGGAAATAGCGGATGCCGCCCAGTCGATCGCGGATAAGATGGCCTCCTGGCCGGAAGCAAAGTCCTGGGAGGAGGATATCAAACGGTACCACAAGAATGCCTCTCTCTTCAGGAATGCGCCAGCTTGCATCGGGTTGTTCACCAGCGAATATCAAAGTCCGATGGACAAGCTGCTGGCTGCCCGGGAATCTTTTGATCCTGAAGCAAAAAAGGTGATGGGGTTTCGAAGAACGGCACCCACTGCGATCCAGAGTGTCGCTGCTGCCGCGACAACGATGCTGCTTGTGTTTCATCAGATGGGCCTGGGCGCGGTTTGGCTTGTCTCACCCATTCAAGCCAAAAAGGAGATCGAGACAATATTGAAAGTGCCACCGACGATGGCTCTTGTGTGCCTCGTCGCGGTGGGATATCCTGACGAATCGCCTCAGAAGGATCGAAGACCCGTGGATCAGGTATTGGAGTTCGTTCGCTAATCCCTTTGGTGGTACGGTGGAGGAGATGAAAAATGAAGACGAAGACGATCCGGCAATCCGTTACTTTCAAAGCGTCCCCTCACGCGGTGTACGAAGGTCTGATGGATTCGCGCAAGCACGCCCGATTCACCGGCGCTAAGGCAAAGATCAGTCGTAAGGTGGAAGGAACATTTACTGCTTATGGCGGATATATCGAAGGCGTTCACCTGAATCTTGTGCCGGACAAGAAGATTGTCCAGTCATGGCGGGGCAATGACTGGCCGGAAGGTCACTTCTCTAAAGCCACCTTTTCCCTGAAAAAAGTCAAGAATGGTACGCGACTTACCTTCTCTCAAACCGGGGTCCCAGATCAACACTATCGTGAGATTCGCCAAGGCTGGCGTGATTATTACTGGAAACCCATGAAAGAAATGTTGGAGAGAGGGAACTGAGACACGGTCGAGGAAAACGATCTTACTTCTTCGGGGAGCCATCTCTCGATACAAAGGGGGAGTCGCGTTGATCAGAAGGAGCACGTTCCTCACTGCCATGGTCTTGCTGTATTCTGTCATGGCTTTGTACGCCCCTGCGGAGGGGGCAAGGCGTTTGGGAATCAATACCACGCTTCGTACCTTTCGAGAGGAAATAAAATCGATAGAGGAATTGGGTGCAGGGACAATCCGTGTGCCCTTACAATGGCAGCTGGCCAAGATTCAGAGGGGGGAATATGATTGGAGTACTGTCGACCGATTGTTACAAGTGGCTCAGGCAAAACAAATAGAGGTTCTGTTTACCATACGGACAAATTTCCCAAAAGAAATTCAGAAACATAGGCGAAAACGAGGGGCGATCGAAATTAACCCTGAGTCGCTGGACAAGAAAGAGTGGGTTCATTTCGTGGAGACCCTTGCCAACCGTTATCGGGGGCAGAAAGTAAGTTATGAAATTGAAAATGAGGTGAATGAGGAAACTTTCTGGAAGGGGACATTGGAACAATATGTGGAACTCTTAGAAACTGGTTATGATGTGATTAAGAAGGCTGACCCGAATGCCAAAGTGCTGCCGTCAGCGATGGGGTGCGGTATTGCTCAGAATTCCAAATCAAGGTGGGTAGGCGAGAAGGCATGGAAGTGGCACGACGGCTGGTTAAAGCCAATCTTCTCCACTAAGAAATTCGATGTGGTGAACGTCCATAATTACTATTATCCGAGTGAAATCACTGCAAACGGGCTTACTTTTCACAGTTATTTGCAGCATGTTCGGGATCTTATGAAGGCATCAGGATTGGGAGACCGCCCCATCTGGATTACAGAAACGGGATATGTGAGCCTTCCTACGGAGGCCAATGGCCGGATGGATGATGGTTCCTATGAAAAACAGGCCAGATGGCTTACGGAGGCGTATGAACAAGCGTTTGAATCTGGTGTTGAGAGAGTCTTCTGGTTGTTTCTCCGTGACCGGAAAGAAACTTATTTTGGGTCAATGGGATTGGAGGACGTGAAAGGCAACCCCCGCCCTTCGTGGAACGCCTTTCGGCAATTGAGCAAATGAAACGAAGGAGATGATTAAGTCCTTACGGATGTGCGATTTATTTAAGATCTTCTAATGCAGGAGGACAGGAACGATGGCAGAATGGGTCATTGACCCGGATCACGCGGTGGCGAGATTCTCTGTGAGACATTTCATGATTGCCAATGTGGAAGGCATGTTCAGCAAGATGACCGGGCTCATTCAATTCGATCCACTCGATCTCGGTCGGTTATCTGTCGAAGTCGAGATAGAGGTCAAAAGCCTGACAACCGGCCACGCAGAGCGGGACGAGCATCTCCTGAGTACTGATTATTTTGACGTGGAAAGGTATCCAAAGATTATCTTTAAGAGCGCCAAAGTCGAGTCGACGGGGGACACCCGTGGCAAAGTGATCGGTGATCTTACGATCCGGGGAATCCGTCGTCCCGTGACGTTGGACTTTGAATATTTCGGCCCGGTCAAAAGCCCCTTTAGTGGAAAATCATGTATTGGCTTCTCTGCAACCGGAAAGGTCAATCGCGAGGCTTATGGAATGACTTTGAGCCACCCTATGGAAGGCGGAGGTTTGGTCGTAGGGAAAGATGTTCAAATCCACATTGAGATAGAGGCTGATCTCGCCCCAGCGTAACTTCCTTTCACCGGAATCCACATCATTATTTTAAGACATGGCGAACCTAACCGAGAACAAGGGGCGATTCCGTTTTTCAGTTTGAAAAATGGAACCGAATCTGTTAAGAACCTCCTATCTTCATCCATGAATGAGTTCAGGAGAGAGAACATGAATCGATGCTACAAGAATGTTTGGCTAACCGTCTTGCTTGTGATGTTTGTTGTTACGTTGATTTCCCCGAGACCAATCCTTTGTAAGACGAATCGGGTTCCCAAAACGCCCAAAAGCCATCAAAAGGCAAAAGCCCCCGAGAAGGTTAAAGCAACAAAGAACAAGGAGGCATCTTCGGGGAGCCTTCAATGTGATGCTCGGTCTGCTATTTTGATGGATGGACTCACCGGACAGGTCCTTTTCGAACAGAACCGAGATTTGAAAATGGCCCCTGCGAGCTTCGTTAAAATCATGACGCTCTATTTGGTCTATGATGCGATCCGGGCCGGACAACTCAAGATGGATGAAATGGTGACCGTCAGTGAGAAAGCTTGGAAGATACAAGGTTCGAAGATGTTCATTAAGGTTGGAGACAGGGTGAAGGTGGAAGACCTGATTAAAGGGGTTGCGATCGCTTCGGGAAATGATGCATGCATCGCCTTGGCGGAGCATCTGTCCGGTTCCGAAGAAGCCTTTGTTTCGAAGATGAATGAGAAGGCCAAACTTCTGGAACTCAAGGACTCCCAGTTCAAGAATTCCCACGGGATGCCAGCCGAGGGTCAGTATACGACAGCCATGGATATGGCCGTCTTGGCGAAGCGTTACATCGAAGATCATGCCGAAGCCCTCGTCTTCCATTCCGCGGTAGAATTTGAATACAACGGCATTCGGCAGGGAAATCGAAATACGCTTCTGCAGAAGAACATCGGAGTGGACGGATTGAAGACAGGTCACGTGGAAGAGTCGGGTTATCATCTCGCCGCCACGGCAAAGAGGGATGGTCAGAGGATGATTGCTGTGGTGATGGGTTGCGATAAAATGAGCAAGAGGGGCCCGGAAGCCCAAAAATTGTTGGAGTATGGTTTTAAGAATTTTTCTACCATTGAAGCAGTTAAGAAAGGCGCACCCTTTGGCCCTGTCAAGGTGAAGAGAGGAAAGTCGAATCAGGTCGGCCTGGCTGCGGCAGGGGACGCGAAGGTGACCGTGGCCAAGGGAAAGGAGAATCTGGTTTCTGTCGTTCCCCAATTGCCTCAGTTTGTCGTAGCCCCCATTCAAAAAGATCAGGTTTTGGCGAAAGTGCTTATCCAGAATGAGGGGAAGGTCGCGAAAGAAGTCAATCTCCTTGCGTCGTCGGCTGTAGAGAAAAGCCTGATTCCTCCCTGGCCAATCCTTGCAGGAATCATTCTCGGGGTCGTCGTTCTCGGTGGTTTCGGATTTTGGTGGTTTCGCCGGCCAAAAACTAAAAGACTTTAAATTGGAAGCGCGAAATGGATGCTTGAACAAAGCTCCCTCACCCTTTTCCTCTTCCCGGCGGGGAGGGGGTGGATTTTGATATGTTGGGTGCGAGGATGACCTCAAGACAGATCGTGCAGGGAGAACAAGATATTGAGATTGCTCTAAATCAAATATGCGAACAATTGTTGAGCAGACATCCTCAATTAGACGAGACGGTATTGGTCGGGATAAGAACAGGAGGGGTCTTTCTGGCTGAACGCCTGAAACAGAAGATCGTCCTCAAGAGAGACCTCAAGCTTCCCATGGGGATTATCGACATCACCCTCTATCGTGATGATTGGACCAGGCTGAGTCAAACGCCGGAGGTCAAAAAGACGGAGATTCATTTTTCGATCGAAGACAAGAATGTCCTTCTCGTGGACGATGTGCTCTTTACCGGCAGGACCGTCCGGGCTGCCCTCGACGCTTTGTTGGACTTGGGGAGACCTCGCCGGATTGAATTAGCCGTGTTAATTGACCGGGGTCAAAGAGAACTGCCCATTTGTGCCGATTATATCGGGAAGACATTGGAGATCTCCAGACAGGATTCTGTTCATGTGGAACTGAAGGAGTTGGCAGGCGTTGATCAAGTCGTCATTGAATACGGGGGGTATCCCCCGTCTTGATTGCTCCACCGTCCGGTGTCTTTGACCCCTCTCGGCATGAATGGCTTCATGCCTTTCCTGACCTCTCGCAGTCCTTTTGAAACCTGCCCTCACGCGAGTCTTTATAAAACTCGGATGGGTGTGACAATAGCGGATGCTTAGGTCGATGAATCCAGAGATAAAGAACGGCAGCGCGGTCGAAAAAGACAGAATCGTCACTATTGTGCTCACGGTGGTGTGCCAGAGCTTTCAAGCTCTCTCCATGGGGGGCATCGCCCTTCTTCTTCCCATCATCCGTAAAGACCTGGGCTTATCCTTCACGCAGGGGGGGAGCCTGGCGGCCGCAACCACCTTGGTTTATGCCCTCATGCAGATGCCTGCAGGGTATCTGTCCGACCGTTTCAGTCCAAAAAAATTGTTTTCCATCGGCATTCTCGGATCAACCGTCCTGGCTCTGACCTTTGGGCTTGTGGCCAATTACTGGCAGGCTCTGGTCAACCAGATGTTGTCCGGATTCTTCCGCTCCCTTCTCTTTACACCCGGGATGGCATTATTGACAGGGTGGTTTCCTACGAACCGACGCGCCACCGCGATCGGGTTGTACTTGATTGGCGGATATTCGGGCAGTGTGATCTTCAATCTTGTGGGTCCCCTCTTGGTGGCCAGGTTCGATTGGCGTTTTTCCTTCATCAGTATCGCCTCCGTGGGAATCATTGCCATCCTGTTCCTCATCCGATTTGGTAAAGACGCCCCTCCCACGGGTGAACGACGGAAGGGCAACATGCTTGAGGCCTTACAACTCTTCCGGCACAAGGTGATGTGGGTTTGCGGTGGAATTCAATACATCCGATTTGGCGTCGTGCAGGGGATCACCTATTGGCTCCCCAGTCTCTTAATTAATGAAAAGGGATTATCTCTGCAGGCTGCCGGTCTCATCATCGCTATTCAAGTGGTCCTGATGTCGCCATCAAACATCATCGGGGGTTACCTTTCCGATCGGTTGAAAAATCCCATCCTCGTGATCGCCGTATCGCTCGGCATCTTAGGAATCACGACTGGACTCTTGATCACTGCGAATAACATGATTTTACTCGTTGCCCTGATTTTCATCAATGCGATCTTTTTACAAATGTATTTTGGACCTCTCTTCTCAATCCCGGTCGAGATCTTGGGGGTCTCGAAAGCAGGAATTTCGATCGGCTTCAGCAATCTCTTTGCGAATATCGGGGGATTCAGCGCCGCCTACCTCTTGGGGGCGCTCAAGGACCGGTTCGGCGCGTTTAAACCTGGCTTTTTCGCAATCTGTGGAGCTTGTTTCTTAGGCTTCGCGTTGACCTTGATCCTCGGCCGCATGAGGCGTAAAGCGATGGATCCGATCGCGTTCTCTTAAACCTTGCGCCCACTTTCGGAACATCGATCCCCTCCTCCGTGTAAGGGAAAAGGCATGAGCTTCTAGAACGGCCATTCTTACCTATTCGATTTCGTTCATTTAGGTCCAGGATAGCTCCTCTTCGTCATTCTCAAATGACACAAAACCCAAGACCGCTTCTTGATTCTTCAGGACAGTTTTAGTATAGTTTCTGAAATATTCGATGAGAGGTTGAAGCGCAGGCATCTGAATGATTCGAAGAAGTAAACCCCGCAAGAAGAAGAAATTTGAAGAGCAATTGGTTCAAAAGTTTCCTCATGGTTGTCCTTATTGTGATCAACCCATCTCTTATGATCAATTCAATTTGAAGGTGGGAGAGAATGAAATCCAGTGTCTCTCGTGTAAAAAGACTTATATCAAGGTGGTTTCAGATTCTCCTGAAGAGAGACGGTAAACGAACTGTCCGCGTTTATCAGAGGCGGTAAGAAAGAGCGTTCCTGCAGTTCCGGGACGCTACCTATCT
>Ga0316628_100004201_pt1 | contig 11246 bp, 8 predicted proteins | sample OWC_Aug_M2_C1_D5_FD_207648 | JGI IMG/M metagenome (GOLD analysis project Ga0316628, IMG submission 207648) | Wetland soil microbial communities from Old Woman Creek delta, Ohio, United States - OWC_Aug_M2_C1_D5_C | ecosystem: Environmental > Terrestrial > Soil > Wetlands | place: USA: Ohio... | reverse complement strand
CCCTTCGTGCATCATCTGGCGCGCCGGCTCGAGCTCGGCGGTTTCGTCCACAACGCGGCGACGGGAGTTCACATCGAAGTCGAAGGCGATGCGTCCGCCGTCGATTGCTTCGTCGCAGATCTCGGCGTGAACGCACCACGCGCCGCCCACGTGGAGCGGGTCGAAGCTCGAGCGGATCGCCCTCGAGGAGAACGATCCTTCCGCATCGTCGCGAGCGACCCGGCGGCCGCGGGCACACCGATCGTCGCCGCGGACCGAGCAACCTGTGACGACTGTGTCCGGGAGCTCTTCGATCCGGACGACCGTCGGTTCCTGCATCCGTTCATCAACTGCACGCAGTGCGGACCGCGCGTGACGGTCGTCACCGGGATGCCGTACGACCGCGCGCGCACCACGATGAGCGACTTCCACATGTGCGTCGCGTGCCGCCGCGAATACGAGGACCCCTCGAGCCGGCGATTTCACGCGCAGCCCGTCTGCTGCCACGATTGTGGCCCACGCCTCTCGATCTTGGGTGACGGCCGGGAGGAGACCCCGCGTGATGTCATCGCCATCTTCGCGCGGGCGCTCGCTGCCGGAAAGATCGGAGCGCTGAAGGGCGTCGGGGGCTTTCATCTCGTCTGCGACGCCACGAACGCCGGGGCCGTCGCGAAGCTCCGGGAACGCAAGCGCCGCGATGCGAAGCCGTTCGCCCTCATGGTGGATGCGCCGTCCACGGCCGTACGTCTGTCTGCTCTCGACGACGACGCCTTCGCGCTGTTGACCTCCTCCGCGCGCCCGATCGTGGTCGCGCCTCGCCATGAATCGACTCTCCTCGCCGCGGGAGTCGCGCCCGACGTGCCGGCGTTCGGGGTGATGTTGCCCTACGCGCCGGTGCACCACCTGCTCTTTCGCGAGCTCGGCTCCGTCCCGCTCGTGATGACGAGCGGGAACGCATCCGACGAGCCCATTGCGACCACCGACGAGGAGGCCAGGCGACAGCTCGACCCGGTCGCGGACCTGATCTTGACCCACGATCGCCCGATCGCCGTGCCTTGCGAAGACTCGGTCGTGCGGGTGGCGTGCGGAGCGTCCACGATGCTGCGCCGCTCGCGCGGCCTCGCGCCGCTCCCCATCGAGCTCGGCTTCGAGCTCGACACACCGACGCTCGCCCTCGGAGGGCAGTCGAAAGCGGCCTTCGCGCTGGCGCTCGGGACACGGGCGTTCCTCGGGCCGCATTACGGAGATCTCGACGGCGTCCGGGCTTATTCGCGCTTCACGGCAGGAATCGAGCACTTCGAGCGGGTGCTCCGCGCGTCGCCGGCACGGCTCGTCCGGGACCTGCACCCGGACTACGCCTCGACCCGGTATGCGGCCGAACGGCAGAAGGTCGAGCGCTCGATCCACGTCACGGCGGTGCAGCACCACCACGCACACATGGCCAGCTGCATGGTCGAAAAAGGGCTCGGCGGCGACGTGATCGGGGTGTGCTTCGACGGGACCGGCCTCGGGACGGACGGGACCTCCTGGGGCGGTGAGTTCCTCGCCGGCGGCTACGCGCACGTGACGCGCGCCGCGCACCTTTCCGGGACCTGCCTCCCGGGTGGAGACCGCGCGGCGCGCGAGCCCTGGCGCATGGCGCTCTCGCACCTCCGCGACGCCGGACTCGGCGCGGACGCGGTGGGCCTCGATCGCAGGCTCGACCCGCGCGCGCTCAGGGCCCTCGAGCAAGTAATGGACGTCCCAGGCATCTGCCCGCGATGCACGAGCATGGGCCGCTTGTTCGATGCGGTCGCGTCGATGGCGGGGGTGGCGGACCACGCCTCGTACGAGGGCGAGACCGGGATGCGGCTCGAGCGGCTCGCGGAGACTTCGAGCGACGGCGGTACCTACGCGGTGGAGCTCTCGGGGGAGCAACCGCTCGTCGTCCAGACGCCGCCACTCGTCAGGGCCGTCGCCGGAGACGTGCGCTCGGGCGTGCCCGCGACCGTCATCGCTCGACGCTTCCACACCGCCGTGGTGGATCTGATCTCACTGGTCTGCACGAGGCTCCGGGCCCGGCTCGGGCTCGACCGCGTGGTGCTGAGCGGTGGCGTGTTCGCAAACGGGATCCTCCGGTGGGAGGTGCCGCAACGGCTCGCATCCACCGGCTTCTCCGTGTTCACGCATCGCCGGGTGCCCCCCAACGACGGCGGGCTTTGCCTCGGGCAGCTCGCGGTCGCCGCGCACGGCGGCGGGCTGCGACCCAGAGGGGGATGCTGAGATGTGCCTCGCCGTGCCGGGCCAGGTGACCTGCGTCTACTCGGACGGTGACGTTCGCATGGGCCGCGTGAGCTTCGGCGGAGTCGTCCGGAACGTGTGCCTCGAATGCGTACCGGAGGCGGGGCCGGGGGACTACGTGCTCGTTCACGTCGGATTCGCCCTCTCCCGTCTCGACGAAGCGCAGGCGATCCGGGTGTTCGAGCTCCTCCAGGATCTCGAGGCGGAGCCAGCCCCGGGGGAGGTCGATCGATGAAGTACCTGGACGAGTATCGCGATCCGGATGGCGCACGGCGCCTCCTGTCCCTCATCGAAAGGGAGGTCACCCGCCCGTGGGTGGTCATGGAAATCTGCGGAGGGCAGACGCACAGCATCGTCCGCCACGGGATCGACGAGCTCTTGCCGGGGGGTATCGAGCTGGTGCACGGACCGGGATGCCCGGTCTGCGTCACGCCTCTCGGGACGCTCGACCGCGCGCACGCCATCGCGGCCCGCACGGACGTGATCTTCTGCTCCTTCGGCGACATGCTGCGGGTGCCCGGCTCGAGCACCGACCTCCTCGCCCTGAAGGCGAAGGGCGCCGACGTGCGCGTCGTGTATTCGCCGCTCGATGCGCTCGCCATCGCTGCGCAGAACCCTTCACGCAACGTGGTGTTCTTCGCGATCGGGTTCGAGACGACGGCTCCGGCAAATGCGATGGCCGCGCGGCTCGCCCGGCAACGCCGGATCGAGAACTTCAGCCTGCTGGTCTCGCACGTGCTGGTGCCTCCCGCGCTGACGGCCATCGTGGGGGCCGACGACAATCGGGTGCAGGGGCTCCTCGGGCCGGGGCACGTCTGCACCATCACGGGGCTCGACGAGTACCGCACGGTCTCGGAGCGACACGGTCTTCCCATCGTCGTCAGCGGCTTCGAGCCGCTCGATCTGCTGATGGGTATCCTGCACGTCGTCCGCGCGCTCGAGCATGGGACGGGAGGGGTCGACAACCAGTATGGTCGCTCCGTCCGGCAGCAGGGCAACCCGGCGGCGCAGGAGCTCGTCCGGAGCGTGTTCGAGGTGTGCGACCAGGCGTGGCGCGGCCTCGGGGTCATCGCAGAGAGCGGGCTTGCGCTCACGGACGAATACCGCGAGCAGGACGCGACAGTCCGCTTCGGCGTCGAGCACATCGCACCTCGCGAACCTTCGGAGTGCATCAGCGGCCAGATCCTGCGTGGTCTCAAGAAGCCGCTCGACTGCCCGGCCTTCGGGGCTCGCTGCACCCCCGAGCGGCCCCTGGGCGCCACGATGGTTTCCTCGGAGGGCGCGTGCGCGGCTTATCACGCGTACGGCCGCAGGCCGGGAGCGCGGCACCTTCCGCTCCTCACGAACGAAGGAGCGCCGGCGTGACCGCACGGACGGGCTCGGTCCAGGTGGTAGGGACCCTCCCGGGCCCCACGGGTGCGCTCGCCTGTCCACTGCCGACGGACACGTACGAGGCCGTCGTGCTGGGCCACGGGAGCGGCGGCAGGCTCAGCCAAGAGCTGCTCGCGCAAGTGATCTTGCCCGCTCTCGGGGAAGACGAGCGTTTCGCGCTCGAGGATCAGGCCGTGCTGTCGCTGCCGGCCTCGGGACAGCTCGCGGTCACGACGGATTCCTTCGTGATCCGCCCGCTGATCTTTCCGGGAGGGGACATCGGCAGCCTCGCCGTCCACGGCACGGTGAACGATCTCGCCGTCGGAGGTGCTCGCCCGCTGTACATGACGGCCTCCTTCATCCTCGAGGAAGGGCTCGAGCTAAACGTGCTCCGACGGGTGACTCGCTCGATGCGCGCGGCGTGCGACAGAGCACGGATCCGGATCGTCACGGGGGATACCAAGGTGGTCGACCGGGGCAAGGGCGACGGCATCTTCGTCACGACCACCGGGGTCGGCATCGTGCCCGAAGGCGTGCGCCTTTCCGCCACCAACGCGCGTCCCGGCGACTGCGTCGTCGTGTCCGGCACGCTGGGCGACCACGGCATCGCGATCCTGGCCGCACGCGAGGGCATCGGCCTCGAGACGACGCTCGAGAGCGACAGCGCTCCGCTGTTCGAGCTTTCTGCCACCGTGCTCGGCGCGTCCGCGGAGGTTCGGTGCATGCGCGATCCCACCCGCGGAGGCCTCTCCAGCACCCTGAACGAGATCGCCGCCGCTTCCAACGTCGGGATCGCGCTCGACGAGACCACGATTCCCCTCCGGGCCGAGGTGCGCGGGGTCTGCGAGCTCCTCGGGCTCGATCCTCTCTCTGTCGCGAACGAGGGGAAGCTGGTGGTCATCGTCGGCCCTGACGATGCGGAACGCGTGGTCACCGCGATGCGGCGCCATCCGCTCGGCGCGAAGGCCGCCATCATCGGAGAGGTGGTCGAGGACCATCCGAAGATCGTGACCCTGAGGTCGAGCCTCGGCAGCGAGCGCATCGTGGCGCTCCTGTCCGGCGAGCAGCTTCCACGTATCTGTTGAACGAAGAAAACGAGACGCCATGACCATGCATATGGAGTGTCTGATACACGGTGAAACACCCCTGGTCCTGATCTCGGTCCGCTTCCTCGAGCTCGTGGACCCCCCTGGCATGGGCTCCCGTCGGGGCACGCTGGAGCGGCGGCTGGAGACGGAGTCCCTGCACTTGACCTCGCTCTCGTCGCAATCGCTGGAGCTCACCGCCGGGGTCGCTCCCGAGCGAACCGGGGCCCCGACGAGCGAAGCTCCACCTGCGCCGAGCGTTCGGCTCGCCCTGTCTGCGGAGCGCCTCACCGCCGATCTGTGGAAGCTCTGCGCGACGGCCGCGAGCATCCCGGTGCTCGGATCCGGCACAGCCGACCTCGGCTCGATGACGCCGGTCCACATGCTGCTCGCGTGCGAAGGAGGCTTCTTCGTCTCACCCCTCGAGCCGGAACCGGAGCACGCCGCCTACCTGGCCCGCTGCAAGAGCACCGGCACGCGATCGATGGTTCTCGGGCCCGACCAGGACGTGATGGTCGTGTCGCCCGTGGTGGTGGACGAGCTCTCCGAGCGCGGGAACGACTGCCATGCATGAGCTCGGCATCGCCGTCGAGGTGGTCGGTGCCGTGTCGGCGCGAGCCGGCAAGAACCGCGTCAAACGGGTCATCGTCCAGATTGGCGCGCTCTGCGCCGTTCTTCCGGATGCGCTCCGGTTCTGCTTCGACCTCGCAGCCGAAGGCACCATCGTGCAGGGTGCCAAGCTCGAGATCCTCCTCGGTCCGGGTCGCGCCCGCTGCCGCGCGTGCAGCAGCGAACTCGAGCTCTTCCGCCCCTTCGGCAGCTGCCCCTGCGGCGGCACGGAGCTCGATTTCCTGACCGGAGACGAGCTCCGGGTATGCGCGATGGAGCTCGAGTGATGTGCGGGATCTGCGGCTGCTCGGATGAGGCTCACGCGCCATCTTCCGAGCACGCTCATGGACCTGCCGCGGCATCGGCTCATCCTCATCCACACGAGCACGCCCCCGGATTGGACCCCCACCCGGGCGTGCGGGACCTCGAGGCGCACTGGATCCGCCTGGAGCACGACGTGCTCCACAAGAACGCACACCTCGCGGAGCACAATCGGGCCTGGTTTCACCAGCGCCGCGTGCTGGCCCTGAACCTGGTGAGCTCTCCGGGATCGGGGAAGACGACCCTGCTCGAGCGCATCATCGTGGAATCCGGATTCGAAGTCCGCGTGGTGCAGGGTGATCAGGCGACCGATCGCGACGCCGAGCGCATCCGGCGAGCCGGGGCGCGAGCGGTGCAGATCAACACGGGGACCGGGTGCCACCTGGACGCGGCGATGGTCGCGCGGGCAGCATCGGATCTCGACCCGCCCGCGGGCTCGATCCTCGCGATCGAAAACGTGGGCAACCTCGTCTGCCCGGCGCTCTTCGATCTGGGAGAGCACGTGCGCATCGCAGTGCTCTCGGTCCCGGAGGGCGCGGACAAGCCGCTCAAGTACCCGTACCTGTTTCGCAGCAGCCACCTGGTCGTGATCAACAAGGTGGACCTGCTCGCCCACGTCGATTTCGACATGGATGACTGCCTGGACGCGGTCCGGCGGGTGAACCCGGACGCTCGCGTGCTCCCGCTCTCGGCGAGGACCGGAGCGGGGCTCGCCGAGCTCCACGGCTGTCTTCGCGAGCTGTCTGCGAGCGCTTCGGCTCAGAAGTAGGTTCCCTGGCGCGTCGCTTGCAGCGCCTTCCGTAGTTCGGCCGCGCCTCGAACCGGCGCGCCGCACGGGGTGGCCCCACGCCTCCTCTGCCGGTTACGCCATGGCCGCGAAAGGACTGCCGCCGATCTGGACGCTTTCCGTCCGGGACGCCCTGGAGGCACTCGGTAGCGGCATCCGCGGCCTCGCCCCCGAGGCGGTACCGGAGCGGCTACGGGTATTCGGCCAGAATCGCTTACCGGGCGTCCGGCGGAGATCGGTGTGGCAGCGCGTCGCCGCGCAGCTCAAGGGCTTCCTGACGCTCGTCCTGGTCGCGGCGGCCGTCATCGCGTGGGCCATCGGCGATCTGAAGGACGCGGTGATGATCTTGCTGGTCATCGTGTTCAACGTCGTCCTCGGGGTCGCCCAGGAGCACCGCGCCGAACGGGCTCTGTCGGCGCTCCGGAAGATGGCGCCGCTGCACGCTCACGCGCGGCGCGCCGGAGTGGTGGTCGAGACCCGGGCGGAAGAGATCGTTCCCGGCGATGTGGTTCTCCTGGAGGCCGGCGACCGGGTTCCGGCGGATGGTCGGCTCCTGGTGGCGCACGGGCTCGGAATCGACGAGTCGGCGTTGACAGGCGAATCCGTAGCTCAGGACAAGCAGGCAGAGAGCGTGGTGGATGCCGAGACCTCCGTCGCGGAGCGCTCGAACATGGCGTTCATGAACTCGGTCGTCACCCGCGGTCGCGGAGAGCTGGTCGTGTCGGCGACGGGTCTGGCCACCGAAACCGGACGCGTGGCTCAGATGCTCGCCACGGCGGAGGAGGTACCCACTCCGCTCCAGCGCCAGCTCGATCACCTGGGCAAGCGGCTCTCCGTCATCGCGGCGGTTGCCGTGGCGGTGGTCTCGATCTTCCAGCTGCTCCATGGAAAGACCCTCGGGCAGATCGCGCTCGAGGCGGTTGCGCTCGGAGTCGCCGCCGTCCCGGACGGGTTGCCCGCCGTGCTCACGCTCGCCCTCGCCCTCGGCGTCCACCGCATGGCAATGCATCGGGCCATCGTGAAGCGACTCTCGGCGGTCGAGACGCTCGGGTCCACCACCACCATCTGCTCCGACAAGACCGGCACGCTGACCTTGAACCAGATGACGGTCCGTGCCGTGTGGGTCGGAGGCGAACGCTACTCCGTGTCCGGTGAGGGCTACGCTGCGAGTGGCGAGATCCAGAGCGTGAGCGGGGGCGATGACGATGGCCGGAACGCGCTCGAGGCGCTGATGATGCCCGCGGCGCTGTGCAACGACAGCCGCATCCGCGAGGGGCATCTGATCGGGGATCCGACGGAGGGGGCGCTGCTCGCGCTGGCGATGAAGGCCGGCGTCGACGACGAGGCGCTGCGCGCGGCGTTCCCGAGGGTCTCGGAGATCCCGTTCGACGCCAGCCACAAGTACATGGCGACCTTTCACCGGGGTGGCCGGACCGTGCGGCTCTTCGTGAAGGGTGCTCCCGAGGTGGTCTCGACCCGGTCGAGTAGCGTGACGCTCGGTGGCCAGGTCGCGCCGCTCGGTCCAGAGGTGCAACACGCCATCCAGGCCGAGAACGCGCGCCTCGCGGATCGCGGCCTCCGCGTCCTCGCTCTCGCCACCCGCGAGATCCCCGACTTCGACGGTGCGCGCGATCCACGAGAGTACGTGAGCGATCTCACCCTCGCGGGCCTCGTCGGGATCGGAGATCCTCCACGTCCAGCTGCCAGAAGCGCCATTGCGCTCTGCTCGACGGCGGGCATCGACGTCAAGATGATCACCGGGGACCAGCCAATGACCGCGCGTGCGATCGCGAGGGACCTCGGTCTGAGCGGGGAGGTGCTCGCCGGCGCCGACATGGACCGCATGGATGACCGGGCGCTCGCCTCCGTGCTGGCAGGCGTCTCGGTGTTTGCTCGTGTCACGCCGGAGCACAAGCTGCGCCTCGTGCGGGTGGCGCAAGCGTCGGGTCAGGTCGTCGCGATGACGGGCGACGGCGTCAACGATGCTCCCGCCCTGAAGACCGCAAACATCGGGGTCGCCATGGGCTCGGGCACGGAGGTGGCCAAGGAAGCCGCGGCCATGGTGCTCACCGACGACAACTTCGACACGATCGTCGTCGCCGTGGAGGAAGGGCGAGCCATCTACGACAACATCGTGAAGTTCGTGCGCTTCCAGCTCTCGACGAACATGGGCGCTCTGCTCACGGTCTTCTTCGCGCCGCTCGTCGGCCTCGTGACGCCGCTCGGGACTGCGCAGATCCTCTGGGTCGCGATGATCATGGACGGCCCGCCGGCGCTCGCGCTCGGTGTGGACCCCGCCCGTCCGACCCTCATGCAGGAGCCTCCACGACCTTCCTCCGCGCGAATCCTGACCCTTCGCCGCCTGTCGATACTCGTATTTCACGGGGTCATCATGGCGGCCGGGACGCTCGGCGTGCTCGGGCATACCCTCTCGCGAGGGGACCCTCGACACGGAAGCACGCTCGCGTTCACGACGTTCGTGATGTTCCAGGTGATGAGCGTATTCAATGCCCGCTCCGAGAAGGAGAGCATCTTCCACCGGGAAACGCTGTTCACGAACCGGAGGCTCTGGGTCGCCGTTCTGGCCGTCGTCTGCCTGCAGCTCGGCGCCGTGCACTTCGCGCCCCTGCAGCGCCTGTTCGGCACGACGGAGCTCTCCGCCCGCGACTGGGGTGTTGCGGTCGCGGTGGCCGCCACCGTCGTCGTGCTCGAGGAGGTCCGGAAATGGGCCCGGCCGCGGCTGGCTCGGCGAAAGAGCTCGCTCACGCCACCCAGAACCACAGCGTGAAGCGCGCGATGAAGAAGCCCTGGATCAACGCGAACGCCGAGATGACGCACGCCGTCCCGAGCGGCCTCCCGCGGAGCTTCATCGCCATGACCATGAACAGCGGAAACAGCACGACCAGGAACCGCGGCATGGACTGCAGCGGCTGGAGCCGCGATGGGGTCATGAGCGGCAAGACGACCCCTGCCAGCGCGAACGTTCCATAGGAAGGTCTGACCCGGCGCAGCGCGACGAACGCGAGCCAGAGGCCAGCGAGCGCGGCCACGAGGTTGTAGGCATGCGCCTCGAGGAAACCGCCCCCGTACTGGGCGAGCCTCGGAAATCCGCCGGGGAGCGGCTCGAGGTACGGAGCATGGCCGGGGAGCAGCACGCGAATGCCGTCGAAGAGGCCGGTCCACGGGGGCGCGAGATGGCGCTCCCACAGCCGCTGGGCGCGGTTGAACCCCCAGGGATCCGCGATGGCGTGGTCCAGGACGGCGAGCACGATGGGGAGCGCGAGCGCGGGCAAGGCGGCGGAGAGCAAGCCGACCGGCGAGAGCCGCACGAGGGACCGGAGCCCGTCCTTCGACAACAGACGCTGCCAGGAGCTCCCCTTCTCTCGTGATCCGTCGTGGGCGGCCCGGGTCCAGGCCTCCACGGCGAGCGCCGGAACGAGCGCAAACCCCGTCCACCGCGTGAGCGTCGCGACCAGGGCCGCGGCGCCGGCGAGCAGCCACAGATCCTTCCGGGCAGCCGCGAAGGCGGCGGCGACCGCCAGCAGGAACAGCGACTCCGTGTAGGCCGCGTGAAAGAAGAAGGCCGTGGGAAACGTGATCAGGAGCACGAGCGCGAGGCGGCTGTCGTCCTCCCCCAGATCCGCGCGGAAGAGGTCGAACAGGAGGGCCAGGGCACCGGCGAACGCCGTCCACGACACCACGCACGCCGCGACGAGCGCATCCCCGCCGAAGACCTTCGTCGCCGCTCGAACGAGCCACGGATAGGCGGGCAGGAACGCTGCGGAACCGTCGTCGTCGAAGTAGCCGGCCTGCGCGATCCGGAGAAACCACTGACCGTCCCACTTCTGCCAGGGATCGAACACGAAGCGCAGGATGCCCTCGTGCGCCTGCGGGACGAAGCCGGGCACCGGCAGCACCTGGAACTCGAACATCGTCAGCAGCGCGTAGCCGGCGACGAGGGTCGGCAGGACCCACGCGAAGGCGTACACGCCGAGCACCGTGACGGCCGCCTTGCGCCCGGGCGGCGGGGTCGATCCTTCCTCGCTCAAGAGCCGGCCTCGACCACGATCTCGTCACCTCGCAAGCGCACGTGGAAGGTCACCGCGGCGGTTTCGCCTTGCTCGAGGAGCTTCTCGGCCAGCGGATCTTGCACGTGCTTCAGGACGGCCCGGCGCAACGGCCTCGCGCCGAGCGCCGGGTGATACCCGAGCTCGACGAGCCGCGCCTTCGCCTCCGCATCGACGTCGATCTGCGCCCTTCGCGGACCGAGCAGCGCTCGCACGCGATCGAGCTGGATGTCGACGATGCGCCCCAGGTGCTCGCGCGCGAGCGGCCGGAACACGATGACGTCGTCGATCCGGTTCAAGAGCTCCGGGCGGAAGAACTTGCCGAGCTGCTCGAGGAGCACGTCGCGCAGCGCCTCGCGGCCTTCGGGCGAATCGAAGAGCCGTGGCTCGGCTTCGAGGATCCGCTCCGAGCCGATGTTGCTGGTCAGGATGACGACGGTGTTCGTGAAATCCGCGAGGCGCCCGCGGCCATCGGTGAGCCGACCGTCGTCGAGCACCTGGAGCAGCAGGTTGAACACGTCCTGGTGCGCCTTCTCGACCTCGTCGAAGAGCACGACGGAGTAGGGCCTGCGCCGCACCGCTTCCGTCAGGAAGCCCCCCTGCTCGCTGTCGGCGTATCCTGGCGGCGCGCCGAGCAGCCGCTGCGCCATGTGGCGCTCCATGAACTCGCTCATGTCGAGCCGCGTGAGCGCACTCTCGTCGTCGAACAGGAACTCGGCGAGCGCCTTGGCGAGCTCCGTCTTGCCG
>Ga0316628_100004200_pt1 | contig 11247 bp, 6 predicted proteins | sample OWC_Aug_M2_C1_D5_FD_207648 | JGI IMG/M metagenome (GOLD analysis project Ga0316628, IMG submission 207648) | Wetland soil microbial communities from Old Woman Creek delta, Ohio, United States - OWC_Aug_M2_C1_D5_C | ecosystem: Environmental > Terrestrial > Soil > Wetlands | place: USA: Ohio... | reverse complement strand
CAGCCCTCACCCGCTGGGGGCTGAAAAAGGCGGAGGCTCAATTCAACCGGGAACCGCTGTAGTCTGCAAGGCTGGAGGAGAAAGCCCGAACCCCCGACCCTCCCGGGCGGCGTCGTGCCGCCGCCCGGTGGCCAGGGAACGGGCCGCCGTCGTGAGGGAGCGGTCGAGCGGTACACGATTCAAGACCGGATCGCGTCGGGCGGCATGGGCGACGTCTACCGGGTGCTCGACGCCTCGACCGGCGAGCTCCGCGCGCTGAAGCGCATGAGCCCCGACGCGGCCGGGCGTCCGCTCCTCATCGAGGCGTTCGAGCGGGAGTACCGCGTCCTCGCGAGCCTGGACCATCCACGCATCATCCGCGTCTTCGACTACGAGGTGGATGACGAGGGGCCCTACTACACGATGGAGCTCCTCGAGGGGACGGACATGCGCCAGGCGGCGCCGCTCGAGTACCGGCAAGCGTGCCATTACCTGCGCGACGTCGCGACCTCGCTCGCGCTGCTCCACGTGCGCCGGTTGATCCATCGCGATCTGAGCCCGAGCAACGTGCGGACGACCGCCGACGGTCACTGCAAGCTGCTCGACTTCGGCGCGCTCGCGTCGTTCGGAATGCAGCCGATGATCGTCGGCACGCCCCCGGTGATCCCGCCGGAGGCCCTGGCCGAGTCGCCGCTCGATCAGCGCGCCGATCTCTACGCTCTCGGCGCGCTCGCCTACTGGATGCTGACCAGGCGGCACGCGTTCCCGGCGCGGCGGATCCAGGATCTGCGGGAGCTCTGGATGCAGCCTCCGGAGGCGCCCTCGGCCCACGTGCCCGGCATCCCGGCGGAGCTCGATACGCTGGTGCTGTCATTGCTCAGCGCAGACCCACTGGCACGGCCGGCGAGCGCCGCAGAGGTCATCGCACGGCTCCGCGTGATCGGGGACCTCCCGGAGGAGGATGCGACCGAGACCTCCCGCCTCGCGCAGAGCTTCCTTCTGAGCCCGCCGTTCACCGGCCGCGGGCGGGAGCTCGCAGAGCTCGAGGGCCACGTGAGGTCGGCCGTGGACGGGCGCGGCGGCGCCATCCGCCTCCAGGCGGCGGCCGGAATGGGGCGCTCGCGACTGCTCGAGGAAGTGACGGTGCGGGCGCAGCTCGCGGGGGCGGCCGTCGTGCGCATCGACGCGAGCATGCACCGGCAGCACCTCGGCGCGGTGCGCGCGATCGTGACTCGTCTCTTCGACGGATTTCCCGACGTGGCGCGCCGGCGGTCGGTGGCGTCCCGGCTCGCGCTCTCGACCCTCGGAAAGGAGATCGAGGCACGGTTGCCGCTGCGCACGTGGCCCTCCGGCGCCGGGCGAAGGCCGAGCTCCGAGACGACGGGCACCATCGAGGACTTCCTGGTCGCGTTCAGTGACGAGAAGCCGCTCGTCCTCCTCGTCGACAACGTCGAATATGCGGATCCCGGAAGCCTCGGGACGCTCGCGGGCCTCGCCGCCCGGGCGACGAGACGGGCGCTGCTCCTCGTCGTGACCGAGCGGACCCGCCGGGAGGAATCGGTGCCCCTCGGGCTCGCGACGCTCCGGAGCCATGCGGCTCCCGTCGTGCTCTCCCCCTTTCGCCCGACCGAGACCCTGGAGCTCGTGCGCTCGGTCTTCGGCGACTCGCCGAACGTCGAGCGCTTCTCCGAGTGGCTCCAGGGGCGGGCTGCAGGAAGCCCCCTCCACACGGTGGAGATCACCCGTCATCTCGTCGAACGGGGCGTCGTCGAATACGCGGGCGGGGTCTGGATCCTGCCCGCGGATCGTCCCGACGCCGAGCTGCCCGCGGCCCTCGAGGACTCGCTCTCGCTCCGCATTCAATCCTTGAGCGACGACGCGAGGGCGCTCGCCGAGTGCCTCAGCCTGCAGAGGCAGGAGCCCACGCTCGAGCTCTGCCGCCTCTTGGTCGGCGGGGACGACGAGCGTGTCGCGCTGCGGCTTCTCGACGAGCTGGCACGCACGGACGTGCTCCACGCCGACCGCGATGGGTACCGGTTCAGCAGCACGGCGCTTCGCGAGGCGCTCCTCAGCGGCATGGATGGAACGGGCAAGATCCGGAACCACCGCCGGCTGGGAGAAGCCTTCGCAGCGCTCGCCGGCGACCGGGACCCGCGGCTCCGGATCGAGGCCGGCTATCATCTGATCCGCGGCGCCGACGAGATTCGCGGGGCAGACCTCATCGCCAGCGTCACGTACGACGCCGTCACGGCGAGAAAGCTCATCGCCGACCTCCATCACATCGGAAAGCCTTTGGAGGCGGCGCTGATGGTGTACAAGCGGCAGCGCCGCTCGTCGTACGAGCGCCTGCCGATCCTCGCGGCCCTCTCGCACGCGGGCTACTACGAGGAGCGCTTCTGGGGAGAGCGCTACGGCGACGAGGCGCTCGACGTGCTCGAGTACGTGGCGGGCCTCCGGACGGCGCGCCGGTTGCGCCCCGTGCTCGGGAGATGGCTGGGCCTCTTCGTCGCGATGACGTTCGCGATCATCCGCTTCTATCTCGTGCCGAGGGCGGAGCGGCCGTACTCCTTCGCCAAGGTGCTGGTCCAGCTCTTCGGCGCCGTGACGACGCTCACCGGAGCCGCGTCGCTCTCGCTCGACGTCGAGCGGGCGGGAGTCGTCGCGTCGGTGCTCGAGCCGTTCTCGTTCCTTCCCGAGCGGCTCACGCCGGTCGGGATCTACCAGTTCTGCCGGGGCCTTCAGCAGATCGGGCTGGAGAACGAGGCGGCGGCGTTCCGGACCTTCGACACGCTGCTCCGTCGATTCGAGAACCCCCGCTTCTACCCGAGCTTGCCGGCTGACGCCCGGGAGCTCTACGTCGCCGGCGCGCACTTCGCCCGCGGAGCGTTCGCCATCTTCCGCGCAGACGGCCGCACGGCCCTCGACAGCGCCGACGCGCTCGACGCTGCCGGCATGAAGCTCTACCGCATGATCGCGAGCCAGCTTCGCTTCCTCTACCACGTGAACCGGGGCGAGCTCGCGAAGGCGGCGCCGCACCGGGCGCAGGTGGAGCTGCACGCCGCGCACGTGGGCTCGGCCTGGCAAGTCGAGAACTGGGAAGCGTCCGCGCTCATTCTCGTCAACACCGCCCTCGGCGACGTCGTCGAGTGCACTCGCGTCACGAAGCGACTCGGGGTGATGAGCGAGACGGTTCCCTCCCTCCGTCTGTACGCACACCTCGCGCGCCTCGCGCAGAATCTCGTGAGCCACGAGTCGATCCTGGCCATGAAGGCCCTTGCCGACGAGGTGATGAGCAGTCACCCGCCCAGGGGCTTCATCGGCTGGGCCGCCGTGCACGCGAACGCCGCCCGGGGTTGCTACGAGCTCGGGGAGCACGAGCGCGACGTGCTCGGACGGGCCGACACTCCCTGGTTCAGGGTCGCGAGAGACTACTGCGAGCGGGTGACGACGCTCATGTCGGACGACGACCGCGAGTACGTCTCGATGTTCCTGTTCGTCGACATCGCGCACGCCGAGGCAACGGCGGCGCTCGGAGACACCCGCGCCGCCTTCGAACGCCTGGATGCTCTCCTCGAACGGTTCCGCATGGTCGACCATCCCCTCGTCCACGGGCCCCTTCACGAGGCGCGCGCGAAGATCGCCTGGCGCGCCGGGATGGTCGACGAGTACCGGAAGAGCGCGGCCCAGGTGGAGGGCTGGTTCCGCCCCACCGGCACCCCGTCGCTGATCGCCAAGTGCGATCGACTGAACGGGCTCGGATCGAGGGGCGACGCCCTGGACAGCAGCACCGGATCGCGACGGCCGCCGACCCCCGACGACGCCAAGACCGTCGTCGAGATCCGAGACGATCTGGGCACGGCCTCCCTGAGTCCCCCCGAGGCACCGACGGACATCCTCGAGCCACGCCGGGCGTGATGTATGGCGTTACGGCCGGCCGCAATGGGCAGACGCGCGCCTCGCGCTTCGCGGCACCCGTGCCGGCATCAAATACTCGCGCTCACGCCGCGCGCCCGGACTTCCGACGCGTTGTTCCGGTGCCGTCCTCGTGGGACGCTCCATCTGACGCTGCATGCGGCCCATTCCGTTCGACATGGGACGTCCCCTCCACGTCGCCGGCCTCGCCCGCCTCGGCCTCGCCGTCCTCGTCACCACGGTGCCGTTTGCCTGCGGCTCCCCTCCGCCCGCGAAAGCTCCAGGTGATCCGTGCATCCACGGCAGGTGCCCCGACGGCATGACCTGTGAGACGTGGGAGGAGCACGACCGGAGGGCATGGACCGGAGGTCGAAGGCTCGGTTCCATGAAGTCCGGAGTCGAGTGCGTTCTCGCGGAAGGGCGCTGCATTTCCGCGACCGACTGCTCGAAGAAATCGATGGAGTGCCGGCACGTGAGCCCGGCGCGTGGCGACGTCGGTTTCTGCATGGAGCCAGCGATGGCCCCGCCCGGGCAGTGACGTCCCGGGCGAGAAGACGGGTGTCCGGATCGCGACGCGCCGATGCGAACCGGACATCGGTGCCCACACGCGCAGCGTCCTCGCCGATTACGGCTTCGAAGCCGCGGAGGTCGACGCGTTGCTCGCATCCGGCGCGGTCGCCGTGTCCTGAGCCCCGCCGCCTGCGCCACCGAAGCCACACTCCTCCTGCCAGATCTCGTTGCCGAGATACCGGTACGCGACGCGCTTCGCCACGGCGTTCTGCAGCCGCGCTTCGGGTAGCGAGTCCGGCTCGGAGAGCACCTCGCGCAGGATGCGCTCGTACATCGCGCGGTCGCCCCGGACGCAGTAGTAGCGCTGCGCGAGGAAGAGCTTCGTCGTCAAGAACTTCCCGTGATTCAGCGACAGCGCGCGATCGAAGTGCGTTTTGCTCTCGCCCAGCTCCGCGAGCGCCGAGCGCGCGTGGTAGGCGCCGAGGACCGTCTCCCCCATCGCGAAGTCGAGCCCCGGATCGAGCTCGACGGAGCGCTGGAGGAGCTCGACGCCCACATAGAGCTCGCCCACGGCCGCCGGATCGTCTCGAGCGACGGATGCCGCGTGCGCGATCCACGCCACCCCGGTCCAGAGCAGGATCGGCGCGTCGTCTCGCGAATCGAAGTTCTCCCGGGCCCACTCGTGGATGCTCGAGGCGTTGCGCCTGGCGGCCTCGAAGCCATCGGCGTGGTGCCCGAGAGCCTCGATGCCGAAGTAACGCGCACGGGCGAACGCGGCCCGCTCGCGCCTGAGCTGGTACTCCGCGAGCTCCCCGTTGCCGGCCTGATACGCTTCCTCGTAGTCGTCCTCGAGAAACGCCAGCCCGATCGCCGTCCAGCCCTTGGTGAGCATCAGGAGGCCGGTCAGGTTGTTCGGCGAGAGCGAGTGAAACCCCTCGATCTGGCCGATGTTCGCCTCGATCACGGACCGACCGATCTCGTAGTCCTGGAGCGTGTTCGTCGAGCGCATCGCCTTGTAGGCGGCGCTGAGCCCCGCGTCGGCGAGGGTTTGGGTCACACAGCCGGTGCTGGCTCCCGACAGACCCAGGGCGAGGCACGCCGCGAGAGCGCGACCGGGTACGACGAAGGCGTGCTTCGTGAAGCGAAACGACATGACCGGCCGATTATCGCCCATCCCCGTCTTTCGTACGGTCCGTCTCGTCCCGGAACCGGCACCTTTCGACCATGGTGGCCCGCCGTGCCCACCGTGCCGCGGATCCCCTCGCCCCCCTTTCCCGGATATTTCCGGGCCATCGAACCCCCGAGGCGCCTCCGCGCAAACACGGGGGCTCGTTTTCGAGGGTTCCGCCTCGTCGAAAGACGCTTTAATGGCGGGCATGAAAGGCGTGGTGTTCACCGAGTTCCTCGAGATGGTCGAGCAGCGCTTTTCGCTGCGCACGGCCGACCACCTCATCCAGAGCGCCGACCTTCCCTCAGGCGGCGTCTACACGTCGGTCGGGACGTACGCGCCCGAGGAAATGGTTCGGCTCGTTTCGGAGCTGAGCCGCACTGCCGGAGAACCGGTGCCCGTCCTCCTGAGAGACTTCGGCAAGCATCTCTTTCATCGCTTCGCCCAGACGATGCCGCAGTTCTTCGAGGACCAATCATCGGCGTTCGACTTTCTGAAGAACGTGGAAGGATACATCCACGTCGAGGTGAGGAAGCTCTATCCAGATGCCGAGCTGCCCACGTTCGAGTGCGAGGTGCCGGCGGCCGACGAGCTCGTCATGACCTACAGGTCGCCGCGGCGGCTGTCTCACCTCGCCGAGGGTCTGATGCTCGGGTGCGCCGAACACTTTGGAGAGCACATCGAGATACGGCGCGAGGATCTATCCACCGGAGCGGAAGAGGTCGTCCGCTTCAGGCTGATCAGGAGCAGAGCTTGAGCGACGACGTGGACGTCCTTCGCCGCTCGTTCGAGCGCGAGCGCGCGGCCAGAAAGGAAGCCGAGCGGCTGCTCGAGCAGAAGAGCCGCGAGCTCTTCCAGGCCAACCAGGAGCTCAGAACCTTTGCGGGGCGCCTGGAGCAGCTGGTCGAGGAGCGCACGGTCGAGCTCGCGATCGCCCGCGATCACGCCGTCGAGGCCAGCCGGGCCAAGAGCCAGTTTCTGGCAAACATGAGCCACGAGCTCAGGACGCCCCTGAATGCCATCATCGGCTACAGCGAGCTCTTGCTCGAGGACGCCGCCGCGGAGGGGCGCGAGCAGCTCGGCGTCGATCTCGGCCGCATCCACGCCGCCGGAAAGCACCTGCTCACCCTCATCAACGACATCCTCGATCTCTCGAAGATCGAGGCGGGTCAGATGGCCTTGCACCTCGAGACCACGTCGATCGCCGAGCTGCTCTCGGACGTCGTGAGCACCATTCGACCCGTCGTCGAGAAGAACGAAAACGAGCTCGTCGTCGAGGCGGGGGACCTCGGCGACGCATACATCGACGTGACCAAGCTCCGGCAGATGCTCTTCAACCTGCTGAGCAATGCCGGGAAGTTCACCCGGAACGGACGGATCGTCTTGAGCGCGCACGTCGAGAAGGGCGAGCGCGGGGAGCGCATCGTCCTCCGCGTGAGCGACACCGGGATTGGCATGACGGAGCAGCAGCTGGAGCGCCTCTTCGAGCCGTTCCGACAAGCGGATTCGTCCACGGCGCGTCGCTACGGCGGCACCGGCCTCGGCCTCGCGATCACCCAGCGCTTCTGCAGGATGCTCGGCGGCAACCTCACGGTCGAGAGTCGCCATGGAGAGGGCTCCGCCTTCACGATCAGCGTCCCGACTCGCATGGACCCTTCCCCGGACAGCGAGCCGCAGATCCGAAAGGCGACGGACGAAGCCGTCGTGCTCGTCATCGACGACGACGAGCACGCCCGCGACATGCTCGGTCGTGCGCTGTCCGCCGAGGGCTTCGGCGTGGTCACGGCCGCGGACGGGGAGGAGGGCCTCCGGCTCGCCCGCAAGGTGCGCCCGGCCGCCATCACTCTCGACGTCCTGATGCCGCGGGTCGACGGCTGGGCCGTCCTCACGGCCCTCAGAGCCGACCCCGAGCTCAAGGACATCCCGGTGATCGTCGTGAGCATCGTGGACGACGATCGGATCGGGGTCGCGCTCGGCGCCGACGACTTCCTGGCGAAGCCGGTCGACCGTGAGCGCCTGGTCTCGGTGGTGCATCGACTCACCACTCCGCCGGCGAAAGTGCTGGTCGTCGATGACGATGCGGCGGCGTGCGACGTCCTCCGTCGCAGCCTCGAGGGCCAATCCTTCACCGTGCTGTGCGCGGCGGATGGCAACCAGGCGCTGACCAGGCTCGAAGGCGAGCGCCCGGATCTGATCCTGCTCGATCTCATGATGCCGGGGATGGACGGTTTCTCGCTGCTCGAACGACTGCGGGAGCGCGAGGACTGGCGCTCGATCCCGGTCGTGGTCGTGACGGCGAAGGAGCTCTCGAGCGAGGACCGGGATCGCCTCAACGGGCGCGTTCAGCAGGTTCTGAGCAAGGGGGTCTACACGCGTCGTGACCTGTCCTACTGGCTCCGCAGGTTGGTGCGCGCCGAGAGCAGGTCCGCTCGATGAAGATCCTGGTCGTCGAAGACAACGAGATGAACCTCGATATGCTCTCACGGCGCCTCGAGCGAGCAGGGTACGAGGTGGTCTCGGCTCGTGACGGCGAGGCGGGGGTGAGCGTGGCCATCACCGAGCAGCCGGCCCTCGTCCTCATGGACATGAGCTTGCCGGGCATGGACGGCTGGGAGGCCACGCGAAGGCTCAAGGCACACGAGCGCACGCGATCCATTCCGATCCTGGCCCTGACCGCTCACGCCATGGTCGAAGATCGGCAGAGCGCCCTCGCGGCGGGCTGCGACGACTACGAGACGAAGCCCATCGAGTTCCCTCGGCTCCTCGGGAAGATCCGGGCTCACCTCGCGGGAGGAGGCGCATGAGCGACTCGCCCATCCGGATCCTGATCGTGGACGACAGCGAGGTGAACCTCGACATCCTGGCCCGCCGCCTCGAGCGCAAGGGATACTCGGTGGTCAAGGCGACCTCGGGCAGCGACGCCCTTTCCGCCGTGGATCGCGAGCGGTTCGACCTGGTCTTGCTCGACGTCATGATGCCGGGAATGACGGGCCTCGAAGTTCTCGACGCGATCCGCGCCCGTCATGCTCCGCAATCACTGCCGGTCATCATGACGACGGCCAAGTCGCAGTCGGAGGACGTCATCGAGGCGCTGGACCGCGGTGCGAACGACTACGTCACCAAGCCCATCGACCTGGACGTCCTGTGGGCCCGCATGAGAGTCCACCTCCGGACGATCACTCGCCCTCCCGGAGCACGAGGGACACCCGAAGCGTACGTCGGCACCGGGGCGACTCTCGACCGCAAGTACCTCCTCGGCGGCCTGCTCGGCAGCGGTGGGTTCGGGGCCGTCTACCGGGCGCGGCACCTGGGACTGGACCGCGAGGTCGCCGTGAAAGTCATGCACCCGCACCTCTTGACGGACGAGAGTGCGTTGAGCCGGTTCGCCCAGGAAGGCGTCTCGGCGTGCCGGGTGAAGCATCCGAACGCCGTCGTGGTCCTCGATGCGGGGACCACGCCTTTCGGCGTCCCGTACCTCGTCATGGAATTCCTGGAAGGGCGCTCGCTCCAGGCGGAGCTCGCGCAGGAAGGGGCGCTGCGGCTGAAGCGCAGCGCGGGGATCGTGGCGCCCGTCTGCGAGGCCCTCGCCGAAGCTCACCGCTCCGGCATCGTTCACCGGGACATCAAGCCGGCGAACATTCTCCTGAGCAGCACCGAGCAGGGCGAGATCGTGAAGGTCCTGGACTTCGGCATCGCCAAGTTCCTCGAGCATCGTCCCGGTGCCCCGAACACCGGCGGCGAAGTGGCCGGTACGCCCCAGTACATGGCCCCCGAGCGGCTCCTGGGGGAGCGTTCGGATGCTCGCTCCGACGCCTACAGCGTCGGCGTCACCTTCTACGAGACACTCAGCGCGAATTTGCCGTTCACTGCCCCCGGATCGAGCCCCTTCTCGGCGGCGCTGCGCCAGCTCCGCGATCCCCCGACGCCGCTGCAGACGTACCGCCCGGATCTCCCGGAGCCATTGAACGAGCTTGCGATGCGCCTCCTGTCGCGCGATCCCGCGGAGCGGCCCACCGTCGATCAGTTCCGGAACGAGCTGCTCGAGTGGGCGGCGCGGTTCGAAGAGCCCGAGTGGCCTCCCGCCACCCTGCGGTCCCATCTGCGAGCGCAAGGATCCACGGTGTCCAGCGAGCCGCGCAGGAACCGCTTTTCGGTCACGGCGGCGACCGAGGTCTCGAGCCGAGTGCGCCTCGTGGACGACGCGGACGAACGCACCGAAAAGGTCGAGGGAGGTGGATCCACGCTGCTCGAGCTCGGTCGCCGCAAGGGCTCCGACGGCGAGGGCACCGGCCACTCCTGAGGTCGGTTCGGCCTCCCCTCGTCCTCGCCCGCGGGCTTCACCCAGACGAGCGACGTCCGAGCGGCAGCTCGCTCAGCCAGCGCGGCTCTCGCGGCTCACTGAATGATCTGACCGCAGAAGCCGCCGAGGCAGAGATCGGTGGTGTTGCAGCAGTCGCTCGCGGTGCCGCACTTCTCGTCGGTGTGGGCGCAAGGCGGCGGCCCCGACATGGGCGGCGGAGGAGCACCGCAGGTGCCGTTCGTGCAGAACCCGCCACAGCAGTCGATGCCCGTCGTGCAGCTGTCGCCGTCCTTCTTGCACGGATCGAGCGCCGCGAAGGCGCGGTGGTTACCCTCCACGTCTTCCTGGCCCGTCAGGTAGAATGCGGGGTGGCTCGGGTCCGTCGAGTACGTGCCCGTCGGCGAGATGTCGACGGCGGTACCCCAGAGCTGGCGCACGAGGCCGTTCGTGTGGGTGTTGCCGTAGTGACGGTAGGAGTCGAAGAACACCCAGAAATAGCCGCCTGCCGCCACCGGCGACGCGGTGGGATAGAAGTTGTGGTGCAGCTCCTCCGCGCCGAAGGGCAGGTACGTGGTGCTGCTCTGCGCGTCCTGGTCCGAGGCGAAGCCCACGGCCTTGGCGAGGAGCTTCGACGTGCCGCTCGCGACGTCGAGGATGTAGAGATCGCTCGTTGCGCCGTTGGTGTTGGGGGTGCCGAGGAACCAAGGAATGCCGGTGGCCATGCCGGAGAAATCGCTGGCGCTGCCCAGGGCGAACACGAGGGCCTTCTCGTCCGGCAAGAAGAACGGCCATCCGGGGTAGGTGGTGGCGCCCGCGGCCTGCTCGAGGACCTTCTTGTAGCCGCTCGCCTTCCGGGTCGCCTTGTCGAAGGTCATCGTCGCGAGGCCATGCGCGTTGCCGATGGCGTAATCGTTGAAGGCGATCTGCGTCCCGCTCGGCGAGAACGTGGTCATCATCGCGCCGGTCGGGATGCCGGTGTTGTCCACGGCGGCGCCCGTGTCCGTCTCGTACACGGCGGCAGTCGGCGCGCCCTCCGAGCCCGTTTGCCCGGCGCGGGGCCCGACGCCCGGCGCGGGGTGTGCGTTCGTGACGTAGAGCGACCCGTCCGGTGAGACTCCCGCGAAGCTGCCGCTCTGGGCGCTCGCGACGAGCGGCGGCGGGTTCGGCGTCGCGCCGACGCCGATGGCGTACGTCGCGCCACCGGTGACGCTGATCCCCGCCTGGTCGTTCGCCACCATGCGCGTACCGCTCGCCGATACCGAGTGGCAGCCCGTGCAGGCCGATTGCCCGAGAAACGCGTCTGCCTTCTTGCCGGGCACGAGGCGCAGGACCGCTCCCGACTGCACGCCGAACGCGTTGGCGAGCTTGGACGTGTAGC
>Ga0316628_100004199_pt1 | contig 11248 bp, 14 predicted proteins | sample OWC_Aug_M2_C1_D5_FD_207648 | JGI IMG/M metagenome (GOLD analysis project Ga0316628, IMG submission 207648) | Wetland soil microbial communities from Old Woman Creek delta, Ohio, United States - OWC_Aug_M2_C1_D5_C | ecosystem: Environmental > Terrestrial > Soil > Wetlands | place: USA: Ohio... | reverse complement strand
CAGCCGTTTTAGCCAAAAAAGCGAAAAACCCGGCCGGACCCCAGGTTACACTCTAGGCAGAGTGTAATTAAGCAAGCTAAGTTGATGATATTGCTATAGTTAATCTTGGGTATCTGGATAGATTGACTGGGTTTTGGTGGGTTCCTGGCGATTTTGCCCCCCCCTGCCGCCCCCAAGCCACCCCCGGTATGATGATTAAGACCCCTTTCCTCACCGCGCACTATTTTTCCATCCCCGTTCCCGGAGGGCGTTGTTCAGGTTCCGACCTGAGCATGTGAGTTCTGCGAGGATCCGGCCGTATTTCTCTTTACCGCGGGGCGCGAGGCTTTGGATGGAATTGACGGGGCAGGTGTGGGCCGAGAGGTCGGTGGCGGCCTGGAAGTCATCCTGGCCCTTTTCCGGGGTGTTTACGCGAGCGAGCCGGATGTGCTGATCGTGGAGGGTCAAGTCGAAGCCGAGGTAGATGTCCGCAATGGCGGTGTCCCCGTCTATCCAGCGGGAGATCCGGATGGGGTATGTGCATTGGGGGGTGGGGTCATGGGGTTGGGTGGATGCGAGTGCGGCGGTGAGGATGACACCGGCTACCAGGCCGAGGGCGAAATTCTTCATTTCGGGCACCGGCAGGATGGGGAGTCCTTTCCGTCGCAGCACTGTTGCATCCCGGTTCCGAAGTTGCATCCGCAGACTCCGCCGTGATGGGAGCAGCATCCGGGCTTGGGCGGCACGGTGCCTTCCGGGATGACGATTTTATGCTGGAGGAAGATTTCCTTGAACGGCGGCCACGCTTTCCGGGCGAGGTTGGGTGCGGCCGGCCAGGTAAGGAACACGAGCGCGGCGATGATCGAGAGGGCAATCCCGAGCGTTTCCAATTTCTTTCCCATTCTCCACCCCCAAAATGTTTGCCGTGAAACATATCAGAGCCCGGTCCGGAAGTCAAGGGAAAAAGAAGGCGCCGGAGAAGATGGCTTTTTGGTGAGTTGTCCAGACAAACCTTAAAGGAGCATTTTCTCCGGCGCGTTCTGTGTTTAAGATGCACGAGATTTCCAAAGGATTCAAGAATCTTTTGTAAAATTCTTCGCCTGGGCCATTGCGCTTTCCCAGGTTGCGGCAAATTTTAAGAATATGGCGGAGCAATCACCGGTTTCGAACGAGATCATCCCGGAAAAGATCTCCGAGGGCTTGGAGGCGCGCGGACTCGGGCTCAAATACCAGCTCGACGAACTCGCCGAATCCCTCCGGCAGATGAAGCCCGGCAAGGGCAAGATGGAGATGATCCTGAAACTCTGGAAGATTTTCGGACTGGACGGGGACCCCGGGATCCAAACGGCCGCGGCCATCCGCCGGCTGAACGACCTGGCGGCCAAGGCGGAAGGATACGCCAAAGGAGAGCATGGAGCCCCTTACCGCCAGTAAGCTCGAGGCCACCCAGCGGTTTTACCTGGAGAACTTCTGGCATTTTGCCAAGGACATCTGCGGGTATCACGACCTCCGGCCGGTCCCGCACATGGCGGTGGCGGACTTCCTGGTGAACACGCCCGGGAACGGCACCAACCGGGTTTCCAATTCCGATTACGAGTTCAAGGTCAAGAAGCTGAACCTCAAGGCGGATGTGCGCCGGCTGGCCATTTTCGAGCCGCGCAACACCTTCAAGAGTTCGGTGATCGCCAAGGCGTGGGTGGTCTGGCGCCTGCTCAAGCAGCCGTCCCTGCATATCATGCTCGTGGCCTATTCCGACTTGAAGGCGGTGGCGGTCCTGGGCGAGATCGAGAGCATCTTCCACCGGCCGGAACTGGTGGACCTGTTCGGGAACTTCTGCCCCAAGGGACAGACCAAGCAGAAATTCCGCTGGAACGATTCCGAGCTCCAGCTCTGGGACGCCTGGAACGGCCGGCTGGTGGAGTATTCCTCGAACATGGGCAATGTCCGCGCGGTCGGGCTCGGGACCGACATCGTTTCCATGCACTGCGATATCGCGGTCCTGGACGATGTGGTGGTCAAGGAAAATTCTCAGACCAAGGAAGCCCGGGACAAGGTCAAGGAGTACATGGCCTACCTCGGCCCCATCGTCAACCCGGGCGGAGAGATCATCGTGAACGGCACCCGGTATGACGATGACGACTTTTACGGGGATGTGATCCGGGACAATTCCTTCGACATCCGCCTGATGAAATGCCACAACGCCGACGGGTCGCTCTACTTCCCGGAGCGTCTGACCGAAGCCTTCCTGGCCGACCAGAAGCAGGCCCTGGGCGAATATGTCTATGCCTGCCAGTACGACAACGACCCGATCAACGCCAAAAACCAAACCTTCAAGTCCGACTGGACCAAGCGGTGCGTGTCCGGATACCGGCAGTATCCGCCCGAGCGGCCAAAGCTCCGGGTCGTGCTCTACATCGACCCGGCCTTTGCCAAGAACAAACGGTCCAACCGGACCTCGATCACCGCTATGGGGATCGACGCCAAGGCCCAGATGTGGGTGCTGGACGAGGCGGTCGGGAAATGGACCGATGACGAACTGGTGGACAAAGCCTACGAAATGTCGCACCGGTGGGACCCGGAAGCGGTCGGGATCGAGTCGAACGCGGCCCAGGCCCTGTTCGGGCGCATTTTCCAACTGGAGGGCGAGAAGCGCAAGGAGCGGCTGAACATCCGGCCGATTGAGCACTCCACCCGGGTTGACAAGAATTCCCGGATCCGCTCGATGATGCCGTATGTCGAGCGAACCCAGATCTTCATCAACCCCGACTGCTCCAATCTGCTCTCGGAACTGCACCGGTTCAACCTCGATTCCAAGAGCGACGACGACTGCCTGGATTCCTTCGAGGGCGCCAAGTCCATGCTCCGGCCGCCCGAGATCAGCGAAAAAAAGACTCCGGAAGAAATCAAGAGCGCCGCCGCCGAACATTCCATGCGGGACCTGGGGTATGAAAAGAAAGTCCTGCAAAAAAACTTTCAAGACAAATACGAGGAGATGTTCCGATGATGCCGTTCCAATCGCAAGCGCAGATGAGGGCCGCATTCGGCGGACATCTTGGGCCGGAGATGAAGGCCAAGGCAAAATCCTGGGCGGAAGAAACCCCGGACCCGAAACATCTGCCCAGACACAAGCGGAGCCGGAAAGGCCATGAATGGGCCGACCGGATCGCTCGGGGGAAAAAATGAAGTGTCGTCCCGTCGGTTCGCGCGTTCTGGTGAAAACCATCCCGGAAAAAAACTACGGCGTCCTGGCTCTGCCGGAAAAGCGCCAGAACCCGCCCCGGCTGGCCCGGGTGCTGGCCGCGGGCCGGGATTGCCGGGAAGTCCGCGACGGCGATGTGGTGATGCTTCCCCGGTATCTGGGCGATCCCGGCATGACCGGGGCCGATGAAGTGATAGTCGAGGAAAAGGATATCGCAATGATCCTGGAGGGATTCGATGAAGCGACTGATGCTGCGCCTGTTCCTGCGGTTTAGCCGGCTGCCGCTGGTGCGTGAGGCGGTGAAGCAACTTCCGGTGCTGGAGCGGGCCGCGGAGCAGCAGTTGGAGCGGAAAAAGGATGATGATGTGTATAAAAAATACGAGGAATACCTGGAGTCGTAAATGAACAGACCCATGAACGACGCGGATAAAAAACTGGTTGGGGAGATCACCAAGAAGTTCAACCAGTCGCGGGACTCCAAGCGGACCATGAACAACCTCAAGCGGTTGTGGCTCGCGCTCTATCTGGACCAACAGTTTTCCTGGATCAATAAAATGGGCGAGTTCAATACCCTGACCGATTCGGAAATCGAGCGGCTCCGGGAGGCCAAGCGCATCTATCCCCTGTTCCTCAACCTGCTCAAGCCCACGATCATGCTGATTGTGAGCCAGCTTACGCAGCGGCAGCCGGTCTGCAAGTTCCAACCCAAGGGCGTCGGGCAGGCCGTGTATTATGCCGCCAACGCCACCAACGACATCCTGGAGGCGTTCCGGCAGGCGCAGGACTATCTCCGGGACGATCTGGCCAACGCCAACTGGATGACCATCACCGGGGATTCCTTCAAATGGACGCATCCGCGGGAAGCCTCTGACGAGTTTATCGAAGTGCCGGCGCTGGAGGATGACGGTAAAACCCAGAAACTCGATGCGGACGGCAATCCGCTGATGGAGCGCATCCCGGCCAAGTTCGAGGTCACAACCGAAACCCTGCCGTGGACCAGCGTCTTCCCGCCGCCCGGGGAACGCAAGATCCCGGAAATGCCATGGCTCATCGTCAAGCGGGACCTGGACAAGACCTATCTCCAGGACCGTTACGGCGTGGACCTGCCAACCAAATCAACCAACCGGGACGACAGCTACGATGTGGGGGACCATACCCATACCCACAGCTATGAACAGTTCGGCCAGCAGATTGCGGTGCTGGACTATCTGGAAAAACCCACCGGGGCCAATCCGCGCGGCCGGCATGTGGTGATCGCGCTGGACGAGGAATTGGTCCTGGACCAGGGCGAATTCCCCTACTGGACCAAGGTCCCGGTGTATCGGACGGACGAGACCGGGCAGGAGTCCGCGGTGCCCGGAGAGTTCGAGGAAAAATGGGGCGGGTATCGCATCCAGCATTTTTTGTATTGGGACTCGCTCATCAATTTTTGGGGCCAGGGACTCCCTTCCCCGGTCGCGGACATACAAAAACGGATCAACCATATCCTGACCGCCTGGGCCACCAACCTGATCTGCACCATGGGCGTGAAACTCCCGTATTACGACTCGATGGAACTGCCCGCGGACTTCCTGGACAACGAGCCCAAGTCCGTGAAAGTGCCGACCGGGCAGATTCTGCCGCAATACATGAACCCGCCGCAACTGAATCCCCAGGTGTTGAACCTGGTTCAATTCCTGATCACGGTCATGGACCAGATCACCGGAATCAATCGGCTGGCCAAGGGCGGGGAGCCGGAACAGCGGATGCCCAATTCGGCATTGCAGACCACCATCACCACCGACCTCGCCAAGCTCCGGCCGATCCTCGACCATTACTCCGACACCGAATGCCGGGTGGCATGGGATATTTACCACAGCATCCGGCAATTCTGCCCGGACTATGCCAAACAGGTGCTCGGTCCGGATCGGGTGGCGGAGTATCAGGCGTTCGTCAATGACGACCCCGAGGACTACGAGCTCAAGGTCGAGCGCGAGTCCAACATCCCCGAGTCCAAGGAAGGCAATATCGAGACCATCGAGCGGATGATAAAAGCCACGCAGGGGCAGATGATGAACGGGTTCCAGTCTCCGGATGACTTTGTCAACCTGCTCCGGGCGATGGACACCAGCATGAGCCGGGCCTGGTCGAAGAATTACACGCAGTCCGGGGAACTGATCGGGCAGGAAAACCGGATGATGCTGAACGGGACCAAGCCCACGGTGGACCTGCTCCATAACCACGCGGAGCACATCAAGGGCCACCAGAAGCCGTATAACTCTCCCGAGTATTACACCAAGATTTTGGGCAAGCCGGCGGACGACATTTTCAAACAGCACGAAATGGAGCACGCCAACATGGAGAAATACGGCACGGCCACCCCGACCGATCAGCAGGTTCAGCAGGCGGCCGCGGTTCAGCAGATGCAGGCCCAGGCCGCGATGCTGGCCGGCGCCAAGGGCGGGGCCGCGGGTGACGGACAACCGCCGGCGGAGGCGATCCAATGATTCAGGCGGGATCGGTGAGGTCGAGGATGGGCTCGCGGCGCGGCCAGATAAAGGCCAGCCGCCAGGGCTTGAGGATGATCCAGGCCGTCACGGCAGAAATCTCCCAGAAGGGCATCCACGCAAAAATAAACGCAATCGAGACGATCAGGAGCGGGACCAGGACCATCCAGCGAATCAGCAAATTCCCGTATAATTTCCCATCCCTGATTCTCTCCCAGGCGAAAGCATATATCACGGCCGCTGCGAACGGATACAGCGCGACCCATGTATTCCCCGACTCGGTGCTGGTAAGCCATCCATCGAAGATGATCGCTGCGGCCAGGATGATTTTCGCCAGTTTCCTCATGCCTTTAAGACTCGCACAGATCGGCAAAAGATTCAAGCAAAATGGAGGTTACTGAAATGGCAGGCGGAGATGCAAGCGGATCGGTTCCAGGAAATGAACAGTTGGTGGATGTGGACCCGAATGCGGGCGGATTCCGCAATCCTCCTCCAGGGGAAAGTTTCATGGATTGGCTCCGGAGAAAGCGATGGGAACTGATCGGAGGCGGCGCACAGACTCCAACGCTGGAGCCCCCGGCCGCTCCGCCCTACCAGGGCCGGCAGATGTTCTACACCGATGGCCGGCCGCCCGATTCGAGCCCCTATTACGAGACCATCCCGGCCGAGGCCCAGATGCGCTGGGACGAGATGGTGAAGCGGATGGCGCAGGCGGGGCAAAGATGACGATCACAACGGCGGTGGCAACCGCCTGTGAAATAACGACCCCGGTGAGGGTCGAACAAAAGGAGGCCGTCAATGGCACTTGATGGCACCAATGGCGCGGCTCCCGGCGAGGAGCAGGTTCAGATCGAAACGACCGAGCAGTCCCCGGATGGTGGTAACCAGGCGGGCGCGGGCTCCCCAGCGGGTCAGGGTAATGACTCAAGAGAATCGAAACCCTTAACACAAGAAGCGTTCAACAATCTCTACCGACAATTCATGGAGGAGAAGGAAGGACGGCAGAAGGACCAGGAGGCGTTTGAGGCGTATTTGGCGGACCTGGAGGCCAAGAGGCCCGCGGCTCCGGCCACCCCGCAGCCGGGTAAAACCGGCCAGTTCGGGGACCTGCCGGAGGAAATCCAGCAGGCCATCGCGGAAAACCCGGCCCTGGCCGGGAGCGCCAAATTCGTCAAGGCCATGTATCAGGCTTTGGCGAAAGGCGACCGCGACCAGATCAAGGCCCTCAAGGACCAGCTCACGCAGTTCACGCAGGCCGGGCAGCAGGAACAAATCTACAACACGCGGTCGGACATGGTTATGAACACCGGGTCCCCGGCGATCAAGGAGTTGGGCCTGAACCCGAACGACAACCACGACGCGGGGCTCATCGCCCTGGCCGGGTCGCGGGTGGAGCAGCAGATGCCGCCCGAGATCCGGAAGTTGTGGAATGCCCGGCCCGATCACCCGATGCTGCAAAGCTGGTTTGCGAAAGCCTTCCGCGCGGAACTGCAGGAGCAGGTAAAGGCCCGGAACGCCTGGTTCGACGGCCGGCACAAGGCCAAGATCGAGGAGCTGCGCAAGGCCAAGGGCGCTACCCCGCCCGGCGGTGGTGGCCCTTCAATCGCTCCCGAGGATCCCGCGGCCAAGCAGGTCAAGGATGCTTTCGCCAAGGGCGGCAAAGCCGTCAGCGACCTCCGCAAGCGAATTTTCGGTGGAGATGAAGATTGATCGCGTGGAGGTAATTTAACATGGCAACCATTGTGAGCTCGGACAATTCAGTCCTCGCGAGAACCTTCATCCAGGAGTCCATCAAGGACTCGGTCTATTCCGGCATGGAATGGATCAAGCAGATCATGGAGAAAAATGTTCTCAAGTCCAAAAAGTGGTCGTGGGCGGAAAACAAATTCCACATGCCCATCGAAACCGCTTACAACGCCGCGGTGGGCGGCCGCAAGGAAGGGTCGTATGTCCCGCCGGGCGGCGCCGGAACGGTGATCGCCATGAAGGGCCGGCTCAAAAAGTGGGTCGGCATTTCCAACATCTCATGGGAACTGGAAACCCTGCAAGGGGCCGGCGATCCCTGGACCGAGAACATCATCGAGAAGGTGGAATCCGACCTCCGGCATGGCTTCAAGTGGCGCATGAACTGCGCCATGATCGGCCACAAGGACACCGTCTATGACGACACCGACCTGTCCGCCGAACTCGATGTCGTCGCGGCCTGTGACGGCGCCAGCTCGGGCGCGGAAACCACGATCACCCTGGAGTACCACGACGGCGCCACGGCCCATTCCGGTGCGACCGGAAACATGTACCTCATGGCCGGGATGCCCTGCTACATCGGCACCGCGTCCGAGATCCGGGCCAAGACCGCCGATCTCGTCACCATCGTTTCCAAGAGCGACGACAAGAAAACCTGCGTGGTGACGCCCGCGACTACCTGGGCGGATGGCGACCTGATCTCCCCGGCCGCCGATGCCAACGGGTATTCGGATGCGGCCATTTGGGGCCTGGAACGGCACATCAACAACGCGGAAGTCGAGTATCAGGAGTTGAGCCGGGCCACCTACCCGCAGATCAAGTCCAACATCTACGCCAACTCGGGCACCAAACGCAAGCTGACCGAGGACATGTGGGATGTCGCCCAAGCCGGCCCGCGCGAATACGGGAACGGCGGCAAGGTGAAACTGGTCCTGACCTCCCCGGCCATGTGCCGCGTGTGGAAAAACCTGTTCCGCACCTACACCAAGCTCGACATCACCGAGCCCATCGCGGCGGGCAAGGTGGATGTGCAGTTGGGCGGCTTCACTCCGACCGAGGAACCGATGATGAAACCGGGTTGGATTTTCGGCATCGATCCCACGAGGTTCCTGCATATCTACGCGGAACTGTTCAAGATCGTGCCCGGCCCGAACGGCAGCATCTTCCGCGAAGTGTATCCCGGCTCGGCCACCGACGGCAAGGAAGTCCGGATGCACTATTTCGGCAACCTGGTCTGCCCGGACCCGAGAGCCCACTTCGGCATCGGCGACCTGCTGGACCTGGCCTCGGACTACGCTGCGTAATCAAGCCGGGAAAGGGCGGGGGCGCAAACGGCCCCCGCCCGGCCCCGGATGGAGGATGGATGGAGGCGCCGAAACATTGGCGGGAAGCGGTAAAGCGGATCGACCCGCTTTATGACATCATCTGGAACCCGACCCGGAAAGTTTATCTGATCGTGTGCTCGAAGCATTCCGAGAGCGATCCGAACGGTTTCCGGTATATTTCGGTCCCCTGCGGGGGCGGATGGTTCAAGATGATGCCGCTCCATTATGTCATCCTGGAACTGGTGGACCGTCGTGGACGGCCCCGGCCGCTCGGGCCGGACATCCTCTGGCTGCTCCGGTTCTGGAAAAACGAGGAAGCGGTCAAGGCGGACAAGGCCCGTGATCATACCAAAAGCAAAGAAGATCAGGAATACATTCACAAGCAGGATGTCCGGCGGGACTGGCGGCAAATCAAGAAATTCCAGCCCGGAATTCTGGATCTGGGGGCAAGATGACTTTCATTGAAATGATCACCCTGATGGGAACCAAGCTGGCGGACGCCAGCCATATCCAGTGGGCTCTGGCGGTCAAGAAACTCAACCTGAACGCCGCTTACACCGACCTCTATTTCCGGATCGCCGAGTATCAGCCGAACCTCTATACCAAGGCGGCGGCGGACATTACCATCGAGGCGGATGTTGACGATTACAACCTGCCGTCGGACTTCGGCAAATTATACCGCTACAAATACGCGACCGACGAGCATTGGCGGTATTTCATGCACCGCAGAGGGCATGGGCATTATTACTACGATCATTCCTCGGTCTCGATCAAGGGCGCTCATGGGATCATCGCCGGGGTCGAGCAGTTCGCGCAGATCCATGTGCACCACAACCCCACGGCCGGCGCGGTCCTGGAAGTGGAATACATCCCGTCCCCTCCGGCCCTGACCGCCGATACCGATATTTTCCCCATCGACCCGCTCTGGCACGAACTGGTGGTTCTGAAAGGATGTGTTCGGTGCGCCGAGACCAAGATTGACGATTCGCGCTACGCGCGCCTGGCCCAGCGCGAGCAGGAGCAGATGGCCCGGTTCTCGATCTGGCTCTCCAGCCGGTCGCATGAAACCGATGGCCGTTTCTCAGACCATTTTGGAGATGACTGATGGCAGGATTCAGCCTTAGCCAGCGGGTGTTCAAGGGCAAGGGCCTGATCGGACGGGGCCTGAACGATACCGACATCCCGGAACAGCGCCAGGATGGAGAGTTCAAGACGCTGGAGAATTGGGATTACCTCTTTCCGGGGTCATTCATAAAGTGCAAGGGCCGGCTCTTGATGAATGACGACCTGAGTTCCCGGATCACCGGGCTCATCGTGCCGCCCACCGGCATGTGTCTGCTGGAAATCACCGCGGACAATCAGGATTTATATTTCAGCTACAACGCGGCCTACCACACGGCCGCGGTTGCGGTGGGAAAATATTACGAGCATTCGGAACTGGCCGCGGCCCTGCAAACCGCCTTGAACGCCCAGGCTGGCGCCAACAAGTTCACGGTGTCCTATTCGGCCTCCACCCGGAAATACACCATCACCGCGGATGCCGCGATCATCCTCTGCTGGGAGCACGCCAACACCACGCTCCCCAAGGCCATGTTCGGCTTCTGCTGGTCGGTGTCGGATGCGTCTAACCCCTATTCGGTCGCCAGCGATTACGCCTGCGCCCTGCCTCCGCCCTATAACCGGTTCGTCACCACCGCGGACGGCAAGCTTTACAAATTGAGCGCGGACCTGGCGACTGCCACCGAGATCAAGCGCGCAGACGGCACGGCCATTGCCGCCTCGGACATCCCCTGGATGGGCCGGTTCCAGGATGATATCTGGTATGGCTCCAACGGCGAAGAAAGCCTGGTGCTGCGGGATAATACCCAGATTCTCAAGATGCTCAAGAATGGCCTGGTTCGGACCCCGACCGCCCAAAAAAGTTCCCCGGTCGCAAAGCCGTATAATTATTCTGCCGATTTTGCGACCCACATTGATCTCACGGAAGCAGTGCCGTATGCCCGGCTCAAGGTCGGTGACAACTCAGATGGCGTGCAGCTGATTGACACGCTCAAGACCAAGTTGAGGGCCTATGTGGACGGCGGCGCGGGCGAAGTGGACTGTTTCGATGTGGAGTTCTACCTGGAAATTCCTTCCATCGGATACCTGGAATTGATCCACCGGGTCAACGGCAAAGACCTGGACGCCACGGCGGGCGGGACCACCTATACCATCTCGGACCGCTGGCCGCTTTCGACCCTGACCGAGCAATATATCCTGATCAAATTCGTTCCCCGCTATGCCCCGGCGGCCGGGACCCCGACCCTGGAGATCTTCGGCCATGTGGAAGCCGGCGCCGCCAAGAATGTCTGGCTGATCTATTCGACCGGAGCGATGGTTGCGCAGAACCTGCAATGGTGGGGCGAAATCATGATGGCCTCGATTACCAGCGGAGCGCAGACGCGCAAATGGCGGGCCTCGCTGGTCAACGCGGAAGGATTCGAGACCGAGCTTTCTGGGGTATATACCAGGACCAC
>Ga0316628_100004198_pt1 | contig 11249 bp, 9 predicted proteins | sample OWC_Aug_M2_C1_D5_FD_207648 | JGI IMG/M metagenome (GOLD analysis project Ga0316628, IMG submission 207648) | Wetland soil microbial communities from Old Woman Creek delta, Ohio, United States - OWC_Aug_M2_C1_D5_C | ecosystem: Environmental > Terrestrial > Soil > Wetlands | place: USA: Ohio... | reverse complement strand
ACATCGGGGTGATCGGCCGCGCGGTTCAGGTCGACGAACATCCGCGTGAACGCGCCGGCGTGCACCGGCAGGCCGACCGCCTCCGACAGCCGCGACGCGATGTCGAACGCGCCGTGATCCCAGCCGGCCTGCGACTGCAGCACGTCGGGCGTCACCCCGAGGTCGACGCCCGGAGGCAGCGTCCACGAGGCGTGCTCGCAGGACAGAACGAGACCGATCACCGCTGCAGATCCTCGACAAACGCTAGCACGTGGTTCCACGCGTTGCCGGCGGACGGCCGGTCGTCGTGCGGGTTCGACGGAGTGGCGAGCGCGTGATCGTCACGGTTCGGTGGCTCGCGGCACGAAGGCGGCAGACAGCAGGGCCGAGACGAGGACGACGCCGCCGTGGACGAGCCCGACGTGCGGCGCATCGGTGATCGGGCAGTGGAGATGCAGGACGAGCCCGCCGAGGCAGCCGCCGCCCGCGCCGAGCGCCGCCGCGACCCACCGCGAGCCGACCGGCAGCGCGCGCCGCAGGAACAGCGCGCCGGCGATCACCGGCACGAGCGCGCTCGCGACGCCGAGCTCGAGGCACGTGTGGCCCTTCGGGAGGTGCTCCCAGCCGAGGTACTTGCTGTGCGCGCCGCTCGGGTGCACGAACAGCCCGAGCACGACGAACGCGATCGACGCGACCACCGCGCTCACCGCCGCCCAGCCCCACCGCGGCATCACCTGACCCGGGCGCGGCACGAGCGCGAGGTAGCACGGGATGACGAAGCCGAGCAGCCACGCGAGGCCGGCGGCGACGAGCCACGGCATCGGCAGCTCGTCGAGGTCGCCGCGCACCGTGAACATCGCGACCAGGCCCGCGGCGTAGACGAGCGAGATGCCCGCGAGCGTCGCGAGCTGGCGCAGCGGCCGGCGCGTCTTCACCGGCCCCAGCCTGTCGAGCTCGGCGGCGAGCGCGGGCGACAGCGGCGGCGGCTTCGGGGCGCGCGCCCCCGATAGACTGTCGAGGACGTCGCTCACTGCGCCTCCTTGCGTGCGCCGAGCAGCTTGCGCAGCGCCTCGTAGCCGCGGTGTGCGCGCACCTTCATCGCGCCGACGGTGGTGCCCGCGATCGCGGCGGCCTCGGCGACGCTCTTGCCGTCGAGCTTGGTCAGCACGACGGCCTCGCGCTGGCCGGTCGGCAGGTCCTCGAGCGCCTCGAGCGCGGCCTTCGTCAGCTCGGGATCGGCCGGCTCGTCGCGCGTGCCATCGGGCTCGCCGGTGATGCCGGCCGCCACCTCGGGAACCTCCTCGGCCGGCTGGACCACCGCGCGCTTCTTGCGGCGCGTCTCGTCGATGAACGTGCGGTGCGCGATCGCGTAGATCCAGGGCAGCGGGTCGGCGCCTCGCACGTAGGCCGACCGTGCACGGTGCACCTTGAGGAACGTCTGCTGCAGCAGATCGTCGGCGAGTGCACGGCTCTTCGCCATCTTCATCAGGTATCCGAGCAGGCGCGGCGCGACGGCAGCGTAGAGCTCGCGAAACGCGACGGCATCGCCGTCGACGTACCGCGCCATGAGCTCCCTGGGGTCGGCCATGGGCCCATACGCGGGTATACGACGGCCGGCCCCTCTGGTTACAGATCCCGGCGCCGGTGTATAGAGCCGGACATGGCTCGTTCGAAGAAATCCCTCAAGAACCGTCCGAAGTTCAAGCAGGCGCGCCGCAAGAAGGATCGCAAGATGAAGGCCCGCAAGAAGGCGTGGCACAAGCGCGGCCTGGCGCGGAACAAGAAGCGCCGCCAGAACCGCGGGAAGCGTCGCTAGCCGGTCGCCCAGGCGATCAGCAGCTGCCCCGCGAAGTACGCCGGCAGGCCCCACGCGCGGTTCGTCCACTCCTTCGCGACGAACCGGTCGCGTGCCACCGACAGGTCGCTCGCGAAGAACAGCACCGCGCCCGCGATCAGCAGCCGGTTGTCGGTCGCGAGCGCGCCGCCGACCATCGCGACGATCGCACCGACGTACGCGATCACCGGCACGCGCAGCGCGCCGAGGTGCGGCCACAGCCATGCGAGCGCGGCGAGCCCGCCGAGCGCCGGTGCGATGACCCACGCGTCGTGCGGCGGGAACGCGACCGCGTACGCGACGTGGCCGGCGAGGAACGCGACGAGCCCGGGCAGAAAGCCGCGCTGAAGCAGCAGCGCGACGTCACCGATCGCGCCGAGGATCAGGCCGGCGAGCACGAGCGGCGGCGCGTGCAGGCCGACCGCGATGAAGGCGAGCGAGGCGAGTGGCTTCAGCGCGAACCGCGCGCGGTGGTGCGTGCGCTCCGCCGCGACCAGCGCGACGCACGCGAGCGCGCAGACGATCGTCGCGGCTACCCGCACGCCGGCTGCCACCCGCCGAGCGCGCGCATCACGAGCTCGAGCCGGTCCTGGCCCCAGAACAGGTACTGGCCGCCGGCGATCCAGGTTGGCACGCCGAACACGCCGGCCGCGCGCGCCGCGGCGGTCTCGTCGATCAACCGCTGCTTGATCGCGGGCTCCTGGGTGCGCTCGACCCACTCGCGCGGCAGACCGCAGTCGGCGAGCACGCCGCGCAGCGTGTCGGCATCCTCGAGGTCGCGCTGCTCGGCCCACATCGCCCGGCCGAGCGCGATGCCGAGCCTCACGCAGTCGTCGCCGGCGAGCAGCAGCAGGCGCTGCGCGGTCACCGTGCGCTGTGGGAACTTGCGCGGCATGTCGAACGGCACGCCCCACCAGCGCGCCCACCGCTGCATCTCGAGCGCGACGTAGCGCTGCTTCGCCGGCGGCATCGCGAGCATCGGGACGTCGACCTGACCGATGTCGCGGAACAGCGCGCCGAGCAAGATCGGGTGCACGCGCGGCGTGGCGCCGGTCGCCCGCGCGAGCGCCGGCAGCTGGGTCAGCCCGAGGTACGCGAACGGGCTCGCGACGTCGACGTAGACGTCGAGCGTGGTCGCGGTCCGAAACGGCTGCGCGAGCGAGAACGGCCGCGGGCCTCCCGGCGGCGGGCCGGCATCGGGATCCCAGCCGGCGAGCACCGCGGACACCCAGTCCATGCGGTCCTGGCCCCACAGCAGGATCGGGCGGTCTCGCCCGCTCGGCCGCACGACCCACGCCGGGGCGCCGAAGATCCCGAGCGCGATCGCCTCGTCGGTGCGCTGGCGCAGCTCGTCCTTGCGGTCCTCGGCCCCCTCGAGCGCGGCGGCGATGTCGTCCTCGCTCACACCCCCGTTGCGAAGCGCATTCGCGATCACCGCGTCCTGCGTGACGTCCTCCGCGCGCTGCCAGTACGCCGCGTAGATCGCCTCGATCGCCGCCGGCCAGCGGGAGTGGGGCAGGGCGAGCAGCACGCGCAGCGCGCGGACCGTCCGCATCGGGTGTGCGCGCGGGAGCTGGAACGGCGCGCCGAAGATCTCGGCCCACCGGTGCATGTCGTGGTGGTTGTGCGCGGCCTTCGGCGCCGACAACGTCGCCATCGGGCCGTCTCCCGCCCCGACCCCGCGAAACACCCCTCCGAGCAGCATCGGCTTGTAGGCCAGCTCGACCCCCGCCGCGCGGGCGAGATGCGGCGCGCGCCTCGACGCGAGATAGGCGTACGGGCACGAGAAGTCGAACCACAGCTCGAGCACGTCCCACAGTGTGTGACGCGAGGTGGATCACCTGCAATTGGCGCGGGGCCTTTCCCGAGGGGAGGTGGCCGGTTAAACTTCTGATCGGCAACACATGGCCAAGCTGGTCGACGGCTTCAAAGACGGGCGCCCGGAGCTCGGGCGTCGAACGTTCTTGGTGCCCGAGAACCACGCCGAGGTGCTGGCGTTGCTCTATCACGAGCAGACCGGCATCGTGGGTGGGCTCCCCGTCGGTCCCGTGACGACCGATCCGTTCGGCGCTCACGGCATCCGCATGTACCCGGATCAGGATCCGGTCGTTCTCGAAGAGACGCGGCGCTACTTCGAGAAGCTTGCTGAACGATTCTCGAATGATCTGCCGAAAGCGTAGCCGCACCGGCATTTTGGGGTTAGGGTCTCGCGCGTGAAGCTAGTGTTGGCGGCGGCCTGGGCCGTCGCTGCGTGTTCGGGGACTCAGGCCCGGCAGGGTGGGTGCACCAAGGACACCGATTGCAAGGACCCTCGCGTCTGCGAGAAGGGTGCCTGTGTCGATCCGCATCCGCTGGCGTCGGGCGCGGATGCCGCGGTCGCGATCGCGCGTCCGCTGGAGGCCGTGAAGGGCCCGCCTCCGTTCGCGATGTTCGGGGGCAACGCGCGCCACACCGGCAGCCGCGGCGGTCCCGCTCCCGCGGCCGAGCCGAAGGAGCTGTGGTCGACCGATGTCCACGGCGTCGTCGCCGGCTCGCCGACGGTCGGCCCCGACGGGACGATCTACGTCGCGTCGCACGACGGCGGGCTGTACGCGATCGACAAGACCGGCAAGATCGTGTGGACGTTCAAGACCGGTGATCGCTCGTGGAGCACGCCGGCGGTCGCGCAGGACGGGACGATCTATGTCGGCTCCGACGACGACCACCTCTACGCGGTGAAGAAGGACGGCAAGCTCGCGTGGAAGCTCCGGCTCGGCAGCTGCGATCCGAAGGGCTTCGGCCCCGAGTCGAGCCGCTGCGACGTCGACGGCGGGCCGACGATCGGCCCCGACGGCACGATCTACGTCGGCGGCGACGGCATCCATGCGGTGTGGGCCAACGGCACGCTGCGCTGGAAGCTCGCGACGGCCGAGCACGTCGCGTCGACGCCGGCGCTCGCGCCCGACGGCACCGTCTACGCGGGGAGCGAGGACGATGCGCTCTACGCGGTCGCCCCCGACGGCACGATGAAGTGGCAGATCCGCACCGGCGGCGACGTCGACAGCGCACCGGCGATCGGCAACGACGGCACGATCTACGTCGGCAGCGACGATCATCGGGTCTACGCGGTGTCGCCCGACGGCAAGATCGCGTGGACGATGCTGACCGGCGAGGACGTCCGCGGCGGCGCGGCGCTCGGCGGCGACGGCACGATCTACATCGGCAGTGACGACAAGAACCTCTACGCGATCGCTCCCACCGGCCAGGTGAAGTGGAAGCTCGCCGCCGCCGATCGCATTCACTCGACACCTGGCATCTCCAGCGACGGCACGATCCTGTTCGGATCCGAAGACGAGCACGTCTACGCTGTCGCCCCCGACGGCACCTTGCGCTGGCACATCCAGCTGCCGGGTGACGTCGACACCACGCCCGCGATCACGGCCGACGGCACTCTGTACGTCGCCGGCGACGACGGGCATCTGCACGCATTTCATTGAGAAGGAACTGATTCATGTCTTCGTTCGATCGACAGGCCATCCTAGAGGTCCTGTCCCGCCTGGTCACCCCGGGCATCAAATTGACTGCCCTCGCCGACGAGCTCGGCACGCGCAAGCACGACTACAGCGCGCTGCGCTCCGAGCTGATGGAGCTCGTCGAGGACGGCACCGTGCACGTGCTTCCCGGCGGCGCGTTCGCACTCGCTCCGCACGGCCGGTCCCCCGATCCCCACGCCAAGCCCGTGCCCCCACCGCCCCCCGAGAAGAAGCAGCCCAAGGCGAAGCGCCAGGAGGCGCCCAAGCGCGCCACGCGCAAGCCCGAGCTGCCCTGGAAGACCGCGCCCAAGCCCATCGTCTCCAAGCCGGTGGAGCGCGACGAGGAGTACGACCCCGAGACGGGCGAGATGCGCCCGACCCGGAAGCTGATCCCGGTCAAGCCGGCGACGCGCGGCGCACCCGTCACGACGCGGCGCGAGAACGACACCCGGCCGATCGGGCGCATCACGGTGCACCCGGCGGGCTACGGGTTCGTCGCGACGCCCGACGGCACGGTGTTCGTGCCGGCGAAGTACCGCGGCACGTCGCTCGACGGCGACGAGGTCGCGCTCGACACCTGGCCCGGCGTGCGCGGCACGGAAGGCCGCGTCGTCGAGGTGCTCGCCCGCGGGCGCGCGCGCCTGACCGGCATCCTGCGCAAGGTCGGCCGCGCGGTCTACCTCGAGCCCGATGATCCGCGGATCGCCGCCGACTACGGCCGCGTCGGCATCGACTCGGCGCCGCTCGGCAAGGATGGCGACGCGGTCGTCATCGAGATCACGCGCTATCCCGACGCTGTCAGGAGCGAGCTCGCCGGCAAGGTGCTCAAGGTGCTCGGCGATCCCGAGGACCCGCGCACCGAGATCGAGAAGATCCTCGCGTGCGCCGTGATCCCGCTCGAGTTCCCCGACGACGTCGCGGCGCAGGCGGTGGGCACGCCGCAGCAGCTGACGCCGGCCGACCTCGCCGATCGCATCGACCTGCGCGATCGCCGGTTCGCGACGATCGATCCCGAGACCGCGCGCGACTTCGACGACGCGCTGTGCATCGAGGACGGTCCGCACGGCGGGCCGCGCGTGTGGGTCGCGGTCGCCGACGTCTCGCACTACGTGCGCTGGAGCGATCCGCTCGATCGCGAGGCGTCGATCCGCGGCGTGTCGGTGTACTTGCCCGACCGCGTGATCCCGATGCTGCCGCACCAGCTGTCGGCCGGCATCTGCTCGCTCAACCCGCTCGTCGATCGCTGCGCGATGGTCGTGCGGCTCGATTACGACGACGACGCGTCGATCGTCGACATCGGCTACGCGGCCGCCGTGATCAAGAGCAAGGCGCGCCTCGACTACCCCGGCGTCGCGGCGGCGCTCGGCGGTGACTTCCGCGGCCAGCGCGAGATGTACCGGCCGTGGCTGCCCGAGCTGACGAGGATGCACGAGCTCGCCCAGAAGCTGCGCGCGAAGCGCCAGGCGCGCGGTGCGCTCGACCTCGAGATCGCCGAGCCCAAGGTGATCCTCGACGCCGACGATCCGCGGCTCGTGCGCGACGTCATCAAGGCCAAGGGCGATCCTGCGGTGAAGCAGGCGTACCAGCTGGTCGAGGAGTACATGATCGCCGCGAACGAGGCGGTCGGCACGTTCTTCCGCAAGCGCGGTGCACCCACGGTGTGGCGCGTGCACGCTCCGCCGAAGTCCGAGCGCGTCGAGCAGCTCGCCGAGCTCCTCGCGGCGTACGGGATCAAGGTCGACGTCGAAAAGGCGATCACGCCGCTCGGCATGAAGGACGTCCTCGATCAGATCGCGGCGAAGCCGGGCGCGCAGGCGCTGTCGTTCCTGCTGCTGCGCACGCTGACGCAGGCGGTGTGGGACACCGTGCCGATCGGCCACTTCGGTCTCGCGAGCGGCGACTACCTGCACTTCACGTCGCCGATCCGCCGCTACCCGGATCTCCTGGTCCACCGCCTGCTCAAGTACCACCTCCACCGCGACGGCAATCCGTCGGGCGGCGGGTACAGCAAGCCGCCTCCGCCGGTCGAGACGCTCGCCCAGCTCGCCGCCGATTCGTCGGCGCACGAGCGGCGCGCGATGGAAGCCGAGCGCGAGGCCGTCGCGATGTACCGCGCGTACATGATGCGCGACCAGGTCGGCCAGCAGTTCGAGGGCACGGTCTCCGCGGTGACGAGCTTCGGCGCGTTCGTCGAGATCGAGGAGCCGTTCGTCGAAGGCCTGATCAAGCTCGACTCGCTCGGCGAGCCGATGGAGCACGACGAGATCCACATGCGGCTCTCCGGCAAGCGCACGGGCCGCACGATCGAGCTCGGTGACAAGGTGATGATCGAGATCAACAACGTCTCGGTGATCCGCCGCCGCATCGACTTCACGCTCGTCGCCGTCGAGGCCGGCAGGAAGAGCCGGATCCCGAAGGTCGAGACCCACGAGCGCGCGACGGTGCAGGCGAAGCGGCGCGCCGGCCGCGAGGTCGATCGCGCGCAGCTCCACCACGCCGAGCGCGGCGCGCAGCCGCGCAAGAGCGGCGGCGGCAAGCTCCAGCTCGGCGTCTCGCACCGCAAGGGTGGCGGCAAGCCGCACAAGAAGCGGCGGCGCTAGCGAGCCGGAGCCAGCAGCGTCGGCACCGGCAGGCCGTGCCCGCCGTCGCCGAGCTGGCCGTGCAGCCCGTAGCCCCAGCAGTACATCCGGCCGTCGGTCGTGATCGCGCACGAGTGGGTGGTGCCCGAGGCGACCTCGGTGAACATCATGCCGGCCGGTACGTCGACGGGCGCGGCGTGGAGGTCGCTGTTGTTCATCACCGATCCGCGGCCGAGCTGGCCCGAGTCATTGCCGCCCCAGCACTGCAGTGCGCCCATGCACACGGCGCACGACATCCGGTCACCCGTCGAGACCGACGAGCACATCGTCAGCAGCTGGTTGCGCGCGTCGGTCACGTCGTTCGGCGTCGTCGCGGGATTCGTCGAGGCGCCGGTCTCCTGCGCCCCCGCGAGGCCCCAGCACGCGATGTGGTGATCGGTGTCGCCGACCGCGCACACGTGATCGTTGCGGACCGCGATCTGGTCGACGAGCGGAAACATCATCGAGGCGCTCGGGTTGGTGATGTCGTTCTGGAACCCCTCGCCGAGCTGGTAGTTGTTGTTCGCACCCCAGCAGATGCGCATGTTGTCGGAGCGCACGCCGCACGCGAAGTTATCGCCGAGCTTGATGTCGAGCATCGACGGCATGAGGTCGGCATCGGTCTGCTCGGTCGGGTAGTTCACCGTCTGGTCGGGGTAGAGGATCCCCCAGCAGTAGAGCCTGTTCGCGTCGGTCGTGCCGCAGTTGCCGCGGTCACCGCCGAACAGATTCGTCCACTGCTCGCCGGCGGGCGCCGCCACCGGCCGCACGATGTCCCCGTCGGCGCCGAGCGTGCCGCGATCGTTGTAGCCCCAGCACGTCAGCGATGTTCCGTCGAGCGCGCACGTGTAGTAGTCGCCCGCGGCGAGGTGGTCGGCGTGCGGCACCGGCGACACCACGGGCAGCGGCTGGTCGCATGGCTCGCCCGGGATGCACGGCGAGGAGCTCGTGCCGCGGCCCGGCTGGCCGTCGACCTCGCCCTCGGCGTCCTCGCCCCAGCAGAACATCTGGTTGTCGTCGGTGACCGCGCAGCTGTGGTTGTGGCCGGCGACCACGTGCGTCCATGCGTGCGCGTTCGGCGCGTGCACTTCGACGCCGCGCGGCGACAGGTCCGCCGGGATCCCCGCGCCGACGCCGCCGTGCGCGTTCTCGCCCCAGCACTTGATCTGTCCGTTCGTGGACAGGCAGCCGAGGTCGTCGCCGTCGTCGGAGTGCGTCGACATGCCGAGCTCGACGTCGTCGACCACCCCGAGGTCGGTCGCGCTGGTCACCGCGATCTGTTCGTTGAACACGCCATCGCCGAGGCCGCCGGTGTAGGTCTGGCCCCAGCAGTAGCCATGGCCACCGCGCATGGCGCACAGCCGGCGCTCGCCGCCAGTGACACGCGTCCAGTCGGCCGCGGTCCCCATCATCGTGGCGGTAGCGATCGGGTTCATGCCGTTGTTGTCGGTGATCTCCTTGTTGCCGTTCTCGCCCCAGCACCATAGCTCGCCCATCGTATCGGTCGGTGTCATGCCGAGGAGCGCGCACGTGTACCCGGCGCCCGCGAGCACGTGCAGCGGTACGCGACCCGCCGGCAGGCCGTTGCTAGGCGCGGTCGGCATGGCCCGGTCCTGCCCGTCGGTCTGTCCGAGCTGCGTGCGGTCGTTTCTGCCCCAGCACAGGATGCCCATGCTCGTCGAGATGCCACACGTGTGGTCCTTGCCGGTCGACACCTCGGTCCAGTCGTCGAGCGTGCCGACGCGCTCCATGAAGCTGTGGTCCTGACCGATCGCTTCCTTGCTACCCCAGCACCACAGCTGACCCTCGCCGATCGCGCACGAGTGCTCGCCGCCGGCGGCGACTTGCGTGAAGCCCGATGCCGGCAGCGGGGTCATCGGTGACGTCGCGACCTTGAACGGCGTGGTCTGGATGCCGCCGGCATTGCCGCGCGACTCGCCGCTGTCGTTCTGGCCCCAGCAGTAGACGTCACCGTCTCTGATCGCGCAGGTGTGGTCGCCGCCGGTCGCGACCGCGCTCCACGCGACGCTCGGATCGCCCACCGTGGTCGGCGCGATCACGGCGTCGGAGCCGGTGCCGAGGCCGACCTCTCCGACCTCGTCGTCGCCCCAGCAGTAGAGGTGGCCGGCGGCGTCGAGGCCGCAGGCGTGGTGCGCACCGATGCGCACGGTCGTCAGTGCGAGCGTGCAGACGTCGCCCGCGGAGCCGACGCAGTAGCCCTGGTCATTGCACACGAGGCTGCCGGGGCAGGCGGCGGCCGCATTGCGGTCGCAGCGGATCGCGCAGCGGTCCTGGGGCGGCTCGTAGCAGCCCGCCACGACAAGGGCCACGAGGGCAAGACAACCCCGCACCCTACGATGGTACCCGAATCAGCGGGCTGCGAGGGCTTCCAGGAGCTTGCGCCGCGTGATCGGCTTGGCAACCAGCGCACGCACGCCGAGATCCTTGGCGCGCCGGCGGTGCTCGGGGTTCGCGCGTGACGTGATGATCACGATCGGCGTGGTCTTGAACCGCTCGTCCTTACGTAAGTGGACAATGAGCTCGAAGCCGCCGAGCTCGGGCATCTCGAGGTCGGTGATCACGAGGTCGTAGCGGAGCTGGCGCGTCATCTGGAGCGCGCGCGCACCGTCCTCGGCGACGTCGACGATCCAGCCCTCGCGGCCGAGCATCGACGTCATCGCCTCGCGGATCGCGCGCGAGTCGTCGACGACCAGCGCACGGCCGGCGAGCACCATCGGCTGCGAGGCCGCATCGGCGATCTCGCCGGGTGCGTCGGGATAGACGCGGCGGACCAGCTGCGCCGGATCGAGGATCAGCTGCACCTTGCCCGAGCCGCTGATCGTCGCGGCGGCGTAGAGCGTCAGCGGCGCGAGCAGCGGGCCGAGCGGCTTGATGATGATCTCGCGCGGCCCGACGATCTTGTCGACGGTGCACACCAGGTGCTTGCCGGCGAACGCGACGACCACGCCGGGCCGCCGCTCGCCGGAGCCGCCGTTGCCGAGCAGGTTCTCGAGCCGCAGCACCGGCAGCTGCTCGTGCTTGACCTGGGTGGTCGTGACGCTGGCCTCGACGACGCACGTGTCGATGACGTGCACCGCGGGGATCGCGTAGACCTGACCGCCGACCTTGAACAGCATCGCCTGCGCGAGCGAGGTCGACAGCGGCAGGCGCAGCGAGAACGTCGTGCCGCGGCCGGCGGTCGACGCGACCTTCACCTCGCCGCCGAGCCGCGCGATCGTCTGGCGCACGAGGTCGAGGCCGATGCCGCGACCGGCGAGCTCGTCGGCGTCGCCGCGCACGCTGACG
>Ga0316628_100004197_pt1 | contig 11251 bp, 8 predicted proteins | sample OWC_Aug_M2_C1_D5_FD_207648 | JGI IMG/M metagenome (GOLD analysis project Ga0316628, IMG submission 207648) | Wetland soil microbial communities from Old Woman Creek delta, Ohio, United States - OWC_Aug_M2_C1_D5_C | ecosystem: Environmental > Terrestrial > Soil > Wetlands | place: USA: Ohio... | reverse complement strand
CGTCAGGATATTTGACGGAAGGATCAGGGCCGGGATGAAGATCAAGATGATGGTGATGGGAAGTACGTTCGAGGTGGCACAGGTCGGTGTGTTTACTCCCAAGATGGAGGCCGCAGCGGAACTGACTTCGGGTGAGGTGGGATATATTATCGCAGGCATAAAAAGCGTGACCGAGACGAAGATCGGAGATACGATAACCGATGCCGACAACCCCGTTTCCGAGCCATGTCCCGGATATAAGGACATAAAGCCCCTGGTGTTCTGCGGGTTTTACCCGACTTCCACCCATCAATACGAAAACCTCAGGGACGCACTGAATAAACTTCGGCTCAACGACGCGTCATTTAATTACGAACCCGAAACGTCGCTTGCGCTTGGGTTCGGGTTCAGGTGCGGGTTCCTGGGGCTTCTCCACATGGAGATAATACAGGAGAGGCTTGAGCGGGAATTCGACCTGTCCCTGCTGAGCACCGCCCCCACGGTCGTGTACAGGGTCACGAAGACCGATGGCGAAGTTATCTTCATAGAGAATCCGGCGCTGCTTCCCGAAAAGTATGAAATGATAGAGGAGCCCTTTGTTATCACCACGATATTCGTCCCCAAAGACTTTATCGGCCCCATTCTGGACCTCTGTCAGGAGAAGAGGGGTGTCCAGAAGAGCTTCGGCTATATCGGCAAGGACCGGATCAGGGTGGAATATGAACTGCCTCTGAACGAAATCCTCTGGGATTTTTATGACAGACTGAAGTCTTTCTCCAAGGGATATGCTTCGATGGATTATGAATTCCTTGGATACCGCGAATCGGATCTCGTGAAACTGAACATACTCCTGAACGGGGAGCCCGTAGACGCCCTTTCCTTGATAGTTCATAAGGACAAGGCGTATTATAAGGGGAGGCAACTCACTGAAAAGCTGAGAGAGATAATACCCAGGCAGATGTATGAGGTGGCGATACAGGCCGCCATCGGCGGTAAAATTATCGCCAGGGAAAGCGTTAGGGCCCTCAGAAAGGATGTTATCGCCAAATGCTACGGCGGTGATATCACCCGAAAGAGGAAACTGCTCGAAAAACAGAAGGAGGGCAAGAAAAGGATGAAGCAGGTGGGGCGTGTCGAACTCCCTCAAGAGGCATTCCTCGCTGTCCTAAAACTGAAATGAAATCACGGAAAAGGAAATCGAATATACGTGAGACCATAGAGGCGGTCGTCGTCGCTTTCTTGATCGCTCTTGTCATAAGGACTTTTGTTATTCAGGCGTTCAAGATCCCTTCGGGGTCAATGATACCCACACTTCTGGTGGGAGACCACATCTTGGTCAATAAGTTCCTGCTCGGGACGCCGGTAGATATCCCTTTTACGAACATCACACTTTTCAGAATGCCGGGACTCAGGAAGGCCCAGAGAGGCGACATCGTAGTATTCAAATATCCTGAAGACCCCAAGAGAGATTTCATAAAAAGGGTAATCGGGGTTGGCGGCGATGTAGTCACGGCAAAGGACAAAAACGTGTATGTGAACGGCCGCATGCTCGTTGAGCCCTATACGCAGCACGTCGACGAGGAGATCAAACCGGGGCAGTTCGACAAAAGAGATAACTTCGGGCCTGTTGTCGTGCCGAAGGGGGAAGTTTTCGTTATGGGAGACAACAGGGACCAGAGTTACGACAGCAGATTCTGGGGGTTTGTTCCGGATTCTGAGATCAAGGGAAAGGCCGTAATCATTTACTGGTCCTGGGACGGCGATAAAACATGGGTCCGTTTCAGCAGGATAGGGAGGCTTGTAAAATGAAGAGCGTTGTAGGCCAGAGGGGATCAATAACGGGCATTTTATTGTTCTTGGTCCTTATTGCGATAGCTTATGTGGGCATATCTTTCGCCAAACCGTACATCCGCTATAATACCCTCAGATCACATACAACCGACATATTGCAGATGGAGCTTAAGTCATTGCCAGCTATTAAGGAGCAGGTCTTGAAAGATGCGGCTGAACTAAAGGTCCCGCTCAGTGAAGAAAACATTGAGGTGACGGTCTCTTCAATGAAAGTCATCAAGGTCAGGGCGACCTGGTCGGAGACAGTGAATTTCTGGGACTATTATCAGAAGCAGCTAGATTTCGTCATGGAGGTCGATTACTGATTGTTCACCGGTCTCGTCGTTGAAATGGGGGAGATAGTCTCTGTCGCGAAGCGTGACAACGGCGCCCGCCTTTTCCTGAACGCCGGAAGCGTGTCCGAAGACGCACAGATCGGCGACAGCATATCGGTGAACGGGACGTGTCTTACCGTGGTGGAAATCAAGGGCAAGACGCTTGGATTTGATATTTCCGGCGAAACCCTTAGATCGACGAACCTCGGTAGCCTAAGGCCGAAAGACAGGGTAAACCTCGAGCCGTCTCTGAGACTTGATTCGCGGCTCGGCGGACATTTTGTGACAGGCCATATCGATGGAGTCGGAACAATCAAGTCAAAGTCTGCGGCTGGCGATGTGCATGAAATCGTCATCGACGCCGACAAGGACATAACCAGCTTTCTCGTTGAAAAGGGTTCCGTCGCCGTAGACGGGATAAGCCTTACGGTCGTGGAAGTACTGTCGAAGGGATTTTCGATCGTAGTAATCCCGCATACCGCAGCGCTGACGACTATAGGGTTTAAAGGCCCCGGGGACACGGTAAATATAGAGGTTGATATTTTGGGCAAGTATGTTTCAAAATTTCTGCATAAAGGGCAGGATTCGGGATTGATGAAGGCCCTTTCGGAAGAGGGGTTTATGTGATCCGTCGCGGCGAAGCGCAAAAAGGGTACTTAAGGAGACTCTACAATGTTCAGGAATAAGTGTAACACCATAGACGAAGCGATCGAAGAGATGGCCAAAGGAAAGATGGTCATCCTTGTCGACGACGAGGACAGGGAAAATGAAGGCGACCTCTGTATGGCCGCCGAGAAGGTCACTCCCGAGGCGATAAACTTTATGGCCAAATACGGGAGGGGCCTGATATGTCTTTCTCTATCTCCCGAAAGGATCGATGAGCTGAAGCTGCCGATGATGACCGATGACAACACTTCATCTTTCGGTACGGCGTTTACCGTCTCTATCGAGGCCAAAAAAGGCGTGACTACCGGCATTTCCGCCGCGGACAGGGCAACGACGATACTGGCAGCGATAAACCCGGCATCCAAGCCGGAAGATCTTGCGAGGCCCGGACATGTATTCCCGCTCAGGGCGAGGCCGGGCGGCGTATTGCAGAGGGCGGGACAGACCGAAGGATCGGTCGACCTTGCAAGGCTTGCAGGCTTGAATCCTGCAGGCGTTATCTGCGAGATTATGAGCGATGACGGTACTATGGCCAGGATGCCCGAACTGCTGGAATTTTCGAAGAAGCACAACATCAGAATCGTCACCATTAAGGACCTGATAGGATACCGTATCAGGACCGAGCGTTTCGTCCACCGTGTTTCAACTACCAAGCTGCCGACCGAATTCGGAGAGTTTACGGTCATCGCCTTCTCAAACGAGGTGGACACAAATGTGCACATCGCACTTGTTAAGGGGGAAATAAGCCCCGAAGAAGATGTCCTTGTAAGGGTCCATTCAGAATGTCTTACCGGAGATGTCTTCGGATCGAAGAGGTGCGACTGCGGCGAACAGCTCCACCGTGCGATGGAGATGATCAATGAAAGAGGCAGCGGCGTAATATTATATATGAGACAGGAAGGACGAGGTATCGGCCTCGTAAACAAGTTGAAGGCCTATGAGCTCCAGGACAAAGGGCTCGACACCGTAGAGGCGAACATAAAACTCGGGTTCAAGCCCGATCTCAGAGATTACGGGATAGGCGCCCAGATATTGGTAGACCTTGGAGTCAGAAAGATGCGCCTTATGACGAACAACCCCAAGAAGATCGTAGGGCTGGAGGGCTATGGGCTGAAGGTGGTGGAGAGGGTCCCGGTGGAGACGAACCCTCATGAGAGGAACCTCGTATATCTGAAGACAAAAAAGAAGAAACTCGGGCATATGCTGAGCAACGTATGATCGACTATCGGAGGGAGAGATGAAGATAATTCAGGGAGAACTTCAGGCCAAGGGTCTGAGATTCGCAATTGTAGTGAGCAGGTTCAATGACTTTATTACGAGCAAGCTTCTTGACGGTGCCGTCGATGCCCTTGTTAGACACGGGGCAAAGGAAGAAGATGTAGAGGTGGTGAAGGTCCCCGGTGCGTTTGAAATACCGCTGACGGCCAAGAAACTCGCCTCAAAGGGCTCTTATAATGCGGTAATCTGCCTCGGGACCGTCATCAGGGGGGCGACACCCCACTTTGAATATGTCGCCGCAGAGGTTTCAAAAGGTGTGGCTTCGGCATCGATGGAAACCGGTGTCCCGATCGCCTTCGGGGTTATCACCTCCGACACCATCGAGCAGGCTGTAGAAAGGGCCGGCACTAAGAGCGGGAATAAAGGGTTCGATGCAGCGATTACGGCGATCGAGATGGCACAGGTGATGAAAAAGTTATGAAGACCGCAATTCGGGATGAGTAATGCGTAATGAGTAAAAGTCGACAGACGCCATCACTCTTTGACATATGTGTTAGTGAGGAGAAAATTCCTCAGTTGCTGTTACTCATCACGCATCACGCGTTACGCATTACGGCTTTATGAACCGTCGCAAGGCAAGGGAATACGCACTCCAGATGCTTTTTCAGTCCGAATTTGCCGGCAAAGAAAAAGGGATCACTTATCCCGAGGATTTCATGCCTTCGGCAAAAGAAAAAGAAGGAATGAAGAATTTTGTGGAAGAACTTGTCACCGGAACAGTCCGGAACATCGCAGAGATCGACAAGGTCATACAGGGAGCGGCGGAAAACTGGGACTTGAACAGGATGGCGGCCGTCGACAGGAACATCCTCAGGCTGGCGATCTTCGAGATTCTTTACAGGGATGATATCCCGTCGGCTGTGACGATTAATGAGGCGCTCGAGATCGCAAAAAAATATTCCTCCCTCGAATCCGTGCCGTTTATAAACGGGCTCCTCGACAAGGTCGCCAGGGACTGCGCCAAGGCCTAGCCCTCATCACCTGTCTGCCTGACCGGGCGGGGCTTTTCTCCGTTCTAAGAATACATAGTCATGGCGGGGGTCGATATTATAAAATAGCAGGGAATTAAATTCTTTCATAAAGAGGAGATTATGATAGCGCGCTATACCCGGCATGAGATGGGAAGACTCTGGGAGCCTGAGAACAGGTTCCAAAAATGGCTTGACGTCGAGATCGCCGTCTGCGAGGCATGGGCTGAGATGGGGAAGATCCCTAAGGGATCGCTCAAGGTAATAAAGGAACGGGCGGGATTCGACGTGGGGAGGATAGATGAGATAGAGGCCGTCGTCAGACATGACGTGATCGCTTTCCTAACCTCCGTGGCCGAGAAGGTCGGTCCCGATTCACGTTACATACATAAGGGACTTACGTCGTCGGACATCGTGGACACCGCCCTGTCTCTACTTATGAAAGAGGCGGCGGCAATTATCATAAAAGACATCAGGAACCTCATCGCGGTGCTACGGGAACAGGCCTTCAGATATAAAGAAACAGTATGTATAGGCAGGAGCCACGGCGTTCATGCGGAGCCGATGACGTTCGGCCTGAAATTTGCCCTCTGGTACGAAGAGGCCAAGAGGAACCTCGAACGCATGGAGAAGGCCAGGAGGATTATCAGTACCGGAAAATTTTCAGGGGCGGTGGGTACTTTTTCAAACATACCGACCGAGATAGAAGAGAAGGTCTGCAAGAAGCTCGGGCTAAAGCCGGAACCTGTAGCGACACAGGTAGTGCAGCGGGACAGGCACGCGGAATACCTCTCGACCCTCGCCATCATAGCCGCCTCCGTCGAGAAGATAGCAGTCGAGATAAGACATCTGCAGAGGACCGAGGTCCTCGAGGCGGAGGAGCCCTTTGCAAAGGGACAGAAAGGTTCTTCCGCTATGCCTCACAAGCGAAATCCTGTAGGGTGCGAGAACCTCTCAGGGTTGGCCAGGGTGGTCCGGGCTAATGCCGTGGCCGCGCTTGAAGACGTTGCTCTCTGGCACGAGAGGGACATATCTCATTCTTCCGTGGAACGCGTTATCATCCCTGACAGCTCTATCCTCGTCGATTATATGCTCAACAGGCTGACCGGAATACTTTCGGGTCTCCAGGTCTACCCCGAGAAGATGAAGGAGAATATGGGCCGCAGCTACGGGCTCTTCAACTCTCAGAATGTCCTTATCAGACTGACTGAAAGGGGGATGTCCAGGGAAGACGCCTATGCCATAGTTCAGAAGAACGCGATGTCTAGCTGGAAGAAAAGGAAGGACTTCAAAAGTCTGCTCCTCAAGGACAAAGACGTGAGAAGATATCTGAAGGCAAAGGAGATCGATGACATCTTCGATCTGAAACATTATTTCAGGAACATCGGCTATATCTTCAACAGGGTCTTCGGCAAGACCAGGCGATGAAGCCGGACGGGAAGAACCGATCTTGTCGATGACTTACAGGTATAAGAGGCCGGCCTTGACCGGGGCGCAGAGAAACGAGCTTCTTGCTTCCATGCAGAAGTACGTCGCCGGGAGCATCGAGGATATTCTTACCGAGTACTGTTTTTATATCGAAGCGAAGGAATCCCTTTCGCACGGTGAGATAGAATTGCTGCGCTGGCTCCTCAGCGAGACCTTCGAGCCCGGGAATTTTTCGACTGATAGTTTATTAACGGATCACGATTCACGGAGCATGATTCACGGTATCATCGAGGTCGGCCCCAGAATGAATTTTACTACGGCATGGTCGACAAATGCCGTCTCTGTATGCCATGCCTGCGGGCTTACGAAGATAACCCGGATCGAACGTTCAAGAAGGTTCCGGTTTGTCTTCGGCGAAGAGTCTGTAAATGATGCGAAGGGGTCCGGTCTTGTCTCATCACTCATCACTAATCACTCGTCACTTTTTTTCGACCGCATGACCGAGTGCCCTTATCCAAAGCGCCTCTCGACCTTCGAAACCGGGATAACGCCTGAACCATACTATTTCGTGCCCTTGATCAGGGAGGGCCGGCCGGCGCTCGAAAAGATAAACCGCGAGATGGGACTCGGGCTCGACGACTGGGACATAGACTATTACTACAACCTCTTCGTAAAAGATATCGGCAGGGACCCCACTAACGTGGAATGCTTCGACCTCAGCCAGTCCAACAGCGAACACTCCAGGCATTGGTTCTTTAAGGGGAGGCTGGTAATTGACGGGCAGGAGATGCCCGGCAATCTGATGTCTGTCATAAAGGAGACACTCGACAGAAACCCCAATAACAGTGTTATCGCCTTCAAGGACAATTCGAGCGCGATAAGAGGTTATCCTGTGCAGACGATCATGCCGTTGATGCCGGGCGGCCCTTCGCGGTTCGGGAAGACGGAAGTTGTCTATGACCTGATATTCACCGCTGAGACCCATAACTTCCCCAGCGGGGTTGCGCCGTTTCCCGGCGCAGAGACCGGCACAGGCGGAAGGATAAGGGACGTGCAGGCAACAGGCAGGGGGGCGCTCGTGATCGCCGGGACGGCCGCTTACTGCGTAGGGAATCTGCATATTCCCGGTTATGAACTTCCATGGGAGGCTAAAGACTTCTCCTATCCCTCGAATCTTGCAAGCCCTCTGGCCATAGAGATCGAGGCGAGCAACGGCGCATCCGACTACGGGAATAAATTCGGGGAACCGGTCATACAGGGTTTTACGAGGTCATTCGGACTCAGGCTGCCCGACGGCGAGAGAAGGGAATGGTTAAAGCCGATAATGTTCACCGGCGGCGTGGGACAGATGGACTCAAGACACAGGGAAAAGAATGCCCCTGTGAAGGGGATGCTTGTCACTAAGATCGGAGGCCCCGCATACCGGATAGGTATGGGCGGCGGCGCTGCATCGAGCATGATCCAGGGCCAGAACATCGCTGAACTCGATTTCAACGCTGTGCAGCGGGGTGACGCAGAGATGGAACAGAAGATGAACAGGGTTATCAGGGCCTGCGTCGAGATGGGTGACGACAACCCCATAGTGAGCATTCACGACCAGGGGGCAGGCGGCAACTGCAACGTGGTCAAAGAGATAATCTACCCTGCCGGCGCAAAGATTGAGCTGAGGAAGATACAGCTCGGCGACAACACCCTCTCGGTACTCGAGATATGGGGGGCCGAGTATCAGGAGCAAAATGCCCTTCTCATCAACCCCGAAAAGTCCGAAGAGTTCCTCGGACTCTGCAGCAGGGAAAAGGTCCCCTGTGCATTCATCGGCGAGATGACAGGCGACGGATATATAGTGCTCCACGACGAAACCGACGGCAGTACCCCCGTAAACCTTCACCTCGACAAGATCCTGGGCGACATGCCGAGAAAGGTTTTTCAGCTGAATCGGGTAAAAAGGCAACGCGAGCCGCTTGAACTTCCGGAAGGACTGAGTGTCCGGGATGCACTGGACAGGGTCCTGAGGCTGGTTTCCGTGGGTTCGAAAAGATTCCTGGCCAACAAAGTCGACAGGTCTGTTACAGGTCTTATTGCCAGACAGCAGTGCGCCGGCCCTCTCCAGCTCACCGTGTCGGATGTTGCTGTGATAGCGCAGAGTCATTTCGGGCTTACAGGGGCGGCGATCTCGATCGGGGAACAGCCGATAAAAGGACTGATAAATCCCGCCGCGATGGCACGCCTGAGCGTGGCTGAGGCCGTTACGAACATCGTCTGGGCCAAGGTGAGCGCATTGGAGGATATAAAGTGCTCCGGAAACTGGATGTGGGCCCCGAAACTCCCCGGGGAGGGCGCAGATCTTTACGATGCGGCAGTCGCCATGCGTGATATTATGATCGGACTAGGCATAGCGGTCGACGGCGGAAAAGACAGCCTTTCCATGGCGGCAAGGGTCACAGACAGAAAGGGGGAGCCGGAGACGGTCAAGTCGCCGGGGACCCTTGTCATATCTGCTTATGCCACTTGTCCTGACATCACTAAAGTCGTAACCCCCGACATCAAGAGACCCGGCGAAGGCAATCTCATGTTTATAGATTTGGGAATGGGCAGGAACCGGCTGGGTGGATCAGCCCTTGCGCAGTGTTATGGACAGGTCGGAGATGAATCCCCTGATCTGGAAGATCCCAAATTACTGAAGGATTGTTTCAATGCCCTGCAGGAATTGATCTCGGAGGATTTGATACTGGCAGGTCATGACAGAAGTGACGGAGGTCTCATTACGACCCTGCTGGAAATGGCTTTTTCCGGGAATTGCGGGGTGGAAATAGCAATCAGCGGTCAGCAATCAGCTATCAGCAGTCAAGACATCCAGAAGGAAGCAATATCATTTCTCTTTTCCGAAGAACCCGGGATGGTCATCGAATACCTGCCCGAGGATGAGCAAAAACTAATTTCAATGCTTCAGAAAAAGAATGTCCCATATCAGGTCATAGGGAAAAGTTTAAAAGAGAAAAGGATCATGATTCACAATTCGCGATTCACTGTTTTAGATGAAGACATGAGGGTCCTCAGAGGGATATGGGAAGAGACTAGTTATCAGATTGAGAGACTACAGAGAAATCCCGAATGTGTCGAAGAAGAGAAGAGAAATATTTATGACAGGAGTGGGCCATTATTTAACTTATCATTTATACCTGAGCCTACACCGCAAGAAACTATCAGTAGACCAGACAGACCGAAAGTTGCGATTATTCGCGAAGAAGGAAGCAACGGGGACAGGGAAATGACGTCGGCCTTCTTCGAGGCCGGGTTTGACCCCTGGGATATGGCGATGACTGACTTCCTTGAAAATAAAGTCAATCTCGATGACTTCAGAGGAGTGGCCTTGGTCGGCGGCTTCAGTTATGCCGATGTGCTCGATTCGGCAAAGGGATGGGCAGGGGTAATACGGTTCAATAAAAATATATGGCGGCAGTTCGAGTCTTTTTACCACCGGCCTGACACATTTAGTCTAGCAGTATGCAACGGCTGCCAGCTTGCGGCTCTTCTCGGCTGGGTGCCATGGCAGGGGATAGATGACAAGGCACAGCCAAGATTTATTCATAATAAATCTGGCAGATTCGAGTCTCGTTTCGTGACGTTGAGAATCATGGAAAGCCCTTCAATTATGCTGAAAGGTATGGAGAAATCCGTGCTTGGGGTCTGGGTGGCCCACGGCGAAGGTCTTGCATATTTCCCTGACGAGAAGATAAAGCATAAGGTGCTTGGTGATGGTCTTGCTCCTGTGCGATATGCCGATGATGAGGGTAAACCGACCGAAAAGTATCCATTCAATCCCAACGGTTCACCGCAGGGAATCGCTTCTCTTTGCTCACCAGATGGAAGACACCTTGCGCTGATGCCGCACCCGGAGCGTGCGTTCCTGAATTGGCAGTGGGGGTGGATGCCTGAGGAGTGGCGGACAGGTGCGAACGGCCGTTCTCCCTTAAGCGCCTCGCCCTGGCTAAGGATGTTTCAGAATGCCAGAGCCTGGTGCGACGCGAAATCGCGGTGAGAAAGAGTGGGATGCGGCATCAATAAAATAATATATTCGTGAAATAATGAATTGCTTGATTTTCAAGGGATCTAAACACGGGGCTTGACATAGTTCGCCAGCGCATGGTATTACATATCGGCCTTTTTAGGTCTCCCATATTCCCAAGGAGGAATCTTCAAAATGGGTTTAGCTACATTTAAAGGCGGAATACACCCGCCTGATAAGAAGACGTTAGCCGCAAACAGTCCGATTACAGAAGCAAAATCCCCGAAAATAGTCGTTATCCCCCTCAGCCAGCATGCCGGAGCCCCCTGTAAGCCGGTTGTGACGATCGGGCAGGAGGTGAAGAAGGGTGAGATGATTGGGGAACCCGGCGGGTTTGTATCAGCGCCTGTGCATTCCTCGGTTTCAGGAAAGGTCATCGCCATGAGCGAGTTTCCGAACGCCATGGGAAGGATGGTCAATTCGGTCGTGATCGAAAACGACATGAAGGAAGAATGGACCGCTCTCAAAGATGCCCCTGACTATATGAACCTTTCTTTAGAAGAGCTGAAGGAGAAGATTAAGGCGGCCGGGATCGTGGGCCTCGGGGGGGCGGCTTTCCCGACAGCGGTCAAGCTTTCACCGCCTAAAGAAAAACCGATCGACGTGGTCATAATAAACGGCGCGGAATGTGAGCCTTATCTTACTGCCGACTACCGGCTGATGATAGAGAAACCCAAGGAGATAGTAGAGGGGCTCAAGAT
>Ga0316628_100004196_pt1 | contig 11252 bp, 11 predicted proteins | sample OWC_Aug_M2_C1_D5_FD_207648 | JGI IMG/M metagenome (GOLD analysis project Ga0316628, IMG submission 207648) | Wetland soil microbial communities from Old Woman Creek delta, Ohio, United States - OWC_Aug_M2_C1_D5_C | ecosystem: Environmental > Terrestrial > Soil > Wetlands | place: USA: Ohio... | reverse complement strand
CACGCACACGCCAGCGCCGAGCTTTTTCGCTTTCGATTGTGCCACCGCGTCCTCTTTGCGGATCACGATCCCATTCATTTGCGCACCCGCATCTTTAGAGCGAATGAGGTCCCGGCCTTGTTCAGCCTCGCCTTTTGCGTGATCTCCCATTTCTGGATCGGATAGAATTGGTAGTCGTGACCGTACTTAGTGTCAGGGTCAAACAGATCGCACGTCCGTAAATCGAAATGCCAGTAATGCGTCGGGTCGCAGTACGAGGCACTGCTGTTCCAATACGGCAGCTTCACGTGTAGCACGCCGCCAGGCCGCAGGATGCGCCAGCACTCGTTGACCGACTCGATCAGGTTGATCCGTAGGTGCTCCAGGACCGAACAGGCCACAATCGTGTCGAACGAGTTGTCTGGCCATGGCCACGGCAAAATGTCCAAGTCCCACACCACGTCAATCTCAGGCCTGTGCTTCACCCGATCATGCTGCACCGCGCCCTTGATCAGCTTGTTGCCCGCCCCCAGGTTGAGAATGTCCACTATTTATTCCCCCTCCAGGCAGGCACGAAATTCGCTCCCCTTGATCGCAGCCGACACATCGCGCCAGTTCGTGACGATCTTTTTCAATGGCAATGGGTTGACCCGCTTAAGGTCGCACGCCATCGCCCTATACCGCACATCCAGGAACTCGCAGACCTCGCGACCGACCACCGCGCTCAGCTTCCCGTCATTCTGAGCGACCTGCTCATAGGTGATGTGCAAGACCGCACCCATCTTGGTCAACTCGTTGCGCGCATATTCGTAGAGTGCCGCAACCTTGCGCGCCATTCCCAGGACTTGGTCCGGCGCCAGCTCCACCTGCACGGGCTTTACGTCGTCGAACGAATGCGCCGGATGCTCGATCTTCCCCTCGCGGGCCAGCCGGTTGAGGATGATACTCACCGCCTGCCGGATCGTGTTGTCGCGCGTCAGCCAGATCACGCGCGGCTGCGTTTTGACCACGTAATCCCATACCTCGGGCTTGAATGCCTGCTGGTACAGTAGCTTGCACATGCTGACCCGGTATCCCTGCATGTGCGTCAGGCAGTACAGCAGCTTGACCCGATCCAGCGTCAGATTGGTGTGCCAGACGCTCGCATGGTGCAATGGCTCGCCTCGGTCGCAGAAAATATCGGGGTGACTGCTCAGGCAATGCGCCAGAAACGTTCCCCCCGTTCTGCCGCCTGCGATGATGACGGCAGAGGATAATGGCTCTTTCGTCGGGTCGTTTTCCACGATTATCGTCTGCTGTTTCACATTCCCCCCTATCGCTGAAACAAAATCACCATCATGCCGCCGCCCCAGCGTCCCGAGCACGCCCTCGGCGACATGGCCAGCGCCTCATCCATCGTGCACTCGGCCCATTCCCGATTGCCGACCATCCGCATGAACCAGATGCGGTCCGCGCCCAGCGCGCCGCTCTTCAATTCCGCGTCGAGCTCTGGATTGTACCGAGTCGGCGCTGTCACCACGGCCTCGCCTCCCGGCGCCAGAAAATTCTTAAAGCGCGCCAGCACTGAAGAGGCTTTGACCGGCTTGGGCCCGGCGTACCTTCCAAAACCAATGTGCTCGATCGTCGAGATGCTGACCAGCAAGTCCACCGGCTTGCCGGGCTTCCACCGCATCACGTCCGCGTTGATCGCCCCGCGCTCGTGCAGATCCACCACCGGCCAGTGCGCCACGCCGTAATGGGCCAGCACATTGCCCACCTCCAGCACTCGCGACTTTGGCCGGCACTGGTGAATGAACCAGCGCACGACCGGGATCTCCACACGCCGTGAATTCAGCGCCGTGTGGTTATAGGAATGGTCGAAATACGCGAGCCGTAGCCCATTCCACACGAATTCATCGGGCATGAGCTTGATGCTCCCTCTCCCAATGCCTGACTGCTGTCCATGCCTCGGCGCTGTCAATCCGTCCCATGATCGCGCCTTTCCACCGCCGCGCGTCACCAGGATAGTGCATCAGCCCAGCCGTCGTGATGTTCTTGCAGTATTTGTCGAACGTGTTCCACTCGTTCCCCAGCCACCAAACTTTCAGCGGATCCGCGTACAGCGCCCGCAACAGCGCCCCCTGGTCGCGCTGCGCGTGCTTTTCCCATTCCATCTGCCACCGCGCGAAAAATGCCGCCACGCGCGGATTGCGCGCGAACGCCCACACCCCTCCGTTGATCTGCAGCGTGTGCAACGTGTACACCGCCGTCTTGATCTCGGCCAGCTCCTGTTCGTTGTTGTGCCGCTTGAAGGCATGCATGGTATCCATCAAATGTGGGTCTTTGCAGATGACAAACTCCCACCCGTCCTCGATCCACTGGAAAAACGAATAGATCGGCGCGACGACCTTCGTGTCCGCGTCCAGGTACAGCACCGCCTTCCATTCTGCCGGGCTCAGCTCGTAGGCCTTCAGCTTCGCCCGCCGCCCGCCGATGTCCGAATCGGGCTGCTTGACCAGAATGTCCTCCGGCCCGATCTTGCTCGCCGCGCACAGGCAGATGGGAATGTCCGGCATGTGCGCCTTGGCCGTCTTCATCAGCCGTGCGGCGCAATTTCGCGCCGGGTCCCCGAACGCCACGACATAGATGCCGCGCTTCTTGCCCGTGCCATGATCCGTTGGCGGATTAGTCCTCACTTGCACCTCAACTTCTGGCGTCTCTTTCGCCGCAATGCCGGCGTCCAGTGCTGGAGCGGGTTGGAACGCCTGTTCGAATTCTCTCGCATGCACATCACAGAACGCCTGCACGCTATATTTCGCCGTCGTCGCCCTCAGCGCCTCGCGATCGCCGGGCTGCGAGATCGCCGCCTCCAACGCCTGGACCAGGCTCGCCGCATTTCCGCGGACATACCGGTGGATCCCCGGCGCGTCCGGCAGCTCGTCGAGGATGCCCACGTGCTGTGGGATCACCACCCGCACCCCACACGCCAGCGCCTCCAGCACCGGCATCGGCCCGCCCTCCACTCGGCTCGGGCACACCAGCACGTCCAGACTCTGATAAAACTGTGGCATTTCCGCCCAGTTGTACCGCTTCGTCGGCACCGGCCACCCGCGCCCGCTGGCCACCCAGTCCACCCGCTGCCCGACCGCCGATCGCACCACACCCGTCACCAGGTCGTCGCCCTTCCTGTGATTTTTGTACGTGTACCCGCTGAATCCGACCACCGGCCGCCGTCGTATGGGCGCGATTTCCCCGTGCTTTCCCGCAATCACAAACCGATCCCGCTCCAACGGCAATGGCGGCTGGATCGTCGGCCCGCACTTTGCCAGCATATCCGCGTAGAGCTTGCACATCGCCACCCGCAGGTTGGCATGCACCGCGATCGCATCGAACAACTTCGCCTTATCGTTCCCCGGTGGCTCTTCCTCGCGGTGCGTAAAGTACGACGCCACCGGCGTACCTGTGGGCCACTGTGCGAACAACTGCGCCTCAAAGTAGCCCATCAGGTAAATGATCTCGCCCTTGGATGGCGCTGCGGTCAATGCCCATCCTAGACGGTCGGCCAGGTACCGCGAGAATCGCGGTAACACCCGGTCGTCCTTATAGTTCCTGCACACCACATTGACCCGCAGCGCCATCGCTTTTCGCTCTTCTCTCTTCGCTCTTCGGTTACGCCAGCAACACCTGGCAGAACCCGCTCGGGCGGATCAGCCCGAACGCCGCCCGCAGCTCGGCGAGTATGGCGATCAGGTTGCGGATGAACCAGTCGTCATGCGAATCGGTGACGCTGATGGACGCCTGCTCGCGGTCCCACAGCACCGCCTTGCGCCAGTCACCCAGCAGCGCAGCGCCCGCCGGCAGCGACTGGCTCGTCACCACCGGCAAGCCCCATAGCGTCCGGGGACCCATCCCAAATGGCCCGGCGTAATAGTACCGGTTCACCAGGTCCTGGGTCAGCTCGACACCTTCCCAGTCCACCGGGTTGAACACCCACGCCGTCGCCCTCGCGCGTCCGGTCACTTCCAGCGTGGTGATCGCCCGCCGGGTAGTCTGGAACACGTCAACCGCGAACGCCTGGATCAGCAGCCCGGCGGTGTTGAGGATGCCGACAAAGTTCTCGCCGACACCGTTGCCGTTGACGACCTGGTTCTCCAGCTCCTCCTGGAGATCGTCGCGCAGCTCCTGGTCAATGATGCCCCGGATCTGCGCCGCATCGCTGAGCGCGCGTTTCGTGGCGCCGACATACACCGCGATGGTTTTCACATCCGCGTGTACTTTCTCGAAATTCATGCGGCCCTGCGGCTTGGTGCCGGTCACCTCGCCCGTCGCGCCCGTTGGATATTTCACGTTCGCTTCCGGCACGGGCGCGGCTTCGGTCACCTGTCGCGTCTGGCGCACAAACTCCACCAAGTCGCTCGTGGTCGTTCGGCGATTCACCAATTGGAGCACGTTGAGCGGAAACCGCCCCAATGGCTCGTATATTCCAGTGTAATCGGTCTGGACGAACGCACCCGCGCTGGTCACATCCGTACCGGTGATCAACTCCTTACGCCCCATCGGCAACAGGTCGCGCAGTCCCTTGAACTCGACTGGCGGCGAGCTGAGCCCTTTCATGCTTTCCGGGATGACGCCGCTCGGCGCGATGTGCTTCATCCAGGCCTTGATCGTCGGCGACTCGACGAACTGCTCGCCGATGCTCAAGCCCTTGCCCTTCGCTGCAGCCGGATGCGTCGCCGGCGCCTGGCCGCGAGCATCCTCGATGCCCGCCCCCAGCTCCAGGATCATCGCCTTGAGCGCAGCATCGCCCTCGGCCGCCTTGATCTCTTCCTTGAGTTTCTTGGCCTCGGCCAACAGCGCGTTGACCTTCGTGCGCTCATCGGCGGTAAAATCGCGCTTCTCGTTGTCGGCCAGGTCGCAGATAGCGCGGGCATCCGCCAGCGCCTTCTGCATCTTTTCACGCTTCTCGTTCACGTCAGTCCTCCACTTGTTCGATTTGGATTCGCGATGCGATAGATTGCACGCTCGGCGTCTGACTCCTGGGCGTGTCCCCGTGGGGATCCTGGCCGTGGTCGTCAACCGACTTTAACTCTGGCGGCTCGACATCCGCATCGCGTAGATGCCGCGCCAGATGATTCCACACTCCTCGGCGGTCCGCATCCGGGATCGTCGTCCCGCCGCGCCCGCCGTTCAACACCCCGATGCCCGTCTGGCAGCCTCGGATGTTCGCCGCCCCTGGCGTCCCATCCGCCGCCACCATGTGATGGATGAACTTGTAAGTGGATTTGACCGCCGGGTCGCCGTCCGGATCGCGCCATGCAAAGATGCGCTTATAGTACGCCTCGTCGCGTCCGCTTTCCGCGCGCGCCTCATTCGCCGGACCGTCCCAGGCCATATCCGTCGTCGCCGTAGAATGCGCCGGAAGAGCAGCCTTCATGCCTTTGATGCTCTCCGTCCGCGTGTCAATCCCAGCGCCCAGCAGGACCGGTGATACCTCCGGGACCTCCAGCTCTTTCAGGAATCGCACCTCCTGGTCGTCGAGCTTGCCCGGTTCGCTATTGAGAACATCATAGCCATAGCTCCACTCCTGCAGCTCGCCCAGGTTCTTTACGGTCGTGTATGTTTCCTTGCCCGCCAGCGTGTCCAAAAAGAATTGGCCGTCCACCCACGCCTTGGCGTCGTCGGCATGGATCACGCCCCGCCCGACCGGCAGATCCTGCCACCGGTGGCCCCAGTAAGAGATTCGCACAGCCGCCCCGTCCTTGAATGCGCCCGGCAGCGTCACATCGCCGTCCTTGTCAATCACGTTGAACGTCGAAAACACTGCGGTGAATTCACCTGGTTTTCCATCAGCCTTGATCTGCATCGGAGCTGTAAATGTCTTGGTCTTCATTCTGCCCTCCCGAAAGTCACACTGCAACTGCAGTTGGCCACCTCGTCCGCTCCGCCGGCCGGATCGCCTGGCCACATCATGCCGTTGCTGAATAGTTCACGGATCCCGACCGTCACCCCGCTCAGCCGCGCATGGCTCGGCCTCGGATTCGACGAATTCACGTGCCACGTCTTCGTCTTCAGCCCGCCCTGGCGCGCCGCATTCATCGTCCCAAAATTCGCCAGCGACGTCGTCCGGCTCATCGCGATCTCCGCCGCCCGCGCGCTCAGCGCCACCTCGAACACGTTCTTGAGCGCGTCGAGCGGGTCATCCGCTTTCAATGCCTCCTCGAGCTGCGCCTGCGTCGTCGCGTTCACCTTCTCCGCTGCAACCCGGCTGCTCTCGGCGATCCAGGCCTCCATCTCGCTCGCGTCCAGCTCCGTCCCCATCTGTTCGGACACGTACCGCGCAAACTCTAGCGTTGTCGCCGCACTCAGCTTCCGAAAATCACCCGTCAGCTCTGCATCCCAGCGTGGGCCGTCCCACAGCACCGCAATGTCTGGGATCGCCTTGGCCCGCTTCATCACCACGTCGCGCTGCCGCTCGAACACCTGGACCATGTGCCGCGTCCACCGCTTCCGCCACGCCGCCCTCAGATCCGGCTGCGTCGGGTCCACATCCTCGCTCTTCTCTCCTCGCTCTTCGCTTTTCTCTCCTCGTTCTTTCGGCGCGCTGTCGCGTGGCGACGCCTGCCCACCGACCAGCACATTCAGCGGCGTCACCAGCCGGTCGGCATCGCCTCCCATGCTCGGCAGGTTCATCCGCGCCCGCGCCTCGTCCGCCGTCATCCACGGCCGCCCGACCGCCGACTGCAGCATCTGCGTCTGTTCCTCGAACGCGCCCTGCAATTTCTCAGCGATATTGAACTCGACGTATATCCCGTCCGTGTCCTCGAACTCTGGCAGGATCTGCAGCATAATGTCCTGCTCAATCATCGAGCACCATGGCCCCAGGACGTCCTGGTACAAATTTTTGTGTTGCTCTCGAATGTTGGAAAATGTCGCATTGTCGAGGATGCCCACCATCGGCAGCGGAATGTGGTACGCACGGGCGCACTCTTCCCGCGTCAGTTTCCTTCCCCCAAGGTATTCTGACTCTTGGGCATTGAATGTGCCCGCGCGCCACGTCATCCCCTCTTCCAAAATCGCGGTCTTGCCCGAGTTCTCACCCCCACTATAGAGGGCCTCGAACTCCGCCTTGAACCGCTCGCGCGCAGTTGCGCTCCATTCCGGCGCATCCTTGGGTCGCTCGATGATGCCCGACTGCCGAGCCGCGTTCTGCCAGAAATGCTCGCGATAATCGCCCGCCGCGTGCTCCTCGGCCAGCACACGCCGCAGCGTCTCGAGCGGTGATAGCCCCGTGATCTCATTCTCGGCGTTATAGCCGCGCAGATGCACAATCTGGTCAGACCCAAAATTGTACGTCTTCCCGCTCAGCGTCATCTCGTAGCCGGTCACGACCAGCCCGCCCTTGATCGTCACATACGGTGGCGGGATGCGCAGCAGACCGAGCGGCGCGTTGGGCACTTTCGCCTTCAGCCAGTACGCATTGAAATATACGCCCAGATCGCCCATCAGCGACTCGATCAGGCGATAATAGGTAACCTTGAATTCTGCCGGCAGTGGCTTGGCCAGCACCTGCGCCAGCGGGTGATCGCGCAGCCGTACCCGGTCCGTCTCCGACACGCGCCGGAACACGTGCAGCCCGAGTTGCGCAATGTTCCGCGCCAGGAAATCCACGCACGTGCGCACGTTCGGCTGCATCTTGTACAGCGTGGCATAGTCATAATTGTAGTCATCGTACATCTGCAGCGATCCGTAGCTGATCACCGGCCACCAGCTCGGGCTCAGATCCGCCAATGCTCCGACGCTTTGAACGACTGCCATCACGTCACCACCTGGACAAAGTCCACGTTGGACGACTCGATCATGACCTCGCCATCCACCGGGACCGTCTCACCCTTTGCCTTCAGCATCTCGGCGTTGCGCAGCACCAGGTATCCCCGTGCCTTCCGCCACAACACGCCACGAAAAGCCCGGTCCGTCTTCGTGTTCACGATCACTTGTCGAAGCGTCGGGTAGCGATCAAAAATAATCACTTGCCCGCCTCGAGCTTGGCGATCTTGGCCTTCAGCTCGGCGGCCTCGCGCATGATCCTCTCGGCAGTGTTGCGGCACGTCATCCGCTTCGCCTGTTCCATTTTCACCCCGACGCGCCTTCTCAGTTCGGCGATCTGTTTCGCCTTTTCTGCATCGTCCATCACGCCGTCTCCAATGGAAGATGAGGCTGGGCCGGTATCCATCCCGGTCCACGCTTTAGATTGCACTTGAGATGCGACACTGCAAGGTTCCACTCTGCATGTGGCCCACCATCCGATATAGGGATAAGATGGTCAAAAGAAATTTCTGACTCAGAAACCTTTTTGCCACAAATGTGGCATGTGTCTTTGTCACGCTGCCTGATTCTTTTGTACGATACACGCTCTACACCGTTGCCGCGCAAGCGTGCCCGCCGAATGTCTCTTGCCTCTCTTGCTTTCTCGATATAGGCGCTCTTGTTGTTTCGATAGTGTCTTTTGTGCCATTCAGAGAGTTCGGAGGCATGCGCAGCACGATAGGCCCTTGCCTTCTCTCTGACATGCTCACGGTTCTCCTGTGTCCATTTCTTCAATCTAACACGCGCTTTTTCCCTTGCCTCTGCATGCTTCCTCAGGTAGTCGCGCTCCGCCGCACGGTATTTCTCAATATTGGCTTGGCGCCTGTTGCGGTTTTTAGCATTCACTCGCTCTCGATTTGCCTGATGCCAGTTCCTACCTCGCAAGCGAATAGCTTCCCGATTGGCCCGGAGATACTCTGCAGCTTGGGCATTGATCTTGTCCCGATTCTTACTGTGGTAGTCTCTATCGTGTGCCCGTTTGCGCTCCCTGGTCCTTTCACGATAGTCCATAACCCTGTCTCTATTCGCAGCATTGTACTCAGCGATGTGTTCTTTGTTCCGTTCACGCCATTCGGACATGTATTGAGACCTGTGCGATCTGACACTGTTTCTATACGATCGGGCACAGGCTTTGCAGAAACCCCTAAGACCATCTTTGTTCTTCTTGTCTCTTGCGAACTCGCCCGTAGGCTTGTCCTTGCCACACTTGCCACAATGTTTTGTCACTATGCCGTCTCCAGGCCTCGATCTTCGTACACGCTCCGCTTCGGCGCTTCGTGCCGTAGCGCCCGGTCGAGCGCCATCACCAGCGCCACCATCCCGTCAATCTTCTCGATGCTCTTTTCCTTGTCGGGCTTAATGTTCCCCGCCGGGTCCTGCCTCACCACCAGGTTGTTGGCCATCCACGTCAGCACCGGGTTGTTCCCGTGCGCCAACTTGTGCTCCAGGATCAGCCGCTCCAGCTCGCGCATCGGCGGGTTCATCGAGACGTACCCCTGGCCGAACTGCACCAGCCAGTCCTCGCCACCCTTTTCCATCAGGTCCGTGGCGATCTTCGTCGCCCCCCACCGGTCAAATGCGAGTTCAAGGATGTCGTAGGCCTGCATCAGTTCGTCTATCTCAGCCAGGATGAAATCATAGTCAATCACGTTTCCGGGCGTCGCCTTGATGAACCCCTGACGCACCCATGCCGGGTAGGGTACCCGGTCCCGGCGCGCCCGCTGGATCATCGCCTCTTCAGGGATCCAGAATCGCACTATGATCTGATAATTGTCGTCATCCGCCAGTGGCGGGAACACCAGCACCAGCGCCGAGATGTCCACGTTGCTGGAGAGGTCAAGGCCTGCATAGCACGTCCGCCCACGCAGCCCATCCGCATCCACCGCCTGGCCGCATCCCTTCCAGTGCTCCAGGTTCACCCACTTCGTCTCAGCCTGCGTCCACACGTCCAGCTCGAGCCGCAAAAATGCGTTGAGCGCTGCCGGCATCTCTTTGGCCCGGGCCGCCTTGCGCTGCATGTCGTCAAGCTTTTTCGACACGCCCAGGTTCGGGTTCGCCTTGATCCACGTGCTCTCATCCTCCCATGCGTCTCCCTCGTCGAGCCCATAGAGCATCCCGAACCACGAGTCGTCCTGCAGCACACCGTCTAAAACCTTTTGAGTGTACTCGTGCTGCTGCCAGCATAGCGTCTGCCGGTCATACCCTGCAGTCGTGATCGCAAACATGAGCGGCTGCCGCCTCGAGCCGGTCGCCGTCTCGATCACGTCCCAAGTGTCCCTGGTCTTGTGCGCGTGCACCTCATCCACGATCGCGCCGTGCACATTCAGCCCGTCCATCGTATCCGAGTCCGCGCCGAGCGGCTCAAATTTGCTCGCCGTGTCCCGGATATGCACATTATCCTTGTACACCGTCACGATCTTACGAATGGATGGCGACGACTTGGCCATGCGCGTCGCCTCGCTGTGCGACAATCTCGCCTGGTCGCGCTTCGTGGCCACACTATAGATCTCCGCGCCTGGCTCCCCGTCGGCCAGCATCAGGTACAGCCCTATCCCCGCCGCCATCGTCGTCTTGCCATTTTTCCGAGATACTTCCAAATAGCTGGTCCTAAACTTCCTCGTCCCATCCGCACGCTTCCAACCGAAGAGGGACCACACCGCAAACTGCTGCCACGGCTCCAGCGCCAGCGGCCGCCCAGCCCACTCCCCTTTCGAGTGCTTCAGCAGCCTAAAGAATGCCACCGCCTTTTTCGCGGTCAGCTCGTCAAAGTGCAGCCCACGCTCTTTTCCGTTGTCAAGGTCCCGCCGGTGTCGCTCGCACGCCAGCTTCACCCATTTGCACGCCGGCTGCCGGCCGCTCAGCACATCGTCAACATATTGCTCGGCGGTAAAGTCATCCGCCATCCGTCACCTTTGCCCCGCCGACCATCGCAAAGAGCTGCTCCTCCAGGCTGGGCTCGTGCTCCGCCGTGGCCACCCGGACCCGTGATCGCGTGCTGGGCGTCATCCCAAACTCGGCTGCAGCCTTGCGCAGCCGCTCCCAAGCACCATTCGCCTCGTGCACCCATGGATTCGTGTACAGGCCGCCCAGCGGAGCGCGCAGCACCCGCCCGCCCGTGGCGCGGATCTTGCGCTTTGCCTCGATCCATTCGCCGTAAGCCTGGCAGTACATCTCCAGCATCGCGTGGTCAACTTCCGTGTACAGCCCGATCTGCCATAGGATCTGTGAGACGCGCCGCCATTCCTTCCGCGCCTCCACACTCAAATGGCGCGGCGCGCGTGGCGTGGACTCGGGCACTGGTGGGTGCGGCTCCATCGCGTTGAGCGCGCGCTTGCCCGGGTTGCCCTCAAGTCGTTTCAGTTGTGTCGGTTTTGACTTGCGCCCTCGCACAGCCCCCCCCATCCTCAATTTCGCGGCCAGATATTCAAGAC
>Ga0316628_100004195_pt1 | contig 11255 bp, 7 predicted proteins | sample OWC_Aug_M2_C1_D5_FD_207648 | JGI IMG/M metagenome (GOLD analysis project Ga0316628, IMG submission 207648) | Wetland soil microbial communities from Old Woman Creek delta, Ohio, United States - OWC_Aug_M2_C1_D5_C | ecosystem: Environmental > Terrestrial > Soil > Wetlands | place: USA: Ohio... | reverse complement strand
GGCGCGGGGGCGGTCGGCCTCGTCTACCCGGTCCACCACTGGGGCCCCGCCGACCTGGTGCTCAGGTTCGCACGGTTGCTGCGGGCGCGAGGGGATGCATACGTCTTCGCGGTCGCGACGTATGGCAACCACTCTGGCAGGGCCTTCCAGGACCTGGACCGCGCCCTGAGGGCGAGGGGCCACGGCCTGGACGCAGGCTTCCATGTGAGGACGGTGCAGAACTATGTCCCCGTCTTCCCGATCCCCGGGGATGACGTGCTCAGGCGCATCCTGTCGGACGCGGACGCGCAGGTGGATCGCATCGCGGCGACGGTCGATGCGAGGGGCAGGGGCGAGCGCGAGCACTGGTGGTGGCGGCCCGCGGTGCGGGCGTACTACCTGTCCTCCAAGACGGACCTGCACGGAAAGGACCGGCATTTCACCGCCACGGAGGGATGCGACTCGTGCGGGGTGTGCGCGCAGGTGTGCCCCGTGGGGAACATCGCCATGGAGGGGGGCAGGCCCGTCTGGCAGCACCGGTGCGAGCAGTGCTTCGCGTGCATCAACTGGTGCCCGCGGGGCGCTATCGAGTGGGGCGCGTCCACCCGCGGGATGGGGAGGTACCACGACCCCGACGTGACGGTCGAGGACATGGTCCATCAGCGGGCTATGGAAAGGCAATGACGTCGTCACACGTCAGGTTTCTTCCGTGGCTCTCTCCTGAAGAGGAGTACCAGGGGAGAACAGGCAAGACCTGCTATGACCATGGACAGGCCGGCCAATTGGATGGGTCTGTCGTCAATGTTGGCCTCATGCATGAAGATGAGGTCGAAGTGCTCGCCGTCAAGCTCCGTGCCGTTCGCCCACACTGTGTAGAAATAGGTGTCCCTGCGCGAGAGGGCGAAGCTGCATACGATCTCATATCGCATCCCGTTGGTGTCCCTCGAGATCGGTGTCGAGTCCCTCGCGATGGTGACGAATCCTCCACCGTCCCCCATGTCGAACCCAAGGCTCTCATAATCCCGCTCGTCAGAATCGGCATCGACTGCCCAGACCTCGTAGTAGCCGCTCCTGAGGTCGATGTTGGTCACCGTCCCCACACCGGCCATTGGCTCGACGCCATCCCTCCAGACCTCCACGAACCTCGGACCGGAGTCCGGGACGGCAATGAGCACAAGCCCGATGAGGAGGACCGATATAACCGCCAGTAGGGCCATGTGGAAAGCCTTCAACATCCAGCCCTCAGGCGATGATATCCGTCCTGCCGATAGAAAAGGTTACCGGCCTTGTTCACTGGGCCGCGTCATCTTCGCGTCGGGATCACTATATCGTGGTCCTTGGCGAACCTGATGGCCCTCTCGTACCCCGCGTCCGCATGCCTCAGGATGCCAAGTTGTGGGTCGGTCGTGAGCACGCGCTCGAGCCTGCGCGCGGCAGCCTTGGTACCATCGGCGACGACGACCATGCCCGCGTGCACCGAGTAGGGGATGCCCACGCCCCCGCCCTGGTGTATCGACACCCACGTGGCCCCGGAGGCAACGTTCGCCATCGCATTGAGCAGCGGCCAGTCCGCGATGGCGTCCGAGCCGTCGAGCATGCCCTCGGTCTCGCGGTTGGGCGAGGCGACCGAGCCGCAGTCGAGGTGGTCGCGGCCGATGACCACGGGCGCTATGATGTCGCCGTCCGCGACCGCGTCGTTGATGGCAAGGCCCATGCGCGCTCGCTCGCCGTGGCCGAGCCAGCACACGCGGGACGGCAGCCCCATGTGCCTGACGCGCTTGCGGGCGAGCCTTATCCACCGCACCAGCGACCGGTTCTTCGGGAAGAGCCTGAGGACGAGGTCGTCGGTGAGCGCGATGTCCATGGGGTCGCCCGAGAGCGCCGCCCAGCGGAAGGGTCCGCGGCCCTCGCAGAACAGGTCGCGGATGTAGGCGGGCACGAAGCCGGGGAAGTCGAACGCGTTCGCCACGCCCGCCTCCTTGGCCTGCTGGCGGATGTTGTTGCCGTAGTCGAAGACGACCGAGCCGCCCGCCTGGAGGTCCAGCATCGCCTTGACATGCCGCGCCATCGACTCCATCGCGAGCCGCATGTACTCCTCGGGCGCCTCCTTGCGCAGCCGCAGCGCGCTCGCGTACGGGAGGCCGCCCGGCACGTAGCCGTTGAGCGCGTCGTGCGCAGAGGTCTGGTCGGTGACGACGTCGGGGACGATGCCCCTCGCGGCGATGGCGGCGTGCGTCTCGGACGCGTTGGCGACCACCCCGATGGAGACCGCACGCCCCTTCCTTGCCGCGTCCATGGCCTCGTCCACGGCCTCCCAGAGGTCGCTGGCCTTCCTGTCAAGGTAGCCCGTCTCGAGCCTGCGGTCGACGCGGCCCTCGTCGACCTCGACGCACACGGCCGCGCCACCGTTCATGGTGACCGCGAGCGGCTGCGCGCCGCCCATGCCGCCGAGGCCCGCGGTGAGTACCCACCGGCCCTTGAGCGAGGAGCCGAAGTGCTTCTTGGCGAGCGCCGCGAAGGTCTCGTAGGTGCCCTGGAGGATGCCCTGGGTGCCGATGTATATCCAGCTGCCCGCGGTCATCTGCCCGTACATCGTGAGGCCTGCGCGCTCGAGCGCGCGGAAGTTCTCCCACGTGGCCCAGTGCGCGACCAGGTTGGAGTTCGCGATGAGCACGCGGGGAGCTTCCGGGTGCGTGCGCAGCACGCCCACGGGCTTGCCCGACTGGACCAGCAGGGTATGGTCCTTGTCGAGCTCGCGCAGCTCGCGCACGATGGCATCGTAGGCCTCCCAGCTGCGCGCGGCCCTCCCGGTCCCGCCGTAGATGATGAGCTCCTCGGGCCTCTCGGCGTTCTCGAGGTTGTTCATCAGCATGCGAAGGGCGGCCTCGGTCTGCCACGACCTGCACGAGAGCTTGGTGCCGCGGGGGGCGCGGATTGCCTCCATGGGGATGCCCGTGGGCGTTATCCCTGGGTGTGCTTTAATTGTTTTGGGTGGCGTCGCGCGCTGGCCAGCTTCTGGGGCCCCAATAGGCCCCCGGCCCCGACGAGGCCCCCCGGGAAGGTCGAATCCTAATATACCCCCTCCGCATAATCATGGGGCATGCGACTCCTAGACAGCCGTATCCGCGTGAGGCACCCCTGCCCGTACTGCGAGTTCTCGGGGGCCTTCCCCGAGCTGCAGATGTCGCTGTGGTGCAACGGCGACGTCGACGTGATGCGCATCGTCGCGCCTGACAACGAGTACCTGAGGCGTGCGGTCGAGTCCGCCGTCACCTTCTTCGGCACGGAGCAGCTCTCGACCGACGAGCGGTCCTCGGTGCTCATGACCAGGAACTGCGGATGCCCCGTCAGCCCCAACTCCATCGAGGCGACCGCCGAACGCCACGGCATCTGGCCGGTCCAGCCCAGCACGTACACGGACGGCTGGGAGCACTGGCGAGTGTTCTCGAGGGACCAGGAGGCCATGAGGTCGTTCGTCGCCGAGGTCGAGCGCAACGGCGAGGTCGAGCTCCTCTCCCACCGTGCGCGCACGAGCCTCGACGTCGTGGACCAGTTCAGCGCGGTGGGCGCGCAGATATTCGCGGGGCTGACCGACAGGCAGCTCGAGGTGCTGGCCACGGCGCTGGAGGAGGGGCTCCTCGACGTGCCCGCGCACGGCTCGATGGACAGGGCGGCCAGGCGCGTCGGCGTCTCCAGGTCCACCTACGGGGAGCACCTGCGCAAGGGCATCAGGCAGCTCGTGGCCAACGCCCGGCCGTTCATAAAGGCCGGGGGCGAGTGAGGGCTCGCCACCGGTGGTGGCCTCGCCGATGGTGTTGGAGGCGCCTCTGGAGGTCCCCGTGACGCCGACCGCTGCACCGCTTGCGAGATGCCCTGCCCTGACCACGGGCCCGATCGTCCCTCCCATGGTCCCTGCGCGGGGCCTGCGGCCTAGGGCTGCGACATGGGCGGCGAGGTCCCGGCCGGTTGCGCCTTCCTGCGGCCCATCATGAGCATGAGCGCGAGGACCGCGATGATGATGATGAGCGCCAAGATCAGCAGCACGGTGGAAGAGACGCCCCCGCCCTCCTCCTCCTCCTCGGTGAGCGTGAACTCCTTCTGCGCCGGGCTGGTCTGCACGGTGTCGAGCACGAGCTTGACGCCTATCGTGTGGGCACCCTTCGCCAGGTCCGAGACGTCGACCTCGAGCTTCGGGCCCACATCGACGGGCACCTCGGTCCAGTTTCCCCCGTCGAGGCTCACCAAGCACTTCGCCGCGGAGGGCAGCGTGCCGTCGAGCGTGAGGGTGACGACCACCTTCTTCCCGTCCTGGACGACCGACTGTATCTCCAGCCCTGGCAGCGTCCCCGCCGCGACCACCAGCACCGTGAGCTCGTCCGAGAGCTCTCCGTACTCCGCCCTGATAGTGCCCGTCCCCACCGCGGTCGCCGTGAAGGTCATGCCCGTGATGGTGCCCACACCACCGGTCGTGGTGAGGGCCGCGGGGAGATTGGGATGCTCGACGCCCGTCGAGTCCGTCCCCGTCACGGATAGCACGATTTCCTGGCCAACCATCACCGACATCGGGTCCGGTAGGATCCTGATTGACACGATGTCCGCGAGGAGCTCGACGACCGTGAAGGACCACGTCTTGGTCGCCTTGTTCTTGGAGGGCGCAAGGTCCCCCACTGTCAGGGTTAGCGAGTGCGTCCCCAGGGCGAGGTCAACGCCTGGAGTGTAGCTGATGCCATCCGTCGTGACCGCCGCCGAGGCGGTGACGTCGACGCCGTCCAGGACGAGCTTGACAGAGGTGACGTTGATGTTGGAGCCCCCGGTCGTCTTGTCGGAGTACGAGGCCGTGATAGCGGGCCTGCTCTGCGTCACGCTGGAACCGTCGCCAGGCACCAGGTCGGAGATGACGGGCGGGAGGAGGTCCTGCTTCGTCGGGTCGTAGTTCACCTTCACCTCGACCTCCTCACCGACGTTCCCGGCCACGTCCTCGACCTTCAGCGCGATTTTGTACTCCCCGGCCGTGTCTACGGTCAGCGGTACCGAGACGGTCGGCGCGGGACCGCCCTCCTCGATGGCCACCCAGCTCCAGTCCCCCGTATCGACCTTGACGCCCAGCCTCCTCAGGGGCGAGCCGTCCGCGCCGCCCGAGACGTCCACGTCGAGGACGAAGCTCGGGACGCTGGTGGTGAGGCCCCCGGACTCGAGCTCCGCCTTGGTCACGGTCGGGGGCGTCCTGTCCACCTTGAACTCGACGGACGCCCACTCCCCCACGTTGCCGGCGACATCGACGGCCCTCACCCGCAGGGCGTGCGTCCCGTCGGCGCCCGTGGGGATGGTCAGGATGCTCGTGCCCTCCGCGACGGCACCGTCGTCCACCTGGTACTCGTACGTGGCGATGCCGCTGACCACATCGGCGTCGGTCTCGTCCGTGCCGGACCACGTGAAGTTCGCCGTGGCGTTCATCTCCCACCAGGTGGGCCCGGCCAGGTAGGCCATCGTGGGCGGGGCCAGGTCCACCTTGAACTCCCATGTGGCGCACTCGCCGACGTTGCCCGCCCCATCGATGGCGCGGACGTAGAACGTGTGGGAGCCGTTCACGGGGATGTCGAGGATCAGGGGGCTGGTGCATGGCTCATCGGCGCCGTCGTCGATGTGGTACTCGTAAGACGCTATCCCGCTGAACACGTCCGCCGTGAAGTGGTCCTCGCCTGCCCAGGTGAACGTCACATTCGTCCGGCTCGCGTTGACCCAGCCTTCCGGCCCGGCGAGGCCGGTGACGATTGGCAGTGCCCTGTCGACTTTGAAGTCGAACGTGCTGTAATCGCCCACGTTGCCCGCCTTGTCCGTCGCCCTCACGTAGAGCCGGTAGTCGCCGTCCTCGGGGACGGGGATCGTGAGGGGGCTCGCGCACTGCGCCGGCGCGCTGTCGTTGACCATGTACTCGAACAAGTCGATCGTGCTGTTCACGTCCGCGCCGAAGTCGTCGTTGCCCGTCCAGGTGAAGGTGATCTCCTCGGTCCCGTTCTTGACCCAGCCCTCTGGGCCCGCCAGGTCCTCCACCACGGGCAGGGCCTGGTCCACCTTGAAGTCGAAGTCGAACCACCCGCCCCAGAGGCCCGCGACGTCGATTGGCCTGACCGAGAAGGTGTGCGTCCCGTTCAACGGGGTCGGGAGCGTGCACGTCGACTCGGCCGTGTACACGGCCTCCCCATCGTCGAGCTTGTACTGGACGCGGTCGGCGCCGCTCCCCTCGTCCGCGGTCACCCAATCGAATGTCACGGTCGGTCCAGTGACCCATTCGGTGGGTCCCGTGAGCTGGGTGAGCCATGGGGGGGTCTTGTCCACTTTGAGCTTGATGTTGACAGGGTCCCCGTTGAAATCGCCCGCTGGGTCCACAGTATAGTAGTAGAGGTCCAGCTCGCCCTCGCCGTCAGGCAGGAGGGCGTCCGTGCAGTTCGTCCAGTTCCAGTCCTGCGCCATGTACCCCCCGCCGTTGATATTGACCATGAGGTTGCACTCATCGTTCTGGTAGCAGTCATCGTCGAGGACCTGGATGTTGATCGTCGTGTTGGAGACATACCAATCCATGGCGCCATCGGGGGCCGATGGGGTGAGCGTGTGCTCCGCGGTCGGGGCCTGGGAGTCCTGCACGCTGTCCTTTTGGATCGAGAACGTCAGGGTGACAGTGTCATCGAAGACCCCCGATTCCCCGTTCCCGGTGCTCGTGAACTCGGTCCCCACGTCCATCCATTTCGTCCAGGTGAGGCGCCCCGTAGCTACGCAGAATTGGTTCTGGTGGGTGTTGTACTTGATGACCGCCTCGTAGATCCTTGCGATGGGGGAGACATCCGCCGGGGCGTCCGTGGCTCCGTCCTCGTCGAACAGGGCTATCCCGATGTAGCAATCGGTGCCGTACATGCACTTCGCGCGGTATAGGGGCTCGTAGGCATTGAAGGTGGGAGCCCTATCATTGCCTATGGGCGCACTGGAGGCCGAGTCATAGATGGTGCCTCCCGTGGAGTCGACCCATGCCACGTAGTAGTAGAAGTCCGGTTCGTTGGCGGGCCTGATGATCCCATCCCAATTGGGCTGGGTCGCGCTCGCGTCTTTGATGTAGACGGTGATGGTCGTCTCGAGCGCCTTGGCGGAGGACCCGACCATGCTGAGCGAGACGAGGACGAGCACGGTCATCAGGACGGTCGCGCACGCGACGATGCGATTGGCTTTTATTCTAATCCCCCCATGATTCCTTTCCTTGTCCCCAATATATCCCTAGGGGGCTTATTAAAGTTGCCAGCAATCGGCGGTTCCCGTTCGGCATATAAAGTCGCGGCACGCACCAGTCATGGCATCTCGAGCAGGTGCGCCTATTTAAAGGCCCATGGAGCGGTCCCCTCTGGGCACCCTGTCGCGGGCCTGCGATGGCACGCACGCCACACGACGGGCCAGGTGGGCTATCGAATGAAGTCCTGCGCCCACGCCGCAGGCGCGGGGGCCGTCCCCCCGTCCAGCATCGCCTTCCAATCCTCGTCCGTGAGCCGGCCCTCGGAGAGCGGCCAGGCGAACTCGTGGTGCACGAACACGGCCCCCACGCACGCCGCGGGGCCGTCCCTCGTGGGCACGACCGCGACCATGTACCTGACGTAGCCGACGCCTTCCTCGAGGCACCGGCCCGAGTACAGGTCGGTGTGGACGTCGCTCACGAGCACCGTCTTTAGCAGGTCCTCGCCGTCGGAGCCCGGCATCTGGAACCTTATCCTCTCGTGGGCGTACATGGCCGTTCGCAGGTCCTCCTTGGAAGCCTCGGTCGCGGAGAGCTCCGCGAGGGCGACGCGCTCCAGGCACCCCAGCACATCGGCGAGGCTCCCGAGGCCGGCCTCGATGCCGCTCGTGAGCAGCCCGAGCCCCCTCAGCCCGTCAATGGTCGAGCTCACCATGTCCTCCATCCTGGAGTAGAGCTCCGGGACCGGCTCCACATAGACGAGCTCAGGCGTGGGGGGCAAACTGATATACTCGGAGTAGCTTTGCTTCCTGTATAGCAAGGTGTCATGCGTGAGCTGCGTCCATGAGGCGAGCTGCGTGTTGAGCTCCTTGGAGTCCCAGGCATCGGTCCGCATGAACGCTGGATAGCCCTCCGCGTCCGTGTCATTGTGGAGGGCCCTGAGTGTGTGGAGCCATGCCCAGTAGAGGCTCTGGTTCCACACGGAAGCGTTCTTGTCCGGGACCTCGGAGGACAGTTCCTTGAGCTGCTGCTCGAGCTCAGGGGCGTGCTCGGTGAGCGGTTCGCGCTCCCAGGCCTCCTTCGAGCCGAGGACTGCCATGACGTCGAGGCCAGACGGCAGGAACCTCTTCGGGACCTTGCTGTAGACGCAGTTCTGGAAGATATAAGAGTCGAGCACGAACCGCTGCCCGAAGACCCTGAGGCCCCACACCCAATCCTCTGGGCGGGACATGTCCGACTGTATCTGTGGCGGCCTGAGCTCCTGCATACGGGCCTGGAACGCGTCAAGCCGCGCCGTGTCGAACATGGGGGCGTAGTCCCCATCGAGGCTGCCGAACTTCTGGTCCGCGACCTCGAGGTACTCGGTCCAGGTGAGGTCGTCGGGCGTGCCAACGATGAAGTCTATGGCCGCCGACAAGCGACCATGGGCCGCCCTCGCGGCCCCCTCGTCGCGCATCGCATATGCTATGAGCAGCGCCCGCTGCGTCTCGTCGTCGTGCTTGCCCCAGAACGTCCTTCGTCCGTACCACATCATCGCCTTGAAGTACTGCTCCAGCTCCTCGGTCCGTGTGTAGTGGCCCCGGGGCTTGTACTGGGTGAAGTCCTCCTCCTTGTGGAACCCGAGCACGGTCTCTTGGCCCTGCGCCGCGTCGATGAGCGCGATGATCCGCTGCACGTCCTGCTCCACGTACGTGGGGACGGTCGCGTTGGGGTCGAGGAGCCGCAGGGCGGCGCCGAAGAAGGCCACGTTGAGCTCCGCGAGCGGCTGGTGCTCGGACGGCAGCTGCGCGCGCTGGAGGTCCGACCGTAGCATCAGCGCCTTCGACATGTTGAGGGCCTCCTCGAACAGACGGTCCTGCTCGAGCTGCATGAGCATTCCTTCGAACATGAGGTGGTAGGCGTCGAGCATCATGTCGGACGTGACGAGGACGGGCAGCCCTTGGTCGACGATGCGGTCGTAGGCGTCGTAGAAGTAGGGGAACACCTCGCCCGTCGAGAGGCCCACGAGGCCGTTTGCCCGAAGGAAGGACGCCTGCGCGCCTGTGATGGACAGCGCGCTGCTGACATCGTCGTAGTACCTCACGCCATCGAGCGAGAGGGGGAGCGGGTACGTGAGCGAGCTTGGCGAGTAGACAGGGTCCGTGAACGTGAGGGCGAAGTACCCTCCGGCGTGGGAGACCGGCGGCAGGATGACGGGCGGGTTCGTGGGTGGGCTACCATCCTCACCTGGAGCACCTCCGTCATCGCCGTCATCGTTCGCCGTCCAGTACGCCGTGCCCGAGAGCACGAGCGCGGCCACGGCCAGCGCTGCGAGAGACCGCTTCAGGATGGCCCTCATGAGAACCCCGTAGAGCCTGGGCGTGGGGCCTCTTATAGTTATTGGAACTTGATGGAGCGGTCGCACGGCCGGACCGGCCGGGGCATGTGGTGAGCCGGTGCGCCCAGATTGCCACCAGCGCCCCAGCTCCCGCTACCCCGTTCGCCAACCCTGGGAGGGGTCCAGGGCGCCGCCCCTGCGGCCGTGGGGCCGCGTGGGTGTTCAGGCCTTCCGCGCCGGCGCGAGCGGGGCGCGGATGCCCAGGGCGGCGCCCTTGTTGAGAGCTACAGTTTGAACTCCTCCCACAGGTTGGCGAAGCTCTCCACCAGGTTGTCGAGGAAGGACTTGCGGTGCGTGAGGAGGATCTTGGCGACCTCCTCCTGGTTGTTGACGAAGTAGAGGCTCTCGCGCCCCTTCTTCACCTTGCGCACCACGCCACCATCGACGAGCTTGGAGAGATGGTATGAGAGTGTCGACGCGGAGATGGGGAAGCCCTCGGACAGCACCTTGAAGTTGACGCCCGGGTTGAGCAGGAGCTTCATCACGATGCGGCGGGGGACCTCCTGGCGCAGCAGGGAGAGGAGCTGCCGGTCGACCGAGCCGTAGATGCCCACGGGGTAGTATCGCTTGTAGTTCCCGTCGACCTTCTCGACCAGCATCTCCTTCTCTACCAGGTACTTGAGGTGGTACTCGACCGTGCCGAGGGGGAGGGCGACCTGCCTCTGTATCTCGCGCAGGTGCGTGCCGGGCGAGGACACTATGAACTCATAGATTATCTTCCTCGCCTCTAGCTCGAGGGCCTTCTCCTCTTCCTTCTTCGCCAAGGTCGCGCCACCCCCCCCGCGACGGCACCCCTCCGTCGCAGGCGGGTCCCCTTCTGCAATCTGCCTGTCCGGGCACCCACTCCTGGCCTTCAAGGCCTCCAGGTTTCACTTCTTGATGAGCACTGAGTAGAGCGTGATGAGGATGAAAAGGTCCACGAGGACCAGGACGGGGTCGAGCGAGAGGTCGATGACGTCGGTGAACAGGGCGAGCGACATCAGCACGCCCTTGAGCGTGAACAGCACGAACGCGCCGAGCACGATGAGCAGCTTGCGGCTGCCCGTCCGCTGGTACGAGATGTAGGTCAGCGCACTGAGGCCGGCGGCTATGATGAGGACGAAGGCGACCAGCATCTCGAGGACGTTCTCCATGCCTGTCCACCGGTCCGCATGCTGCCTGGCAGCCGTCGGGTCGGGATGGGGGTGCACCTCTCTTATAACTTGCGACCCGGTCGACCTCCAGGTGGCGCACCGACGCGCAGCTGGCCTGGAAGGCCTTATCTCCCCCGCTCCCCATACAGCGACCGGGAGTGGGTCGATGGGCTCGACCGACAGGCCGGCTCCGGACATCTCCGCGACCGCGCTGCGGGAGGCGCTCGAGTGGGCGCGCATCCACCTGCGCGCCGTGGGCGCGGCCTGGGACGAGACGCTCTCGCTCGTCAACGGCACCGACTTCCAGGCCATCTCCTCGAGGGAGGACCTGCGGCGGCTGCGACGCGCGGTCAGGCGGTGGCACGACCTGACCCTCGAGCCCGTCCTCCGGCTCGCCCCCGTCGCGGAGCGGTGGGGTACCATGCCCTCCGCGGAGGACGGCGAGTCCTACCTCACGCGCGTGCTCGTCGGCATGGACATCAGGGAGTTCAACGGGATGTGCGACGGCATGGACGTGGAGCTCGAGTCCGCGCTCCAGGCGCGGCTGCCCCTC
>Ga0316628_100004194_pt1 | contig 11255 bp, 7 predicted proteins | sample OWC_Aug_M2_C1_D5_FD_207648 | JGI IMG/M metagenome (GOLD analysis project Ga0316628, IMG submission 207648) | Wetland soil microbial communities from Old Woman Creek delta, Ohio, United States - OWC_Aug_M2_C1_D5_C | ecosystem: Environmental > Terrestrial > Soil > Wetlands | place: USA: Ohio... | reverse complement strand
TCCAGTGGATACCCAAGGTTGCCGAGCGCGATTGGGTCCTGATCACGAAGGACCAGAACGTCCGTCGCAATCCACTGGAGCGTGTTGCCTACGAGTCCGCGAGGCTTCGTCGCCACGGGTAAAGATTTGAGCGGCAAGGAACTGGGGGAGCTGTTAGTCCGATGCTTGCCGGGGATGGTGCGTAGAACAGCAGGACGGCGCGGCCCGCTGCTGTTCACAATATCGCGTTTGGGCTTGTTCACGAGGCTAATCTGACAGCCATCGTTGGATGCTACTTGTCGGGCGCAGCTTGTGCTTGACGGTACTCCTTGTCACGCAACAACCGGCGAACCAATTTCCCCGACGCGTTCTTCGGCAGCTCGGCGACGAATTCGATCTCGCGCGGGTACTTGTAGGGCGCGGTGACGCGCTTGACGTGCTCCTGCAGCTCGGCGGCGAGTGCGGCGTTCGCCGCGCGCCCTGGCTTGAGTACGACGTAGGCCTTGACGATCTCGCCGCGCTCGCGGTCGGGTTTGGCGACCGCCGCGCTCTCCTGCACCGCCTCGTGCTCGAGCAGCGCGCTCTCGACCTCCGTCGGCCCGATGCGGTACCCGGCCGAGCTGATGATGTCGTCGGCGCGGCCTTCGTAGAACAGGTAACCGTCCTCGTCCCGGCGCACCTCGTCGCCGGTGAGCCAGTACTCGACGGCGCCGACTCGAGTCTTGCCCGCCTGCGTGCGCTCGGGCTCCTTCCAGTAGCCGAGCATGAACTGCGGGTTAGGCAGGCGGATCGCGAGCTGGCCGGTCTGTCCCGCAGGCAGCTCGCGGTGCGCGGCATCGAGCACCGCGACCTCGACGCCCGGCTGAGGCCTACCCATCGAGCCAGGCTTCACCGGCGTGCCCGAATAGTTGAGCACCGTCATCAGCGTCTCGGTCTGGCCGTAACCGTCGAGCAGCTCGACGCCGGTGAGCGCCTGCCAGCGCCGGACGATTTCCGGATTGACCGTCTCGCCGGCCGAGACCGCGAGGCGCAATGCCGAAAGATCGTGTCCGGAGACCTCCTCGTTCACCAGCCGCCGCAATTCGGTCGCCGCGGCGCAGAACACGGTGACGCGGTGCCTGGCCAGCAGCTCGAGGCGCCGCCGCGGCTCGAACGGACCGTCGTAGAACAGCACCGCGGCGCCGCAGCTCCACGGCCCGTAGAGGATCGCGGTGCCGGCCTTGCTCCAGCCGGTGTCGGCGGTGCACCACATGAGGTCGTCCGCCTTCAGGTCGTGCCAATAGAGCGATGCGTAGCGCCAGGCGTACAGCGCGCGCGCCGCGTGCGTCACGCCCTTGGGATCGCCGGTCGAGCCGGAGGTGTAGTACATCGCCACGGGGTCTTCCGCCGCCACGCGCGCCGCCTCGAAATCGGTCCCGGCGGCCGCAAGCGCGCGGTCGAAGTCCGGCCAGCCTTGCGCGCCTCCGACCGCCAAGCGCAGTTGCAGACCGGCCAGCCCGTCGAACTTCGCCGCGCTGGCGCGCGTGGTGATCGCGCCGCGCGCCCCCGAGTGCTCGACGCGAAAACGCACGTCCTTCGGCGTCAGCATCTCGATGCACGGGATCGGGATCACGCCCGCGCGCAGGCAGCCGACCATCGCGATCTGCCATTGCGGTACGCGCGGCAGCATCACCACGCAGCGGTCGCCCTGCCGCAGCCCGCCGGCGCGGAGCACGTTGGCCATGCGCCGGGATTGCGCGGCGATCTCGGCGAAGCTGTAGCGCCGCTCGCGTCCGGGTGCATCGCACCACAGGAGCGCGAGCTTCGCGGGATCGCGCGCCCACGCGTCGACCACGTCGGCGGCGAAGTTGAACGTTTCGGGCACCCGCCAGCGGAAAGCGCCGCGGGTCTGCGCGTAGTTCACAGCGCTTCGAAGTACTCGGCCATGAGCTTGCGCGTGGCCTCGTCGGGCAGCGCGCCGTACGCGGCGGCGAGGTTGTCCTTCATGTGCTCGGGCTTGCCGGTGCCGGGAATGGCGCAGGTGACCGCGGGGTGGCCGATGATCCACTTGAGAAAGTACTGCGCCCAGCTGGCGATGCCGAGCTCGCGCGCCCAGGCGGGCAGCGCTTTGCCGCGCGTGCGGCGGAACATGCTGCCCTGCCCAAATGGCCGGTTGACGATCACGGCGACCTTCCTCTCCTGCGCGAGCGGCAGCAGCCGCTCGGCGGCTCCGGGCTCATCGAGCGAGTAGTTGATCTGCAGGAAGTCGTAGCTGCCGCTCTTCAGCAAGCGCTCGATCTCGGGATACGCCGACGAGGTGTAGTGGGTGATGCCGACGTAGCGCACGCGCCCGGCCTGCTTCCAGGCCTCGAGCGTGCGGGTATGAGTCGCGACGTCGACCAGGTTGTGTACCTGCATCAGGTCGAGCCGCTCCGCCCGGAGCCGCCGCAACGACTGCTCCATCTGGCGGATGCCTTCTTCGCGCCCGCTGGTCCAGACCTTGGTGGCGAGAAACAGCTTCGCTCGCAGCCCGAGCTCGGCGACCAGGTCGCCGACGACAGATTCGCTCGAGCCGTACATCGGCGAGCTGTCGATCACTTTGCCGCCGCCCGCCGCGAACAGCGCGAGCACCTCGCGTAGCGGTGCGTGCGCCTGCGCGTCGCCACCGACATCGAAGGTCTGCCAGGTGCCGAGGCCGACCACGGGCAGCCGCTCGCCGCTCGATGGGATCGGACGCGTGACCGGGGCGGGCTCGGCGGATCGCGACATGTGCGGCTCGATGGTCAGCGCGGCGCCCGTTCCGGCCAGCAGCCGGAGCGCGCGCCGGCGCCCCGGGGAGAAATCACTGCGCGACATGGCTTCATTCTAGACCGGCGCGCGGCGCAGGCGTTCCTGTCGGCGGCCCAGCCACAGCCCGACCGCCAGCCAGGCGAGCGCCAGCGGCGCGGCGAGGAAGGAGATCGCGGACAGCCCCAATCCCAGGCCGCGCAGGCCGCCGACCAGCCAGCCGGCGAGCGCATCGCCGCCGCGGTATACCACCGTGTCGATGAAATTCTTGGCCTTGTAGCGCTGTTCGCGCGGCACCACGGTAAACAGCTCTTCGCGAGCGGGCTTGGATATCGAGAACTCGCCCACGCGCCGCGTGACGCCGAATGCGATCAGCACGGCGAGCGTCGGCGCAGCGCCGAGCCACAGGAAGCCGGCGAGCGACGCGAGCGGCATCAGCGCCAGCATCCAGGCAAGGCCGAGCGCCGCGCCAAGGCGCGCGAACACCAAGACCTGCACGATGAGCGTCAGCCCGTTGACCGTGAGGTCGAGCGTCGCGAACAGGCGCGTGCGCTCTCCCGAGTCGGCGATCGCACGGCCGACGATGTCGACCTGCGCGAAATAAAGTGCCGTGGAAAGCACGCTGTAGCACAGCAGGTAGCCGCAGATGCCGAGCAGGTAGCGTGACCCGATGGCCGCGCGTACGCCGGAGGCGATCGAGCCGCCGATCGGCGCCTGCGCGGGCGGATCGCCGGCGCGCGGATAGGCACGAGCCCACCTGACCAGCATCCCGATGCAGGCCGTCGCCGCCACCAGCAGCCCGGCGCTGATCAGGAGCAGGTTCGCCGTGCCGAGCTGCTGCGCGGCGAGCGCCGTGAGCGAGGGGCCCGCGATCGCGCCGCAGCTGCCGCCCGCGGCGATGGCGCCGTAGAGGCGCGCGGCCTGCTCGGCGTCGAACAGGTCCGACATGAAGCTCCAGAACACCGACACTACGAACAGGTTGAACACGCTCAGCCAGACGAAGAACACCGGCGCCAGCGCGCGCAGCGCGAGCCCCGCCTCGAGCGCCGCCCAAAATGCGACCAGGTTCACGGCGAAGAACAGGTAGACCGCCGGCAACAGGCGGGCGCGCGGCAGGCTGCGGCAAAGCCAGCCGAACAGCGGCGTCAGCGCGAGCATCGTGGCGAACGTTGCGGTGAACAGCCACTGCAGCCGGCCGACGCCGGCCAGCACGCCCATGTCGTCCCTTACCGGGCGCAGGATGTAGTAGCCGCCCAGCAGAAAGAAAAAATATGCAAAAGCCCAGCCGAGCGCGGGCAACTCGTGCGGCCGCGCGCGCAAGGCGCGGCAGAGCAAGGCGCGCATGCGCTATAGTAGCCGAGGAACGATGGCACTTCGGGAGGGGAAATGAGCACGGGAGGCTGGATATTTATCGCGGTCGTGGTCGCGGCGGTGGTGTTCGTCATCGCGATCTACAACCGGCTGGTGGCGCTGCGCAACCGCTTCAAGAACGCGTACGCGCAGATCGACGTTCAGCTCAAGCGGCGCTACGACCTGATCCCCAACCTGGTCGAAGCGGCGAAGGGCTACATCGCGCACGAGCGCGGCACCCTCGAGGCGGTGATCGCGGCGCGCGGCGCGGCGGTCAGCGCGGCGCAGCGCGCCGCCGGCGCGCCGGGCGAGCCTGGCGCGATGCAGGGCCTGTCGCAGGCGGAAGGGGTGCTGGGCGGCGCGCTCGGGCGGCTGCTCGCCGTGTTCGAGGCGTATCCCGACCTCAAGGCCAACCAGAACGTCCTCGCCGTGCAGGAAGAGCTCTCCAGCACCGAGAACAAGGTCGCGTTCGCACGCCAGGCCTACAACGACGCGGTGATGGAGTACAACACCCGGCGCGAGTCGTTCCCCGAGAACACGATGGCCGGGATGTTCGGCTTCGGCCCGGCCGAGCTGCTCCAGGCGACCGAGTCGGCCGCCGAGCGGCAGGCGCCTAAAGTGTCCTTCAAGTAATCCTTGAATTTCTTCGAGTCGCAGGAGCTCGCGCGGCGCACGACGCGCCTGCTGGTGTTCCTGTACCTGCTCGCGGTCGGCGCGGTGGCGGGCGCGGTGTGCCTCGGCCTGGGCACGGCCTATGCCCTCGCGATCATGTACGGCGGCGTCCCGCCGACCGTCGACGTGGTGATCGACGGCAAGCACCTGGGAGGGGCGTTCCTGGAAATCATGCGCCACGGCGTGCCGACCAGCGTCTACGCCTGGGGCGCCGGCGTTACCCTGCTCGTGATATTCGGGGCGACGCTGTACAAGGTCTGGCGCCTGTCCGACGGCGGGGTAACGGTGGCCGAGATGGTCGGCGCACGCATGGTCGATTCCGGAAGCGCGACCCCGGAGGAGCGCCGACTGCTCAACGTGGTCGAGGAGATGGCGATCGCCTCGGGCGTGAGCGTGCCGCCGGCGTTCGTGATGGATCGCGAATCGGGGATCAACGCGTTCGCCGCGGGCTACTCGCCCAACGAAGCGGTCATCGCGGTGACCCAGGGTGCCTTGCAGACGCTGTCGCGCGACGAGCTGCAAGGCGTCATCGGGCATGAGTTCAGCCACATCCTGAACGGCGACATGCGGCTCAACGTGCGGCTGATGGGTGTGCTGTTCGGCATCGTGTGCATCGCACAGTTCGGCGAGTTCCTGATCCGCGCGACCGCCAATACGATGGTGCGCGAAAGCCGCGAAAACCGTGGTGCCGGCATCATCCTGGTGTTCGTGGGCATCGCGCTCACTCTGATCGGCTTCCTCGGCCTGGAGTTCGGGCGGCTGATTAAGGCCGCGATCTCGCGCCAGCGCGAGTTCCTCGCCGACGCCTCGAGCGTGCAGTTCACGCGCAACCCCGACGGCATCGCCGGCGCGCTCGATACCATTGCCTCCTCGCAGCGCACGACGCTGGTGAACGACGTGCATGCCGAGGAGCTGTCGCATATGTTCTTCGTGCAGGGCGTGTCGAACTGGATGGGCGCCGTGTTCGATACGCACCCGCCGATCGAAGAGCGCATCCGGCGCGTACGGCCCGGGTTCCAGCGCGCGCGCTACCGCGCGCAGCGCGAACCCGAGAGCGCGAGGCCGATCGCGGTGCTCGACGGCGCGGGCAACGTGGTGAAGACCATCGGCACCGACTGGGGCCGCGGCGCGGCGCAAGCCACCGCGGTGGCCGCGATCGCCGCGTCGGTCGGCAATCCCACGCCCGAGCACGTCGATTTCGCGCGCCGCCTGCTGGCGGCGATTCCCGCGTCGCTGCGCGAGCGGCTGGCGAGCCCCGAGGGGGCGCAACAGGTGGTGTTCGCGCTGGCGATCGTCGGGGACGACGCGGCGCGCCGCGTCAAGCTCGAGGCGGTGCGCGGGCGCCGCGGCGAAGAGATGGCGCACGCAGTCCAGGCGGCGTACGACGAAGCCCTCGCGGCCGGACTCGGACGCGCGCACGCGTTGCCGCTCATTGCCATCGCGCTGCCGGTGCTGAAGGCGCTCAAGCAGGGCGAGCGTGACGCCCTGGTCGAGGACGTGGCGAAAGTCGTCGAGGCCGACGGGCGCGTGACGCTCGGCGAGTTCGTGCTGTCGACGATGCTCAGGCAGCAGCTGCGCGAAGGCGCCGGCCGCCCGGTGGCGAGCAAGTACCGCAGCGTCGCCGAGGTCGAGGACGATGCGCGCGTGGTGCTGTCGCTGGTGGCGCACGCGGCGCTCGCCGAGACCGGCGCCGCGTATGCCAGGGGCGCCGATTATCTCGGCCTCAACGTCCGTGAGCCGCTGCCCACGGCGGAGCTGTCGACCGCACGCGTGAGCGCTTCGCTCGAGCGCCTGCGGCTGGTTGCGCCGCTCGCCAAGCCGCGTGTGCTGAAGGCCTGCCTCGATGCGGCGTCCGCCGACGGCAATATCACGCTGGCGGAGGCGGAGCTGGTGCGCATGGTGGCCGCGACGCTCGATTGCCCCGTGCCGCCGGTGCTTGCCGATCTCGACCCGACCACGTTGCGATGACCGATTTGCGGGCGCTCGAGGCGGAGCTCACGCGTACGGTCGCCGGCGAAGTACGCTTCGACGCCGGGGCCCGTGCCGCGTACTCGGCGGATGCCTCCAACTATCGCCAGGTGCCGCTCGGCGTGGTGCTGCCGCGCTCGGCGGAGGACGTCGTGGCGGCGATGGCGGTATGCCGCGCTCACGGCGCCCCGGTGCTGGCGCGCGGCGGCGGCACGGCGCAGAACGGCCAGAGCGTCAATGTCGCGGTGGTGATCGACTGCTCCAAGTATCTCGATCGCGTGCTCTGGGTCGATCCTCAGGCGCAGCTCGCGCGGGTCGAGCCCGGCGCCGTGTGCGACGCGCTGCGCGACGCCGCCGAGCGCCACGGGCTCACTTTTGCGCCGGACCCGGCGACGCACTCGCGTTGCACGCTCGGAGGGATGATCGCCAACAATTCCTGCGGCCCCCATTCGGTGATGGCGGGCAAGACCGTCGAGAACATCGAGCGCCTCGAGGTGCTGACCTACGACGGCGCGCGTTTCTGGTGCGGGCCGACGAGCGACGCGCAGCTCGCGCGCATCATCGCCGCGGGCGGGCGACAGGGCGAGATCTACGCCCGCCTCAAAGCTCTCGTCGATCGCTACGCCGACCGCATCCGCGCCGGCTTTCCGAAGATCAAGCGCCGCGTTTCGGGCTACAACCTCGATCAGCTGCTGCCCGAGAACGGCTTCAACGTGGCGCGCGCGCTGGTGGGCTCGGAGGGCACCTGCGCCTTCACCCTCGCGGCCGAGGCGAAGCTGGTGCACAGCCCGCGCGAGCGTGTGTTGCTGCTGCTCGGTTTTCCCGACATCTACCTGGCGGGCGATGTCGTGCCGCAGATCCTCGCGGCCCGCCCGATCGCCTGCGAGGGGCTCGACGAGAAGATCATCGGCGGCCTGCGCGAGCGCGGCCTGAAGCTGGAGGACATCGCCCTGCTGCCCGCGGGCGGGGCCTGGCTGATGTGCGAGTTCGGCGCCGACAGCCGCGCCGCGGCCGTGGCGCAGGCGCGGGCGCTCGAGTCGGCGCTTTCCGCGCGCAGCGACGTCGCCGCCTGGCTGATCGACGACCCGCAGATGATCGCGCGCATGTGGACCATTCGCGAGACCGGCGCTTCGGCCACCGCGCTCGCGCTGGGCGGCGCGGGGCCCGATCCGGTGGTGGGCTGGGAAGATGCGGCGGTCGACCCGCTGCGCCTGGGAGACTACCTGCGCGAGTTCCAGGCGCTGATCGACCGCTACGGCTACCGCACGTCGCTGTACGGGCATTTCGGCGACGGCTGCATCCATGCGCGCATCAGCTTCGAGCTGCGTACCCCCGAAGGCGTGGCGCACTGGCGGCGCTTCCTCGGCGAGGCGGCGGCGCTGGTGGTGAAGTACGGAGGATCCCTCTCCGGCGAGCATGGCGACGGGCAGGCCAAGGCCGAGTTCCTGCCCGCGATGTTCGGCCCCGAGCTGATGGCCGCGTTGCGCGAGTTCAAGGCCATCTGGGACCCGGATAACCGGATGAACCCCGGCAAGCTGGTAAGCGCCCGGGGCGAGGTCAACCGCGCCACCGACCATCTGCGACTTGGGCCCGAATACCGTCCGGTGACGCTCGCCACCCGGCTCGCCTTCCGCTCGGAGGTCGGCGACGGCTTCACGCGGGCGACCGAGCATTGCATCGGCATGGGTAAGTGCCGCGCGAAGACGGGCGGCACCATGTGCCCGAGCTACCGCGTCACGGGCGAGGAGCGCTATTCGACTCGCGGCCGCGCGCGGCTGCTGAACGAGATGCTGCGCGGCGAGGTGATCACCGATGGCTGGGACAGCGAGGAGATAAGAGACGCGCTCGACTGGTGCCTCGCCTGCAAGGGATGCAGGAGCGACTGCCCGACGCACACCGACATGGCAAGCTACAAGGCCGAGTTCCTATCGCATTACTACGCGAAGCGCATGCGCCCGGTGCAGGCCCACTCGATGGGCCGCATCGGCGAGTGGGCGCCGCGCGCCGCGTACGCCCCGCGTCTGGTGAACTTCCTCACGCAGACGCCGGGGCTGGACGCGCTTGCCAAGCGCGTCGCCGGGGTGGCGCCGCAGCGACGGCTGCCGCGCTTCGCGCGGCGCACCTTCAGGGCTCAGTTCCGGCCCGCGATCAGTAAAGGCGATCCGGTCATGCTGTTCGCGGACACCTTCAACAACCACTTTCGTCCGGACACCGCGCGCGCGGCCGCGGAGGTGCTCGAGGCCGCGGGCTGCGCGGTCGAGGTGCCGCGCGAGGCGATCTGCTGCGGGCGGCCGTATTACGATTTCGGCATGCTCGACCGCGCCCGCGCGGCGCTCGAGAAGCTGCTCGCGGCCTTGGCGCCGCGCATCGACGCGGGCGTGCCGCTGGTGGTTCTCGAGCCCGGATGCCTGTCGGTATTGCGTGACGAGATGCGGCAGCTCCTGCCCGGCGACGCGCGCGCGGAGCGCCTCGCGCGCCAGGCGGTGACGCTCGCCGAGCTGCTGCGCGCGCGCGGCTGGCGGCCGCCGCCGATCAGCGGGCGCGCGCTGCTGCACGGCCATTGCCACCACAAGGCGCTTGGCGGAAACGCGGCCGAGCAGGGCCTGCTGCGCGCGGCGGGGCTCGAGGTGGCGGTGCCCGACACCGGCTGCTGCGGCATGTCGGGATCCTTCGGCTTCAAGCCCCGGCACTACGAGGCTTCGCGCCGCATCGCCGAGCTGGCGCTGCTGCCTGCCCTGCGCGCAGCCGGAACCGACGCGACGATCGTCGCCGACGGCTTTTCGTGCCGCGAGCAGATCGAGGATCTCGCGGGACGCGAGACGCTGCACCTCGCGCAGCTGCTGGGGCGCGCGCTTGGCCGCTAGAATGCGGCGTATGCGTTCGTTCGTGCTCGCCCTCCTGGCGGCGCTTACCGCGGCCGCGCAACCGAAGGCAGCGCCGCCGACCGATCCGCTGTTTGCCGCGATCGACGAGGGCAAGGAGGTGTACGCCGAGGGGCTCGTGCTGCGGCACAAGGCCGACGTGAACGCGCGCGCCGAGAACGGCGAAACGCCGCTGCAGCGTGCCGTGGAGAAGGACATGAAGGAGCTCGCGCGCGTGCTGCTCGACGCGGGCGCGAGCGCCAGGGCGCGCTCGAACCACGGCGAGACCGCGCTGCATCTCGCCGCGCTGAACCCCGATCCCTACTTCGTGAAGCTCCTGATCGCGTCGCGCGCCGATCCGAAGGCGCGCAACGACGATGGCGAATCGGCGCTTCACTGGGCGGCGTTGAGCGGCAATGCGCGCACCGTGCGGTCGCTGATCGACGCGGGCGCCGACCCGAACGTCGCGGACGTGCGGGGCAACCTGCCGCTGCACGCCGCCGCCGAGGCCGGCTTCACGGACGTCGTCGAGATTCTGCTGCCGCTCACCGACGACCCAGGCGCCAGGAACCGCGAGGGGCTCGCGGCCGCCGATTACGCCAAGGCGCGCGGCCACGGCGAGATCGTCAAGCTGCTCGATGCGGCGGTCGAGGAGCCGAAAAGCAACTTCCAGACGCTCGACATCGACGATCCGCGCCGCGAGCCGTTCAAGTCGCGCTAGAGCAGCGATTCCGCGAGCAGTTCGTAGGAGCGCAGCCGCGAGCCGTAGTCGCCGGTGATCGTGAGCACCATCACCTCGTCGGCCGCGTAGCGCGCCGCCAGCGACTCGATCTCGCCGCGGCACTTTCCCGGCCCGCCGATGATCGCCCGCGCGCGCTGGCCCATGACGTAGCGGCGCTGCTCTTCGCTGTACTCGTGGCGCAGCGCCTCTTCGAGCGTCGGCACCGGCGTGTCCAGGTTGAGCGCCATATGCAGGCGGCGCAAGTCGATCGACGCGGCGAGGCGCTCGGCCTGCTCATCGGATTCGGCGCAGATCGCGAAGGTGCACACGATCGCTTGCGGCTGCGGCTCGCGCGCGGAAGCCCGATAGCCTTCCCGGTAGGCGCGCGTCACGGCGTCCCCGCCGTGCGGATTGATGAAATGCGCGAAGGCGAAGCGCAGCCCGAGCTGCGCGGCGAGCGCGCCGCTGTACTCCGACGAGCCGAGCAGCCAGACCTGGGGCGCCGTGCCCACCTCGGGTTGCACCCGCAGGCCGCGAAACGGGTGCTCCCCGGGGAGCGTGCCGTCGAGGTGGCCGACCAGCTGCCAGACCTGCTCCGGGAAATCGCGCGCGTCGGGGTACTGTCCCCCGCCCACCGCCTGCGCGGTGCGCGCGTCGCCCCCGGGCGCACGGCCGATGCCGAGGTCGATGCGGCCCGGATAGAGAGCCTCGAGCATCCTGAACACCTCTGCGGTCTTGAACGCGCTGTAGTAGGGCAGCAGCACGCCGCCGGTGCCGACGCGCATGCGCCGAGTCTCGGCACCCAAGCGCGCGAGCAGCACCTCGGGACAGGGGTCGGCCAGGGCGCCGATCGCGTGGTGCTCGGCGAGCCAGTAGCGTTCGTAGCCGAGCGTGTCGGCGCGTCGCGCGAGAGCGAGCGTCTCTTCGATCGCGCGGCG
>Ga0316628_100004193_pt1 | contig 11256 bp, 9 predicted proteins | sample OWC_Aug_M2_C1_D5_FD_207648 | JGI IMG/M metagenome (GOLD analysis project Ga0316628, IMG submission 207648) | Wetland soil microbial communities from Old Woman Creek delta, Ohio, United States - OWC_Aug_M2_C1_D5_C | ecosystem: Environmental > Terrestrial > Soil > Wetlands | place: USA: Ohio... | reverse complement strand
ATCCTGGAACCTCAGCCAGCCCGGGATATGCTCTACCCTGCGCTAATCAACACCATCAATAAGGCCAAGAGTCAGGGGTTAAATGTGGGTCTATTTCCTGAACCGAATTTCCCTGACCAGGCCAGTACCTGGTGGCAAGGTGCCCGTCGTGATTATTCCTGGTGGGTATCTTTTTTTGAAAGATATACCAATTTCGTCCTGCATCACGCCAGCATTGCCTCGGGCAGCAATGCCGCTTCGCTCATCCTGGGAGGCGATTGGCTGAACCCGGCATTACCGGGGGGGCTGCTTGAAGACGGTTCGCCCAGCAACGTCCCACAGGATGCTGAGACACGCTGGAGGGACTTGATCCAAAAGGTGCGTGATCGCTACCGGGGCACCATAGCCTGGGCTGTCTCTTATCCTGATGGGATAACTAATCCACCTCCCTTCCTGGATGCGGTTGACCAGGTGTACATCTTGTGGTCAGCACCACTTGCTACCCAGCCAAACACGTCGATGGATGATATGCAAGCCCAGGCTGAGTCGATTTTCAGCCAGGAAATATTACCTTTCCAGCTGAAGGTTGTTAAACCCATCGTCATCGCTATCGCCTACCCATCCATCGATTGGGGGACTACGGGCTGCATTGCGATTTTAGGGGGCGGTTGCCTCAACTATGACCTGTTGATCCCGCCCAACACGGATATTACCGCCCTACCTTTAAACCTCCAGGACCAGGCAAACGCCTACAATTCTGTCTTATCTGCCATCAATGAAAATGATTGGGTATCTGGATTCGTCTCCATGGGGTATTATCCACCGGCTATCCTGCAAGACAAATCCACTTCAATACACGGGAAACCAGCCAGCGGGGTTGTGTGGTATTGGTCGCAGAAATTCCTGGGAAGATAGAAGCGATGACCAGAATTCATCATCTCCGAGACTGTATGCAATTAACCATCCCCGGGAATAACTATCCAGAAGAATAATCAAACAAAATGGGGCTGCCCTTATCACTTTTGGGACAGCCCCATTATTATCACAATCTCTTTAGAACATCATTTCATTGACTTTATCAATAGTCTCACGTGCCGGACGTAAACGATCTTCAGTCAGACGGTTAAGCGGCTCATCAGGCAAGTTATACAGGTCAAACAACGTGGGTGGAGCCTGGTTGATGTAAATCAGCCCGGTGATCAAGCAGCAATCCTTATTGGATTCTTCCAACACCCTGAACGCTTCCGCCCGGTTGGTGGGATCATAGTCCCGGTCCAGTTTCTTCAAAATCACCATTGAGCCATCGTGCATGGTCACTTCTTTGATCTGGCCATCTTCATAATCGATCATGATCTCTTCTGCGGGGGGCACATAGGATAGCTCGTGTAAGGCTACTTCGTGCTCCTTACCCCAGGAATAGGAATGGCTGGTGTCGTCCTGGTTATTGAAGGTAACGCACGGGCTGATGATATCCAGCACAGCGATTCCTTTATGACTTAGTGCAGCTTTGATTAATTCCTTCACTTGTTTCGGATCACCAGCGAATGACCGTGCCACGAAGGTGGCATGGCTCACCAGCGCTTCCCAGGCGATATCTACCGGTAAATATGGGTTGGTGCCCTGTTTCTTGAGCTCCAGTCCTTCATCCGCTGTGGCAGAGAACTGACCTTTGGTCAGTCCATAGACACCATTATTCTCGATAATATATACCATGGGCACATTTCGTCGGACAATGTGCTTGAATTGACCCATTCCAATGCTGGCTGTATCACCATCACCGCTCAAACCGATCCCTTTCAGGAAAATGTTACCGAACATTGCCCCGGTTGCTAACGAAGGCATCCGCCCATGCAATCCATTGAAACCGAAGGACCGGTTCAGGAAATAGAATGGGCTCTTACTGGAACAGCCAATGCCGCTGAACTTGATCAAGTTCTCTGGCACGAGGTTCAATTCATAACAGGCAGCAATGATCTGGCTGGAGATCGAATTATGTCCACACCCCTGGCACAGCGAGCTGGGATTGCCCCTGTAATCGTTTTTACTCAACCCGACCAGGTTGACCTGGCTCCGGGATGCTTGCGCTAGTTGATCTGTCATTTCTGTCCTTCTTCTTTGGCGATTATATTGCTCACCACCCATTGTGCAGTGAGTGGTAAGCCATCTAGATGAGAAAGTGAGATTAATTTCATGCTGCAATCGGGTATTTCCAGGCGTAATATCTGGTGAAGCTGTCCATCCCGGTTGAGCTCAATCACGTAATTTCGTTCGTGTGAATGCACAAATTCAATCACTTCGGGGGCAGCCGGCAAGGAGCGCATTCGTAAGTGATCGATTTTATACCCCTGGGCTGAAAGCATGGTCATTGCTTCTACGATAGCTGAATCCGTTGACCCGTAGGAGATAATACTGATTTGCGCCTCGGGTGTGGTCGTAATTATCGGCTTCGGAAGGATTGAAACGCTGCTATCAATTTTTCGTCGTAATCTGAGCAGGTTGTTTTCCCAATCTTCTGGCTCTTCACTATATTGGGCATATTCATTGTGACCTGTACCGCGTGCAAAATACGCTGAATTAGGTAGCTTGTTACCTGGCAGGGTGCGGTAGGTTATCCCATCTCCATCAACGTCCAGGTAACGGCCCCATTTTTCACCCATTTGCCTGAGCTCATCCTCCCACAATACCTTGCCGCGATCCATCGGCGTATTGGGATATTCGAAGGGTTTTGTCATCCACTGGTTCATCCCGAAATCCAGGTCCGAGAGGACGATCACCGGGGTTTGCAGCTGTTCGGCAATATCGAATGCTTTCCAGCCAAACTCGAAACATTCTGTGACCGAGCCTGGGAGTAATAGCACATGCTTAACATCCCCATGCCCCATGTTGTAAGCCAAGCGCATATCACCTTGCGCGGTGCGTGTTGGCAGCCCGGTTGAGGGACCAATGCGTTGGATATCCCAGATGACGACGGGTACTTCAGAGAAATAGGCCAGGCCCACGTACTCGACCATCAAGCTGAATCCCGGACCGGAGGTTGATGTCATCGCTCTCAAGCCCGACCAGCCTGCGCCAACTACCATCCCGATAGCAGCCAGCTCATCTTCGGCCTGCAAGACCACGCAGGTATTTTTCCCGCTCACCGGGTCTTTTCTGAAAACGGGGACATATTCATGTAATGTCTCTGCCAACGAAGTTGCAGGAGTGATCGGATACCAGGCTGCGAACTGTAACCCGCCATATAAAGCACCTAACGCGGCCGCGGTGTTCCCGTCTGCCATGATATACCCCTTGGTTTTATTCGATGGCCGAAGTAGGTATGGGTCACTTTTATGTAAGTTCTTGCTGGCCCAATCATGGGCATTCTTTACCATGCTCCAATTCAAATCGATTGGTTTTTGTTTACCCTTAAAGTGGAATTCTAAGGCCTGGTAGACACGATCCATATCAATCGATAGGATATTCGCCACGATGCCAACATACACCATGTTGGCTAAATAATCCCTGAGGTTCGGAGGTGCTCCGGAATCTCGCACCATCGCCTTTACAGGCATTGCGTATATGTGGATATCCTGGCGGGAGATGGGGAATTTGATGCTATCATCGTAGAATAAAACCCCACCATTGACCAATCCTGCCATATCTTTTTGGAATGTCGCTGGATTCATCGCCACAACGATTTCCTGGTCTTCGCAACGCGCCAGGTAGCCATCTTCGTTCACCCTGATGGTATACCACGTGGGCAATCCCTGGATGTTGGATGGGAATATGTTTTTACCGGAGACCGGGATGCCCATCTTGAACAACGCCCGCATCAACGTCAGGTTCGACGTCTGGCTGCCAGAGCCATTCACCGTCGCAACGGTGATGCTGAAGTTATTGATCACCGCTTCGGCTGGTTGTGAGCCAAGCGGATTGGTTTCTGCTTTATCTAAGATCATGTTTGCTCCTTAGCAGTAGGAATGATCAACTGTTTAATAACTCCATGGCAGCAGTTGCCATCAATCCTACTGCTTTCGGTAAGATAGTTTCGTCAAAATTAAACTTCGCGCTATGGTGAGAAGCATCTAAATTCATCTCCTTATTTGCCGAACCGATGAATATATAACACCCAGGGACCTGTTGGAATACGAAGGCCATGTCTTCCGATCCCAAGGTAGGAGTTTTATAATCCAGCTCGTCCTTTTTAAACAGGCTTTCTGCCACTTTTTGGACATGTAGAGTTATATCCGGGTGGTTGATCAGGGCGGGAGTGATAGATTGTATTTCAATTTCCGCCTTGCAATCGAAAGCATGTGCTGTATCTTCGATTATTTGCCTGAACCTCTTGTGCACCAGGTCGCGGATCTCCGGCTCGAAGGACCTCAAGGTACCTTTCATAATCACGTCGGAGGGAATTACGTTAAAAGCATCGCCACCATGAATGGCAGTAACCGTGACTACCGCAGATTTTAATGGAGATACATTTCGAGAGACTATCCCTTGTAATAGATTGACCACCTGTGAGGCTGCCAGGATGGGGTCATTACACAAGTTTGGCACGGCGCCATGGCCACCTTTTCCGATGATCCTGACGGTGAATTTATCAGCGGCTGCCATAACAGGTCCAGGCACGATGCCTATCCAGCCAACTGGTTTTTCATTCCAGACATGCATCGAAAGGGCAACATCGGGTTTTGGATCTCGCAGCACACCATCAGCAATCATCTGTTCTGCTCCTCCCAATCCCTCCTCGCCAGGCTGGAACATCAGCTTCACTGTTCCATTAAACTCATCCTTGTGATTATCTAAAATCCTGGCGACACTCAATCCAATAGCAACGTGCCCATCATGCCCGCAAGCATGCATCACTCCTTGATTAACCGAAGCATACTCGGCACCGGTCTCTTCGTTAACCGGTAAGGCATCCATGTCAAAACGTAATAAAATCACCGGGCCAGGCGCTTTACCTTTCAATATACCTATAACACCTGTCTGTCCAATCCCTGTCTTCACTGCAATTCCTAGGTTGTTCAATTCGTTGGCGATGATGTTGGCTGTGCGGATTTCTTTTAATCCAATCTCTGGATGCATATGGAAATCACGGCGCATATCGCGTGTATATTCGAATAAATCCTGCGCTTCATCCAAGAAACTCATCTTGCTACCTCGCAATTTATGGTCATTATCGACTTAAAATAAAGGCTTTGGTCATCCTAAGATCAGCCGGCGAAATTTTTCTTCATATCGTGGATTCTCTGGCGTGCTGTCGGTAGTGCGCCGGTTTCGCAAGCGTTCTGCCAGCTTCTCTGGATCGCCAATCTGGCTTTTATGCTCATAAAGAGCCTTGATTTTTGTTTCCCAGGTTTCAGTTACGTCGAGAATGACATCTGGCTGCAGTGTTCCACAGACCCACACCTCGCGTACGATGTGTGGCTCAAGTTTTTCGTCCCTCCACAGCTCGATAAAACTCAGGTGATCACGTGCAGACGGGAAGACTGCATCAAGAGTAGCCTGTCCAGCGGCACGGTGATCAGGGTGATTTAACCCAGCGTTGGCGGTAAATAAAGTCTGCGGATCGCATGTCACAAGGATATCAGGTCTTATCGTTCGAATCACGCGCGTGATATCACGCCGAAGATCAATATCTGGCACCAGATAACCATCGGGATAATTCAGGAAGTGGATATTGTCAACTCCCAAAACTCGTGCCGCAGCTCGCTGTTCTGCCTGTCGAATGGAGCATAACTCTTCTGAGGCAAGGGTTAAATCCTTGGTACCTTTATCACCGCAAGTCAATAAGCAATACCCCACATGATGTCCAGCTCGTACCCATCGGGCAGTGGTGGCGCCGCAGAAGAATTCTGGGTCATCAGGATGGGCAAGGATAACTAATACTTTTTGAGGTGTGTCCCAGGTATCCGTGGGTTTATCGGGCTCTGCCATACGGCTTCTTCTTCCCTTTACTCAATCCCATTCGTGTATCTTCAGGGCAGTTTTCACAGGAAGTGTCAGCCTTTTTTTGGAGTGCTTCCAATTCCTCCAAAGGTTGGATATCTTCTTTCATGAATTCGTGCTGACCACCCTGTTCTAATTCAACCAACACTGCTCCTTTTAACGGAATGGCGTCGATAACTTTGCCATTACCTTTAGGAGTTATCACGAGTTTTCCTCGTTTTGGGAGCTGCTTTCTGGCTTCCACGTATTGTTCGTACTCATAAACCAGGCAACATCTCAACCTCCCGCACATACCGGTGATTTCGGTCGGGGTGAGTGATATGCCTTGTTCCTTCGCCATCTTGATCGATATGGGGCTGAACTCGGTAATAAACGCGGCACAGCACCGGCATTCCAGTCCACACGCTCCCATGCCGCCCATGGTTTTCGCCACATCCCTGGGACCTACGAGGTGCATTTCAACATGCGACTGCTGGTATGTACGCTGCATATTCCTTTTTAATGATTTTAGATCGGTCTTCTCACCTTCTTCACTACTATATACGAATAAAAGTCGGCTCCCATCCAAGCTGAACTCTGCAGACACGATCTTTACATTATTCAAGTGCAGCTCAGCGGCTTTGGCACGGCAAGTTGCAATCGCTTCGATTTCTCTCTTCTCCCATTGTTGCCGGACGAGTAAATCTTGTGGAGTGGCTATGCGCATGATCGATTTAATTCCACCTGAAGTGGCGCGCTCGGTATTCTCCACAAATTGGACGACCTCACCGAGCTGTGTCCCCCGGCTCGTCTCGACCACCACATAGTCCCCAGCCTGGATGTCTTTGAAGTTGCTGGCATCAAAATGATAGATTTTCCCGATCGGTTGAAACCGCAATCCAACGATGCACGCCTGGGAGGGCGGATTTTGAACAGTATCTTCCACTAAGCGTTCCTCTTTTCTAAACCATCCCACTCACTCAACAATGGTGATGGGAACAACGGTGTTGCTTTCAATGGCAGCCACACTAATTTTCGCTGCGATCACTTCCGCAATCCCTCTTAAGGCACAGGAGGCAGGAGATGTCGGATCCACGATTATCACCGGCTTTCCACTATCTCCACCCACACGTACCTTGGCATCTATTGGAATGGTCCCTAAAAATTGAACACCACCCTCTTTTGCCAGCTGCTCCCCTCCCCCGCTTCCAAAAATATCCATGCGCGAACCATCCGGCAATTCCAGGTAGCTCATGTTCTCAACCACACCCAGTATCGGCACGTTTAGCTGGCGGAACATTTCCATCCCGCGCCTGGCATCTTCCAGGGAGACATGTTGGGGAAGAGTCACGATAATACCTCCACTCAACGGCAGCGATTGGGTCAGGCTCAATGCCGCATCACCGGTGCCTGGTGGTAGGTCGACGATCAGGTAATCCAGCTCATCCCATTCAACATCGCTCAGGAACTGGCGGATGGCTGAATGCAACATCGGTCCTCGCCAGATCAGAGGTTGATCGGGTTTAACCAGTAAACCAATCGACATCACTTGCACGCCATAGGCTTTTGCAGGTACGAGTTTTTCCTTGGTCGGTGGTGGAAGCTTATCCACGCCCATCATGGTGGGAATGTTCGGTCCGTAGATATCCGCATCCATCAATCCTACCCGCGCCCCGGCCTGTGCGAGGGCTACAGCCACATTCACGGCTACCGTGCTTTTACCGACCCCGCCCTTACCTGAAGCAATTGCCACGGCATTACGAATGGGCAGCTGCAGTAGACCGCGCGAGCGTCCATCATTCGGGACATTAGAATCCATTTTGATGACTACATCCCTTACCCCTGGCACGGATAATACTGCCGCCCGGGCTTCGCCCTCGATTTTCGACCTGAGTGGGCAAGCTGGGGTGGTCAGGATAATCCTGAATTGAACCAGGTCACCTTTAATTTCCAAATCCTGGATCATATTCAGCGATACCAGATCATTGCGTAATTCGGGTTCCTGCACCTGTCGCAAGGCTTCCAGGATCTTTTCTTTGGTTAACTTCTCAGCCATCATCATTTCATACCTCGTTTATATATTTAACCACATCTTTCTTTGCTTCTTTATAAAGGTCGATTAGAGTTTGATCATTTCCTTTATACCGTTTTATCGTCGTACTGGAGCATAGGATACAACCGCGCATGGCTCGAAACGAATCAGATTGGCAGGAAGCGCATCCCCCAATCCTCACCATTAATAACACAAACGCAATTCGCTCCGGGTCCGTTGGTTCTAAATCGATCAGGCTGCGAACCAGTTTTTTCCATCCTTCCCCACGTAAATCCTGTAAATATTCAATTGCCCTGGATGGAAACAGCAGGTCAATGCCTTTAGTCGGCATAGGTTTGCTCCACGTATAACACGAATACCAATAACATTCGACTCAGTGCCTTACTCAGGCATGCGACCTCCTGATTGCTCGCTGTGCTTCAGCTTCACGTCGGGCTGTTTCTTCCCGCTCATAGTTTATTGGTCGGACAGTCGCATAATAGGAGACTGGCTTCCCTAGCTTGGCTTTATCATATACATTGGATTCACGACTATACGATGCTAATTCATAGTCATGGTCCATCTTGATGGCATCAAATGGGCAGTACTCAGCGCAGTACCCGCAGTTCATGCAGATATCGATATCGATATAAAACTCTGCCGGATCGGGTATAGGACGACCTGTGTTCGGGTCTGAGGCACGCACGATCCAGATGCACTGCGGTGGGCACACTTTGGCGCAGATCCCACACGATGTACATCGGTATTCCACCTGCCCATTATTTTCTTCATAGAGAAGGAAAGGGATGAACCGAAATTCTTCCGGAACCGGCAGCTTTTCCTCCGGATACTGGACGGTAAATATACCTTTCACGTCCTTGCTTGACCTGTAGGCGATCCCCTCTGGGGTCTTATAACGCTTCCTCCAATGTCTGATATCGTCCAGGTATGTCTCCAAGAAATGCCTGAAGGCTAATCCAAGGCCTTTTAGCACGCCTAATCCAAACATGTAAGAATTCTTTTGGTCAGACATTCTGCACTCACCTATCCGTTTCACCTAAAACGATATCGATTGATCCGAGGATCACGACCACGTCTGCGATTTTATTGCCGATGCACATGCTTTCGAGGGGCGTCAGGTTGATGAATGATGGAGCTCGTACATGGTACCGCCAGGGGTTCGGCTTTCCGTTCGAGATAATGTAAAATCCCAGCTCACCTTTACCACCTTCCACACACCCATAGGATTCACCTGCAGGTACCCGCACCTGGTATTGAGGTTTTCCTTCCTGGATGGGCCCTTCGGGCATATCTTTGATTACCTGTCGCAGGATTTTCAAGCTCTGGAACATCTCATCCAGGCGGACAAGGTAGCGGTCATATACATCACCATGATACCTGACAGCCACATCGAAATCAAAGTGGTTATAGATACTGTAAGGTTGAGCCCTGCGAAGATCGTACGGTACTCCAGAAGCCCGCAGCATTGGGCCAACAGCTGAGTATGCAATGGCCTGTTCAGGTGTCAGGATACCTACACCTTCAGTCCGGTGGCGGATGATCTCGTTTTTCGTGATATACAAGTCGAGATCATCTATCTTGCGGGGAAGCCGATCGAATACCAGGTTTTTCACTTTATCCATCACACCATCCGGTAGATCGCGGGCAACCCCACCGAAGCGGAAGTAATTGCACATCATCCTCGAACCAGCCACAGCTTCAAATATATCGAGGATCAGTTCTCGCTCCTCGAAAGCGTACAGGAACGGAGTGAAATAAGCACCCAGGTCATTCAATAGGAACCCAAATAGGGCCAGGTGGTTAATGATACGGGTCAGCTCGGCCATCATCACCCGAATGTATTCCGCCCGTTCCGGTGGGGTAATCCCCATCAGCTTTTCAACTGCCAGGGCATATCCGAAATTATTGCCCATCGAATTGAAATAATCCAGCCGGTCGGTATAGGGCATGTTCCCTAAGTAAGTGTTCCTTTCACCAATCTTCTCATGGTTGCGGTGTAAGTAGCCCACCACCGGCTTGAGCCCTACCACAGTCTCACCATCTAGCTTGGCTGCCATGCGGAACACCCCATGCGTGGAGGGATGCTGGGGACCCAGGTTAACGATCACCTGCTCGGTGTTGATACCCGTCTCTTCGGTCTCGCGCACCATTTTACCCAAGCCAGCGTACAAGGCTACTTCTGGCTCCGGCACCCAGCTTTCAGGATCAAAACCAGCTGGGAAATCGAGATTTGTCCCAAGTGGATTTTTTTGCTCGGAGCTCTTGTAATACCCGGCTGGCCAGCGGCTTTTAAATGGCTTACCTTCCTCTTCGAAATAACCTTCTTTCCAGTCTTTACGGAGAGGATGCCCAGCAAATCCTTCCCAGGTAAGGATACGCCGTAAATCGGGGTGACCTTCAAATTTTATTCCCAGCAGGTCCCATGCTTCACGTTCTTGAAATTCTGCACCCGGATATACTGATACAAGAGACGAGATTACAGGGTTTTCCCTGGGTACTTGTGCTTTAATAACCAGAGGCCAGCCACCAGTGGACTTGCGGATATGGTATACAACTTCCATCTTTCCTTCCGGAAGATAATCCACTCCGGTAAGAGAGGATAGATAATCGTAGCCCAAGTCATCTCGTAACTTCTGCATGAAAGGAAGAAGCTGCTCGGCTTTTAAGATATAGCCTTCGTAACCCGCCCGCTCATCATGCGATAGAATATCTGGAAATATTTGCAATAAATCTGTTTCAAGTGCAATATTCGGATTACTCATCGATGTGCTCCCAATATCAATGATCCAATAAAAGCTTAGCTAACCGGTGGTACTGAAGTTTGGTCAGGTGGTGCTTGGGTAGCAGCTTGCGGAGCTTGCAGTTTCTGCTGCGTGTATTCTTTGATCTCTGCATATTTGCGGGGGTCCATCAGGTCCGGACCGAGGACGGGAACCGGGAGAGGAGCCACAGGTTCCTTGCGATACCAGCGCACAGTCTTGATCGATTGGGTATCGATCAGTTTTTGTAATGTGATCAGTCCGTTGAGTAACGCCTGGGGTGTGGGTGGGCACCCGGCAACGTACACGTCCACAGGTACGAACTCGTCGACACCTGATACGACGTTGTAACCTTCTTTGAAAGGCCCTCCCCCCGAAGCGCACGAGCCCATCGCCAGCACATACTTGGGTTCAGGCATCTGGTTGTACAATCTGACGATCTGGGGGATCATCTTTTTCGTCACCGTCCCGGCTACGATCATCAGGTCGGACTGGCGTGGACTGGGACGCATGATCTCCATCCCGAACCGGGCAAAATCGAAGCGGCTGGTG